>Ga0075030_100000466_pt1 | contig 35186 bp, 35 predicted proteins | sample LitLauG_LLR_2012_FD_71393 | JGI IMG/M metagenome (GOLD analysis project Ga0075030, IMG submission 71393) | Freshwater sediment microbial communities from Pennsylvania, USA - Little Laurel Run_MetaG_LLR_2012 | ecosystem: Environmental > Aquatic > Freshwater > Creek > Sediment | place: USA...
CATGAAGGACTGGCTCGGGCGCCCGTTCGACGCCGAAGCCTTCGACTTGGAAAAAACCAACCTTTGGCTGGGAAAACTCAAATGGCCGCGCGTGACCGAAGCCCAGTTGCGCAAAATCCTCATGAGCCATGATGATTTCCAAGAGTAACCACAAAAAAGCAGAATCAGCCCTATTGATTTCATGATCTGGATCGCCCCATCCGAAAAAGACGCTGACAACGCCACGCTTGAAAACCGCCTCCGGGCCGCCGCCTGCCAGTTCCGCGCCGTCTCCGTCCACAAGCTCCCAAAATTCTCCTCGCCAGTTCTCGCCTTCACTTTGCTTTGGCTTGCCGCACTGCTGACCCCAGGCACCATGTTCGGTGCCGAGGCCCTCAGCCACCAGACCTGGACCGTGGACGGCGTTGTGCGCGAGGCGCTCGTTTACATCCCGCCACAGGCCCGGACCAATGCCGTGCCGCTGGTGTTCGCTTTCCATGGTCACGGCGGCTCCATGAACAACGCCGCCCGGATGTTCAGCTTCCACACCCGCTGGCCGGAGGCGATGGTCGTTTACATGCAAGGCCTCAACACGCCCGGCCGCCTCACCGATCCCGAGGGCAAGAAGCCGGGCTGGCAGTCCACCGCCGGCGCCCAGGGCGACCGCGACCTGAAGTTTTTCGACGCCGTGCTGGCCAGCCTCAAGCAGGATTACCGGGTGGACACCAAGCGCATCTACGCCAGCGGCCATTCCAACGGGGGCGGCTTCACCTACCTGCTCTGGGCTGTGCGCGGCGACGTGTTCGCCGCCGTAGCGCCTTCCGCGGCCGTGGCAATCCGAACTCTGCCCCTGCTCAAGCCCAAGCCCGTGTTGCACGTCGCGGGTGAGAAAGACACCCTGGTCAAATTTGAGTGGCAGCAGCAGACGCTCGCCGGCGTGCGCAAATTGAACAAATGCGGCGAAGGCCAGCCTTGGGAGGGTGAGAAAAACTGCACCATCTACCCCTCGAAACTCGGCGCTCCTGTCGTCACGCTCATTCATCCCGGCCCGCACAGCTTCCCCGCCGGCGCGCCCGCCAGCATCGTGAAATTTTTCAAAGAACACGCCCAACCCTGACGCATGATCTGGATCGCTCCATCCGAAAAGGACCACGACAACGCCGCATTGGAAAAGCGCCTCTGGGACGCCGCCGATCAGTTTCGCGCCAACTCCGGCCTCAAATCCCAGGAATACTCCGCCCCCGTCCTCGGCCTCATCTTCCTGCGCTTCGCCGAAGTCCGCTTCGCCACCCAGCGCGCCAAGCTGGAGAAGTCCGCCACGTCGTCACGCCGTGGATCACGGCTGGATGAACCCGCCGCTTACCACGCCGAAGGCATCCTGTATATGCCCGCCGAGGCACGGTTCGATTACCTGCTCAACCGCCCCGAAGCCGAGAACATCGGCGCGAAGGTCAATGCCGCCATGCGCGACATCGAGAAGCACAACCCGCAGCTCGCCGGCGTCCTGCCCAAAACCTACAACCTCTTCACCAGCACCCTCCTCAAGGAACTGCTCAAGAAAGTCTCCGAGATCCCCGCCTCGCTGGACTACGACGCCTTCGGGCGCATCTACGAATACTTCCTTGGCGAGTTCGCCATGAGCGAGGGTCAGGGCGGCGGCGAATTTTACACCCCCAGCAGCATCGTCCGCCTGCTCACCGAAGTCATCGAGCCCTACCACGGGCGCATCCTCGACCCCGCGTGCGGTTCGGGCGGCATGTTCGTCTCGTCGGCGCGGTTTGTGGCCGAACACAAGAAGAATCCCGCCGCCGAACTCTCCATCCACGGCGTCGAGAAAACCGACGAAACCGGCCGCCTCTGCCGGCTGAACCTCGCCGTCCATGGGCTCGAAGGAGAAATCAAACACGGCGGCAACTTCAACAGCTATTACCACGACCCGCACGACGCCACGGGCCGCTTCGACTTCGTCCTCGCGAATCCACCTTTCAACGTCAACGCCGTGGACAAAGAACGACTGAAAGACATGGTCGGGCCGGGTCGCCGAGAGTCCTGCATGGACCGGTCTGTTGTCTCAATGAATTGATTAGAGATGAACTCAGGCACTGCCGGCAAAGGAGATCCATACTGGTACGAATGGACTGTTGGATTGCTCAACGTCGTCGAGATGCTTCAACCGGAGTCCGGCATCCAGTCGGTATCATTTCAGGTCACCGGAGCTAAAGGATGGGACGATGTCGTCGTCCGATACTCCGATGGCCGCAACGAGTTCCTCCAAATCAAACATTCGCGTGTAGGGAAGAGCATCACGTTCGGTGACTTGGTAGGCGTCGATGATCAGGGATCATCTTTGCTGGGCAGCCTTTTCGCAGCTTGGGAGGCGATGAAACTGAGGCCGAAGAGCTCGCGGTGTATCCTCTTCACCAACCGCGTTTCGGGTGAATCGCCCGGCAAGTCACACTCAGGGGTATTTCGTCCGCCCTTATTCGATTTCATCTCATGGCTTCGGATGGGACTGCAAAGCGCGAAGTCCCTGCGGGGTTTGCGTCCCCCAAGAGAATGGCAAGACGCCTGGAAGGAGTGGCTCGCCCAACTCGCATCCCACAAGGATCGAGGCTACGCCGGGCAGCTCGCGATGGAACTGGTTAAAGTCGCACTTCAACTCAGTGAGCCACATCGCAACGCTTTGCTGGAAGCTGCGAAACCGATAGTCGAGAAATTTCCTGTGGATTATCGCCGCGAGAGCGTCTGGGAACTTCACCGAAGAACCGGAAGAATCGAAGCCTTGCGTGCATGGCTCAAACGATGGCTCGCGGATGACGGTTGGCTGTGGGCCGAGGACGCGGGAACACGCGATAACATCGCGCAAGACTTGCTGCCATTGGCGCGAGACTTGGGAGAACACGAATTGGCGAACCGGGCCGAAGAAAGACTGCGATGGCTGCCGATTACGTATCGCTCGCACAAGGAATATTCCTTCGACAATCCAGCCACCTGGTTTGATCGCTTGGCCCAGATTGAACCGACGAGTTGGCGGGATTTAGGAGTGAAGCTCTGGACACTCAGCGAGGCCTGTTCCGAGCTTGGGGGGGATAACCGTTGCTCGTGGCAGGTTGGCGAATCGCTTGGAGCGGCTGCGTGGGGCAGCGGGCCGGGGGACGTGTGGCAACTGTTCGCTGCCGAGTATCCTCATGGCGGAGGTGATTACTGGTTGTATCCAACCGCAAATCGAATTAGCGGCGGTTTAACTGAATGTGTTTCCCGAAGCTCGAACTTGTCTTGGCGTGACAAAATAACCGGTTGGTGTCTGGCAGTCGGCCTCAGCCGGTGGTTCAATAACGAAAGTATCAAGCAACTGGCAGAGCTGCGCGACGCCCTGAATTCCACGGCTCAAAATGACGATGACCGAAATCGTATCACAGAAGCCATTGAAAGGCTCACGCCGGGTGAGTCGCAGCGCAACCCAAGGCCGGATACCACCGAATCAGTTGCGTCGCCATCGAATCCAGAGAATGACGATCTCCAGGATTGGCTCAACCGAATTGCAAAGGGAGAAGAAGTCTCTCCTCGCATCGCGGCTAATCTCCTTCGTCTCGCACTCTCGGAGCAGCCTCAGAATTTTAATGCCATTGCTGCAACATTGCTCCGAGGGGTCGGTGTGGGCGGTGCGTATGGCTGGGGGTCGTACTCACACGGCAACCATGACGCGATGTTCGAAATCGCCCGCCTCGTCTCCGATGATGTGCTCTGCAATGTGATAGCCGCCGCAGTGAAATACGCTGGCAGCGAGAGCGCATGGTGGGCACAGGGCGTCACGCGAAATCTTCATCACATCCTGCTGGCCCGTGCCGCGAAACACGGTGCGCCAGCCTTGCGCACCGGTTTGGAACGAATCCTCAAGATGCACGAACGATGGGCGCGTGGCGGGCGTTGCGAACTCGAACTGCCGGCGATCAAGTTGCCGGCGGCGGACGGCATCGAAACCTGGGCCGACATGGCTGCGCGCTGTCTGACTTTCTTTCTCGCGTCCCGCAGCGCTGAAATCGTCGAGTCCGCCCTCGTCGGTATTCACGCCCTCGCGGCTCACGAGCCGGGTATCATTGCCCGGCTGCTCGAACTGACGGACGGCGATTTGTGGAAGCAACACTGGGTTCTGAACTCAGCCGAAGTTTGGGCGGCGTGCTTTCCGACTGAATTGGAACGCGCCCGCCCCATTCTCGAAGCGCGGCTGGCGTCTGGCCCGCTGCATCTAAGAATTCAGGCGTGGATTGTTCTTCACCGGTTAGCATTGAGCCTTAAGAAGCCTCTGCCGCCGTTCCCGAATCCCACGGCGGCTTTCGCAAGTGGGCAAGTGGTATCACGGCCAGCGCGCCAGATCATGGAGACGCCCGCGATGCAGCACGGCTCGATCCGGTTTGTGGACGTCCATCACTCGGCGAATGGGACGATTGAGCGTGTTGAGCACGTTACGTCCGCCGACTTGACCGATGTGAAAAGTGCTGTCGCCGAGAAACTGCTTCAGGTGACGCCCGAAGATCTGCAGGCCGAACCGTGGCCAGTCCGGATACGATGCAGCGGCGATACACAGTGCAGTTCTCTTCAGGGGAATCTCATCCTGGACGAGGTGTTCGATGAATGCCCCCAGCGTTCTTCCATTCCGTCGAGGCTACAAGGAAGATTCGCACAAGCATTTCTCGGCAGCGAAAACCCGTGGACGCTTCGTGCTACCCCTTTGCCAGACCCAGATTCATCTGCCTGGCCGACGAAAGATGAACTCCGCAGCAGAGGTCCGAAACCGGTGGACAAGGCAGCGATTCGGCAAAGGCTCTATTTATTGGCAACACAGCATCGCGTTTTCGGGGATGAAATCGTCCTGGCGGCAAGGGTTCAGGTTTACACCTGGTGTGACGACTACATCCTCCGGTTTTGGTGGGAAGAAGGCAGCGATGAAACGAAGGCAGTTTCCTCGCGTCCGTGCCCAACAACCATGAGCGGAAGGACATTTTCCTTCGACTTCGGCGATTGGTTTGAGCCGCGAATCAAGATAGGCCAACGTCCTTTGACATTTGCGGTCGGAGGCCATCAGCGGTTGGCCTTGTGCTTCCCGGAATTCATGCCTGCGATGCTGTGGCGAACTGAATTTGGCTGGCAGCCGTTGCCAGAGAATCCGTTGGTGTGGCAAAAGGACAGTCGCCCGGTCGCTCGATACGAGTGCATTCATGGCACACCACGCTTCACTCAATCCGGCCATCCGCGGCAACCGATACTCGGGCGCTGGCTTGTGAAACGAAGCGCGTGGGAGAGTTTGCTGAAGGTTCGCGGTCCATTCCGCTGGCGGGATGACTTCGAGCATTTTCCAAGCGATGTAGAAAGATAGCATCGCTGGCGCGAGAGTGTCGATCCCTCTGTCGGAACTCCCCTAGTCGAGGCGGAGACGGTGTCAGAAGCAGCGGGCAGAAGCCGGAGCGGTTGAGGGTGATTGATTGGGAGCAGCCAGCGAACAATGATTTCCTGCTGTCAGCCAATTCACCGTCACCGGCGCGCTCTACACCTGCCGCCCGGATTTGGTCGGTTTCGTCAACGGCCTGCCGCTGGTGGTCATCGAGCTGAAGAAGCCCGGCGTGCCCGCGCGCGCGGCGTTCGACGAAAATCTGACGCACTACAGGGCGGAAATTCCGCAGCTCTTTTGGTTCAACGCGCTGCTCATCGCCTCGAACGGCACGGACAGCCGCGTCGGCTCGCTCACGGCGGATTTCAAAGGCAAGCGGGCACTGTTGTCGGTGACCACCGGCGGACCGGAGGCCGTTTACCAAAAGGGCGGCTGGAACGGCGACATCCATGCCATTTTACGGCCCATTCAACGCGGAATGCTGCGTTTCACCGGCTGGGATGTGCTGGCACCGCACATGTCTATGCGCCCGTCCGCGTTACCGACGCCGAGCGCCAGAGTTGCTTGAAGGCCTGGGCGGCGCGCTTGCGGATGATCGAGTCGGAGCAGCCCATTGACGTGGGAGAATACTGAGATGGCAAACCGAGTCCCGACGGCTTGTCTGTCTCCGGCAGACCTCCCAGCCCAAATGCAGCAGAATGGTTAGCAAACTGCGGACAAGCCCATTAGCATCTCCCAATGCCCGCAACGGCCACACCCGAAGTCCTGCCCGGCATCGAGCCGGACAGCGAGACCGATTCCAGCACCGACCTGGAGCCGGGGTATCTGGTCGTTTGCTGGGATGATCCGGTCAACCTGATGGTTTACGTGACGCACGTTTTTCAGGTGGTGTTCGGCTGGGACCGGCAAAAGGCCGAGAAGCACATGCTGGAAGTCCATGAGCAAGGCAAAAGCGTGCTGGTGCGCGACAGCCTGGAGAAGGCGGAGTTTTACGTGCATCAACTCCAAAAATACACCCTCCACGCCACGCTGGAGCGCGATTCAACATGAAGTTCAACCGGATGGACGGCGACAAATTTGAATTTGAACTGGCGCGGCGGGAAAAGGAGCTGCTGCTGCATGTGCTCAATCTTTATCCGCTCGTGCCGGCGACTCATCACCGCTTGAGCCAAGGCGGAGAGATACCCGATCCTGACGGCAACCAGCGTCTGCTCGACGAGGCGATCAAGACCCAACGGTTGGCCAACAAAAAACAGCTTCTGGCCCTGCTGAATGAACCCGGCCGGTTCACCGTGACCACGGACGGATGCACCATTGGTTTTGTGCGGGGCGAAATCGAGTGGCTCTTGCAGGTGCTCAACGACGTTCGCATTGGCAATTGGCTGGCGCTGGGATCGCCGGGTTATGCCGAGGTAAAGAAGTTGCCCGCCGACAAAGCGTCCCTGCGTCATGCGGCAATCATGGACATTGCCGGCGGTTTCGAGTCGTATTTCCTGGGCGCGGTCAGCGGTGAGTTGCCGCCGGAACAGGTTTAACCGAGCTTCCCCCATGTCTGTCCTTTTACCCGCAGCCATCTGGTTCCCCGATCCGGAGCAGGCCGATGATGAAGGACTGGTGGCGGTGGGCGGCGATCTGAAGCCAGAAAGATTATTGGCCGCCTATCGCCGGGGCATTTTCCCCTGGAGCGTCAACCCCATCACCTGGTGGTCGCCGAACCCACGTGGCGTGATTGAGCTGGACCAATTTCACGTTTCCAAAAGTCTGGCCAAGACTCTTCGCCGGGGAGTGTTTGAGTTCACCCTCGACCGGGCATTCCGCGAGGTGATGCTGGCGTGCGCCGCTCCCGGGCCGAAACGGGGCGGCACCTGGATCGCGCCGCAGTTCATCGCAGCCTACACCCGCTTGCATGAGCTGGGTCAGGCCCACAGCGTCGAGTGCTGGCAGGATGGAAAACTGGCGGGCGGAATTTACGGGGTGGCCGTGGGCGGACTGTTCGCCGGCGAATCCATGTTCCACCGGGTGGACAATGCTTCCAAGGCCGCGTTGTGCCATCTGGTGGACCATTTGCGGGCGCGCGGATTCGTCCTGTTCGACATCCAAATGGTGACCGCGGCCACCCTGCCTCTGGGAGCCAGGGAGATTTCACGCAAGGAGTACTTGGCGCGGCTGGCCGCGGCGGTGGGGCAGCATTGTGTGTTTTGAAAGATTGCACCTGAAAGGTGACGTGCTTCCCACAAGAGTGGAGGTTCAAGGTTGCATTTGGCGGAAAACATAAGTCGCCTCACGGCCAGCAAGTCAGGTGCTTGGAAATCTGATACTGCCATCTGATACTGTTTGCCGGTTTTTAGGGCCATTTCGGTCCAAAAGGGTCCCGCAAGTAAAGGCGCAAGAGCGAAGAAAATGCCCGTCAGCATTGATGATTCCTCTCCAGTCCACATGAGTCCATTTTGCCTTTCTCACACCCCAAGCAAGCGCGCTAGCCAGGCTACGCTACGCCCCGAACCAGTTTCAATGAGGCGATCGGCTTGTTACCGGAACGCTTGACCGCGAGATGCAATCCCGGATTCCCACCAAACCATCGCCGGTGCATTCTGCCCGGATTTGGATGCAGGGCAAGCTGATTCGGCGCCGTCGCAAAACTAAAACGCTCTCGGTCGCCAAACTGCGGCTGGCGGATCTGGAAAAAGCCGAGCGGCAGCGCGCCCAGCCGGGCCGGTCGGCGGCCACCGTTCATGCGCGTTTGGGAGTGTCAGAAATCAATGGATCGCGCGGGCAAGATTTCGGGAATCAAGCGCATTACCTTGGTAGTCTGCACCTGGACGTTGCATGTATACATTTTTTGAAGCGGTGCTGAAGGCGGTCCTGCCGTCCGAACGCGTGGACATCCTGTTTGGACTGGACGGCCCGGCGGGGACGGAGACGGATTGAAAAAAGCCCAGCCATTCATGGCTGGGTCACGTCATCCACAAATCGCCAAGTCCCGGCAGGGACGAAAGAAGCATTCTGCTCCCCGAAACGTCACGACGGAGACGGGGGCGAAGGCTCAGCGCAGCACCACGGAAAGGGACGGCACGCAACGGGAGTGATGGAAAGCCAGCGCGCAAATTCTCAATGAGAAATTCCGAAGGGATTTAATCATTCAGCCCAGCTTTGGACGACGGAGTCGGCCTACGCTGGGTGGACGGGTGGACGTAAATCAACCCTGAAAGGGTTGAATTCATAAGGTGGCACGGTGATGCAACCTCGTTGGGGTTGTGATTTTGTTTGGACGATGACCCAGGGTAGCGCGTGCCGCGCAACCCTGGGCTGAACGATGGAATCCCGTTGGGATTCGGGGAGCGCACGCGTCCCGCGTGCGCGTTCGGGCGTCGCGCCCGAACGATGCGTCAAACCATTTTCAATTCCGGGACGTTTGTAAGACGGGTTTTCGGCGCGATGCCGAAAACGACACGCCAGAGGCGTGTGCTCCCCGAAACGTCACGGCGGGGGACGGTGACGAAAGGGACGTTAAGCTGCTTTTTTCGGAGCACAACACTCGCCATATTTCTTTCCACTTTCGCAGGGACATGGATCGTCTGCTTCGACATCTTTCAAAGGCGCATAGATACAGAATCCAAGTCTGATTCCACGTTCGCCCAAAGCTTTGAGAGTTTTGGCCGAAACTTCTACTCCCTCGTCTGTTTGTTCCATGAAGAAACCACAAAACAAATCAATTTTGTAGCTGTTTGACAGCGATGTCCAAACGGTCAAGTCTTGCGTCAGTTGTCCCAAGATCTCATTTACCTGCGCATCTAAATTTTCAGGCTCGCGGTCAGTCGCATCAAGCATCCACGCCCCAGACTTTCTCACAACGTCCTTAATTTTCGACTTCTTGACATCGCCTTTGCGGTAGCAAAGAGTTGGAACACCACCAATCAGCCGAGAAATTTCATTTGGATCAAGAGTTTCTCCGCAGATTCTTAATGATGCAACCGAGCGGTGAAGGTGTGCCATAATTCTTTGCTTTAGTTCATCGCCGCCATCGCCTTTTCAATCCGCGCCATCACGCGTTCCTTGCCGAGGACTTGGAGCAGGTGGTAGAGGCTCGGGCCGGAGGTTTTGCCGGTCACGGCCAAACGGCACGGATGCACCAACACGCCGGCTTTCACGCCCAGCGTCTTGGCGGTTTCCTTGAGCGCGGCTTCCAGGGTCTCGGCGTTGAACGCGGGGGCGTGCGCAAAAGCGTCGCGCAGTTTTTCCAGTCGCGGCTTGGTCTCCGGCACGAAATCTTTTTTGGCGGCTTCGGCGTCGTATTCAATTTTGTCGGTGAAATAAAATCCAGCGTAGCTGGGCAGTTCGCTGAAGGTTTTGATTTTGCCCTTGCAGGTGTCGAGCGCGGCTTTGACGTAGTGAACGTCCAGCTTGTTGGTGTCCAGGCCGGCCTTGGCGAGGGCGTGGACGGACATTTCGTAAAAGCGGTCGGCGGGCAGTTCGCGGCAGTATTCGCCCTGCAACCAGACGAGTTTCTCGAAATCGAACTTGGCGTTGTGCCGGAGAATCTGCGGCAGATCAAAGCGCTCGACGACTTCCTTGAGCGCAAGTTTTTCGGTGTTGTCCTTGGGCGACCAGCCGAGGAGGCAGAGATAATTGTTCACGGCTTCGGGCAGGAAACCTTCCTCGCCGTAGGTCGCGAGGCTCGCGCCGCGGTCGCGCTTGCTCATCTTGCTGCCGTCGGCATTGAGGATGAGTGGAATGTGCGCGTAATGCGGCGGCGTCACGCCGAACGCGCGGAAGAGCGCGATGTGCTTGGCGGTGTTGCTCAAGTGATCCTCACCGCGAATGACGTGCGTGATGCCCATTTCCAAATCGTCCACCACGTTGACGAAATGAAACACCGGCTGGCCGTCGCTGCGGACGAGCACCCAGTCGGGGTCGGCCTCCTCGCGGTCGGTGAGCGGGCGCAAGACATCGCCGACGACGAGGTCGGGAATGAGAATCGGCTCGCGCTGCATCTTGAATTTGATCGCGCCTTCGTGTTCGTAGGCGAGGCCGTGCGACAACAGCGCCTCGACGCGGCGCTGATAATTTTCCTTCCGCTGCGATTGGAAATACGGGCCGCGGTCGCCCTTGCTCGGGCCGGTGGCGTCGCCGGTGATCGGGCCTTCGTCCCAATCGAGGCCGAGCCAGCGGAGGCCGTTAAGGATGACGTCCACGGCTTCCTGCGAATTGCGCGCGGCGTCGGTGTCCTCGATGCGCAGGACGAACGTGCCGCCGGTGTGGCGGGCGTAAAGCCAGTTGAACAGCGCGGTGCGCGCGCCGCCGATGTGGAGGTAGCCGGTAGGCGAAGGAGCAAAACGAACACGAGGTTTCATCGCGCTTATTCAAACATCATCGCTCCGGCCACTCAAGCCGCGAGATGCGGTTGCGCCGGCGCGCGGATGGCGACGCCTGAAAAGAGCGTCGCAATGAATAGAAAAACCGGGCGGCTTTCACCCGAAAGCCGCCCGGTTTGATTGTAAAATCGCTACGCTGCGAATTTTCCGGTTCAGACTTTGCCGCAGCATTCTTCGACCACCTGGCGGAAAATGTTTTCGCCGGGTTTGACGATGCCGATTTCGCGCTGGGCGTTTTCCTCGGAATCGCTGGCGTGCGCGGCATTGACCATGATGGTTTGGCCGAATTCGCGGCGGATGGATCCGGGCGGGGCCTTCGAAGGATCGGTCGGCCCGAGCACGTCGCGGATCTTGCGCACGGCTTCCACGCCTTCATACACCAAGGCGATGCAGCGTTCCGAACCAGGTTTGGGCCAGTCGGCCTGCGGGATGTCGGATGGCGCGTAACCGGACATGAATTTTACAATGTTGTCGAACTGGTTGTCGCCGAACGCCGGTCCGAGCAAATCGCCGAGCTGGCCTTCCTTGTCGGGGGCGAGTTTGAAGCCGAATTCCTTTTCCAGCGCGGCTTTGGCCTTGGCGGCGACCATGTCTTTGAGCTTGGTGCGGAGTACTTCGCGAACGGGGCCGTAAAATTCCATGGCCTGAGCCACGCTCATGCGGTGGAGTTTGATGCCAACGATGAAGAGGCCGGTGCGGGAGAAGAAATCAATCACGTTGCCGGGGCGCCCAGACGGGAAGCGGAAATTCTCCGGTTTGATGAGCACGAGCGTGCGCTGGGACTTCTCGCCCGGTTGGTAGCCGATGACGTTATCCAAAATGCCGCCATCGGAATCCGAATAGCGGGTCCACAGTTTCAACTTGGCTTCGCACTCGTCCGCCGTGGGCGGCGCGAGGACGGCTGGCTCGAAGTACCGCACCTGGTTGTCTTCGCCGATGATGAGGTCGCCGTAAGTGTCGCGGATGGTCTCGCCACCGCGCCGCTCGGCGCTGATGTTTCCGACAACCGAGCGGGTTTTTCGGACGGCGTCCTCGCCGCGGAACAGGAGGACCATGACGCGGCGCCGGCGGCCGGTCTTGGGATCTGGCGAAAGGTTCTGCAGGATGTAACGGTGGATCAACTCCTGGACTTGACGGTCCTGGGGATCATTTTTGGAAATGATGGCTTGGGAGTACTGCTTCACCAAATCCTCACTGGGCGCGAACATGCGGGCCGCGGCCAGTTCCAGACCGGTCCGGGTGATGAGCCGGCTCAGGATGCCCCCGGTGCGGGACTTATAGAGCGAATACGGGGTGATGATGACGTAGGAGAGCTGTTGAGACATAGTTTTAGGGTTGGGACGCTGGGGGGGGCACCGGAGTTGGTGCGGGAACCGCGACGGCTTTGCCGCCGAGAATCTTGAACATGACTGTGCCGCAGGTCGGGCATTTGCCTTTGATGGCTTTCCGCCCGTTTTTCATGACTTCCTCGACGGCATTACTGATTTCCTTCTTGGCCTTGCACTTAACGCAATATCCTTCAGGCATAAATGTTTTTTGTCCGCCGGGCGCTTCATGCGCCATGGCAGCGATTAAATTTAGCTTATTCGGCGGCCCTCCCCACCGTCAACTGCGAAAAGGCCGGTGTCGATCCAAGTAATTTATGGAAAACAAGATAGGGGTTTGTTCCCCAGCCGCCGGATCAGTCCAATCGGCTGGAAATTCCTGACGCGAAGATGAAATCAGCCCTATGTTGTTCTCGCCAGGGCAAGAACGGAAGGGGCTTCACCATGCCTTTAGAATCAGGGAGTTAAAGCGGGTTTCGCGCCTTGGCGAATCCATCATTTTCCCGCCGCCGCCGATTGATCGCGGTACCGATAGAAAGTGGCGATGACGCTGAACAGAATCGCCACGACAAAGGTCAGACCGGCATATTGGAGAAACCGTTCGGTGCTGACGGACGCCGCGTGGTTGCCGCCGCTGGCCAGTAGCTTGGTAAGGACGGCAACGAACAGGTCGCCCAACGCAATCATCAACAGCCAAAAGCTCATCACAATGCTCTTCATTTCTGGCGCGGCCTCGCGGAAGGCAAATTCAAGGCCCGTGGTGGAAACCAAAACCTCGGCGGCGGTCAGAATGAGATAGGGCACGGTCTGCCAGAGGATGCTCAGTTGCGCGCCGGCTTCGATCTGCTTTTGCAACGCCGCCACGACCAGATAGGACGCGGCGGCGAGAAACATCCCGTAGGTCATTCGTCGCAAGGGTGAAGCGAGCTTGCCGATGCGCGGATAAATCCCCAGCGTGAACAGCGGCACCAGAATCATTACGATCAATGGGTTCATGGACTGCATTTGTTCAGCGCCGATGTCCAGGCCGAGGATGCTTGTCGGCACCATACTTTTTCCCTGCAACACCCACGTCGAATTCGTCTGGTCAAACAGCGAAAAGAAAATCGGGATCAACGAGAATACGCCCAGGATCGGGAGGACGGATTTGGCGGCGTCAATTTCCCGGTCGCTGAACCGGCCGCGCGCGGCATCCCAGAATTTTTGGCCCGGAGCACGTCTGCCGGCGAGCGCGGTGAAAAGGACTCTGAAAAAGCCGGCGCTTTTCGTTTCGCGGCTCGGCGGCACGCGGACGTAATGTTTCGTTCCCAGCCAGAAGATGAACGTGGCGACGGCCATCAAAATGCCCGGCACGCCAAACGCGAGGCCGTAGCCGTGGTGGTCCTTGATCCACGGGATGACGAGAAACGAAAAGAACGAGCCGAGGTTGATGGCCCAGTAAAACGCGCCGTAAGCTTTTTGCAGTAGGTGCGACTGCTCCGGCTTGAACTGGTCGCCCATGAACGCCGAAACGCACGGTTTGATGCCGCCGGAACCGAACGCAATGAGCGCGAGTCCCGCCCAGAGACACAACATTTTTCCGTGGACGCCGCCGGCAAGATCGCTGCACGCCAGCACACCGTGGCCGGCGCAGTAAAACAGCGAGACCCAGAGAATCGTATGGTAGCGTCCGATGAGCTTGTCCGACAGCCACGCGCCAAAGAGCGGCATGAAATAGTTGGCGAAGACGAACAGGTGGATGATTTCCGTCGAAGTATCGGCGTCCTGGCCCAGGCCGCCTTTGAGCACCGCGCCGGTGATGTAACCGGCGAGCACGCTCCTCATGCCGTAATAACTGAAACGCTCGCAGGCTTCGTTGCCGACGATGAATTTGATCTGCGGCGGCCAGCGCCGGGCAGAGGGGGGGGTGGAATTCGCGGCCATCGGGATTAGTCGGTCATGAATTTCAGCGCCTCCTCGATCGTTACACACGTCGTGATCGGCATCCGGCGGTGGTAATGAAACAGGGACATGATGTTCAAACCGATGTCCTTGTGCGGATCGGGAATGACACGCACCACCTGCGCCACACCTTGATCGTTGCACAAATCCATCATGCGTTCGATGGACGCCGCACAATCGGCGTCCATCGCCTCAAGTTGGCTGAGATCCGTGAGCAACTTGAAACCTGGCTGGCACCCGGCGAGTGCGGCAGTCAACTGCCTGGCGCAGGCGTCCGCATCCGCCGGGGTGACGTGGCCGCTGAAACGGAGCGTCACCCGTTTGCCCGCAGCATCATTTTCCACTCGAACCATGCCGCCAAACTGCCCGCTGGCGCGGGAATTGTCGAATTATTCCAGCGTCCCGCGGCGCGGCTCAAAAAAAAGGTTCGCCGACCCGATGCGCCGAGCCGGTGACCTGGCAATTGCGCGCTCGGCTTAATTGAATTGATATTTTGCGTCGGCTTGCTACCGTGCCACCGCGTAGAAATGCTCGAATCATGGCCACGTTGACGATCCAACTCCCCGGTTTGCCGCCGGTCTCGCACATTTTGCGGGACGAGACGATCACCGTCGGTCGGATGCGCGGCAACACGATTGTGGTGGAGGATTCTTCGGTTTCCCTCTGGCACGCCAAAATCACCCGCGTTAACGGCGAGTATTATCTGAAGGATCTGAATTCCACGAACGGCACCGCGGTCAACGGCCAGTTCGTCAGCGAAGCCAAATTGCGCGACCAGGACCGGGTGAAGTTTGCGGACATCACCGGCCAATTCCACGCCGAGGCGGAAACGGCCGCCGTCCCGGCGCCCGCCGTGAACGTTCCCGGGTCTTCCGCCACGCCATCGCCGGCAACGTCGGTGGTTTCCAAACCCGCGCCGGCGCCGGTCGCTGTTCCGCCGCCGACACCCGCGTCCGCGCCCCGCGCCCCGGTCTCGGCTCGAGCCGGTTCCGCCGCTCCGTCCGCCGCGCCTGTGTCTTCGGAACTCCAACGGTTGAAAGTCGGCCCGCGTTTGATGCCTTATGTCGCCGGGTTTGTGGGCCTGATCGGCGTGGGCATCATCGCCTGGACGTTCCTGCATCCGGCCGCGCCAGCGCGGGCGCCCGAGCATCCGGTGGTCACCGCCCCGAGCGCGAGTCAAAAAGCCACGCCACCTCCATCGAGCCCTCCAATAGTTGCGCCAAAGCCGGTGATTTTACAACCCGCCGCACCGGCCAATTCCGAAACCGATAAAAATGCAAACTTGGTCCGGCAACTGAAAAATCCGGATCCACTGATACGCCGCCAGGCGGCTCGGCTACTGCATTCGCAAGGCGCGGACGCGCACGAAGCAGTGCCGGCGTTGCGCGATTCGCTCAAGGACGCCGATGCCGAAGTCCAGATGTGGGCGGCGCTGGCGCTGGTCAATAACAAGAGTTATGACAAGGGCGCGATTCCGATTTTGGTCCGCACCCTGCAAAACGAAAACGCCACGCTGCGGCAGGTTGCCTGTCTTTCACTCGGCATCATTCCCTACGACGGCACGGAAAAAACGCAGGTGGTTCCAGCGCTGACCGAGGTGGCACAAAAAGACAGCGATGAGGAGGTACGGAAAGCCGCCGCGTCGGCGTTGAGCATCGTGGCGCCCGAAAGTCCGACCCAACCGGGAACGCCATGAACAGTGGCACAAAGATCGCCATGACGCTTAGATTTTCCCGCGCAGCTCGTCCCATATCGGGGATCAACCGTTTTTCCTGAAACGCTCATGCTGGTCGAACTCTGGTTGTGGGTTTCGGCGTTCGCCACGGCGGCGGGATGGATTTTATCGGCTGCAGGCCAGCTCAACCGCGGCGGGTATGTTTCGCTTTTCGTCGGCACGGTTTTCTTCCTTTGGCTGGGCCGGAAATTCTTAGGATTGGCCTGGCCGTGTCCGCCAATCAACTGGCAGAAAATCCTCCGACGATGCCGCCGTCCACTTCCGCTGGCGTTTGCCGTACTGGCCGGTTTGATTTTGATCGGCGGCGTCCTTTATCCACCGACGAACCATACCGCGCTGAGTTACAGGACGCCGCGCGTGCTGCACTGGCTGGCGGCCGGGCGATGGCACTGGATTTACACGCCAAATTATAGGATGAACGACCGCGCCTGCGGCATCGAATGGTTGAGCGCGCCGCTGCTGCTGTTCACGAATTCCGATCGCGGCCTTTTCCTGCTCAATTTTTTTCCGTTTCTGCTTTTGCCAGGACTGATCTTCAGCGTCTGCTCACGCTTGGACGTGCGCGGTCGCGTCGCCTGGCAATGGATGTGGCTGCTGCCGACGGGTTACACGTTCTTGCTCCAGGCGGGCAGTGCCGGCAACGACGCGTTTCCCGCGGTCTATGCGCTGGCGGCGCTGGATTTCGGCGCCCGCGCCTGGGCGTCGCGGCGTCCGCGAGATTTGTTTCTCTCGCTGCTCGCCGCCGCGCTGCTGACCGGCGCCAAGGCGAGCAACCTTCCGCTGCTGTTGCCGTGGGCGGTGTTGATCGCCGGTCTGCTCCCGCAGTTGCAACTGAGATTGGTGACGTCGGGCGGCGTGTTTTTAGTGGCGGCTTTGGTTTCGTTTTTGCCGAGCGCGCTTTTGAACATTTATTATTGCGGCGACTGGTCCGGCTTGAAACTCGAGCACGCCGGCATGGTGATGAAAAATCCAGTTGTGGGAATTTGGGGCAACGGCCTGCTGCTGTTGCTGAATAATTTTGTGCCTCCGGTTTTTCCGATGGCCGGTTGGTGGAACCAAAATGCCTTGCACGTCTTGCCGCAAACCCTCCTCGCGCCACTGGTGGCGAACTTTGAGGAAGGCTTTCTGTATCTTGGCGAGCTGCCGACGGAGGACTGGTGCGGTCTCGGGTTGGGCGTTAGCGCGCTGGCCGCGATCTCGGTGATCGCCTCCCTTGCGCTGCGTCGTCGCTGTCCGACCTGCTCGTCGTGCGTTCTGCAAAGTCCGATACCGGAACTGATTCGCCGGTTGACGCTCGTCACGCCGTGGCTCGCGTTGTTGGCGTATGGGGCCAAAACGGGCATGGTTACGGCCGCGCGGCTCATCTCGCCGTATTATCCGCTGCTGCTGCCGCTGCTCTTGATTGGGGCGGGGCAGGGGAAGGTCGTCCGGAGTTGGTGGTGGCGGGCGTTGGTCTGGGTTTCGCTGGCGACGGCGCTCGTGGTGCTGGTGTTTACGCCGGCGCGTCCGCTGTGGCCGGCGCAAACCATTTTGTCAGAGCTCCTCGCGGCGCATCCAGCGCAACGCATGCTGGTGCGCGCCCAAAAAGTGTATTCGGTGTATGCCGGACGTTCGGATCCACTGGCGGATGTGCGCGAGCTGCTGCCACAGGATGTCGGCGTGGTGGGCTTCGCGGGAAGTTCTGACGACATTGACATTTCTTTGTGGCGGCCGTTTGGCGCGCGCAGGGTTGAACACATCTTGCTCTCGGATTCCGCCGAGCAAATTCGCCAACGCGGTCTTCGCTACGCCGTGGTGTCCGGCTTAAATCTCAAGGAGAACCGCCTGCCGCTCGAAATGTGGTTGCAGCAGGTACGCGCCGAATTGCAGGCCACGACCAACGCCATGGTGAAAGTGACCGATGGCCCGCAGCCGTGGCACGTTGTGCGGTTCAAGGATTGAGCGGCGCAGCGGGTAGGCAGGTGTTTGTCAGCATCGTTTTTCCGTATGCCCGGCTCGGTTTTATCAATTCACGCTTCAGATTCCAGGCGCGTTATTCTGGCATCGAAAGATGAACCGAATCATGAACAGCCTCGCTGCCAAAAAAATTCATGGAATAGCGCCGTCTTCGAAACTGACCTCACGGCTGCGCTGCCCGATTGAGGAACCAGCAGCACTCCGCCATCAGGACGAAGAAAATGGCGTCGGCCACGCCGAACACCGCGGCGAAGGTGGCGTGCGGCAGGGTGCCTGCCGACCAGTAGTAAAATGCCGTCGCCGAATAGGCCAGTTTGTAAAGCGTGCCGACCAGAATCAAATCCGCGTTGCGCCGCAGTTCGCCCCGCGCGATCAGGGCGTAGGCGACACCGATCACCAGCACGAACGCGCCCAGAAGTGTCAGATAGCCGCCAAAGGCAGGCAGCTGCTCGCGGATGCCGAGGGCTCCAAACACTCGTGCTGGAAAAAACAGGAAGGCGACGCCGAGGAGCGCATCATAGATCGCCGCGACGGTGAACAAGCTCCGATAATACTTTTCTCTGGCGGTTTTCATGTTATAAGTTTAGTATAAAAACAAGGCATAAGCAAATGAGAATTTATTACCATCTGGTTTTGGCCTGGTTGTGGATTTTGTTGGGATTCCTTTCGGGCATGATGCTTGGACTTTTTTTTCACGACCAAAACTGGCTGGGCGGCTACGGCAGCTTCAAACGCCGCTTGTATCGGCTGGCGCACATCTCTTTTTTCGGACTCGGTGCGGTCAACCTGCTGTTCTATCTCACGACGAACTCGTTTTCCGCCCGATCGCTGGCGACAACTGTCGCTTCCGGCGCTTTTGTAGTTGGCGCGATCTCCATGCCGCTCTGCTGCGTGGTCATGGCGCATTTTCCTCGGGCGCGGATGCTCTTTGCCGTGCCCGTGCTCAGTCTGATCACCGGCGGACTATTAACCCTGATGGAAGTGGCAAAATTATGAACACCAAAAAACGTATCGGTTTCATCGCCATGAGCGGCGTGCGCGCCCACAACCAAGAACTCACGCAGCTTGGCCTCACGCTGCCCGGCTTCGTGGACCGCAATAAAATCATCGCCTCCCTACCCAGCCTCGGCCTGCTCACGCTAGCCGGATTGACGCCGAACAAATTCGACATCGAGTATCACGAAATCGCCGATCTGAAAAAATTGCCGGAAATACCGACGCATTTTGATCTCGTTGCCATTAGCACATTCACGGCGCAGCTCAAGGAAGCCTATGAAGTCGCGGATTATTTTCGCGCGAACGGCATTCTGGTCGTTCTGGGCGGGATCACGGTCAGCTCCTTGCCCGAAGAGGCCCGGGAACATTGCAGCAGCGTGGTCATCGGCGAGGGGGAACCGCTCTGGGCGGAGGTGTTGCGCGATTTTGAGGACGGGAACCTCAAGCCGTTCTATGTCGCGACGCTCCCGGGCCAGTTCGATCTGGTGGATGCACCGATGCCACGCTTCGATCTGCTCGACCCCGACAAATACAATCGCCTCACGGTCCAGACCAGTCGCGGGTGTCCGCATCACTGCGAATTTTGCGCGAGTTCAATTCTGCTGACGCCGCGCTACAAAGTGAAACCGGTGGAAAAAGTCATCGCCGAAGTTCGCGAAATCAAAAAAATCTGGCCGCGCCCGTTCATCGAGTTCGCCGACGACAATAGTTTTGTTCACCGCGAGCATTACAAAAAGCTTTTGCGCGAACTGGCGAAGGAAAATGTGCGCTGGTTCACGGAAGCCGACGTGCGGGTCGCCGAGGACGACGAATTGCTCGGTTTGATGCGGGATTCCGGCTGCCAGCAAGTCTTGATCGGACTCGAAAGTCCGCGCCGTGCCAGTCTGGACGGGTTGGAGTTGAAGAATAATTGGAAGGCACAGCGGCAGGATGAATACCGCGCAGCCATCGAGAAAATCCAATCCTATGGCGTCACCGTGAACGGCTGCTTCATACTCGGCCTCGATGCGGACACCCCGGACGTTTTCGACGATGTCATCGCGTTCGTCCGCGAGTCGGGGCTTTATGAGGTGCAGGTGACGTTTCTCACCGCGTTCCCCGGCACGCCACTTTACCATCGCCTGCGCCGGGAAGGCCGAATCCTTCGCGACCGCGCCTGGGAACTTTGCACGCTATTCGACATCAACTTTCAGCCGAAAAGCATGAGCGTTGCGCAATTGCAGAGCGGCTTTCTCAGCCTGGTGAAAAACTTGTATTCGTCAGGAGAAACCAACGCGCGGCGCGCGCAATTCAAACAGAGGTTGAAAACGTCACCAAACTATAGCCGCCGGTCACACCAGGAAAAACAACTCGCCGCTTGAATGCGGTGGAAAATTATGAATGCGATCTTGGCCGTGATCCTGGCGCTTGCGGTGACCGGCTGTGCGAGCGCGCCGCCGCCGCTGCGAGGCACGCCGGATTTGCTGAATTTCCTCGCCGACGGCCAAACGACGAAGGATCAGGCATTCACCACTTTGGGCCAGCCGTCGGGCTTTTTTGAGTCGGAAAGAATTCTGACTTACCGGCTCGGTTACGATTCGCGAAACCGGGGTTACTTTCTGGTTGAACGCGAAAATCGCAACGGCGGGTGGCCGACCTGGACCAATGCATCGTTCAGTCTCGTGTTGGTTTTCGATGACGCCGGTTTGTTGCGGAAGCATTCGCTCGTCAAGGTGAACAAATGAAAACGCCCTGGAAGGCGACCCGGTTCGGTTTGCGGTGTGCCGCCGTTTTGGTGCTGGCGTTTGGCACGGTCGGCTGTCTCGTGATTCCCACGCCGCATGCGGACACCGGCTTTGCCCGGACCAATCTCACAAAACTGACGCCCCAGCAATTCACGGTGGGGCAAAGCACCTTGGAGGACGTGGTGCTGGCATTGGGCGAGCCGGATGCTGTTTCCGCTGACGAGCACCGGCTGGCTTACCGCTCGGAAAAAAACGTCGCCATCTGGATTATCGCCGCGGCGGGCGAATATGGCGGTGGCGCCACCGGCGGCGGGATCAACCGGGAACGGTTTTACCGTTTCGATTTTGATTCGCAGGGCCGGCTGCGAGCCATCACCCAACGCGGGAAGCTGCTGGGCAACGTGGGATTTGCTGAAGTCGAAGTGTCGCATCCGTTATTCGAGGACGGCAACTCCAACGCAGTCCCTTCGGGCCTCGCTGGCGAGCAAATCCGGGCGGTCTATCCGTACGCCTCCTGGCTTCCGGGGGTGGACGGTTATCAGAGCAAGGGCGCACTGTACGAGGTTGGCTCCCCCGGCCGGCTGGTTCTCACGGAATCAAATTTGAATTTTTTCGTGGACTCGCAATTTGCCAACACCGGACCGGCGCTACGGCTCCCGCTGGCTTCCGTGACCGGCGTCCGCGTGAACCGCTTCCTGCTTGCGCGCCGGCTGGTGGTGAGCGCCGGGCCGGAAGGCATCCATTCGTTCGAAATTTACAACCAGCCCGGCCGCTTTACCCGGAACGCCGAGGCGATGCGTGGCGCCTGCCAGATCGTTGGCGCGAAAACCCAGGGCACCGCTGACGAGCCGCGGAGGATTGCTCCCCCATGAACAGATTCCGGCAACTTGACTGCTCGCGCCGCTGCTCCTCACCGGCATCGGGTTCTGCATTTATTGCATGCCGGGATCAAAATTCAATTCCCGAATTGAAAAAGGAACTTCGAAACTCAACCGAAAACTGAAAGGAACAAATTATGAAAAATAAATTCTGGATTATGACCGCGTTGAGCGCGTTGCTCGGCACGTCGGCGTGGGCGCAAAACGCACCGGCCACCGCAGGTGTCGCGCCCGGACAACAACAGCGGTTGGACGCGATGAAAGCCAAAAGCGTGGATGCCTCGCTGACCATTCTGCCGGTGCGTTTGGGCGGAAAACCGTGGGACCGGGTGTCCCAGGTGGTCGGCGCGCTGCTGGAACAACAAGGATTGAAAACCATCGAACTGGTGAAAGCGCCGATGGAAGTCACCAACGCCGGCACCATGGATGAATTGGCCGGTGCCGTCGGCGCGTTTGTTCGAACCAATCCGGTGGCGACCGATTACGCGCTGTATGCGGAGTTCAACGGCACGCAGCAAACCGGATTGAACGATCTTCGCGCGGTCGTGGTGGACAAAACCGGCGGCGTGGTTTGGACCGACCGCCAGACGCCGCAGGACGAAGCGATCAAAAAATTGGAACATGTGGAGCCGATGACCTTGTGCGTTGTGCTCGTCGAACGCTTGAGTCCGCAGCTCGGCCTCAATGACGAAACCGCCAAGGCCGCCAAACCCAGCAAACTGGCCGCCATGTTTGATGAACAAAGCGGACTGCCGTTGCCGGCGGAAATGGATGCCATTGCGGAGCGGCAGAAGGCTCTGAAACAAGCGGCACCCAATGCGACCGTGATGATTTACCCGGCGCGCGTGGGCGGCAACAAAACCAGCGTTGCCAGCGCAACCAATGTGGTGAGGCTGATCAGCGAGGCTGGTTTGTGCAAGCCGGTTCAAGCCGAACAGCCCGTCTTGCTCACGTCGTCGCAAGCCGATCCGAACGAGCAGAAGACCTTGTGGAGTTTGGCGCGCGAGTTTCGCGATTACGTCCGCGGGCATCCGGTGGAGACAGATTACGCGCTTTACGCCGATTTCGTTTTCAATCCGCAAAATGCAGACCAGGGCTTCGTGCATTTCATCGTGTGCGACCGCAAAGGCGAATGGGTGATCGTGGACTTTCAGAATTCGCATCATGCGGATTACCAAACCATCGGCGTCACTTCCCGCGAGCGCTGCGACCAATTGCTGGTCAAACGGCTGGAAGGTTATTTGAAGTGAAGCTCGTTGAAAGCACAGGGGTGCGAAATGGTCAATGAATTTTTAAATCCCAACCAAAACAAAAAAGAAAGGAGCAGATTATGAAAAGCAAATTATGGCTGACGGCAGTGTTCAGCACACTGCTCTGCACGACGGCTTGGGCGCAAAACGCCCCGGCGGCAAGCCCGGCAAAACAGTATTTTGACCAGGCGCAGCAACTGGCCCGCGAAGGCAAGTATGACGACGCCCTCGCCGCCTTTGACAAAGGCATCAAACTTGAGCCCTACAACGAAGCGGCGGTGATGCAACAGAACCGCATTTTCATGGAGTTGAACCGGCCGGATGACGCGTTGAAGATGTGGGACAAATGGATTGAACTTAAGCCGGACGATCCGCAGCGCTGGTTGTATAAGATGATCGCGGCCGGCGAGACCGACCGCGGCGATCAAGCGTTGAAAGCCGCCGACATGCTGACCCAGCTCCAGCCGGACAAAGTGACTGGCTGGAAAGCCAAGGGACAGTGTCTGGCCGGCATGAACCGGAACAAGGAGGCGTTGCAGGCGGTGGATCGGGCCATCACGCTGGATCCGATGGACGACGATTCCTGGCGCATCCGGCTGGCCGCGGAATCGAATCTCAAGGAATTCGACAGTTCCATCGATTTTTGCAGCAAGATCTTTGCGCAACATCCGAAGTGCATTGTTGCCGTTTACGATCGCGCCGGCTTGTATGCGATGAAGGGCGACAAAGCCCACGCGCTGACCGATCTCAAAAGCGCGCTGGCCATCCGTTCGGACGCCGGCACCAGGGCTTTTGCGCGGCAGGATGAACGATTCAAAAGCCTACGGAGCGAAACGGAGTTCCAGAAGCTGGTGGTGACAACCTGGGAACGCACCGCCCCGAACGTAACTCTCAAGGTGGTCAAAGTTGACAGCGCGGAAACCGTGGGCGAAGACGGCAAGGGTGCCAACGCGGTGGATGGCAACCCGGATACTTTCTGGCATACGCAGTGGAAGGACGCCCAGCCCCCGCCGCCGCATGAAATCGTCATCGAGTTGAAACCTCCGAGCAAAGTCAAAGGGCTTGTCTATCTGCCGCGCCAGGACGGCCAGGAGAATGGCATGATCAAGGACTATGAGATCTTCGTTAGCAACGACGACCAAGACTTCGGCCAACCCGTGAAGGAAGGCGCGTTCGAACGCGGCAGCGGCGCGAAAACGGCGACCTTTGATCCACGACCCTGCCGCTTCATCAAATTGAAGGCGCTGTCCGAAATCAACGGCCAGCCCTACACGTCCGCCGCCGAGATTGACGTGATCACCGATTGACGAAGAATTATGAAAGCCAGACTTTTCATTCTCGTCCTGGCGCTGCAAAGCGCGTGGATGCTCGGCACCACCTTCGTGCAGGAACGCGTGCTGGCCATCGGCAAAGTCATTCTGCTGGAGGCGGAATCACTCCTCGTCAAATTTGCGGGTGATGAGGCTCTCGATTTCCACCAGGGCGGCGGAGGCGTCGGCGCCTTCGGCATGGACGGTGAGTTTGCTGCCGGGGCCGGCGGCGAGCATCATCAGGCCCATGATGCTCTTGCCGTTGACCCGTTCGCCGTCCTTCTCCACGAAGACGTCGCACTGAAACCGGTTGGCGGTTTTGACAAACAACGCTGCCGGCCGGGCGTGGATGCCCAGCTTGTTGGAGACCAGAAACTCTTTCGTCACGGTGGAATCGGTTTCCGGCAGTTGTTTGGCGCTCATCAGTTGACCGAATAGATAGCCGAAGCTGGCGACTTTGGCGAATTCTTTTTTCAAAGCAGCCGGGGGAATGACCGGCGGAAATGGAAAAGCTCAACAAATCCGCAGGGTTTCGAGTTTAAGCAGCGCGCCGAGTTTTTCGAGTTTGGCGCCCAGATGGCCGAGGCCGATGGCGCAGTGATGTGCCGGGCCGGCTTTCGACCATTCGTTCAGGAAACGCTTCGCGCCGGAGGCGAAGCGGTAGCGGCTGTTGGTGTTGCCGATTTGCAGGATCGGGCCGGGCACGGATTCGCCTTCGGCAAAGAGCAGCAGCAACTTGCCGTCGCCACGCTGCACCACGGAGAGCAGGGTGACCGGACCGTGCTTCACCGTCATTTGAATTGAAAGGCCTTTGCCGGGTTTGCCATGGTACACGGGCAGTGGCACGAGTTTGACGCGGCCTTCGGCGATCGCGAAATGCGCCGGCCCGTCGTGGCCGAGGTACACCACGTCGTCCTGGTAATCGGCGAGGTAAAGCTCCGAAAACGAGCCGCCCGCGCCGAGGCAGTCCAGGATCTTCATTGCCTGGACATTTTTGACTTCGCACTCGCCGGCCACCGGCACATGGCGGCCGGTGAGCAGCGTGTTGCCGGCGATGACCGAGGTCACGATGTCCTGGTACGGATTGCCGGCAACACTTTCGTAGTAATACGCGAGGGAGCCGAGTCTGTGTTTGGCGACGAGCGCGTCGAGCGCGCAGGAAGTTTTCGCGGCGCGCTGGAGTTCGGCGGCGGCACATTCCGGCGTGACCTCAAACTCCGTGCGGAACTGTTTTAATTTGGCTTTGATCTGCGCGGTGTTGACGGTTTCGCGCAGTTCGTGCAATTCGCACATTTCGAGCAGTTCAAAATGGTTGCCGAACGCGGCGGCCTGCTGGGTCATGTCGCTGTAAACGTCCAGCATCCCACAATAATAATGGCCGAGCACGCCCACCCGGTTGGCGCGCATTGCGGCGGCAACCTTGGCGGCGTCCACCCAGTCGCGGATTTCCGTCCACGCCGTCTCGTCCTGCAAATGGCCGCTGACGAGGTGATAGTCAATGCCCGCACGGTTGAAGACGGAGGCGATCTCCGGGCAACTGCACGCTTGGCAATGTTCAAGCCAGAGACCGGTCATTTGGCCGCGGTCGCCGAGGGCGTTGAATTTTTCATAATCCAGTTGCGGCACCGGCTGCAGGTTCAGCACCACTACCGGCACGCGCGCCTGTTGCACCACCGGCAGCACGGTGGAGGAGAGCGCGTAGGTCGAGACGTAGAGAAAAATCAGATCCACCTCCTCGCGGCGCAGGAGTGACGCGGCGGCGCGGGCTTTTTCGGGATTGTCCACCAGGCCCGCGTCCACGAGGCGGACACCGCCGGTGCCGGTGGCGAGCTGCTCGCCGATTTGTTGCTGGTAGCCGAGCAGGCGTTGGCGCAGGCCCTTGAATTGCGGCCAGTAGGTGTCCAAACCGATGCCGAAGAGGCCGATGGCGAGCGGAGCAGGGGAGGTGGATTTCATACGGTCACTTGGCCGGTGTGGACATCTTCGAGATGAGGCGGTCGTTCAAGGCCTGGGCCGGATTATGGCCGGCCATTTTTAGTTTCATGTGGAAGGCGGCGACCTCGACGAGCCGGGCGAGGTCACGGCCGGGTTTCACGGGCAGCGTGATGTGCGGGATATCAATGCCGAGGATCTTCACGTATTGCTGATCCATGCCCACGCGGTCCACATCGGGTACGTCTTTCCAGTCCTTCAGAGAGACGACCAGGTCCACGCGCTTGTTCGAGCGGATGCACTTGACGCCGAACATCGCGGCCACGTCGATGATTCCGATGCCGCGCACTTCCATGTGGTTCCGGGTGATCTCCGCGCTCGTGCCGATCACGTCCTTGCCGTCCTCGAGCACGACGCGGGTGATGTCGTCGGCAACAAGGCTGTAGCCGCGCTCGATGAGCGCGAGGACGCTTTCGCTTTTGCCGATGCCGCTCTCGCCCTTGATGATGACGCCGATGCCGAGGATGTCCACCATGCTGCCCATTTCCGTGCCGCGCGGGGCGAACATGTCTTCCAGCGCCAGCGTGGCATTATTGATGAATTTGGAGGTCAGCAACGGGGTTTTGAACACCGGCACCCCGGTGCGTTCGGCTTCCGCGAGGAGCAGGGGGTCGGGCTGCAGATTCCGGCTGAAGATTAGGCAGGGGATTTTAAAAGCGAAGAGGGTTTCGTAGCAGGCCTGCCGCTTGGTTTCCGGCAAGGATTCCAAATAGACGGCATCCGCGTTACCGAAGACTTGCAGGCGCTCAAAGGCGAAGAACTTGGTGAAGCCCGTCAGCACCAGCCCGGGGCGGTTGACGGTTGGTTCTTGGAGGAGTCGCGGCAGGCCGCGGGCCCCGGCGACGAGCGTCAACTCGAGTTTTTCCTTCTGATCGTCAAAAAATTTCTGAACGGTGACGGTTTGGCGTTGCATGATGTCGGGTATTATGACTGAACTCGCGCCTGGGCGCAATTCACGGTAGCGGGTTTAGGGGCGCGGGTTTCACAGATTGAATTCCGGGCCGAGGTAGATCTCGCGCGCTTTCGGGTCGTCCACCAGCTTCTCGGCCACGCCCGCGTAAACCACCTCGCCCTTGTGGATCAGGTAGGCGCGGTCCACCAGCTTAAGGGTTTCGCGCACGTTGTGGTCGGTGATCAAAATGCCCAGCCCGCGCTCGCGCAGGCGGCGGATGATTTTCTGGACTTCATAGACGGCGATGGGATCAATGCCGCTGAACGGTTCATCCAGCAGCAGGAGTTTCGGGCTGGTGACCAGCGCGCGGGTGATCTCCAGCCGCCGTTTTTCGCCACCGCTCAACTGGTAGGCCATGCTCCTGGCCAGCGGTGCGAGATCCAGTTCGTCCAGCAGATACTTCAGCCGCACGGCGCGTTCAGCCCGGTCCATCTTGCAGGTTTCCAGGATGGCGAGGATGTTGTCCGCCACCGAAAGTTTGCGGAACACCGACGGCTCCTGGGTCAGATAACCGATTCCCAGCCGCGCGCGTTGATGCATGGGCAACCGCGTGATGTCGCGGTTCTGCAACCGCACCGTACCAGACTCTGGTCGTACCACGCCCACCACGCAGTTGAAGGTGGTAGTCTTGCCCGCGCCGTTTGGGCCGAGCAGGCCGACGATTTCTCCGGCCGCCACGTGGATGGAAACGCCATTGACGACGCGCCGCTGGCGGTAGGATTTCATCAGGTCCTCCGTGACCAGCAAGGGTTTTCTTCCGTTGGCCACGGCGACAGGCGGAGCGCCGGCGGGCGGCTGCAACTGCGGTTTGGATTCGGTGTCGCTCACGTGGAAATCATTTCATTTCTTTACCGGGAATTCGAGTGGAGCCGGCGCGTTCGTTCCCGATTTTTTTGTCTCCAGTTGCAGGGTCATGTGGGGATGAATCGCCCGAAATGTGTCCTTGATGCGGTCCCAAATAATCACGTCCCCGGCGAGCCGGTCCTGCCCGCGGTCAACCACGGGAAAGGGATCTCCGGAGAGCTCAATGGTTTCATTGGTGATGGAATTGACCACCTGGTAGGAATAAACGGCGCGACCGCTCGTGGCGTGAACGGGTCGGCCCTGTCCATCCTGCGCCTGAATCACGACATTGCTGGTGGCGACGATGCTGTCCAGCTTGGCACCCGCGTGCGGCACTTTTGCCGTCAGCACGTCGCAGGTGAGCTTCATCTGCGGATCTTCCACGCGGACATTGCCGGTGTAGGTCACAAGATAATTGGTGCGGTCGAACACGCCGCTGTCCGCAAAAATCTCGGTCGGACTGCGCTCCGCGGCCGGCGCGTTGGTGGCGGCCGAATTCGTGAGGGAACCCGCGGCTGAAACCGGGGCCAGATTCGTCAGCGCATTCCCATTGGTCTGCGCGGCGGCTGCCAACGGCAGCGTGAGGAGGAGGTAAAGGAGTTTCATGGTCGGGAGGATTTCCCCGGCACCAGCCGGATCACGGTATGCACGCGGTTGGAGATGACGAGATTGGCGTTGGACTGGCCGAGAAAAAATCCCTCGCCTTCGAGAAAAAACTTGCCGTCGGCGGTCTGCACCTGCAGCCGCCCGGTCGAAGCGACCGAACGCGCCTCGGAATCCAGAAGGCATTCCGGTGCGAGTGCGACCAGTTCGAGGGTGCCGTTGGTGCTGAAGGTTTTGACCTTGGCGCTGGAAACCAAAATGAAGCCGCCCGTTTGGAGTCGGGCCTTGTCTCCTTCCAGTAGCGTCTTGACTTGCGCCTCGTTCGGCGACGGGTGATTTTCCAGCGGCGCTTTGAAATTGAGAATGCCTTCGGTGCCGGCCGTCGGTTGCCCGTGCGTCACGCTGGCTGAGAATGCCAGCACGCCCCATCCGGCCGCGCCGAAAACCCGCAGAAAATTTTTCGTTTTAATCCGCATATTCGGCCAGCACGAACTGCCATTTTTTTTGTGCCCGCAAAATCAACTCCGCCACTTCCCGCACCGCGCCTTGACCGCCGCAGGCCTTCGTGACGTAATGCGCCGCCGACTTCACCTCGGCCACGCCGTCACCCACGGCCACGGCCACGCCGGCCCGCTGCAATGCGCCCAGATCCACGACATCATCTCCGACAAAACAAACCGCCGGCCAGTTCAAACCTATTTTCTGCAAAAGTCCTTCCACCGCCGCCACTTTGTCGGTGTCGCTCTGAATCAAATAATCAATTTTCAAATCGTCCGCCCGCGCTTTTGTCGCAGCCGATGGGCGGCGCGACACCCAGCCGACCCGCATGCCGTGGCGCTGCAAAAACTTCAAGCCCAGCCCGTCGCGGATGTGAAAACGCTTGAGTTCCGCGCCGTTGCCCATCCAGACCGTGCCGTCGGTCATCACGCCGTCCACGTCGCAAAGGAACAGCTGGATTCGGCGAAGTTGTGTTTGAAGTTGTTGGTTTGTTGGTTTGGACATTGATGCGTATGGAACAAGAGTTGTTATCTCACTTTTTCTTTCTCTGCCCCCTGGGTTTCAACGCTGTGCCAACCAGTCTATAAACACGCATCCCATGGCTATTGGCAAGAAATACAAACTTCGCTCCCATCGCTGAAGCGCGACTCTGAGCTTCTCCAAGGTTCAATATTCCCCAGTCTGAGCCATTCAGAGAAATTACCCTAATCTGATCGCTCAGATTCTTACATCCCTCAGGTAACGCGATGTTTCGTTTTAGCGAAGGCATAATTTGGGTAATTGGGAGAATGCTGGAAGCAAGATTGAATTCTGGCCAACTGGGTCAGCTCCCATCGTTCGTCTGCAAATTTTCCGATTTATTTTCATTTCAGAGAGCCGCATTGAAAACTTTCAGAACGCTCTTCATTACCGCCGACATTTCAGCCAGCGGAATCATGTTTGGTCCGTCGCTCAACGCGCGGTCGGGCCGCGGGTGCGTCTCGATGAACAGGCCGTTTGCGCCCGCCGCCACCGCGCAGCGCGCCAGCACCGGGGCGAACTCGCGCTGGCCGCTGGATTTGTCGCCGCCGCCGCCGGGCAGCTGCACCGAATGCGTCGCGTCGAAAATCACCGGGCAGCAAAAAGTCTTCAAAATCGGAATCGCGCGCATGTCGGCGACCAGATTGTTGTAGCCGAAAGTCGTGCCGCGTTCGGTGACGAGAATTTTTTCCGCGCCCGCGCTCCGCGCCTTGGCGATCACCTGGCCCATTTCCGGCGGGGAGAGGAACTGGCCCTTTTTCAAATTCACGATCCTGCCGGTTGCGGCGGCGGCTTCGATCAAATCGGTCTGCCGGCAAAGGAACGCGGGGATCTGCAAAATGTCCACGACCTCCGCGGCCGCCGCGACCTGCGCTTCCGTGTGAACGTCCGTCAGCACCGGCACGCCGAATTCCGCGCGCACTTGGGCGAGCGTTTTCAGGCCCGCGGCGACGCCTGGACCGCGAAAGGATTTGGCCGAGGTCCGGTTGGCCTTGTCGAAGCTCGCTTTGAACACGTAGAACACGCCAAGTTCCGCGCAGGTTTTTTGCAGCGCCGCGGCGATTTGCAGGCAGAGTTTTTCGCTCTCAATGACGCAGGGGCCGGCGATCAGGCTCAGGCGCGATGGCGCGCGCAGGGATTTCCAGATGGACGAGTCGGTCAGCACGACGATTTTTTACCAGTCGCGGCGCGGAAAGTAAATGGCGGCCCCAACGAGGGTTTGCCAAACGGCTCAATCCACTCTAGGAATGGCCTCCGTGAATTGGTCTTCCACGCGCCAGATTTTGAGGAAATGCCGCTGGCTGCTGCCGTTGGCAGTGGTCGTGGCGCTGCTTTCTGGCTGCCGGACCTTTCATTATTACCGGCAGGCCGCCGCGGGTGAGTGGCAGATTCTGGCGCACCAGCTGCCGGTGGAAAAACTGATCGCCGATCCGCAAACACCGGCGCGGCTGCGCGACCGGTTGCAATTGGTGCAAAAACTGCGGGCCTTCGCCGCCAGTGAGCTCAGCCTGCCGGTGGACGGGCATTACCGCAAATTCGTGGACGTGCACCGGCCGTTCGTCGTCTGGAATGTCCAGGCCGCGGCGCGCTTTTCGCTCGCGCCGAAGTCCTGGTGGTATCCGATTGTCGGCCGGCTGGATTATCGCGGTTACTTTGCCGAGCGGGACGCGCGGGCTTGCGGCGCCGCGCTGGCCGCCCAAGGCTGGGATGTTTATGTGGATGGCGTGGAAGCCTACTCCACGCTTGGCTGGTTCAAGGATCCGTTGCTGAATACGTTTCTGGATCACGACGACGCCGAACTGGCGGAAACGCTCTTTCACGAACTTGCCCACCAGTGCCTTTTCGCGAGTGGGGACACGGATTTCAATGAAGCTTTCGCCACGACCGTTGGAGAAACCGGCGCGCGGCGCTGGTTGCATTCCACCGGCGAAACCAACGCCTGCGAAAAATACGAGGCCGCCGTGCGGCGCAACCGGCAGTTCGTTGCGCTGGTTCTGCGCGCCCGCGAGCGGTTGGAGCGGGTGTATGGCGACACCCGGGACAAGGCGGGAAACATCGTGGCATTGCCAAAGCCGCTGCCGCCCGCGCAGGTCGCCGCAGAAAAGCAGCGCGCATTCGAGCAGCTGCGCGACGATTACAGGCGTCTCAAAGCGGAGTGGGGAGGTGCCGCCAGTTACGATGACTGGTTCGCGCGCGACCTGAACAACGCGAAGCTGAACACCGTGGCGAACTATTACGACTTGGTGCCGGGTTTCGAGCGGTTGCTGGCGTTGTGCGGCGGCGACTGGGAACGATTTTATGTGGCATCCCACCAGTTGGCGGGTTGGCCGCGAGAAAAACGGCATCAACGTCTGCGCGAATTGGCGGGCGCTCAGGTCGCGCGGGATAATGCAGAACTGCCGCACCGGTGAAGGCTATAACAACGCCCTGCCTGCGCTTAGTGACGTGCAGTGCGGCACGGAAATGTCTTTCCCGCTGGCCTGGCTTTTGAGTTTAATTTGCCGGTGATAAAATTTAAACTGCGGTTCGTCCTCACGCTCGCCTCCTTCCTGTCGTGCCTGATTCAGGCCGAATCCATCACCACCAAAGGGCCCTTTGACGTTCGAGCCTTTGGAGCAACCGGCGACGGCACAACCAAGGACACCGTTGCTTTTCAAAAGGCGCTCGATGCCTGCAAAACCGCGGGCGGCGGCACGGTCAGCGTGCCGGGCGGGCTTTACCTCATCGGCAGCCTGGCGTTGGGCAGCAACACGACCTTGGATCTGGCACCGCGCGCCAGTCTCATCGGCAGCCCCGATGTCGCGGATTATCCGCTCGTTCGCGTGCGTTGGGAAGGCGAGTTTGCTCAGGGACATCGTGCGTTGATTTCCGCTGTGAAGGCTGAACACGTCACCATCACGGGGCGCGGGAGCATTTTCGGCCCTCCGGCCAATCTGAGCCGGCTGCGCAATCCGCGCGGCCCCGCGCTGATTGAACTGGCGGAATGCGACGACGTCACGCTTGAGGGATTTTCAACGCAATACCAGCAACTCTGGTCCATTCATCCGGTGCTGTGCCGGAAGTTTGTGGCGCGCGACCTCACCATCCGCTCGATCGGCGGCAACGGCGATGGGATTGACGTGGATTCGTGCAGCGATGTGCTGATTGAGCATTGCCGCATTGACACCGGCGACGACGCCATCTCGCTCAAGTCCGGCCGCGGTCTGGCCGCCGCACGCCTGGAGCGGCCAACCCGGGACGTGGTGATCCGGGATTGCTCGCTGGCGAGCAGCATTTTCGCGGCCCTGGGTGTCGGCTCGGAATTGTCCGGCGGCATCCGCAATGTGCGTCTGGAAAATTGCACGATCTCGGGCCGGCAAAACGCGTTGTTGTTTAAGAGCCGCGACGGTCGCGGCGGCGAAATCGACAACTTCACCGGCGAAAATCTGCTCGTCCTGGACTCGCCGACTTTTCTCGCGATCAGCCTGGTGAACAAAGGCATTCAGGCCAGCGATCCAGTGCCTGGTGAATCGGAGAAATGGACGCGCGTGCACAACCTCCGCTTCAACCACATCGAAGTCCGCAACGTCGCCGATCTGGTGCTGGCGCAAAACATTCCGGCCGCGCGCCCGGTGGACGGGCTCTCGCTCGCAAACATCACCGGCACCTGCGGTCGAGGTTTGACACTGGTGAACCTTACGAATGTGGCGCTGGGGAAAATTGAAGTGACGGGCTATTCTGGCGCTTTCCTGACGCAGACCAACGTGCAGGGGACCGGGCTGGAAACGAAGCGATAATTGCCGGCCACCGAAGAAACCAACGACTGCAACTTGGGTTAGCGCCCGGGCTTCTGGCGGCGCTTGACGTGGAGTTGAGCCAGGGACCGATCCAGCGCCGCGCGGACGGTGGCGACTTCCTCGTCGTCAAGTTTTTCCGCCAGCCGCGCTTCGGCGGCCTTCACTGCTTCCTCGGCTTTGGCCTCGTCAATCTTGTCGGCCTCGATGGCCATGTCGGTAAGGACGGAAACACTTTCTCCGGTGATCTCCACAAAACCATGGCCCACGGCCAGGTAAAACTCCTGCGCTCCCTTGCGCACCGCGATTTCACCGGCGGCCAGTTGCGTCATCAACGGAACGTGCATCGGATAAACGCCCATTTCGCCTTCGCTGCCGGGCAGCGTGACCATGTCCACGTCGTCCGAGAACACTTTCGCGTCCGGAGTGACGATTTCGAGTTTGAGTGTGCTGGCCATTTTAATTCACCGTTGCGACGCCGAGGGACGGAGTTTCCTCCGCGCCTGTGCGCCGCGGCGGTTCAAATTCATTTCTCTTTGATTTCGTCAATGCCGCCCTTCATGTAGAAGTTCACTTCGGCGACGTCGTCGTGTTTGCCTTCGAGGATTTCCTTGAAGCCCCGCACGGTTTCGGCCACCGGCACCTGCTTGCCTTCGATGCCCGTGAACACCTGCGCCACGGTGAAGGGTTGGCTCAGGAAACGTTGGATCTTGCGCGCGCGCAACACGGTGAGCTTGTCGTCGGGCGACAGCTCGTCCATGCCCAGGATTGCGATGATGTCCTGCAAATCCTTGTAGCGTTGCAGAATTTTCTGCACGCCGCGCGCGACGTCGTAATGTTCCTGGCCAACCACGTCCGCGGAAAGCGCGCGGGAACTCGAAGCCAGCGGATCCACGGCCGGGTAAATGCCGAGCTCCGCGATCGAGCGTTCGAGCACGATGGTGGCGTCCAAGTGAGCAAAGGTCGTGGCCGGCGCGGGATCGGTCAAATCGTCGGCGGGAACGTAAACGGCCTGGAAGGAGGTGATCGAACCTTTCTTGGTCGAGGTGATGCGTTCTTGGAGGTCGCCCATTTCAGCGGCAAGCGTTGGCTGATAACCGACGGCGCTCGGCGTGCGGCCCAGCAACGCGGACACTTCGGAACCCGCTTGCGAGAAACGGAAAATGTTGTCCACGAACAGGAGCACGTCCTGATTTTTTTCGTCGCGGAAATACTCGGTCACGGCGAGCGCGGACAGCGCCACGCGGAGACGCGCGCCGGGGGGTTCGTTCATCTGGCCATACACGAGGCCGATGCGGGAGCCGGGTTCGATGATCGGCAAACCGTTGTCGCCCATCACCGGATGGCCTTTGGCGTCCTTCTTCACCTTGATGACGCCGGCTTCGATCATTTCGTTGTAGAGATCGTTGCCTTCGCGCGTGCGTTCACCGACGCCCGCGAACATCGAAACGCCGCCGTGCAGCTTCGCGATGTTGTTGATCAGTTCCATGATGACGACGGTCTTGCCGACGCCGGCACCGCCGAACGCGCCGACTTTGCCGCCTTTCAAGAACGGGCAAATCAAATCAATGACCTTGATGCCGGTTGTGAGAATCTGCGGCGAGGTGGATTGATCCACCAGCGGCGGCGCGGCGCGATGAATCGGCAGGAACTTGTCCGCCTTCACCGGGCCTTGCTCGTCCACGGCGTTGCCGGTGACGTCGAACACGCGACCCATCACGCCTTCGCCCACGGGCATTGAGATCGGCGCTTCGAGGTCGGTGATTTCCATGCCGCGCTTCAGGCCTTCGGTGGCGCTCATGGCCACGGCGCGCACCCAGCCGTCGCCGAGATGCTGCTGCACTTCGAGGGTCAACTTGGTTTTGCCCGCGGCACCGGGCGAGGTGAACTCGACGGTGAGCGCGTTGTAAATGGCCGGCAGCTTGTCCGCGAACTCGATGTCCACGACCGGGCCGATGATTTGAACGATTTTGCCTTTGTTCATGAGAATAAAATGAATTAGCCCAACGCCATCTGGGCGGTGGTGATTTCCAGCAGTTCCTTCGTGATGTTCGCCTGCCGCAGCTTGTTGTATTCGAGCGTGAGGTCTTTGATGAGCTGCTTCGCGTTGTCGGTCGCGTTTTTCATCGCCACCATGCGCGAGCTGTGCTCCGA
>Ga0075030_100000467_pt1 | contig 35162 bp, 27 predicted proteins | sample LitLauG_LLR_2012_FD_71393 | JGI IMG/M metagenome (GOLD analysis project Ga0075030, IMG submission 71393) | Freshwater sediment microbial communities from Pennsylvania, USA - Little Laurel Run_MetaG_LLR_2012 | ecosystem: Environmental > Aquatic > Freshwater > Creek > Sediment | place: USA...
CAACGGTTCGAGAACCGCCCACTGGGCGTCGGTAATGTCCATGCTCTCGATTTACGCCATTGGCCATAAGTTTCAACTGCTCAGTCAGTTCAAAGTGTTTATGAGATAACTTCTAGTCTTAAGCTGAGAATCTGGAAGACTGGTCCGGGACAAGTCACCGCTGCTTCGGGACGCCGCCAGGATCATCGGTGGGTGTCCCGAGTCTGGAGCCGCCTTGTGACCTCAAGCGGTCAGCTTCGGTGAGCTCACGCCGGGAATTTTCCTGTTGTCCTAATGCCGCATAGACGTCGGCAAGGAAGCGGTGCGCGTCAATCGAATCGGGACGCAGCTTGGCTGCTTTACGCAAGTATGGCAGGGCATCGGTCGCCCTTTGCTGTATTAGAAAGAGCCGACCCAGAAGCAGATTGGCCGGAAAGTTCTTAGGGTCCACGCGTAGCGCGCTCTGGAACTCTCTAGTTGCCTCATCCATGCGGGAAGTTCGTTGATACACTAGAGCCAAGTAGAAGTGCATCATTGCCGAGCCGGTCATCTGGGAAACGGCGGCTTCGAAATGCGGCAGCGCCTCGTCCCAGTTGCCGATTTTCACCAAAGCGCACCCCAATTCGTAGTGAGCGAAAGCATCATCCGGTTTCTTTTCAACCAAACTCCGCAATGGCGTTACTGCCTTCTGGTACTCCTTTAGTGCCATGTAAGCGCGACCCAGTTGCAGAAGGGCTATGGGAGTATTTGGTTCCTGCTTCAATACCTGCTCCAAGATTGGCACGGCCTCCGGATACTGCTCCTGCTCCATATCCACCAGTGCTTCATAGAGAAGATTGGCGATGCCAATTCTCTCTTTGGGGTCCGGCCCACCCTCCTTGTTTGCCTCGTTGGAAATTCCGGAATCAGAACTCAAGTAACCGAGGGCGTTCAAGCTCTCGTTTTGCTCCGGACTCAACTTTGTTCTTTCTGCCGCGGCTCCTTTTGTCTTCCGGTAGAATTCCGCAATCTGGCTTGCCGCGGTGTCTACGACAGCCTTGGAATCCGGAGCCAGGTTGTGCGCCGCAAGCGGATCCACAGATTGGTCATACAACTCGCGTTCCGGAGCCTCAATGTATAGGAACTTTCCTGTCCGCCAAGCACGCAATGTGCTCCAGCCAAAAGAAAGGTGACCATAAGCGCTTTCTGCATAAACGGGACGCTGCAAATTCGAATCGCCGAATTGGTTGGAAGCTCCGGCCTGATCCAATTTCATGAAGCGCAAAAGCGACTCGCCCTGCATGGTGGGGGGGACCGGCAGATGCGCGGCTTGCAGAATGGTGGGTGCGACATCCACCAATCCAACCCCGGTTGCAACTTTCCTTGAGGAGTGCTGCCCAGGAAGCTTGAACAGCAATGGCACGTGAATCGTTTCATCGTAAAGAAAAATGCCGTGATGGTTCTCCCCGTGTTCCCCGAACGCCTCGCCGTGGTCGGCCATGACGGCAATCAGAGCCTGATCGAATAAGCCCCGCGCCCGCAGCCCGGTGATGAGCCTTCCCACCACGGAGTCGGTGTATGCGATCTCGCCGTCGTATGGCTCGGCCTGGTAGCGCGTCTGATATGGTTCCGGAGGACTGTAGGGATCATGAGGATCGTAGAGATGAACCCAGAGAAAGAACGGCCCTGCAGGCTGCTTGCCCAGCCAGGCTAGGGCACGATTCACCACTTCCTCGCCGCGCCGCTCCAGGCTGAGGTAGCGGTCCTCGCTCCCGCGTCGCCGGTGAAATCCAGCGTCGTAAATATCAAAGCCGCGTTCGAAACCTGGCGCCAATTTTCTGGGGTCGAGCACCAGCGCTCCCACAAATGCAGCCGTCCTGTACCCCTTTCCGTGAAGAATGTCGGGTAGAAATGGGAGGGCTTTGCCGAGCGGGTCTCCCATATAGTTCACCTGGTTGAACCCCGGGTAGGTTCCGGTGAGGATGGTAGCGTGCGAGGGGGTGGTCAACGGCACTTGGGCGTAGGCACGAGAAAAGACCACGCCCCGCCGAGCCAATTCATCCAGATTCGGTGTAAGCCCGCGCTCAGAGCCGAGGAAACCCATGCGATCAGCACGGGTCGTGTCCAGGGTGATCAGTACGATATTGGGCGGCGGCGGGGCAGCCGTATGGGGAGGTGCCGAAGTCGCCGTACTGGCGCATGCTGCCAGCAACATGGCCCACAACCAGGGCCATGGAACCCGCGGTTTCGCAAAGTTCGCTCTCTTCCGCCCTGAAAAATCATGCATAACATCTTCCTCGTAAATCACAGGCAAGCACCAGCCGGAAATTGAACTTCCGGTAGTGCTGGTCGCCGGATTCGTTCTCAGACAATACGAAGGCTATGCTCTCGGGCCGCAGCGGTGGATCTGCGAACTACCAACTCTGTTTCCAGATAGTAGTCGGCCCCTCTCCGGCGTTTCAGGCTTAACATCTTGTCCAGGGCCTCAAAGGCGATCGTCCCCAATCGTTCGCGAGGAACGCGGATGGTGGTCAGGGGAGGGCGTGCCAGGAAAGCGAAAGAGATATCATCAATGCCGATAACTGAGACGTGTTCGGGAATCTTGACCCCCGCTTCCTCCAGGGCACTCATGGCGCCCATCGCAATGAGGTCGCTTCCGCAGAAGATCACCGTGGGGATTTCCGGCTCTGACAGGATGGTACGCACCGACGAAGCTCCGGCATCGACGCGATAATTGCTATCGAGAACGGGGAAAGGATTCAACTTTCGGGCCTGCAGCCCAGCTACCAAAGCTTCTTTAATGATGACGGCGGTGTGGTTATCCTGAGGCCCCGCGATGACGGCGGCGCGGCGATGGCCGAGTTCGACCAAGTGTTCGATAGCCTGGGAGATTCCCCGCTGGTAGTCGATCGAAATGTTGCTCACTAACTTTTCGGCCGGACCGAGGTTGCAGAAAACGACTCCGACTCCCGCTGCGATCAGGTCGGAAGTCACGCTTTTGTCAACCGAGGAGGTCATAATGGCGACCCCACGGACATCACTCTCAATCAGCTTCCGTATGACCGACTTGGTCCGCGACTGACTGTATTCTGTGTTACAGAGAAGGACGTCGAGGCCGCGGGCCCACGCAGCGGCCTGGAATCCGCTGATGATTTCAGGGAAAAATGGATTTGCGATCTCTGAAATCACCAGTCCGAACAAATCGCTCTGGCCGGTTGCGAGCCGGCGCGCGTGAACGTTCTTGTAGTAGTTGAGCTCGCGGACTACCTCGAGGACCCGCTGTTCCATCTTCGTCGAGATGTATTGGTTCTTGTTGAGTACGCGTGACACCGTGGCCGGGGAAACCCCCGCTCGTTTGGCCACCTCTCTCATGGTGTGGCCCATGGCTCCTCCTTTTCATCAATGCGAACCGCTCAGCGCGGCCAGTTCACCCAGAGCAGGTCAGGCGGTGGTCCACTGGCCATTCACTTTGGAACTTGGAGGAAGAACCAGGCAGGAAAGCGCTTTCTGCAATGGCTGGTCACGCCCCCGTTGAAGCTATCACGACTGGCGGGCAAAAAGCCACGAACAAGCGCCAGGAGCGGCGATCCAGAGAAAAAGAACTTGACAAGCTTGCCTCCAAGCGTGTAGTAAGGGGCCAAAAGAAACCGGTTTCAGAAATCGCTTACCTTCGGGCCCAAACGCGGAGTAGTGCCGGGAATTAGGGGGCGGACCATGAGAATCAAGCTTTTCACCATTGCTCTGAGTATTGCCGTGAGTGCGGTGTGCCTAGTGACTCCCGGACTGGGGCAAACCATCTTTGGAACTATTCTGGGCACGGTTACCGACCCCTCCGGTGCGGTGATGCCCGACGTGGTGGTTACGGTTACTAACCAGGGCGAAAACATTTCGCACGAGGTACGCAGCGACGCCCAGGGGAATTACCAGGCGGAAAATCTGAAGGCGGGTCTGTATACGGTTACCGTGCGAGTGACGGGTTTCCGCGAAGTGACCACCAAAGACATTGTGGTCGCTGCACGTCAAATCGTGCGCGCCGATGTGAAACTGGTGATGGGAAGTGCGGCGGAACAGGTCACGGTGTTGGCCAACCCTGAACTGATCAATACGGAGGGTCAATCGATTTCTTCCAGCTTCGATAGCAACGAAGTGCTTGCCCTACCGGCCAACTACCGCGGTGCGGGCAGTACGAGCCCCTATAACCTGTTAGCTTTTCTCCCCGGCGTCACCGGCGACACGTATGGCAACATCTCGGTCCAGGGCACAGGAACCAATCAAGCCGAATATTCGATTGATGGCATTAGTACAACTAGTCTCCGCTTTGCCGGCCCTCAAACAGAGATGTTCCCCTCTGCCGAGAGCATTGCAGAAATGAAGGTGCAGGGGTCGGGCGGGGGAGCAGAATATGGCAACCCTGCGGACATTACGACGACCAGCAAGTCGGGCACAAACGTATTTCACGGATCCGCATTTGAGTATTTTCAGAACGCGGCCCTGGATGCTACGCGATTTACCGTGCCCCAGGTGGTCAAGCCTGCCAAAAGCGCAAACACCTTCGGGGGTTCCACCGGCGGTCCCCTTTTGGGGAAGCGCACCTTCTTCTTCGGCGACTACGAAGGCATGCGGTACAGGACTCAGACGGTCCAGCAAGAGACAGTACCTAGCCAGGCCATGCGGAACGGAGATTTCTCGAGTCTCACCGGCGTTACGGTCCATAACCTCGCCGGAACGGCCTTTCCGGGCAACATCATCCCAACCAGTGCCTTCGATCCGAGAGCCGCTTTGATTCTCCAGTATTATCCGCTGCCAAACCAGGGGGGCGTGAACAATTTTGCGTTCGACAACTACACCCTAAACGTTCCCGATCCTATCCTTTCCGATCAGTTCGATATTCGCATCGACCACACCATTAATACCAAGCAGAATATTTTCGGACGCTGGACGTACAAGAATGTGAGGATGGTCAACCCTGCGGGTCTCCTCCTTCCTGCGGAAACAGATTTCGAACATGACAATCAGGTTGTGCTGGCGTACAACTATGTCATCACAGCGAACCTGATCAATGAGTTGCGCGGAGGAATCAGCAGCGGGCAGGTTGGCGGAACCTTTTCGCTCAATGGACCGGCCTTCATGCAAAAATTGGGGTTGAATCCACAGCAACTGGGACCTTTCCCTCCGGGCGGTTTCCCCGACTTTGTCTTCGAACCCAGGGGCGGCCTCAACGCCATTGTTCACACCCGGCCAAATCAGCAGCTTTCCCACAACTTCCAGATCAATGAGAACCTGTCCTGGACCGAGGGGAAGCACGCCATGAAGTTTGGCTTCGATCTGCGCCGGCTCCACCTGACCACTACCTGGTACTCCGGGTCGTCCCCGGCGGACGACTACGGAGACTTTTTCTTTAATGGCCAGTACACCGGGAACAACTTTGCCGACTTCTTGCTTGGAGTTCCCTACTACACTTACGTCACCCACACTCCGCCGCGGGGTATCGACGGCACAACAACTCACTACTATGGCTACGCAGAGGACACCTTCAGAGCCACGCAAAAACTGACGTTGGTCGCTGGCCTAAGGATTTCGAGAATGCCTTCCTTCTACGACCCCATTAACCTCACCAACTTCGATCCCAGCGTTCCAGGCACGGGGCGCGTGATCATTTCCGCGGACCCCAGGTCCCTGGCGGCAACGCAGCCCTTGTGGGCACAAGCCGTCAACGCCTGCAACTCACCAAACAATGTCAATCCCAGTCCCGGCCCGGCTCCCTGCACTCCCTTCCTGACCTCTCAACAGGCGAACTGGCCGAAAGGCTTGCGCGACGTTTACACCGATTGGGCTCCTCGCGCCGGTTTTGCGTATCGGCCCTTTGCGAACAATAAGACAGTGATTCGCGGCGGTGCTGGCATCTACGACGTTGCGACCTTGGGAGCCGTATTTTTCTCCGTGGCAGGTATCCACGACGGCTTCCAGGCTAATTATTCGAATGCTGGGTTTGGCCAGCCGGGATTCTTCCAGTTTCCCAATGTGCAAGCCCCCAACGGGCTCCTGTTGGCTACGCAATCATTCTTCACTGCGAATCAGTTGAACAAAAAGGACCCGTACAGCATCGAGTGGAACCTGTCGGTCGAACGGGTGCTTTATGGCAATACCGCGCTGCGGGTGTCGTATATTGCCAACAAGGGGGATCAGCTCACCTGGAGCCCGAATCTTAATCAGCCGCTTCCCTCTGCCATCAGCCCCAATCCCAATCCGACACCGTTTCCAGCATGGAATAAGGTCAGAATGCGTTCAGCCGGAGCGATCAGCACCTATGAATCGATGCAGACCGAAGTGATCCACAAGTATTCTCACGGGCTCACGTTACAATCCACGTGGACTTGGGCGCGCAACTTGGCGGACACCGAGTCGTGGCCCGGTTCCAGCTTTGACGGGGAAATTACGGGCGACGCGATGAACCAATACAACATGCGGGGGGACTACGGCAACGTCGGTGGCACCCGCAAACATCGCTGGATCACCACCTTGGTGGATGAGCTTCCTGTTGGGAAGGGGCGCCGGCTTCTCGGTAACGCCAATGGTCTGCTGGACGGACTGGTTGGCGGCTGGCGGCTCAGCACGATTTTCTTGGCTGAAACCGGACCGTACATGACTCCGTTCATGCAATTTAATTCCTCCGGGAACGCCAATAATGGCTTTAACCGGCCTGACCTGGTGGGCAATCCCAACAACTTTAACCACACTAGCACGCAGTGGTGGAATCCGAACGTATTCGCTTGCCCCGGCGGCGTCGCAGGACAAGGCTTGGTCAACAACACGCTTTCTTGCTCAAACGTCATTGGCCGCTTTGGCAATGCTGGCGTGGGAACGCTCGTTGGCCCGAGGACTGCTACTTGGAACCTCGGCCTTGGCAAGAGCTTCCGGCTGACGGAACGGATCGCATTCAAGTTCGAGTCTAGCTTTACCAACGTCCTGAACCATCCAAACTTCGATGATCCGCGCCAAAATCTGACTGAGAGTGTTAACGGGCAAGGTACATTCGGAATGGTTCTCGCTACTCGCAAGGGTGACGCTGGCGGAAACCGTGTCGGGCAGCTGGCCCTGAGGATTGAATTCTAACCACTATTCAGAACTGTCTTGAGGAATGGGTCGGACAGATTCTCCCCGAAAGTCCTGAACCGCGCAAGCGGTTGGCCCGTCTGTGAATGCGGCAAAGCGAGTAATATCATCATGGAATTTACGGATAGGTAGCACTCTTTTAAATGGTGAGGTTTTCCATGGCGTTGCACAGGCTTGTCACCTTCTTCTTTTTCCTTTCCCCGCTGGCATGGCCGTTGTTGGGACAAGCCCAAAGCACCGGCAAAACCCAGCCCCGCGTGGTCGTGGTCGGCGTTAACGGCATGGAATTGGACGTGATTCGTCCGCTGCTGCTGAAGGGGGATCTGCCGAACTTGGCGAAGGTGATCAAGAATGGCGCGCACGGCAAGTTGCGTACGGTGAATGCGCCCAATTGTCCCCGGGTCTACTCCACGATGTTCACGAGCACCCAACCGGAGGAGCATGGGGTCACCGGTTTTCTTGTCGGCGGGATCACAGCGAACACCAATATGTTGAAGCAAGAACCGATCTGGTCCGTGCTCTCGAAGAATGGAATCACGGTAGGCATGGCCAACGTTCCGGCAACTTTCCCCGTGATGCCCGTGAATGGATACATGATCAGCGGCATGCTGACCCGGGGGAAAAACTGTGAAGATGGCGTTCTCTGCGCGCCAAAACTTTCAGAGGTGGAAGGCGGAGACGCAGTTTATCCCGCCGCCATGAAGGATGAATTGCTCAAGAAGGTCGGTGACTTTTACATTGATTGTGAGCGCATGCCCTCGGCGGAGCAGTTGAACGGCCGCGAGACCGAGGTCATTGATGCCTGGCTGAAGAAGGTTCAACTGATCCGCGATCAACAGACGCAACTGTTCGACTATCTATTAGCGAATCATCCGACAGACTTCACCTGGCTGGTGCAATCGTGCGAAGACCGCACCGGCCATTGGCTTTATCCTATCGCGCCCTACAATGTGGGCTACAACCCCAAGTTAAACGGCGTGCGCGCCGACGCCTTCCCTAACCAGTACATCGCTTTCGACAAGGTGCTGGGCACAATCCTGAAACACGTGGACGAAAACACCTATGTCTTCATCGTTTCCGATCACGGCATCAAACCGCTGCGTGAGTTCGAGGAGACGAATCCGCTTGCGCACATGGACCACGAGAAGACGACCCCGGTGATTGCCAAGCACGACTTCGCCGACGGCGATGATGTTCCCGGCTCGTTCTTTGCCATGGGACCGGGAATCAAGCACGGCCTGCGCCTAATGGGTTTCGAGGCTTCCGTTTACGACGTTGCGCCCACGATTCTGCACATCTATCGTGTCGAGCCGCCAAAGCAGATGCGCGGACATGTCCTGGACGAGATCTTTGAGACCCCTGAGAACAAGATCGCAAGAGAGTAGCCGCGTTTGGATTACAGCGGCCATTTGGATGCAGGACAAGAACCAGACTCTTCAGGATGAGAACCAACTAAGAAACTGTTTGTTCAGGGTTGCCGGTTTCTCCGCAGCGTTCTGGCTCGACTCATCGCCCGTTCTGCTTCCTCTTTCTTGCCCAACCCGGAATAGACTTGCGCGAGAGATTCAAAGACTTCCGCATTATCTGGTTGCGACTTGGAAAGCAGTTCCAACTGTCGCAAGGCCTCAATGAAATTCCCGGACACTATCTGCGCCCTCGCCAGGCAGAGTTGCGCTTCCGCGTCCTGCGGTTGCAGCAAAAGCGCAGCTTCAAACTGGTCTTCGGCTGCCTTCGGATCTTTCAAACCCAGGTAAACTTGGCCGAGCAGGAGGCGGGCCGGAAACTGTGAGGGAGTAAGTTTCAAACTAGCTTCCAGCGCCTCGCGAGCGCCAGTTAAATCGCCCACTCCTTTCAGGGCTTGGCCTTCGTAGAAGGCAGCCGTCGCGTCATCGGGGCGAATCTCACGTGCTTGTTTCAGATGCTCGGCAGCCTTTGCATAGTCGCCCGCTCGCAACTCCAGCTCTCCAAGTTGGCGCAGTGCTGTCGGGGTTTTGGGATCAAGCTCCAGTACTCTCTCCAAAGCAGCGCGCGCCTCGCCCGAGCGCCCGTCCTCGGATGCGATCATCGCCTTATGCAGCAGGTTCTGTTCTTCAATCTTGTCCTTGGGATCGGGTAGTAGCGAAGGTTCAGGCACGTTGGTTAAGCTGCTGGCGTCCGTGCGGCCTAGGTATCCCAGCGCTCTTAGCTCGTCGAGCGTACTTTGGCTAACCGATCCAGCAGAGGGCGCTCGAGGAGGCGACTTGCTCCGCAAGTCTGAGAGCATGGCGCGAAACTTTTGTACAGTCGCGTCCCACGGCGCGTAATTATTTGTCAGTTCCCGCGGGTCGGGGCGCAAGTCGTAGAACTCCGGTCTAGGCGCTTCGATAAACTTGAATCCTTCGCCCCGTACCGAGCGCAAAGGCGCCCAGCCAAAACGCAGAGGGTAATCAGTCTCGCCGAAAACTGTCCGGCCGGTGGGTTCGGGTGTACCCGCGAGGGCAAGAAACGGAATCAACGACTCCCCATCGAGCCGCTTCGGCGGAGAGATCTTCAGGAGCTCGATTACTGTGGGCAATATGTCCGTCGTACGGACTTGCGCCTCCACCACTCTGTCGGCCTGCCTCTGACCTTGGAACTTGATGATCAACGGAACGTGCGTGGTCGAATCGTAGAGAAAAATACCGTGCGTTTCCTCGTGATGCTCCCCCAGTCCCTCGCCGTGATCGCCCACTGCAATCACGATTGAATTCTCATACCAGCCTCTTTTTTTCAGATACGCCACAAAATCTGCCAGTGCCGAATCCGCATAAGCGATTTCACCGTCGTAGGGACGGTCCTTGTAGATTTGCGAGTACGGTGGAGGCGGGTCGTAGGGATCGTGTGGATCGTAAAAGTGGACCCAGACAAAATGTGGACCCGCGGGATGGGTACTCAACCAAGTCTCCGCATGTTGCGCCACGTCTCTGCCACGGCGCTCCAGGCGCCCCCATCGCGATTTGTTCTGCGTCACTTTGGGGAAGTTATCGTAGAAATCAAAACCGCGATCCAGCCCGGGCGCAAAGTTCTGACTGTCGAGAACGACGGAGCCAATGAAAGCACCGGTGTGGTAGCCCTGCTTCTTCAGCAAATCGGCCCAAACTGGGAATGTGCTCGCCAGACGCACAGCGAAGTCAGTGACGCCATGCGTGCTGGGCAACAGGCCAGTGAGGATGGAAGTGTGCGAGGTGTTTGTAATCGGGCTGGGTGTGAAGGCTTCCGCAAAACGGACACCATCTTTAGCAAGGCTGTCGAGCGCCGGAGTTTGAATAGGCCCGTAGCCATAACAGTGAACGTGGTCGGCGCGCAGCGTGTCAATCGTCACCAGAAAAACATCGGGCTGCGACGTTGGTTTTCGGGCGCTCTGGGCGGAAAGGCCGGCGGCCCAGATCACCCACAAAATGATCAGCCTCTTGGCAGCCTGCATGCCACTCAGACTAACACGGGGCAAAGAAATGGTAACCACGCCTACCCTGCGCTAGTTGAATGCGCTTGAAGCCTGCGGGGCCACAACATCGGGGAGTGGTCCTGCGGCTTGAGGCACGGAATCCCTGAAGTCCTTCTCCAAGAGTGCCGCCAATGTTACCCTGCCTTCATTTCTGCAAAACGCACGAGAGCCGCGTCAGTCTAGTCATACTTCTTATTAATACGTTTATAACTGAATAATAAGTCAAACGAACAGCAATTCCCTGTCTCAACAGATCTATTCGCTACGCTTGGTAGACTGCAAACCATAGGTTATATGAACTCGGATAACCCTAGCTCGACGCCACGGGCATCGCTGCCTTTCGCTCCGGAGAACGATAGTCAGAGTCTCGAAATCAAGAAAAGTCTACGACGGTTGGATCGCAAAGATTCTTGGTACTGGTGGAACGCCACCCTGGTGATCATCCTGCTGACGGGAGCGATTGTCGTCCTGTCACTTCCAAGGCTTCTGCCAGAGCATGATCCGTCATACAACATGCAGCTTTCCATCGCTGTTCGGGGCTTGCTTGGTATGGTGTTGATTTTCAACGTTTATACGCTCTACCAGCAGTACCTCCTGAGACAGCTTCGAAACCATCTGGCCGAACAGATTGAAATCGCCACCGCCCAGAGAGTCCGAGCCAAAGCGTTGTACGAATTGGCAGTGCTCGACCCGCTCACCGGACTTTACAATCGACGCTACTGTGACGACCGTTTGAAAGCTGAGATAGAGCGCGTGAAAAGAAGCGGTCTTCCACTCACCGTGATTCTCGTGGACCTGGATAATTTCAAACAGATCAATGATTGCTTGGGGCACGCGGCCGGGGACCTCGTCTTACAGGAATTTTCCCGGAATCTCAACAAAACGATTCGCGGTTCGGATTTTGCCGTGCGGATGGGCGGCGATGAATTTCTGCTAGTGCTCCCAGAATGTCCCGCCGAGTATGTGTCGCTGGTCATGTCTCGTCTGACTCCGTTCAAGATTGATTGGGAGGGGCAGAAGGTTTCCGTCACAAGTTCAAGGGGATGGGCGCACTACTGTCAGAATGAAACTCCCGAACAGCTCCTGGCAAGAGCCGACGAGGCTGTGTACCAAGAAAAAAAATCTCGCCGCGTCGCCGAGTTTCAGAACCTGACGGTATGAAAGGCCGGGAGCAACCCGCACAGTTTACTCCAGTGAAGCAGCTGTTTGAGAAAAGTTTCCGCCTATCCTTCTGAGGTAACTGCGGCAACAGTTCTTTTTCTCTTGTGATTGCTGAATCTAAAGGACTTCCCAAGAGATCAGACTGCGGAGCATCTGGTGCCGAGCCAGATTTGAGACCACGTTGGGGCACAATGGCACTGATTATCCAGAACGATGCATAATTGCCGAAGTCATGCGTCGCTCTTTCCACTCTGCCTTGATGACGGCGATGTGGTTCCTAGCTCTTGCCGCCGCACTCACTTCGGCCCGCTACTTCCTTGTGCCACCACGATTGCTCTTACCAACCGAAATTCTTGCCCTGTCACGCAATCACCTGTGGATCTTGCTGCACGTTGCCGGGGGGATCGTAGCCATAACTTTGGGACTATTCCAGTTTGTCGGCTCACTGCGCGATGCCTATCCGGGGGTACATCGTGCGATGGGTTATCTGTATCTGAGTGCCGTCTTTCTGGCGGGCTGCGCAGGCTTGTGGCTTTCGCCAGACACGCGCGTGTTTGCCGCTCACGCGTTAACCGACCTCACTGCAATGGATCTTTCCATCCTGGGAATGAGCCCGTCTTTCCTCGGCTACAGCGCGTCTTCGCGGTTTTCGCCGGGCCAGTTCTTTCTCGTAATGGTTGGGTTTGGAACTCTCGCCCTAGTGTGGTTGTTGACAGCCGCCTTGGCCTTCGCCCGCGCGCGTCAGCGGCGCTTCGCTGAGCACCGTGCGTGGATGATGCGCAGTTATTCTTTGACTTTCGCTGCGGCCACCGTGCGCTTGGCTGCCCTTCCGATACTTGTTCTCACGCGTGACCCCGTCGTCGCCATTACCTGCACGTTTTGGAGCTGGATTCTGAATCTTGTGGTCGCTGAATGGCTCATCCGTCGCCGGCCTGTGCTGCTCGACGCCCCAGCTTCCTGACACGTTTCGGGGCCACCCTGGCCAGCAACGCGAAGCCCCGCCCGAAACCGTGGTGGCTGCTCGGATTGGCGATTACATGGTAAGGACGGCACGGAACCGAGTCTTGCCCTCTGCAACGCGTTGATAGGCCTTCGTAGCCTCAGCCAATGGATAGGTCTCGACTATCGATTTGACTTTTCCTTGCGCCACGAAATCCAGCGCTTCGTAGAGGTACTCTGGACCGTTTTGCTGGCTGCCGATGACACGAATGCGCTTCGAGATAAGATCGATCAGAGAAATCGAAAGCGGCTCCGCGTCGGCGCCCATGGCGACGAACCGGCCGTCGGGGCGCAGCCCTTGAATACTGTCGTTCATGGCCTTAGTCGAATTCGAGGTACTGAGGATCACGTCGGCGCCCCCTGCCGCAGCAAGGCTCTTTCCGTCGCGGACAATTTCATCCGCGCCGAGCTCGCGGATCATCTTGTCTTTATCGGGAGAATGCGAAACGGCTATCGTCTCAAAGCCCGTGGCCTTTGCGTATTGCGCGGCCAAATGCCCAAGCCCGCCGATCCCGAGCACCGCTACGCGCTCATGCGGTTTCGGATCGGCCCAGCGCAGCCCGCTATAAACCGTGTAACCGGCGCAGAAGATCGGGGCTGCTTGTTCGTAAGAAACCTTGTCCGGAATCAGATAGGTGGCGTCGGCATTCATGGGCATGTACTCGGCGTGACCGCCTTGCGCCTCGCCCCCCGTGCCCTTCATGTAAGGACAGAACATCCTGCGGCCGCGCTGGCACCATTCGCAGCGTCCGCACGTGGATTGAATCCACGCGGAGCCGACGCGGTCGCCTACCTTTCGGGTGGCGACGTCGGGAGCCACGGCGACGATCTCTCCGACCGGCTCGTGGCCGAGGACGCGGGGAAATGGTCCGGGGAGGTGTCCGAGCGTTTGATGCACATCGGTATAGCAGATGCCGCTGGCGTGCATTTTCACGAGGACTTGACCAGGACCCGGCTGAGGTTGGGGGATATCTTTGATCTGCCACGAACTGCTCATGGCCGGAACGACTGCAGCTTTCATAACACTTCCTCCTAGCGCGATTCGATGCGAGTGCGTTTCAGTTTGGTGCATGGCCTTGGATAAAGCTGCTAAGCGCGAGCACGAGCAATTGCAGTTTCGAAATAGTGCGTTTGGTCAAGGTCAGCAATTAGCCCGAGCTGCTTCGGAGCCCAGCCTAGTTGTTGCTGCGTTTGTCGTGGACCAGCGATATTGTCGGAACGGACGGAACCCGCATTAAGAGATTTTTTGATGGCGCGATCGATGGCAAGGCGTATCCAGTGCGACGCGCGAAGCATTGAGCTGCAATAGATCGAACGCGAAACCGCCGGCGGCGCCGACGAAGAAGTACCCCGCCAGGAACATCTTCATCCGCCCCAGTGGCAGCTTGTGCCAGTAGGGACTGAAGGCGGTGGGAAAGGTCGAGCGCACACCAGCCAACCACGTACGGAGCTTCTTTTTCATCGGTACTTCCCCTGGCGCGTCTTGGATTGCGCGTTAATCAGGTGGATTGCGCCGAGGGTACCTGGTCGTGTCGTGTTATTTCAAGCTCGCGAGGAACTCATCGAGCAAATTGTTGAACTTATTGGCGTCATCGACAAAAAGCGCGTGCCCGGCATCCTCAAAAAAGTTCAAATCTCGCACCGGGAATGCTTTTCTGCATCTCCTGAAATTGGGGCACCAAATCCTTGGTCGCGCCAACGATCAGCGTCGGTTTGTTGATTTTCGCGATTGCCGGCCGGCTATCGCTTGTAAACGTAGCAAGCCCTATGGCGACCGCTGAATCGGTGGGCATGGCCAGCGAGCCTTTGATTAGCTTCTGGCAGGTAGTCTTCCGCTTGAGGCTTGCGAAACATCGAGCGCACGAATCCATCCGTCATCTGTGCACGATTCGCTTGCATCCCTTTGAGGAACTCGATACTGCCTTTGATGTACTCCGGTGTGAGATCGAGAGCGGCGACACCGTCCACCAAGACAATTCCTGCCAGCGCGCTCGTGCCGAACTGATCTAGGTAGGCCGCGATCTCCGGAACCCCCATCGACCAGCCCACCAGCACCACCGGTGCGAGACGCAATTGTTCGATGACCGCCTTCATGTCCAGGGCGTGCGCCGCGGGGTAATCGCCCTCGCCCGTCTTCGCCGATTCGCCCTGCGACCGCAGATCCATCGCCACAACGTGATACTTAGCGGAGAAATGGACGATTTGCTTTTCCCAGATCCATGCGGGCATAGTGAAACCCGGCACAAATAGAATGGAAGGAACCTCGTGCGGTCCGGTGACGGTGACACTGCCCTTCACCGGTGTGACGGGGGGAGGAACCTGGTAGCGCTCTTCCGCGTTTCCGACTGGCATCTTCGAGGGGCCAGCCTCGAGGTAATGAATCTTAGCCCCGTCCCAGGATGTAACGAAACCGCTCTGCGCATGCGGATTCTTGTCCTTCGACGGTGCAGGCGACGCCGCAGCCGAGCTCGCGGAGCCCCAAAACAAAACACAGAGCCAAACGACGGCAATTGGCTTCGAGCTTCTCCGTGCCATTTTTAACATTCTCGCTTGAGCCTCGGCTGATCTTGGGTCTAATCCGAGATTTTCATTTTGGTTTCCAAGCCGACGGATAACGTACACCCATCCGCGAGTCCATTACAACGGACCGATCCATTTGGACGGTTGGTCGCGGGAGCTGGAAGAGGACACCTATCAAACCTCTGCCGGTGCGACAACAAGTTTACTGCGGGATACCAATGCGGCGCAGGAGGTCGGCGAAGCGGGGGTCCCCTCGCAACGGGTCGAGTCGGGGATCCACCCCGACAAAGGGCATTCAATCCGAACGGACAAGATAGGCTTTATCGAGCCAGGCGAAGGCCTGCTCGTTATCACCCAACGTGGCGTAGACGCAGGCAACGTTGAAACCGCAGACGTAACGTTTGCTGGCTTGTTCTAAGATTCCGCTAAGCATTACCCGAGTCGTGTCCGTGTTGCCGGCCAACGCGTAGGCAGACGCGAGTTGTGCCAAAATCACGGGGTTCTGCGCGTATTTCATTTTCATCGCGCGGTCGGCGGCCGCGATCGCTTCCTGCCGGCGCCCTAGTTGGGCGGAGGCAAGTGCTACAACGCGGTCGTCCTTACCGCCGCTTCCAGCTTCAATGGCTTCGACAAAGCGCCGCCCATTGAAAAGCAGATACGGCAGGTTTACATGGGACTCTGTTATCAGCGGATCGATCTTCTCGGAGCGATTGAGTTCTTGAATCGCTTCATCGGTGCGCTGGACCGTCAACAGATAATGAGCGTAGCCGGCGTGTGCTCGTGGCAAGCTGGGATTGAGTTCGAGCGCGCGGTGAAATTCGCGCTCGGCACCCGGCCAGTCCCAGTCAAAGTTAAGCTTCACATAACCCATTGAAGCGTGAGCTTCCGCAATGGCATCGTCGAGCTCAATGGCCTTAGCAGCAGCAGCTTTGGCCTTTGGCATTACTTCGAGCGGAGCGCGAAGCATCGTGCTCTGATCGTAATAAGCATCAGCGAGGCCGGCGTACGCTAGAGAATCATTCGGATCCAGGGCCACTGCCTGCTGGAAATGCTTAATCGCTTGCTCGATGCTTTCAGCGCTCTGCTTGTGCAGTTCGAACAGCCCTCTCATGTAGGCTTCGTGAGCTTGGGGCTTAATTGGACGTGCACTTGCCAGGTGAATCTGCTCTTGCGGGGTCAGCGTGATCTTTACCTCGCTGGCGATCGCTTTTGCCACTTCGTCCTGCAAGCTCAAGACGTCTCGCAGATCGCGTTGGTAACTCTTGGCCCACAAGTGTCGGTCGTTTGGAGCGTCAATCAACTGTGCGGTGATTCGGACCTGATCACCCGCGCGCTCTACGGAACCCTCAATAACGGCATCCACACCCAGCTCTCGCGCTATTTCGGGAAGCTTCTTGTTCGTTCCTTTGTAATGCATTGCGGATGTCCGCGAGATCACTCGCAGGGCGCTGATTTGCCCCAGATCCGTGGTGAGCTGCTCGGTCATGCCGTCAGCGAAATACTCTTGGTCTCGATCCTCGGACAGATTAGCCAAAGGAAGGACCGCGATGGACTGAATTTGGCCGACGCGCGGGCCAAACCGGAACCAACCGAGTCTCCAGCCGACGCCAGCAAGAAGGAGCATCACCCCGAAGGTAGCCAGCGCTACTTGACGGCTCAGATGAGGGCCGATTTCGCCGCGCACCCGGACCAGCTCAGCTCGGATTTCCGAGGCGCGTTGATAGCGCTCCTGCAGCTTCTTTTTCAGCGCTTTGGTAATAACCCGCTCCAGTCCTGCTGGCACGCCGGGATTCAACTTGCGCGGCGAAGCAGGCTCCTGGCTCAGGATACCTTCACGGATCTCAGGGGTTCTCTCACCCGAAAACGCCCGCTGCCCGGTAGCCATTTCGTAAAGCACTGCCCCGAAACTAAACAGATCCGTACGCCCGTCTACAGGCTCGCCTCGAACCTGTTCGGGTGACATATAAGGTGCCGTCCCCATCAACGCGCCGGCGCGCGTGAGGTCCTCTCCAAGAGTTGCATCAGTCTTCGCGGTAGACAGCTCGTGCCCTGCGAATACGTCGGTGGTGGCCAGCTTGGCCAGCCCAAAATCCAACAACTTAGCCTGACCCTGCTCGGTAACAAAGATGTTGGCCGGCTTGATATCGCGGTGAAAAATGCCCTTGGCATGCGCAGCGTTGAGTGCGTCGGCGATGTGAATTCCTAACTCAAGCACCAATGTGCTCGGGAGCGGCTTATTCGAGATGCGATGCTTGAGCGTGCATCCCTCGAGCAGCTCCATGACGATAAAGGGTCCTCCTTCGTATTTCCCAATATCGTAGATCGTGCAGATATGCGGATGATTAGTAGCGGACGCGGCCCGCGCTTCTCGCTTGAAGCGTTCCAGCGCTTGGTCATCTTGGGCCATTTCTTCGGGCAGGAACTTTAGGGCCACGTAACGGCCAAGGCGGGTGTCCTCCGCTTTATAGACCACGCCCATGCCACCACCGCCCAGCTTCTCGAGAACGCGGTAATGCGAGATCATCTTGCCGAAAAGAGACCGCCCAGCATCTTCTTCACCGTGTACCTGGTCTTGGGCGGCGTGATGAATGACCATCTCCAACGCCGGCTCTTCAAGGAAGTGATCCGCTTGATTCTGATCGGCGAGTAGTAACTGGACTTCGAGACGCAGGCCGTCATCTCCGGCGCAAGCGCTATCAACGAAGGCCGATCGGGATGCGGGGTCGAGCTCCAGAGCGGATTCCAGAATTGGCCGGATTCGTTGCCATTGTTCAGGTGTCATGCGCGCAACTCTGTTTGACTCATCTCGCGCCGCAGCCAAGCTCGCGCCGACGCCCAAGAGCGCTTCACGGTGGCTGGAGAGATTCCGAGAAAGCCGGAGGTGTCTTCAATCGAAAGACCGCCAAAGTAGCGCAGCTCGATGATCTGACTCTGCTGAGAATCGAGTTTGGCAAGGCGGTCCAGAGCTTCGTCGAGGGCGAGCAGATCCACATCGCGCTGTGGCGAGGCGATGCTCTCGTGCAAAGTCAAACGCGTTACGCCAGCGCCGCGCTTGGCGGCACGTCGGTTGCGCTCATAGTCGACCAGAATCCAGCGCATCAATTGAGCGGCAATGCCCAGAAAGTGAGCGCGATTTTCCACCCGGAGGGATTTCTCGCCTGCAAGCCTCAAGTAAGCCTCGTGGACCAGGGCGGTCGTTTGCAACGTGTGATTCGGACGTTGTTGACGGAGGTTCGACCGAGCAAGGCGCCGCAACTCGTTGTAAACAATAGGCAAAACAGCCTCCAGCGCCTGCCGGTCTCCTTTTCCCCAGTTGAGGAGGAGTTCATTGACTTCCTTGGAAGGAGCTGGACCCACGTTGGGGCCTCCGGTATGGTCACCGCCGCGGGGAGATGCCGGGAGAATAGTCAAAAGCCCGCCAGATTTCAACTACTTCCATCGGTCATGTTGAAAACACATGGGTTGAGGGCACCGCAAAGTCCTACGCCCTGGTCCGCAAGAAATCTCTCTGTGGCGTGAGCCAGTTTGCCTCCTATTCCCGATTAATAGGGTAGCAAGAGTTTCCGGACAGGACTGAATGCCGCGGCAGCGGCGGAAGCTGAAAACCGGACCGGCGCTGAGGAGCGCCTCCAACGAAAGGAGAAAGTCATGTCGCGAAATTTGGTTTTAGCGGTTCTCGCGAGCCTTGTGCTCACATTCGGAATAGCTCTCGGTCAAGGTCGCGCGCCTACATTCACCCAAATTGATTACCCCGCTTCTGGCACCACGGGGACAGTCGTGAACGGCATCAACGCGCGCGGAGACCTGGTCGGCATTTATTTTGATGCGGCCGGGAACACTCACGGGTTCCTCCGAAAGAGCAGGAAAGGAGAAAACGGCGATGCTGATTCTACTGCGAAAGGTGGTGGGCAGTTCACAACAATTGACTACCCAACTGCCAATCCGAACGCCATCACCAATCTGAACGCTATCAACGACGAGGGCGACATCGCGGGCACAGTCCAGTTCAACCCAGCACTACCCGGCGGCGACTACCACGGCTTTCTCCTGCGGGACGGAGTTTTCGAAAACGTGGAGTTCCCTGGGCACCTCAATACCATCGCGGCGGGGGTTACCGACAGTGGCGAAGTCATCGGCTGTTATCACGACTACGACTTTTCAACGACTATGCACGGCATGATCTTGAGCCATGGCAATTACACGGCCCTAGACGGCCACTACCCGCCGCTGCCCAATGAGGTGGCTTCCATGAATAACGGCGCGACCCCCTATGGCGACCTGCTTGCGGGTCTCTGGACGGACGCAGCCGGAAATACACATGGCTACCTGCTGCGTCCAAGCGACGGCGAGTTCACGCCCTTCGATTATCCGAACAGCATCCACACTGAGGCTTGGGGCATCAACGCTTCTCAAGAGGCCGTCGGGTTTTACCTGGACCAGAGTTCCAACTATCACGGTTTTGTGATGAACCGAGGCCGCTTCAGTTCTATCGACTACCCGGGAGCCGCAGGCACGCTAGCCTTTGGAATCAATCCACAGGGGGACGTTGTTGGGATGTTCTTTGACTCAGCGGGGAACACGCACGGGTTCGTGGTCAACTGGTCGCCGAAACTTCGCTAATTGTCGGCGGCGTGCTTGGCGGAAGGATCTGTCCGGGAAGAAGCAACCTTGTAGAGAATGAACCAGCTCGACGATATTGGCGCGGATGATGGAAGGGTTCCCCGTCATGCGCCAACAATCGGGGGGCAAGTGCCGATGGAGTGAGTACCGCCAATACTCCGGGGAGCTGGATGCATAGACACTCTCGCGTCCACCTCGAGATTAAGGTGAGACAGGCCCTGGGCGCACTTCAAAATCACCGAGCCGTAGGTTGTCGATCTCAAAACTCCGTCGAATGTGCGCGAGCGATTCCACCGTATCAACTCTAGCTTCTGACAACGGCACAGGGACAGTTGAGAACGTAAAGTCTTGGCTCACCGGGCTGATGCCGAGTTCAGCCGGGAACGGGGAATAAGAGATCGGTCGACGAGGCTCTGTAGAAGACCACACGTCTTGGACCGCTTCCTTCGCTGATTGTATGAAGCGATAGGAGACCAGCGCCGGCGGAAATCGAAACGCAGAACTGCAAATCAGGAAATAGCTTTGCCGGTTGGCTCCTCCGCTTGCCGAACACACACCGACAAGCGGCATTGGGTGCTGGGCTGGCTTTGACGCGGTTGATGTCCAGCCAGATCTGGGGTGTCTCACCGACTGACCCTTGGACGTTCTTAGCAGTTGCAGCTCTCATTCTCCCTATTGGGCTCGCAGCATGCCTTTTTCCAGCCCGCAAAAGCCACGCTAGTGGATCCGTTGGTCTCTCTGCACTACGAGTAACTCAGTTTCGACAAACATTCGGGAGGGAAGGAACATCCGGCAAAGCGCTAGCGTTTCTCGAGATCAATCCTGGGCTTCACTCCTGGATTGCCCCTGACATCTTTTTCACCACCATTTCTTGCCTGATACCACGACTACATAGCACAATCAGGGTTTTAATTCTCAGTCTTGATCCAGGGACGCCGCAGGCACTGGAGTATGACATGAAGAAAGTTCAATATCTGGTTGCCTTCTTCGGTTGCCTGTTAGTTACGCCCTTCGAATCAGCTTTTGCTCAGACTCGCGATGCGATGGTTGGCATTAACCTGGGTCACGCGCAAACCGACACGGTCGAGCATCAGACCGCGCTGCTCGACGACCTGAAAGCGGCCGGGGTGCATGTGATCCGCGCCGGCATCGGGGCCGATGATAAAGGAGTCGATCTCGTAAAACGCATTTATGCTCAGGGCATAAAAATACTCTGGATCCTTCCACTTAAGTATCCCCCGAATGTTCCGGTACGCCCTTGGCGACCGAAACAGTTCCCGGGCGTGTGGGCGGAACCGGCCATTTCGTTGGCCGATCCGGATCAGTTCCGCGCGTATTTCGCGCTGCTGCTTGCGAAACTCGAGGCGAACAATATCGAGCTCGCGGGGTTCGAGTTAGGGAACGAACTGAACATGACGCCCTTTAATGGGGAGTTTCCGGTGCCTGGCCAAGGCAAGCAATTCGGATTGAACGATCTTTATCATGACCCGGAAGCCCGGCAGATCGCGAAGGGGTATCTGCAATATCTCAAAGTTCTGTCAGTGTTAAAGGATATTCGCGATCATTCAAAGCTCAATCAGCACACGCCGATCATGACCGCAGGCTTTGGCGCGTATGAGGCGCCAGAAGGGGCCTTTCCGCCTCCGGCTAAACCGGGAACCCAGACGGACATGGTGAGTGTGAACGGCACCATAGAATTTATGCGGGCGAACGGCCTGGACAAACTTGTCGATGCCTACGCAGTGCATGTATATCCCTGGGCCAATGGTCCGGGGCAAGTAGCGGCGGCCACGGGGAGGCAGAACCGTCTGGCTAGATACGTTCTGGCGGAGTGTCGTCCCGCGGGGAGGGGCGACGGAAAGCCATGTTGGATCACAGAGTGGGGATTTCGAAACACGGACACTTCCTGCCCGATGCATGAAGCCGACCAAGTCGCACTGATTGAGGAAATGCGGAACAACTTCCGCCCCTATGTGGAGGAGCGGAGACTGCTCGGGCTGTTCTACTACGCGTGGGTCGACCCCATGGAGAATTTTGGCGTCTTCCGCTGCGGATTGTTGACCCAGAGCGGACGGCTGGCGATCGCGCCTGAGTACTGGGGCGAACGCTGAAATTATAACTCGTGCGTCATGTCCAGCCAGAACACTACCGCAAGACACAAAGCTGCCACGATCAGTACGGCATAAAAAGCCACTACTTCCACTCGCTCTGCGATCTTAGCCACCTGGGTACCCCGCAAGGATTACGAAACTGCACTGATCGAATCGTGAGTCTTTGATATGGAAATTGCAAGTAGTTAGTCGAAGCCAGTTCCCCTGAACGGCCGAATGATCAGTTTTCACTAGACACAGGCTTGCGTGTAACCGAGAAAAATACCTCCAGCCTTTTATGTAGCCTAGCCAAATGTAATAGCATCTATCGACAGAATGTCTTCGTTAGGATGGAAAGTTCAAAAGCACAAACTCCGGCACTTATGAAAGGCCGTCCATAGATGCTCTTTGTTTGGGCGATCGTAATTTTTCTTTGTTGGGTGGCGATTGCTTTGACGCTCATTGGTATCGGATCAATTGTCCTGTCGCTCTTCCACAAAGAATATCTCCATTTTGATGCCCTTTGGATGGGCCTCGCCCTTACGGTGGCGTTTCTTGAAATTTGGAACCTCTTGCTGCCAATCACTTCATCGGCAGCAATTCTTCTGTTAGGCATTGGGGTTCTCGGCCTTTTTGCAAATCGCTCCAGATTGGTCGAGGGGCTCAGAGCCTCTCTGCATGCCTCTCCATGGGTAATTCTCTCAGCCATCGCGATCGTCTTATTGATCGCTTTTCGCTCGGTCGGCCCCTGCGACTACTACGACACAGGACTTTACGGGGCAGCGGCAGTTCGCTGGATCCAGACCTATCCTGCAGTACCGGGCCTTGCGAATTTGCACGGACGCCTCGGCTTCAACAGCTCCATCTTTCTAATCGTCGCAACCCTTCAACGGGGTGCTTTGCGCGATCTGGCGCATCACCTCTTCACCGGGTTCCTGATGTCGGCTCTGTGTCTCACTCTATTACCAGCTTCGGCCCGCATCGCCGCAAAAGCCACTGCCTGCGCTGCTGATTGGTTTCACTCGATCCTCGCGATTCCCGCAATCTTCTGGGCAACCCGCGCGAAGGTTGTCGGCACGCTTACCGATGAGCCTGCATCAATCGCTTGTTTGGTTGCCACCGGGATTCTTTTCGATGATTATGTTCGGACAGCCAAAGAACCCCAGTCTGGGCCCGACATTCACCGCCTACTGGTCGCGACGACACTATTTTCTTTGGCTGTCTCGTTCAAACTTTCTATCGTCGTCTTTGCAGTACTGGCATGGTGGCTTGCGTTTCGTCGAATTTGGTTGCGCACATGCCCCGGACAGCAACGCAAGATTTACCTGGCGGCTTCGCTGGTTTTATCAATAGTGGTCCTGCTTCCGTGGTGCATCCGGAGCGTCGTCTTGACTGGATATCCTTTTTTCCCGGCAACTATTCTAGGGTTCCCTGTGGACTGGAAGATTCCGCTTTCTGTCGCAAAGTGGTATGCCCTCGGAGTCCAGTCTTGGGGACGGATTCCTGACGTCGCCTTTGAACAGACTCGTGGTTACACCTGGCTCGGGGTTTGGCTGCATCATGCAGTTAGAAATCGCGTCTCATTCCAGGTCCCAATCGCGATTTCCCTGGCTGGCTTGGCTCTGGCCCTAGCGTTTCGCAAACGACGCGATTCCCGCCCCACGTATCCCTGGCTTTGGCTCTTGCTTCCTTCACTCGCGGGACTTTGTTTTTGGTTCTGGGCTTCTCCTGACATGCGATTCGGTCAATGTGCCATCTGGGCTGCTGCGGGGACTTTGGGTTCCTGGGGGATCGTCTGCATCAGTTCTGAGCGTCCCGCCGCCTACTCGCGCGTCGCTAGAGCGACGCTCTTGTTATTGCTAGTCTGGTGTCTTATTTCATTCGGCTGGAGCCAGCCATACCGTACTCTACTCGCCGTGAAGGAATTACCCGGATTGCCGAACGCAGACCTTACTGTTCGCTACACGGTATCCGAGCTCGCCGTTTATGTGCCCAGCGAGGGAATTCAATGCTGGGATGCTCCTTTACCTTGCACACCGTACTTCGACGAAACGCTTCGGCTACGCGACAAGAACTCGGTTCGATCGGGATTTACAGTTCAGCCACGCGCTGAGAATGTGCAAGAACCGTCTTCAGTTAGTAGGAAGTAGCAGAAAGAACGTAACGGCCTACCGAGCATTTCCATTGCACACTGCAGATTCCTCTCCGATTCCTGGAGCCCCGGCGGACGAGCAAGTGATCCTCTCCCGCCCCGCGAGCGGTACTGTGTTTGAATGGGTGACCACTTCAGTTTCATCTGTCAGCGCCGGATTTTTCACTTGCCAGTCGCGACGACAGTGACCTCCCTCACAGCATCTCGATAAATAGTTCTTATCCGGGGGCCAGTAAACCCGGGATCACCCGCAGGAAGGAAGACGAAATAGTCGTAATCAGCAGGCACCAGAGAATTGGGCGTCTGCCACCAATAGGATCTGTCCTTTATGTCGTATTCCAGCATCCAATCCGCCTGGTAGCGCCTCCGGTAAAAGTTAATTTCGGGTTCGTACCACCATGTCCCACCTACTCGCACGTTTTCCAATCCCCGCGCCCGCGCATCACTTGCGATCGCTTGATAAAGATCGCGCGAAATCACGTCGTAGGCGTTGTAACGGAATGATTTTATTTGTAACGCGAGGGCGTAGTCGGAAAGCACGAGGGCGGCCAGGAGCAGACCGAAAGCTTTCAGAAGCTGTGATGGAAAACGACTGGAAACTTCGCGGGCAGCGAGCAACGCGCTCACGGTGAACAGGGGAATCAAGAAGAGGCAATAGCGGCTAAAGGGATAGTCAATGTGAATCGCGAGGTGAAGGAAGAGGATCAGAAGGATGCTGGCGCTGGCCGCACCGGAAAAGAGCAGACATTGCCCGTTCTGCCCGCTGGGCGATTTCCTGCGGGCGCGCCAGGCGAGGAGGATTCCAGCTGCTACCAGACTGATCAGCGAGGGGAAGAGCAGATACACGCCCAGATCGGTGACTCTTGCCTGCCAACTGGCGGGACCTGAAGGAACGGCGCCGAGGCTGTTGAAGACATCATCGGTCCATTTGTAGAGGAAAGAAGAATTAAAGACATCGCGAAGGGCGTCTGAAGCTTTCTGGAAGTGAATGATGGTATGGGCCATGCGCCACTGAATTAGGTAGGGCCACAAAATGCAGAATGCGACGGCGGCGCCCGGCGCCAGAAAAGAAGCCGCAAATTGGCGGAGCTTGGAGGCGGTGATTTTCAACAAAGGACGAAGTCCGCCCAGAGCGACAACTGAAAAAGTGAGGACGAGGCATGCGGCGGAAACGACATTTGTGAAGTTGGCGGCAACGGATAAGGCGAGAGAAATAGAAGCCAGAGCGCAGCCCCATTTCCATTCCTTATCGGCGGGGTTAAATTCGCCGCGCTTGGCCAAGCGAGCCATGAAGTACATGGCGGCGGCCAGACCAGCCAGGCCGAGAATGTATCCACGGGCGGCTGGCATGAAATCGAGGATCTGGGGATTGAAAGAGAGCAAGGCGACAGAAATAAAGAGCATGATGCCGTGACCGAACAGGCGTCTGCAAAGCAAGTAAATTGCGAGCAGATAGATGACAGTGCCGAACAGGCTCGGAGCACGAAGAGTGAGTTCGCTGCTTCCAAGGGACCAGACAATGGGCTTGGCAAGCAGAGTAAAGAGAACGTGGTTGGCCGGATTGTAGTTCAGCACATGGGAGACGCTTCCGTCGAGAAACCACTCGTACTCAAGGGCTTCGTCATGTGCGATCGGTTGCGTTTCCGCTCGGTAAACGGCGAGGCCAAACACGAAAGTTAGTGCGCTAAGAGCAAGTACCGGCCAAATCATACGGTTCATCGCTGCAGTGGTTACGGTCGCGCTGGGCGCGACCCCTGGTTTGTGGTTGGGCACCGTGAGCAATCGCGTTAGATGGCTGTGCTGAGCGCGATTGTACTCGAACTGCTCGTAGAGCGTCCGCCGTTTTTGTTCCTCCTTGCGTTTCAGGATTTCTTCGGGCCACCCGCTCGACAGATCGGCCCGACCGACGTTCCAGATTCCCTCATGGTAGCGCCGCTAGTTGTAGAACTCGATGAATGCCCCGATGGTCGCAAGCAGCTCGCCCCAGTGTTCCCCTATACTGCAAACCTAAATGCCGTGCGAGAGTCAACGAAGTCTGCCGCATAGCCCTTGTAACTGGGGCGGTATTCCCATTAGAGTTGGGGCGATTTTAGATTGTGCCCTTGAGACTGGCCCTCGCCCGACTCCGATCTGATGATGTAGATCCTTTCGTGTATGCGGTCATGCGTAGTTCAGTTCTGTTGCCACCGGCATTGAACCGCGGGGTTGCATCGCGTGGCTTGAATTTCAACCGGGCAAGGTGAAGATTCGTGAACGGGAAACCTAGCGTTTCTGTGATCATTGTTAATTGGAATGGGGCAGAGCACCTTCGTGTTTGCCTGCCGAGCCTTGCTTCTCAATCGTTTAAGTCGTTGGAAATCATCGTCGTTGATAATCGATCGTCGGATGACTCCGTTGATGTTGCCAGAAGTCTTGGTGCGCGCTGGTTGCCCCTGGAAACAAATCTTGGCCTAGCGCCGGCCCTGAATCGAGGCGCTGCGATTGCGAGCGGCCATCTGTTGCTTTTCGTAAATAATGACATGCGATTCGATCCTGGGTTTGTCGGCGCATTGGTCGAACCGCTAGAGGCGGATCAGGAGATTTTTGCCACCGACGGGATGCAATTGAACTGGGATGGAGCTGTTCGCGGGCACCTGGCTGCGCGCCTGACGAATATTCCGGCGAGGCGAGCATCTTCTACGGAATTGGTGCCGGGTTTGTACTTTTATCAGCAAGAAAAGGCTGAGAAGTCACCCGTATTCATGGCGTCGGCCGCATGCATGATGGTGCGCAGGTCGTTGTTTGAGAAGCTGGGCGGGTTTGACGACCGGCTACCCTTCGGCTATGAAGATGTCGAGCTTTGTTGGCGAGCTTGGGCGGACGGGTGGAAGACGTTGTACGTTCCGAGTGCGATCTGCTGGCATCGTGTAGGAAGTTCTGTGCGCTCGCTGGAAGCAGCCCGTTTCAGCTTCCGGGGGGTGCTGAAGGGGCGACTTTTGCTTGCGACAAAACTGCTGCCCGCACGATATGCATTTCGCACATGGCTGATCTCGGCGGCGGGCCTGGCGAAGGATGTGAGCCAGTTAAGAGGGAAGTTTGCACTGGACCGGATCGGCGTACTGTTTCGCATGGTTGGTCTTATCGCGCAATTGCTCCGTGAAAAGAGAGCGATCTTCAGCAGCGCGAGTAGTTCTGCTGAGAAACAGCTTGAGTTCTTGCTTCGGCTCACAGACGATGATGTCCGGACCGGCGGGCGCAACTAAGAGTAAGAAATGCGGAAGGGGCTGGTCACTGGTCACATGGGTCTGGTGATATGTCGAAACTTTTGTTGAAGGGCTTCCGATATATCAAGTGCTACGCGGAACTGGCGTTCGGTGCCCGACCTGCGACACTCGAAGATGCTATCGATTACTGTGTGGATCGCCCAATTCTGATGGCGCAGGCGAGGTCTGAAGTCCTGCAGCTGGGAAAGATTCTGCAGGAATCCGCACCCAAGCGGAGTTTGGAGATCGGAACTAACTACGGAGGGACACTCTTCCTGCTTTGCGCACTTTCGCCGCCCGATGCCAAGATCATCAGTCTCGACCTGCCCTCGGGCCCATTTGGGGGAGGCTATCCCCTTCGTAAGATTCCGCTTTTTCGCAGATTTCCGAGGGCAGACCAGCAACTGCGCCTGATCCGGGCGGATTCGCATTCTGTAAAGACCAAGGAACGGGTGCTCCAGATTCTCGATGGTGAGCAGCTTGACTATCTATTTCTCGATGGGGATCACACGTACTCGGGAGTGCAGCGCGACTTCCAGATGTATGCACCGCTCGTGCGGAGCCGCGGAATCGTAGCTTTTCACGACATCACCACCTACAACCGAGAATCGAAATGCCAAGTAGAAAAGTTCTGGGGCGAAATCAAGCATCAGTACCAGCATCGCGAAATTATCGAGAGCGTGAACGGAGGACCGCCGCCGGTCGCGGTTACCGGCGCATTCATGGATACAGCGGGCATCGGCATTCTGTTCATGCCTTGAGAGCTGCTAGTTGATCCTTCCGTGCCATAGGTCCTCGAAAGTACAGGCCCCGGCCCTGGCCTAGAGTTTGCGAATCATTGGAATGGAGTCACACGGCATCCATCATGTCCATACCGTTCGTTACAGTTCTGATTGACACCTACAATCACCAGTTTTTTATCGCAGACGCGATAAACAGCGTTCTCCAGCAAGATTTCCCTGCGTCTGAAACTGAGATTCTTGTGGTGGACGATGGTTCTACCGACGATACCCCCGAAATCGTCCGGAAATTTGCGCCCCGCGTGCGGCTACTCAGCAAAATCAATGGAGGACAAGCTTCCGCCTTCAACGCAGGCATTCCGGAAGCGCGTGGAGAAATCGTAGCTTTCCTGGATGGCGATGATTGGTGGGCCGCTGGAAAACTGACAGCAGTCACAGCCCTGTTTGCCGCGGACGCCGGCTTGGGTCTGATTGGACATGGGGTAACCGAAGTATACCCAGACGGACGACAACGGACAGAAGTACCACGCGAAGTTTCCCGTTTTCGAATTACGTCAACTGCAGAAGCCAAGACGTTTCGCATGCGAAGGGGTTTCTTGGGCACCAGTCGCATGGCGTACCGGAGGGAAATTCTCCGCCGCATCGGGCTGGTTCCAGAGTCCCTTCAGTTCGAGGCCGACGAGTATTTGTTTACACTCGCCGGGCTGCTGGCTGACGTGATGATCCTGCCGGAGTCCTTCACTTTCTATCGCTTGCACGATAGGAATTTATTTCAACTTGCGACTGGGGACACGCTAGCTATTCGCAGGAAGCAGCAGATTCTCGCGGCTTTGGCGTTATCGCTCGAAGCGAAATTGAAGCAACTCGGAGTACCGCTTGAGATTGCGAGGACGATTCTAGAGTGCATAAAGCTCGAAGCAGACTATTTAGGTCTCCAGTTGAACAGCGGCTTCCCCTGGGAGACGGTGTTGACCGAAGTAAGAATCATGCGCGTGTTTCATAGCGATGCCTCGATCTGGCAGCATCTGTTTTCATGCCTCAGGCTCCTGCCAGCTCTATTTTTGCCTGCACGCACATATTATCGCTGGAGACGCCAGCTTTCCCTGTTGCCCGTCTATCAAAGATTTCGGCGAAAGCTGTTGCCATTTCCCGTCCCGAGTCACGTCGAACGGCGCGAGAAGCTGGTGCCATGAATTACTTCTTCGGCGGGACGACCCAAAGACAAAGTGTCTCGAATCTCGGTCCTTTGGTGCATGATCGATCGGGCCAGAGGGCGTAAACCCTAAATGATCACGTTAGGCATCAACTATACGAGAATGCATGATTCATCGGCTTGTATCGTGCGTGATGGTGAACTGCTTTTTGCGGTGGCAGAAGAGCGCCTCAGCCGATTGAAGCATGATGCCCAATTTCCCAGGCTGGCCATTCAAGCGTGCCTGGATTTTGCGGCTGTTCGCGCCGAGCAGCTCGATGAAGTCTGCTTTGGCTGGCCGACAGCCGGGCCAGGATTCCGTCACGATTTGAAATGTTTAGCTACAGGGGGATTGCCGTTCACCTATCTAAACCTCCTAACCTCTACCCTGCACTTTCTTACGATGTGGCATCAGCAGGGCGGGGCGAAAGCATTCAAGGAGCAATTCGGACCTCCGAGAGCGAAAGCGCGCTTTGTCGATCATCATCTCGCACACGCCATCAGCGCGTATGCGTACTCGGGATTTGACGAGGCTGCGGTTGTGGTGATGGACGGCCGCGGGGCGTGGGAAGCGACAACCATCTGGCACGGACAGAACGGCAGGCTCTACCCAGTGCTGATGATTCCGTTCCCGGATTCGTTAGGATATTTTTACAGCGCATTCACCGACTTCCTAGGCTTTCGGCCCAACAGTGACGAGTGGAAAGTGATGGGGTTGGCACCTTACGGGAAGCCGGGCGTGGATTTGTCCGCTTTCATCGATTTGAAGGCGGCGCCGTACCGCATCGGTACGAAGAAACTGGTGACCAGTGGCGCAACACCGTTCGCAGGCATGACCGAGCTACTCGGACCTGCCCGCATCGCGGAAAGTGACATCGACGACCGGCATAAAGACATCGCTTACGCCGTTCAGGACGCTTGTGAAGCGGCGATGATGAGCGTGGTGCGGATGGCCATCGAGAAAACGCAGTGCCGGAACGTGTGCCTCGCCGGAGGCGTGGCGCTGAATTCGAAAGCGAATGGAAAAATTGCCGCATCCGGTCTGGTTGAAAAACTGTTTGTGCAGCCCGCGGCCTCGGATGACGGAGTAGCACTTGGCGCGGCGCTCGCTCCCTATCTCGACGACAATGGAAAATTGCCACACAAACCGATGCGCCACGGCTACTGGGGGCCATGTTTTGACGACGAGACGGTTGAAAGCGCGCTGCGCACATACAAACTGCGCTACACGAGACTACCGGACCCCGCGTCAACCGCGGCGGAACTGCTTTCGGAGGGGAAAATTCTCGGCTGGTTCCAAGGGCGCATGGAATTCGGCCCGCGCGCGCTGGGAAACCGCTCGATTCTTGCGGATCCGCGTGACCCGGAAATGAATGCCAAGGTGAACAATGCAGTGAAATTCCGGGAGTGGTGGCGGCCGTTCGCGCCTTCTTTAAAGAAGGAAGTGGCGGCACAATACCTCGAAAGCGCGACGGATTCACCATTCATGATCCTGACAGCACAAGTGCGGCCTGAGCAAAGAAACAGCATTCCCTCAGTGACCCATGTGGATGGCAGCGCCCGGCCACAAACGGTAGAGAAGGAGGTCAACCCACTCTACTGGCGGCTGATCGACGAATTTGGAAAACGCACCGGAGTGCCGGTGGTCATGAACACGTCGTTCAATCTGCGCGGCGAGGCGATTGTGTGCACGCCGACCGATGCCATCTGCACGTTTTTCAGCTCCGGCATGGACGCCCTGGTGATTGGTAGTTTCCTGGTTTCAAAATAACCTAAGTATGGGATAAACGGACCTCTATTCTGCTAACGGGGCGTCTCTCCCGCATCCCGGGTGCAACAAAAGTTCCGCGTTGAGGAGTTCAAGCGAAGATGTATTTGGCAAAGCCGAAATAAGCTTTGCCCACGCACTTTGATGAGAGTAACTCTCGCGGGGAAATCCTTGCTTACTTTGGAGCTTGCGAGGTAGTTGTCTCAAAGACATAATGCAGTTGTGCTAAAAATCAATAGGGAGTTTGAATTGGCCACCAAGAGTGACAGACATCTATGAAGGGCGTAGTGCTCGCCGGCGGAACCGGGAGTCGTCTGAATCCCCTCACACGGGTGACCAACAAGCACTTGCTACCGGTATATGACCAGCCCATGGTTTACTATCCGATTCAAACCCTGGTCAACGCCGGGATCGAAGAGATTCTTCTCGTGACCGGAGGAAAGAATTCAGGAGATTTCCTGCGACTCCTAGGGAACGGCCGCAACTTCGGTTTGAAGCATTTGAATTATTCCTACCAAGAAGGGGAAGGCGGAATTGCCGATGCGCTCGGGTTGGCCGAGTATTTTGCAGCGGGCGAGCCAATCTGCGTAATCCTGGGCGACAACATCATCGAAAATAATATTTGTGAAGCCGTGGAGAAGTATAAAAATCAAAAGAACGGAGCGAAAATCCTGTTAAAGGAGGTTTCTGACGCTCAACGTTTTGGCGTGGCAGAAATTCATGGCGGCCGCGTTGTGGGGATCGAGGAAAAACCCTCTGTTCCTAAGTCCAATTATGCTGTCATAGGGATTTACCTCTACGACGCGACGGTGTTTCAAAAAATTCGTCGTCTAAAACCTTCGGGGCGAGGCGAACTCGAGATCACCGACGTTAACAACTTCTACGTCGAAGAAGCGGCAATGACATTTGAGGTTCTAGAAGGCTGGTGGACCGATGCCGGTACATTCGAATCATTGCTGCACGCCAACAATCTTGTCGCGAAAACTGGCGCAAACAAGATGGGAACTGAAAAGACTAATGTCAAAGTTATAGATCGGCAAGGAGCAGGTGGATGAAGCTTTTTGTTACCGGTGGCGCGGGCTTCATCGGCTCCCACTTCATTGGCTACGCGCTCAGGGCGAATAGGAACTACTCGGTCATCAATTACGACAAGCTGACCTACGCGGCGAATCTGGCTAACCTCGAAAGTATTGCGGCGGATCCCCGATATCGGTTTGCCAAGGGTGACATCTGTGATGCTGCCGCGGTCGAAGCCGCCATGGGAGGCAGTGAAGCGGTTGTTCATTTTGCGGCGGAATCCCACGTGGATCGCAGCATTTACGAACCAGCGCCAGTCGTTGAAACAAATGTCACCGGCACCTTCGTTCTTCTCCAGATAGCGCGGCGAATAGGGATGAAACGCTTTGTCCATATCTCCACGGATGAGGTGTATGGTGATTTACCGCCGGGGATGTTCGCGAACGAAAAATCTCCTCTCAGGCCGAGCAGTCCGTATTCAGCCTCGAAGGCGGCTGCGGACCTTCTAGTGCTCTCCTTTGTCCGCACCTATGGAGTCTCTGCGTTGGTCACGCGTTCTTCGAACAACTATGGCCCGCGTCAATTCCCCGAGAAATTCTTGCCGCTGATGATCACCAATGCGCTTGCTGGCAAACCTCTTCCCATTTACGGGGATGGGATGCAGCAACGCGACTGGCTTCACGTTGAAGATCATTGCCGTGGAATCCTTGCAGTTCTTGAGCGTGGCACCATCGGCGAGGTTTACAACCTCGGTGGCACGGACGTTGAAGAGAATCTAACGATCGCCAAGCGCGTTCTCGGGGCGATGGGCAAGCCGGAAACACTCCTTTCCTTCGTGAAAGACCGTCCAGGCCACGACCGCCGCTACGCTCTCGATTGCAGTAAAGCGGCAGAGGAACTGGGCTGGAAACCAATAATTTCTCTGGAGGAAGGCTTGCGGCAAACTGTCGAGTGGTATGAATCCAATGCCGATTGGCTGGCCAGCGTGAAGGCGGGCGAATATCGCTCCTATTACGAGAAGTACTATGACAATCGAGACTCTTCTCTCCGTGCTATTGGTCCAGCGGAGCCGAAAACTTTGCATTAAGTTCAGGCGATCTAAACGTACTATGGGATTCGACCAAAATCCCATCGTTGTTTATTCGTCTGGCCATCTTTGAAAATCAGATAAGGACTTGATTCCCTTGCAGCGAATCGAAACCTCACTACCAGGCGTGTTGGAACTAAAGCCGAAACTCTTTCGCGACGCGCGAGGATTTTTCTTGGAGACATTCCATCTCGCAAGATTCCGCGAGTTAGGAATCACAGAGACTTTCGTCCAAGACAATCACTCCTGTTCACGGAAAGACACGCTGCGTGGTCTCCACTATCAATTACGCTATCCGCAAGCAAAGTTGTGCCGCGTGGTGGAAGGACAAGCGCTCGACGTAGTGGTGGATGTACGCGAGGGTTCCCCGCACTTCGGCAAGTGGACCAGTGTCCTGCTGAGCGCGGGACAACAGAACCAGATTTATATTCCGGCTGGATTTGCGCATGGCTTCCTGGCGCTGACAGAGAGCGTCCATTTGCTATACAAATGCAGCGACTATTACCATCCCGAGGACGAGTGGGGTGTGCTGTGGAATGATCCTGAGATCAGAATCTCTTGGGGAATTGAGAGCCCTATTATTTCGGAAAAAGACCAGCGTCTTCCCAAGCTAGCGGCAATTCCCAGACCATCTCTGCCCCGGTTCACAGGGGCATGAAATTGAGGATTCTGCTGACGGGAAAGGACGGGCAAGTTGGTGCCGAGCTCGCAGCGCTTCTTCCGCGCATGGCGGAGGTGGTGGCGTTCGATCGCCGTGAGCTCGATCTTTCAAAACCCGATCATCTCCGCCGAGCTATACGTGACTTACAACCCTCCATAATCGTCAACGCGGCCGCGTACACTTCGGTGGACCAGGCCGAAAGCGAGGAAAAGCAGGCTCGTATCATCAATGTCGATGCTCCCGCTTTGATGGCCGAAGAAGCGAAAAGGATCGGCGCAGCTCTGGTTCACTATTCCACGGACTACGTTTTCGATGGTTCGAGCAGCGTCCCTTACGCCGAAACTGACCGACCAACCCCCGTGAACGTTTACGGCAAGACAAAACTTGCCGGGGAAGAGGCCATCCGAGCCGTTGGGGCTCGGTACCTGATTTTTAGGACGGCCTGGGTGTACGGCAGGAGGGGACGGAATTTCTTGCTTACGATCCTGCGTCTCGCCACTGAGCGCGAGGAATTGAGGGTTGTGCACGACCAGTTCGGCGCGCCCACCTGGAGCCACGAAATTGCTAATGCTACTGCGAAAGTCTTGCTTCAACTGTCCCAACAAAACCCAGAAGCAATTGCCAAATCTAGCGGCATCTATCACATGACGGCTTCAGGCAAAACCAGCTGGTTTGAATTTGCAAAAGCAATTCTCCAAGAGGCTTCCCGAATGCCGCCGGGCATTCCTTGGTTTGAGAGGGCCACAAAGGGCCAACTGTTGGTCACGCGTCGCATTACACCGATAGCCACTGAAGAGTACCCTACTCCGGCCCGTCGTCCTGCCAATTCTGTTCTTTCGAACGCCCGGCTGAGACAAGACTTTGGGTTGGAATTGCCCGCTTGGTCCATGGAGCTGCGAACGGTGTTTGCTGAAAGCCGGACTAATGCCTGACTTGTTCAGCGGATCGGTTTCGCAGGCTCCGGTTTTCAAGTAAACTTTCTGTTTGCCACCTTCACATCATCGTTGGATTGATGGTTGTGAGGTCAGGAACGCTCTGGCCGCGAAGGGCAGGTCATTCAGTGTAAGCCTTGCCCGTTCAATTTCAGTCGCTGAGGCCAACCTTCGATGAGCACAGTCGTTATCCAGGCTGAAAGGCTTGGCAAGAGTTACCATCGAGGCGCTCTTCAGGAGAGCATGCTTCTCCGCGATCATCTCAGCCGCATCCTGAAATCACCACTGTCTGTCTTCCGCCGCTCCAAAGATGAAACCTTCTGGGCGTTGGAAAACGTCTCCCTCGAAGTCCGCGAAGGCGAAGTCCTCGGCCTCATCGGCCGCAATGGCGCTGGCAAGACTACCCTCCTGAAAATCCTCTCACGCATCACCCGGCCCACGACAGGC
>Ga0075030_100000468_pt1 | contig 35102 bp, 27 predicted proteins | sample LitLauG_LLR_2012_FD_71393 | JGI IMG/M metagenome (GOLD analysis project Ga0075030, IMG submission 71393) | Freshwater sediment microbial communities from Pennsylvania, USA - Little Laurel Run_MetaG_LLR_2012 | ecosystem: Environmental > Aquatic > Freshwater > Creek > Sediment | place: USA...
GAGGAGGTGACGAAGGGATAGGTGCCGTGGTCGAGGTCGAGGAACGTGGCCTGCGCGCCCTCCAACAGGACGTGCTGGCCCATGGCCATGGCGTCGTGGACGAGCCCGACGCAGTCCACGATCATCGGTGCCAGGCGAGGCGCGTACTCGCCGAGGTAGGCGTCCGCGATGGCCGGCGCGGAGATGGGCAGGCGGTTGTAGACCTTGGCCAGCACCGCGTTCTTCTCGCGCAGGACGACGTCGAGCTTCTGGCGGAAGATCTTGGGGTCGAGCAGGTCCTGCACCCGGATGCCGACCCGGGTGGCCTTGTCCGCATAGGCGGGGCCGATGCCACGCCTGGTGGTGCCCAGCTTGTTGCGCCCGAGGTAGCGCTCGGTGATGGCGTCGAGCTCCTGGTGGTACGGCATGATCAGGTGGGCGTTGCCCGACACCCGCAGGCGCGAGCAGTCCACCCCCTTGCGCTCGAGGAGGTCGATCTCGGCCAGCAGCACGCGGGGATCCACGACCACGCCGTTGCCGATGACCGGCGTGATGTGGTCGTAGAGCACCCCGCTCGGCACGAGCTGGAGGGCGAAGGACTCGCCGTCGACGACGATGGTGTGCCCCGCGTTGTGGCCGCCCTGGTACCGGACGACCACGTGCATCTCCTTGGCAAGCAGATCCGTCAGCTTGCCCTTGCCTTCGTCACCCCACTGGGTGCCGACGACGACGGTGGCAGGCACGCGCGTCTCCTCCGGGAAAACAGCCTGGCGGTCGGCCGAGCATAGTCCACCGGCCCGGCCCCGCTCAGTGAAGGGCGAGCTCCTCGGACCCCGCGTCCGGATCGGATCCGGGGACCGGCGCCGCGACGTCGACGGTCACCGCGGAGCCCTCCGGGTAGCGACCCTCGAGCAGCGCCAGCGCCAACTTGTCGCTGATCTGGCGCTGGATCAGGCGCTTGAGCGGGCGGGCGCCGTACACCGGGTCGTAGCCGCGGTTGCTGAGCCAGTGCTCCGCGGCGTCGGTGACCACCAGCGTGAGCCGCCGCTCGGCCATGCGGCGCTCGAGCGACTGCAGCTGGATGCCGACGATCTGCGCGATGTCGGACTCCGACAGCGGGCGAAAGCGCACGATCTCGTCGATGCGGTTGAGGAACTCGGGCTTGAACGCCTCGCGGAGGTCGCCGTGGTAGTTGGACGTCATGATCAGCACGGTGTTGGTGAAGTTGACGGTGCGCCCCTGACCGTCGGTCAAGCGGCCGTCATCGAGCACCTGGAGCAGGACGTTGAACACGTCCGGGTGGGCCTTTTCGACCTCGTCCAGGAGCACCACGGCATAGGGGCGGCGCCGGACCGCCTCGGTCAGCTGGCCGCCCTCGTCGTAGCCCACGTAGCCGGGGGGCGCGCCGATGAGGCGGGCCACCGTGTGCTTTTCCATGTACTCGCTCATGTCGATGCGGACCATGGCCCGCTGGTCGTCGAAGAGGAAGTCGGCGAGCGTCCGGGCCAGCTCGGTCTTGCCGACGCCGGTCGGGCCGAGGAAGAGGAAGCTGCCGATGGGCCGGTTGGGATCCGACAGGCCCGAACGGCTCCGGCGGATGGCGTTGGCCACCGCCGAGACCGCCTCCTCCTGGCCCACGACGCGCTCGTGGAGCACGTCCTCCATGCGGATCAGCTTGGCCACCTCGCCTTCGAGCAGGCGGCTGACGGGCACGCCGGTCGCCTTGGCGACGACCTCGGCGACGTCCTCCTCGTCGACCTCCTCCTTCAGCATCTTCTGCTCGGCCTGGAGCTCGTCGAGCTGCTTGGTGGCCTCGTCGACCCGGCGCTCGAGCTCGGGGATCTGGCCGTAGCGGATCTCGGCCGCCTTGTTGAGGTCCTGCTCGCGCTCGAGCACGGAGCGGCGGTTCTCCAGCTCCTCCTTGAGGGTGCGGATCCGGCCGATGGCCGCCTTCTCCCCCTGCCAGTGGGCCTTCATCCCGTCGGAGCTCTCCCGCAGGTTGGCCAGCTCCTCGTCCAGGCGCGCCAGGCGCTCCTCGGAGGCGGCATCGGTCTCCTTGGCCAGGGCGACGCGCTCGATCTCGAGCTGGCGGATCCGGCGCTCGACCACGTCGATCTCCGTCGGCATCGAGTCGATCTCGATGCGCAGCCGGCTGGCCGCCTCGTCGATCAGGTCGATGGCCTTGTCCGGCAGGAAGCGGCCGGTCACGTAGCGGTCGCTCAGCACGGCCGCCGCCACCAGCGCGGCGTCCTGGATGCGCACCCCGTGGTGGACCTCGTAGCGCTCCTTGAGACCGCGCAGGATGGCGATGGACGCCTCGACGGAGGGCTCGCCGACGTAGACCTGCTGGAAGCGACGCTCGAGCGCCGGATCCTTTTCGATGTGCTTGCGGAACTCGTCGAGGGTCGTCGCCCCGATCATGCGCAGCTCGCCGCGCGCCAACATGGGCTTGAGCATGTTGCCGGCGTCCATGGCGCCCTCACCGGCGCCCGCGCCGACCACCGTGTGGAGCTCGTCGATGAAGGTGATGACCTCGCCGCCGGAGTCGGCGATCTCCTTGAGCACGCTCTTGAGGCGCTCCTCGAACTCGCCGCGGTACTTGGAGCCCGCCACCATCGAGGCCAGGTCGAGCGACACCAGCCGCTTGTTCTTGAGGCTCTCGGGCACGTCACCCTCGGTGATGCGCCGGGCCAGGCCCTCCACGATCGCCGTCTTGCCCACGCCGGGCTCGCCGATGAGGACCGGGTTGTTTTTGGTCCGGCGGGAGAGGACCTGGATGACGCGGCGGATCTCCTCGTCTCGGCCGATGACCGGGTCGAGCTTGCCCTTGCGGGCCTCCTCGGTCAGATCACGGCCGTACTTCTCGAGCGCCTGGTACTGGTCCTCGGGGTTCTGCGAGCTCACCCGGTGGCTGCCCCGAACGTCCTTGAGGGCATCGAGGATCTCCTCGCGGCTCACCGCCAGGCGATCGGCCATGGTCAGCAGCACGTGCTCGATGGACAGGTACTCGTCGCCGAGCGCCGTGCGCTCGGCGTCGGCGCGCTCCATCAGGTCGCGCAGCTCGCGGCTCATCTGGGCCTCGCTCCCGTAGCTGCGGGGCAGCCGGGAGAGCGCTTCGTCGACGCGGTTGCGGACCTGCAGCGGCGTCAGCCCCACCTTGGCCAGGATCGGCAGGACGACCGTGTCCTCCTGGCCGAGCATGGCCGCGAGGAGGTGGTCCGCGGTGACCTCGGGGTGGTGCCGGGTGCGGGCCAGGTCGACCCCCGCGTTGAAAGCCTCCTGCGTCTTGAGCGTCCAACGGTTCGGGTCGAGGGCCATATCGACAATCTCCTGATCAAAGAAGTTGAGTCCAAGTATATCAACTTCTGGAGGGCCGAGCCCGTGACGGTGGTCGCTTCAGCGCGGCCGCCACGGCGCCGGCAGGTTGCTTATCGGCACGAGATCCCGGCGGTAGTGGCGATGGGTGCGCTCGATCGCCTCGGCGGCGTCGAGGCGGGCCCGCAGCAGCTCGGCGCGCAGCCGGCCGACCTCATCTTCGAGCTCCATCACCCGGCGCACGCCCTCCAGGTTGAGGCCGGCGTTGGTGAGGTCCTGGATCCGCCGGAGGCGGTGGATGTCCCGCTCGCTGTAGCGGCGGCTGCCTCCGCCGGTGCGGGCCGGGTCCACCAGCCCCTTGCGCTCGTAGATGCGCAGGGTCTGGGGGTGGACGCCGGCCAGCTCGGCCGCGACCGAGATGACGTACACCGCGCGGGTCGAGGGCAGGTCGGGTTGGACGGCCATGTTCACACCCCCAGGTGCTGGCGGGGGGAGGCGCCGTTGGCCGCCGATGCCAGGGCCTCGATCGCCTCCCGCTCCTTGTCGCTGAGCTTCTGCGGCACCGCCACCTCGACGGTGACCAGCAGGTCGCCGGCGCCGCTCGCCGCCGGAACGCCGTGCCCCTTGACCCGGAAGGTGCGCCCCGAGCGCGTCCCGGCGGGGACCTTGAGGTTGACCGGCTTGTCCAAGGTGGGCACCGCCACGGTGGCGCCGAGAGCCGCCTCGGGGAAGCTCACCGGCACCGTCAGCGTGAGGTGCTTGCCCTGGCGGCCGAAGAGGCGGTGGCGCTCGGTGTGGACCACGACGTACAGGTCCCCGGGCGGGCCCCCGTTGGCGCCCACCCCGCCGCGGCCCTTGATCCGGATGCGCTGGCCGTCCTCCACCCCGGCGGGGATGCGGACCTTGACCTGGCGGGCCCGGCGCTCCACGCCCCGGCCGCGGCAGGTTCGGCACGGGGTCTCGACCCGCATGCCGGTGCCGCCACAGGCGCGGCACGGCTGCGAGAAGGAAAAGAGCCCCTGGTTGTCGTTGATGACCCCCCGCCCGCCGCAGGACGCGCAGATGACGGGAGCGGTGCCGGGCGCGGCGCCGGTGCCGGCGCAGGTGGCGCACGCGACGTCGCTGGTGATGTTGACGGCGGTGGTCACGCCGTTGACGGCGTCACCGAAGGTGAGGTGGAGCTCGGCGTCGACGTCGTCGCCGCGGCGCGGACCGGCAGGCTCGTGGCGCCCGGCGCGACCGCGGCCACCGCCCGCGCCGCCGAAGATGTTGCCGAGCAGGTCGTTGAGGTCGCCGCTGCCGAAGGTGGCACCGAAGCCGGGGCCGCCGGCACCGCCCGCACCGCCACCCGCGAACGGGTTGGCGACGGGGCCCATCCGCCGGACCTCGTCGTACTCCTTGCGCCGGGCCGCGTCGCCGAGGACGTCGTAGGCGGCCGAGATCTCCTTGAAGCGGTCCTCGGATCCGGGGTTGGCGTCGGGGTGGTACTGCTTGGCCAGCTTCCGGTAGGCGCGGGTGATCTCCTTGTCGGTGGCCGAGTCGGCCACGCCCAGGATCTTGTAGTAGTCCTTCTCGAACCACTCCCGCTGGGGAGCCATCTCGTCAGCCTCTCACCTTGACCATCGCGGGACGCAGGACCTTGCCCTTCCAGCGGTAGCCGGCCCGCATGACCTCGACCACCTCGGGCCCGCGGCCACCGTCGCCGGGCTCGTGGGCCACCGCTTCGTGCACGGTTGGGTCGAAGGGGCAGTCACGGGGGTCGATGCGCTCCAGGCCCTCTCGCTCGAGGGTGTCGAAGAGCGCGGCCCAGATCTGCTTGACCTCCTCCCCGCCGCCGTGGGCGATGGCGAGGTCGGCGGTGTCGAAGACCGGGAGCAGCTTCTCCGCCAGCCGGCCGGCGGCCTGCTCCACGTGCTCGGCCTGTTGGCGCTCGATGCGCTTGCGGTAGTTCTCGAAGTCGGCCTGGAGGCGGCGGAGGGCGTCGAGGTACTCGTCGCGCTCGGCGGCCAGCGCGGCGAGGCCGAGGTCGTGCTCGACCTCGGCCTCGGCCGCGGCCGCGTCGTCGCCGGCCGGCTCGGACCAGGCCTCCACCCCGTCCGAGCCGGCTCCGTCACCGAGGCGCGATCCACCCGGATCCGGCGACCCGCTCATGCGCCGTGCTCGTCGACGATCTCTGCGTCGACGACCTCGTCGTCGTTGGGTCCGCTGGCCGGGCCGCCCGCGCCCGGCGCCGGGCCGGCACCGTCGGTGCTGGACGACGCCTGCTCGTAGAGGCGCTTGCCCAGCTCCTGGACGCCGGTCGCCAAGGTCTCCGTCGATCGCCGGATGGCGTCGATGTCCCCGCCCGACAGCGCCTCCTTCAGCGAGGAGAGGTCGGAGGTGACCCGCTCCTTTTCCCCGCCGCTGAACGACGCGGCCTGATCCTTCAGCATCTTCTCCGTCTGGTAGACGAGGCTGTCGGCCTGGTTGCGGACCTCGGCCTCCTCGCGGCGGCGGCGGTCATCCTCGGCGTGGGCCTCGGCGTCGCGCACCATCCGGGAGATGTCGTCCTTGGCCAGCGACGACTGCCCGGTGATGGTCATCGACTGCTCCTTGCCGGTGGCCTTGTCCTTGGCCGACACGTGCACGATGCCGTTGGCGTCGATGTCGAAGGTGACCTCGATCTGGGGCACGCCCCGCGGCGCCGGGGGCAGGTCGACGAGCTGGAACTTGCCGAGCGTCTTGTTGTACATCGCCATCTCGCGCTCGCCCTGCAGCACATGGATCTCCACCGAGGGCTGCATGTCCTCTGCGGTGGTGAACACCTCGGAGCGGCGCGTCGGGATGGTGGTGTTGCGCTCGATCAGCTTGGTCATGATCCCGCCCTTGGTCTCGATGCCGAGCGACAGGGGCGTGACGTCGAGCAGCAGGACGTCCTTGACCTCGCCCTTGAGCACGCCGGCCTGCACGGCGGCGCCGATGGCGACCACCTCGTCGGGGTTGACGCCCTTGTGGGGCTCGTTGCCGGTGAGGGCCTGCACCAGGTCCTGGATGGAGGGCATGCGGGTCGAGCCGCCCACGAGCACCACGTGCTGGATCTGGTCCTTGCTGAGACCGGCGTCCTTGATGGCCTGCTCGAAGGGACCGCGGCAGGCCTCGACCAGATCCGCGGTCAGCTCCTGGAACTTGGAGCGGGTCAGCTTCATGTCGAGGTGCTTGGGGCCGTCGCTGGTGGCGGTGATGAACGGCAGGTTGATGGTGGTCTCCTGCACCGCCGACAGCTCGATCTTGGCCTTTTCGCCCGCCTCCTTGAGGCGCTGGAGGGCCATCTTGTCCTGGCCCAGGTCGACGCCCTCGGTGTCCTTGAAGGACTTGACGAGCCAGTCGATGACCCGCTGGTCCCAGTCGTCGCCGCCGAGGTGGGTGTTGCCGCTGGTCGACTTGACCTCGAAGACGCCTTCGCCGATCTCGAGCACCGACACGTCGAAGGTGCCGCCGCCGAGGTCGAACACGAGGACCGTCTGGTCGGCGCCCTCCTTGTCGAGGCCGTAGGCGAGCGCGGCCGCAGTGGGCTCGTTGATGATGCGCAGCACCTCGAGGCCGGCGATCTGGCCCGCCTCCTTGGTGGCGGTGCGCTGGGCGTCGTCGAAGTACGCCGGCACGGTGATGACGGCCTGGGTCACCGTGTCACCCAGGTAGCTCTCGGCGTCGCGCTTGAGCTTCTGCAGGATGCGGGCGCTGATCTCCTGGGGGTTGTAGAGCTTGGCGTCGATGTCGATCGTCCACGACGAGCCCATGTGGCGCTTGACCGAGCGCACGGTGCGGTCCGGGTTGGTGATCGCCTGGCGCTTGGCCACCTCGCCGACGAGCACCTCGCCCGACTTGGAGAAGCCCACGACCGACGGCGTGGTCCGGCCGCCCTCCGCGTTGGGGATGACGGTCGGCTCGCCGGCCTCGAGGACGCTGACGACCGAGTTGGTGGTGCCGAGGTCGATTCCGACGGCCTTGGGCATGACGGTCCCTCCACTTCGTTTCACACGTTGATGACGGAACTCAGCGTAGCAAAGTTGAGCGTTGTCCGCTCAAGTTTCTTCGGGATCTTCCGCCTCGTTCCAGCTCGGTAGCATCGCGGCCGATGGCCACCCTCATCCTCCTCCGGCACGGGCAGAGCACCTGGAACCAGGAGAACCGCTTCACCGGCTGGTACGACTGCGACCTCTCCGAGCAGGGGGAAAGGGAGGCCCGGGCGGCCGGCGGCCTGCTCGCCGAGGCGAAGGTCGAGGTGGACGTGGCCCACACCTCGGTGCTCACCCGCGCCATCCGCACCCTCCACCTGGCGCTCGAGGAGCTCGGCCGGCTCTGGATCCCCGTGCAGCGCCACTGGCGCCTCAACGAGCGCCACTACGGCGGCCTGACCGGGCTCGACAAGGCGGAGACGCGCGACACCTACGGGGAGGAGCAGTTCACCACCTGGCGGCGCAGCTTCGCGGTGCCGCCGCCGCCGATCGCCGCCGACAGCCCCTGGAACCCGGGCCACGACCCCCGCTACGCCGCCCTGGCCCCCGACGTGGTGCCCGTCACCGAGTGCCTGGCCGACGTGGTGGTGCGGATGCTCCCCTACTGGTACGACGCAATCGTGCCGGACCTGCGCACCGGGCGGGTGGCGCTGGTGGCCGCCCACGGCAACAGCCTGCGGGCCCTGATCAAGCACCTCGACGGCGTGGGCGACGACGCCATCACCGGCCTGGAGATCCCCACCGGTGTGCCGATCGTCTACGACCTCGACGACGATCTGCGGCCCCGGGTGCCCGGCGGCCGCTGGCTGGGCGATCCCGAGGCGGTCCGGGCGGCCACCGACGCGGTGCGCCGCCAGGGCGAGCGGCCGGCCTGACACCGCCGTCGGGGGCGCTCGGGGCCGGCGGGCGCGTTCGAGGAGCAACTGCCGCGGCCTGAGGCTCAGGCCTCTTCGAGGTAGCGGTCGATCTCCCAGCTCGTCACGTGCGCCCGGTAGGCCTCGGCCTCGGCCCGGCGACCGTCGACGAGGCGGGAGAGGAGCCGGCTGTCGAAGGCGTCCACGAGCACGTCGTCGGCGAGGAGGGCGTCGAGCGCCTCGTCGAGGTCCCGGGGCAGGGGGTGGAGCTGGGCCGAGGTGGTCTCGGCCGGGTCGAAGCCGCCGAGGTCCTCGTCGAAGGGCGCGTCCAGGAACGCCTCCTGGTCGATGCCGTCCGCCCCGCTCGCGACCAGCGCGCCGAGGAGCAGGTAGGGGTTGGCTGCCGGGTCGGGGAGGCGCACCTCGGCCGCCGGCCGGCCGTCGTAGGCGACGCTGAGGCGCACCAGCGCGGCGCGGTTGGCGTGGCCCCACACGACGTGGCTCGGCGCCTCGGGGCCGCTGTGCAGGCGTCGGTAGGAGTTGACGTTCGGCGCGGCGAAGGCACACAACCCCCGGGCGTGGCCGAGCTGGCCGGCGACGAAGGCGCGGCCCTCGGCGCTCAGCTCGCCCCGGGCGTCGAACAACCGGTCACCGACCTGCTGGTGCAGGTGGAGGCCGGAGCCGGGCAGGCCGGAAAAAGGGCGGGCCATGAACGTGGCCCGCAGGCCCCTCGCGGCGGCCTCGTGGCGCACCACCTGCTTGGCGAGCACCAGGGCATCGGCCAGGGCCAAGGTGCCGAGCGGCGCCAGGTCGAGCTCGTACTGGCCCGGACCCGCCTCGAGGTGGGCGCTCACCACCTCGACCCCGCCGGACTGCAGCCGGTCCGCGGCCGCCCGGGCGACGAGCATGCCCGGGCCCTCCACGTCGCCGTAGTAGTCGCCGCGGTCGATGGGCCGGCCGTCCTCGTCGAGGAGGTAGAACTCCAGCTCGGCGGCGGCGCGGTACTCCTCGGCGAGGTCGCCGAGGGTGTCGATGATCGAGCCGAGCGCGGTGCGGGGATCGCCCAACCAGGGCCGGCGGCGATCGTCGAGCACGGCGCAGGAGACGCGCGCCACCCCTTGCCCGAGCACCGTGAGCGAGGCCGGATCGGCCAGCAGGACCATGTCGCGCTCGAGGTGGCGGGCCCGCCCCTCGAGGGACGAGCCGTCGAAGAGGACGCCCTCGGTGAGGGTCTGGTGGTAGCGGGCCGCGGGCAGGACGACGGCATGGGTCCCGCCGAAGACGTCGACGAAGATCATCCGGACCCAGCGCAGCGCAGGGTGGTCGGAGACAGGCTTCTCGGGAGCAGGGTTGTCGGGCACGGGCCTCCTGGCGGTGGCTAGCGGAGCACCACGGACAGCGTGATGATGACGGCGACGACGCCGATGAAGGTGGCGGCGATGATCGCGACCCACGCCCACAGCCGCCGGGCCGACTCGGCCGCGGCCATGCCGCCGATCGGCTTCTCCGGGGTGAGGTCGAACGACGCCGGGTCGAGCTCGTCGAGGCGGCCCAGGTCGTCGAGGATCGCCTGGGCGGAGGGGTAGCGGTGGTCGGGGAAGCGCCGCATGGCGTGCATGACGACCGCCTCGACGGCGGGCGGCACCTCGGGGCGCAGCTTGCGCAGGGGCTTCGGGTCGCTCTGGAGGTGGCCGGCCATCACGGCCAGCGAGTTGTCACCGCCGAAGGGCACCCGGCCGGAGAGCAGCTCGTACATCATCACCCCCCAGGCGTAGATGTCGCTGCGCTCGTCGCCACGCTCGCCCTGCACCTGCTCGGGGCTCATGTAGTCAGGGGTGCCGATCGCGTCGGACAGGTGCTTCCAGGTCAGGCGCCGGGCACCCTCCAAGCGGGCGGTGCCGAAGTCATTGATCACCAGGCGGCCATCGGGGGTCACGAGGACGTTTTCCGGCTTGAGGTCGCGGTGCACCACACCGACGCCGTGGAGGTAGCAGAGCGAGTCCGCGAGCTGGCGCCCCCACTCCACGACCCGATCGACCGGTTCGAGGCCGTCTCGGCGGATCCGGGCACGGAGGCTCTCGCCCTCGATGTACTCGAGCACCAGGTACGGCTCGGTGCGCGACCTGCCTTCGTCGACGGCACCTTGCACGCCCGGGTGGCGGATGCGCCGTGCGACCTCGGCCTCCCGGCGGTACCGGTTGAAGTTGGCGGGATCGGCGAACAGGGTCGGGTCCGAGCACTTCAGCACGACGGTCTGACCGGTGGTCGTGTCGACGGCCTTGTAGGTCTGGGCGTACGCGCCGGCCCCGAGCATCTCGACGATCTCGTAGCGGTCCAGCCGCTGGCCGGGCTCGAAGCGGCTCATCGCCGGACCCGACGCAGCAGCCCGCGCCTCGCGCCGGCAGCTGGGACCGGTCGATCCGTCGTGACCCTCACCACAAGGACGGTGACGTTATCAGCGGTGCCCCGCTCGAGGGCCATCTCGATCAGGCGGTCGGCCGCGTCGGTGACCGTCGGCACCGCGGGGGTGCCGATGCCCGCCGCGACCTCGCCGATCTCATGGCGGGCGACCACGTCCCACAGGCCGTCGCTGCACAGCACGAACGTGTCGCCGGCCTCGGTCTCCTGACGCACCAGGTCCACCTGCACGCTCGGATCGCTGCCGACGGTGCGGGTGATCATCGACCGGGACGGGTGCGTCGCGGCCTGTTCCGGGGTGAGCAAGCCGGCGCGCAACATCTCACCGACACGGGAGTGGTCGCTCGTGAGCTGGGTCACCGTGTCCCGGCGGGCGAGGTAGCAACGGCTGTCGCCCACGTGGGCGACGATGGCCTCCCGGCCGGCCAACGTGAGGGCCGTGCAGGTGGTCGCCATCCCCCGCTTGCCCCGCTCCAGCGCGGCGTCGAAGACGGCCACGTTGGCCGAGCGCAGCGCGCTGCGAAGCGCCGAGTGCGGCGGCCCGGGCGTGCCGCTGCTCCAGGCCTCGAGCACGCTGGTCACACCGACGCGGCTGGCCACCTCACCTGCAGCGTGGCCCCCGAGGCCGTCGCAGACCACGAAGAGCGGACCCCGGTCCCACGCGTCGTCGGGGATGGTCGGCGCGTAGACCCCGGCGAAGTCCTCGTTGTGGGGACGCACGTCCCCCGGCTCCGAGCGCATGGCCCAAGCCAACTTGGCCAGGATGGCATGCCCCCGGACGACGCCGTTGCCCGCCTCCTCGACTCCGGCGGCGCGGGCCGCGTCGGGCCCGTCGGCTGCGTCGTCCTCGGGGCCCTGATCGCCGTTCGCGCTCACCGGTCCCGCCGGCGGGCCGCGCGGCGCCGCGCGCCGATAGGCTCGGGCCCCATGACTGACCGCCGCCGCAAGTCCGGGAGGGCCACCCCGCCCGCGGGCCCTGACCGAGTGCGGCCGGGCGCCCGCGGCTTCGACCCCGACCACCCCGGGCAGGTCGGCAGGCGCCCATCGAGCGCCGGCTTCCTCCTGCTCGTGTCGATCATGTGGGTCGGCGTCGGGGTCATCATCCTCATCACGGTCCACTGGAAGTGGCGGTTGATCCCCGCCATCGTGGCCATCGGCATCGGCCTGCTGTTCTTGCGGGGACTGGCGGTCACGGTGGTCCGCCGCACGGGTCGCCCACCGAGGAGCTGAGCACCCCCGGGACACCGGGGGCGCGCGCCTGCACCCGAGCCCGGACAGCCGTTCGGGCCGGGCTCAGAAGCCCGGCCCGAATCGGCCTCCGGAACACGAGCGGTTAGCCGGCCATCACCGCCTCCGAGCGCTTCCTGCCCTCGACCACGCCTCTGGCGTGGTGCTTGTTGGGGTTCAAGGCCACCCAGATGAAGCCGAGCACGATCCAGATGCCGACGATGGCAAGCGCCTTGTAGGCGTCCTTGGAGCTGGTGCCCCCGGCGGTGACCGCCAGGTACACGACCCCGAAGAGCTCGGCCAGGTTCATCAAGGCGCCGAGGCCGGGCACCATGTAGTGCTTGACGATGTGCCTGTCGTGGCGATGGGCGAAGGCCACGATCGCCACCACGCAGGTGAGGCCGTAGACGAGGAACGTCCCGGTGTTGGATGCCAGCGTGACCTGGGTGATGTTGTCCACGTTGTAGGGCGTGGCGCAGTACACACCGATCAGCGCCGAGAGCCCGGTCAGCACCACGATCCCGCCGTGGGGGGTGGCGAACTTGCCGTGCAGCAGGCTCAGTACGCCGGGCATCTCCTTGTCCTTGGCCATCGAGTACGTGACCCGGACCCCGGTGTTGAGGCAGGCCAGGGTGGTCCCGAGCAGCGCCATGAGCACCGTGAGGGCGACGATCAGCGACACGGTGGTGCCGGTGTGGCCGAGGGAGGTCTCCGCGATGTTGTGGATCATCGTGCCGATGGGTGCCGGGTCGGCGCCCGACGCGGCGTAGCCGGTCAGGTGCTGGGCCTGGGTGGCCCCCGATGCCGCGATGTCGAAGGTCGCCGTCTTGGCCCCGTTGGCGAAGTTGGCCGCGAAGTACTCGAAGAGGTAGCAGATGCCGCCCTGGATGATCAGGCTCAGCAGCACACCCTTCTTGATGTCCTTATCGGGGTTGATGGCCTCCGCCCCGAGCGCGGTCACCGATTCGAATCCGACCAGGAGCAGGATGGCGATCGTCGACTGGTAGATGATGTGGATGAAGCTGTGGGGGATGATCACCTTGCCCGCGTTGGCCAGCGAGTACACCTCGCTGCCGTGGCCCAGGCGGTAGGCGATGAAGAGGATGCTCACCAGGACCAGGCAGGTGATCTGGATGACGTTGATCACGATCGCCGTCATGGTGGAGCCGCTCACCCCCCGGAAGGCGATGTAGCCGCAGATCACCGCGAGGCCCACGGCCGCGGCGGCCTGGGGTATGTAGGTGAGCGTGTGGTGGAACGCGGCGCCGTAGATGTAGCCGAACAGGATCCCCATGAAGCCGACCATGATCCCGGGGTACAGCCAGTAGTAGAGGTGGCTGATCCACCCGAGGGCCAGCTTGGAAGGCCGGGCCATGCGGTGGTAGCTCTCGTCCTCCTTCTCCAGCAACGCCGCCTCGGCGAAGTAGTAGCTCGACCCGGTGCCGGCATCGGGGAAGATGCGGGCGAGCTCGCTGTAGCTGTAGGCGGTGAGCAGGGCCAGGATGAGGGCGAAGAGGAGGCCGGTCCACATGTCGGGAGCGGTGGTCCCACCCTTCTGCGATGCCTGGATCTGGAACGTCGTCCACAAGAACGCGCCTGGCGCGATCAACGCCATGGCGTTCACGGTGATGCCGGTGAGTGTGAGGCTGCGCTTCATCTCACCGGATTGGACTTCTGCCACCCGGTTCCTCCCGTCTCGCAGTGTGTGACTGCTCGGTCCGTCGCCGGCGGAGGGCCGGCACCTGTTGGGCCACGAGCGCCACGCTGCGCTCCCGGACCAACGTAAGAAACACGTATTTCTCGTAGGTACACGGTCTGTGAACAGCCTGTTACACCCGCCCGGGGCGGGATCAGGCCCGGGAGCCGGCCACCAGCGACAGGGCGCTGCGGCCTTCGAGGAGGTAGCCCCGCGACCGCACGGTGCGGATGGCCAAGCCCAGCGGGTTGATGCGGCGCCGCAGGCGGAGCACGTGGACGTCAAGGGCGTTGCGGCCCGGAGCGCCGTCGGGCCACCCCGCCCGCGCCAGGCTGTCCCTGCTGACCACGCCACCGAAGCGGGCGAGCATCGCCGTCGTCAGCCGCGCCTCGACCGGCGGCAGCGGGACCCAGGACCCCCAGTAGCGCAGCACGCCGTCGTGGTCGAGGGTGGGCTCGGCCGACACGTGCAACCCCGCCCGGGTCGCGAGCGACGCGACCCGGGCGTGGACGTCGACCTCCGACGCCGGCACCCGGATCCAGTCCTCCAGGCAGTCGGGGGGATCGGGAGGGAGGACACCGTCGTCGAGGAGCAGCAGCCGAGGCTGCTGGCTGTTGACCAGCTGCGCCCGGCGAGCCGCCTCGGCCGGCCATCTGAGCAGGACGACATCCACGACGGTGAAGCTACGGACCGAACATTGCCCAGATGTTTCCTGGTTGTAAAACCTCGTGACCGGCCGACGCCCGCTCCACCCCGACCGCAGGAGAAATGGTCGGTGACCAGCCCGAACAACTAGCTTCGCACGCCATGGCCACACGATCGGGACCCCGCCCGCCGCTGAAGCCGTCGGCGCTCGTGATGCTCATCGCCCTGCTCGTGGCGGCGGTCACCGCCGCGTCGGGCATCGTCGGGGCCATCACCGCCACCCACGACCCGTCACCGATCTCGCGCGAGGTGTTCGTCAACATCCCCGCCGCGATGAAGGCGGTGTTCTACACGGTGGCGACCCTGATGTTCGTCGCCGCCGGATGGCTCTTCTTCGTCCGGGTGCAGAACTGGGAGCGGGGCCAGCCCGACCGGAGGGCGACCACCCCGCGCAACATCAAGCGTCGCCTGGAGGACCTGCGCTCCGGCCTCTACATGCAGACGCTGCTGCGGGACCCCGCGGCCGGCATCATGCACTCGCTGATCTACTTCCCCTTCCTCGTCCTCTTCGCCGTCACGACCATCCTCGAGATCGACCACCAGCTCCCCGACAGCGCCAAGTTCCTGCACGGGCAGGTGTACCAGGGCTACAAGTTCATCGGTGACACCGCCGGGGCCCTCTTCCTCATCGGCATCGGCTGGGCGATCGTGCGCCGCTACGTGGTGCGTCCCTACCGGATCCGGATCAAGTCGCGCCCCGAGGACGGGGCCATCCTCGGGACCTTCTTCGTCATCGGAGTGACGGGCCTCGTCGTCCAGGCGGTGCGCATCGCGCTCGAGGGCCGGCCCCACTTCGAGCGGTGGGGCTACATCGGCTACCCGCTGTCCTACCTCTTCAAGGGCATCTCCCCTCACGACCTTCGGATCCTCCACCAGGTGCTGTGGTCGGTCCACATCCTGGCCTTCTTCACCTTCGTGGTCCTCGTGCCCACCACGAAGCTGCGTCACATGTTCACCTCGCCCCTCAACATGTACCTGCGGGACCGGGACCGCCCCAAGGGGGCGATGAAGCCGCTGCCCAACCTGACCGAGACGAGCCTGGAGAGCTTCGGCGCCAACGCCGTCGAGGACTTCACGTGGAAGCAGCTGCTCGACACCGACGCCTGCACCGTCTGCGGCCGCTGCACGAGCGTGTGCCCGGCGCACGCCACCGGCAAGCCGCTCGACCCCCGGGAGATCGTCACCAAGATCGGCAACGTCATGTCGGCCACCCACCCCGGTGGTCCGGTCGCACCGGTGATCAGCAGCGACGCGGAGCTGACCGTGAGCGCCAACTCGGTGTTCGAGCGGATCAGCGCCGAGGAGATCTGGGCCTGCACGAGCTGCAAGGCGTGCGACGAGATCTGCCCGGTCAACATCGAGATCCTGGACAAGATCCTCGACATGCGCCGGTACCTGTCGCTGATGGAGTCCAACTTCCCGTCGGAGCTCGGCAGCATGTACCGCTCGCTCGAGAACCAGGAGAACCCCTGGGGGCTCTCCAACGGCGACCGGGCCAGCTGGGCGTCGGGCCTCCCCGAGGAGGTGCCCATCGTCGACGGCACCGAGCCGTTCACCCACGAGTACCTCTACTGGGTCGGCTGCGCCGGCAGCTTCGACGACAAGAACAAGAAGGTCACCTTGGCCGTCGCCAAGCTCCTCCAGCGTGCCGGCCTCGACTTCGCCATCCTCGGCCCTTCGGAGCGCTGCACCGGCGACCCGGCGCGGCGGTCGGGCAACGAGTACCTGTTCCAGATGCTCGCCATGCAGAACGTCGAGGCGTTCAACGGCATGGGGGTGAAGCGGATCATCACCCAGTGCCCCCACTGCTTCAACACGTTGCGCAACGAGTACCCCCAGCTCGGCGGCAACTACGAGGTGATCCACCACTCGGCGCTGCTCGAGTCGCTGATCGAGACCAAGCAGCTCGACCTCGCCGGTGCCGCGCTCGAGGAACGGGTCGTCTACCACGACAGCTGCTACCTCGGCCGCCACAACGACATCTACGGCGCCCCCCGCAAGGTGCTCGGCTCGCTCAAGGGCATCCAGATCGTCGAAGCGCCCCGCAACGGCACGACCGGCATGTGCTGCGGCGCCGGCGGCGCCCGCATGTGGATGGAGGAGTCGGTCGGCACCAAGGTCAACTCGGCTCGCTCCCGCGAGCTCATCGCCACCGGCGCGGACCGCATCGCAACCGCGTGCCCCTTCTGCTACATCATGATCGACGACGGAGCCAAGGAGCAGGGCCGCGACGACGTCGTCGTGCAGGACATCGCCATGCACCTGCTCGACGCCATCGAGGGCCGGGGTCGCCGAGCCATGCCGGACGAGGACGACGACGCCGTCGAGGTCAGCACCCCCCGGGGCTGAACCAGCCGTTCAGCACGCCCGCTCAGCCGGCCGTGGCCCGCTGGGCGACCAGCCAGTAGCCGGCGCCGGACCCTCCGGCGGGGAGGACGGCCACGAAGGTGTCAGCCGGGTTGGCACCACCGCGGGATCCCAGGAACGCGGCGTCACCGAAGTTGAACACGCCCCCGTCGCGGGCGACCATCCAGTACCCCCGCCCCGACGGCGTCGCCGCCATCCCCACCACCGGCGCCGACAACACCCGCCCACCCTCAGAACCCAAGAACCCCGCATCACCGAAGTTGAACACCCCACCATCAGCCGCCACGGTCCAGTAGCCGGCGCCTGATGGGGTGGCTGCCCCTCCGACGAGCGGGGCGCGCGAGGGGAGCGGTCCTCCGACCGCCGGGGCGCTCCCGAAGCCGTACACCTGGTTGGTGATCCCGGTCGGCGCCGGTGGCGCCCCGCAGATGGGCACGAGCCGGTAGCCGCGGGCTCGCAAGGTCTCGATCAGGAGCGGAAGGGCGGCCACCGTCTGGCTGCGGTCACCTCCGCCGTCGTGCAGGCCGATGATGGCGCCGTTGCGCAGGTTCAGGAGGGAGTGCGCGAGGATCGCCCCGACGCCGGGTCGCTTGTAGTCCTCCGAATCCGCGGTCCACAGGACCGTCGTCAGCCCTCGCGCCGCGGCCAGCGAGACGACCGAGCCGTTGAACGCCTCGTACGGTGGTCGCAGGCAGCGCACCACCTGCCCGTCGGCGTGGGAGATGAGCTGGGTGGTCACGTCGACCTCGGACGCCCACGCCGATGGCGCGATCCGGGTGAGGTCCACGTGGTGCGAGGTGTGGTTGGCGACGCTCATCCCAGCGGCGGCGAGCGCGGCGGTGAGCTCGGGGCGGGCGGCCACCTCGTAGCCGACCTCGAAGAACGTGGCGGGCGCACCGTAGCGGCGCAGGACGGAGAGGATCTGCGGCGTGTAAGTCCGATCGGGTCCGTCGTCGAAGGTCAGCGCCACCACCCGGTCCCCCGGCCCGTAGCCGGACCCGGGGATCTGGTCGACCGAAAACGCGGCACCGGGCACCGCGGACGCCGTGGCGCCGGCTTGGGTGCCGTCGCCCTCCGAGCCGACACCGGGCGCGGCGCCCGACGTGCCCGTCCACGCCGTCCCGACCAGGACCACGGCCGCGAGCGCCGCCACCGACCACCGCACTGATCGCATGCCCTGTCCGCTCACCCCGATCGATCCCCGGCCGATAGAAGCTAGCGCGGGCCCGTCGACGGCTCGTCCCGATGGCGACCACCCGCGCCGCAAAACCTTCGAATCGGAGACGCGTGACCACGACCCACGGCCGGCCGACCACCAAGCCCCGGCTCGGCGACCTGCTCGTCCAGCTCGGCTTCATCGACGACGCCACCTTGACCCGGGTGCTCGAGCAACAGGCCAACTCGGGCAACCGCCTCGGCGACGAGCTGCTCCGCCAAGGCCTCGTCCAGCCGATCGACCTCATGCGGGCGCTCGCCACCCAGCTCGGCTTCGAGTTCGTCGACCTCGAGGAGAGCCACGTCGACTTCTCGCTCGCCCAGCAGATCCCCCTCGCCCTGGCCCGCCGCCTCATGGCCATGCCGATCCGCATCGAGGACGGCGAAGCGGTCGTCGCCATGGCCAACCCCAACGACGTGATCGCCGTCGACGACCTCCGGGTCGTGCTGCGCCGCGACGTGCGCGCCGTGATGGCAGATCCCCGCCAGCTGTCAGACCTGATCGAGCGCACGCTCGAGGGCGACCAGCAGGTCGCCGACGCGATGAGCCAGGCGACGGTCAAGGTCGTCGAGGCCGACGCCATCGCCGAGGAAAACGACGAGGTCTCCGTCGAGGACGCCCCCATCGTCCGCTTCGTGGAGCTGCTGTTGAGCAAAGCCGTGCGCGAACGGGCTTCGGACGTCCACATCGAGCCGACGGAGACCGGCACCCGCATCCGCTTCCGGGTCGACGGGGTGCTCCGGGAGGAGATGCACCCGCCCAAGCAGCTCCACAACGGCCTCATCAGCCGCATCAAGGTGATGGCCAACATCAACATCGCCGAGCGCCGCCTGCCCCAGGACGGCCGGGTGTCGATCGAGATGGCCGGGCGCAAGGTCGACCTCCGGGCCGCCACCGTGCCGACGATCTACGGCGAGGCCGCCGTCCTCCGGCTCCTGCCCCGCGAGAGCCGGGCCGTCGGGCTGGCCGAGCTGGACTTCCTCCCCGAGCAGCTGGAGCGCTTCATCGAGGCGATCCACAAGCCCTGGGGCGCCATCTTGGTCACCGGTCCGACGGGATCGGGCAAGACCACCACGCTGTACGCGGCCCTGGCCGAGCTCAACGACCCGACCCGTTCGATCATGACGGTCGAAGACCCGGTCGAGACCCAGATGGCAGGCATCAAGCAGGTGCAGGTCCACCCCCGCGCCGGCCTGACGTTCGCCACCGCGCTGCGGGCCTTCCTGCGAGCCGACCCCGATGTCATCCTCGTCGGCGAGATCCGCGACCTGGAGACGGCGACGATCGCCGTCGAGGCCTCGCTCACCGGCCACCAGGTCCTCTCCAGCCTCCACACCATCAACACCTCCTCCGCCCCGCTGCGGCTCATGGAGATGGGCGTCGAGCCCTTCCTCGTCATCTCCGCCGTCCACGCCGTCCTCGCCCAGCGCCTCGCCCGCCGGCTCTGCCCACGCTGCCGCGAGGAGTCGACGGCGACCGAGGTCGAAGTCCACGCCATCGGCATCCCGCCGCACCTCCTCGGCCCCGACGGCAGCTTCCCGCTGCACCGGCCCGTCGGGTGCAGCGCCTGTGGCGGCACCGGCTACCGCGGCCGCTTCGCCATCCACGAGCTGCTGCAGATCACCGACGAGGTCGCACAGCTTGCGATCGCCAACTCGCCGGCGGCCCACATCGAGGCCCTCGCGGTCGAGCAGGGCATGTGGACCATGAAGGAGGACGGGCTGCGCAAGGTCCGCAACGGCCTCACCAGCTTCCAGGAGCTGCTGCGCGTCATCGCCTGAAGCTCACCCGCGGGCTGCCACGTACAGTCGCGCAGCGGCGCCGGCCGCGGGAGGGGGATCGGGTGCGCACTCCACGACGACGCGAGGTCGGGGCGACGACAGCCTCGTCCCATCCCGAGGGGGTGACGTGGACCTCCCGTTGACCGATGGCGTCGGCGCCAGCGCCGATCCCATCGCCGAGGACGCGGGCCGGACCGAGCTTCGCCGAGCCCTGCGGTCGATGATCGAGCGGGTCAGCCCGCCATCGCGGGTGCGCGAGCTCGACGAAGAGGAGCGCTTCGACGACGCGCTGCATGCCGCCCTGACCGACCTCGGTGCTCTCGGCATCGGCGTCGAGCACGCCCCCGAGGGCGGTGACCTCCGTGACCAGCTCGTCGTGATCGAAGAGCTCGCCGCCGGCCCGACCTCGATGGCCGCGTTCATGATCGGGCACTACGCCATCGTGCAGGCGCTGGCCCGCTTCGGTACGACCCACCAGCAGCACGAGATCCTCGACGGTCTGGTCTCGGGTCGCCTGCGCGGCGCCTTCGCGCTGTCCGAGCCGGCGGGCGGCACCGACGTGGCTCGGGTCATGAGCACCCGGGCCGAGGTCACCGACGACGGCTTTCGGATCACCGGCCAGAAGATGTGGACCTCGGGCGCGACGATGGCCGACTGGATCATCGTCCTGGCCCGGACCGCACCCATCGAGCGCTCCGCCGCCGACGGGGTCACCATGCTGCTCGTGCCAGCGGGGGCGGCGGGCCTCGAGATCCGGCCGATCGACACCTTCGGGATCCACGGCCTGTCCACCTGCGAGGTGTTCCTCGACGGCGTCGAAGTACCTGCACAGGCGCTGATCGGCGACCTGCACCGCGGGATGCGCCAGGCGTTCGCGTCGGTCAACCGCGAGGGGCTCCTCGCCGCCGCCGCCACGCTCGGGGTGGGCCGCGCCGCGCTCGCCCTGGCCGTCGAGCACGCCCGCAGCCGGGAGGTGTTCGGCAAGGCGCTCGGTGCGATGCAGGTGCCCCAGCACTGGCTGGTCGACGGTGCGGTCGCGCTCGAATCGGCGCGCAGCCTCATGGCACGCGCCGCGGAGATCGAAGTGGCGGGTGGCGATGCAGCCAACCTGGCGTCGATGGCCAAGCTGGTCGCGTCGGAGGCGGCCGTGGACATCGCGCTGCGAGGGATGCAGCTGATGGGCGGCATGGGCTTCACCCGGGAGGTGGCGATGCAGCGGTTGTTCCGGGACGGCCGGCTGTGGTCGTTTTCCCCCCTCACCAACGAGATGGTGCGCAACACGCTGGGCCAGCGCCTCCTCGGGCTCCCCCGCTCCTACTGAGATCCTTCCGGGACCCGGGCCCGGACGCGGCAGGGACCAGCGGCCGCGTGGCCGCCGGTCCCTGCGCTTTGGACCCCCGCCCGGACTAGCGGGTCCAGCTCCAGGTCAAGCCGGAGGTGGCGCCGTAGGGGGTGGTCGCGACGACCGTTGCGGTCGTCGAGCTCGCCTGCGCCGGCATCACGAAGGTCACCGAGCGACCCTGCGGATCGATCGAGACGACCTTGGCCGCCCGACCGCCGACGCTCACCGTCGCCCCCGAGAGGAACGTGCCGTTGAGCGTCACGATGGTGCCACCCACGGCGGGGCCGCGGGGGACGCTCAGGCTGGAGGCCGTGGGTGCGTCTGCGAAGAGGTACGAGGTGCTTGCCACCCCGCCGATCGTCGTGAGCACCACTGGCTCGGCGCCGTCGGCGTGCGCCGGCGTCTTGATGACCAGCGAGGTGGCGCTCGAGGACACCACGGTCGGGATGATCCCCGCTACGGTCACCGAGGCGCCCGTCAGGTTGGTGCCCGCGATCGTGACCACGGTGCCGCCGGCCGAGGGGCCGCGGGCCGGCGTGATGCCGGTGACCGTCGGCGCCGCCACGTAGCTGACCGAGGTCGACGCCACGCCCGAGTTGGTCGTGATGACGACGGGCACGGTGCCCGGGTTGTGCCCCGGCACGTTGACCACGACCTCGGTCGGGGTGCCCGACACCGGCGTCACGGCGACGCCGCCGACGGTGACCGAGCCGGGGAAGAGGTTGCTGCCGTCGATCTTCACCTGGTGCCACCCGGCGACGGGCCCACTGGCCGGGCTGATGGTCGTGATGGCCGGGGTGGGCGCCGCGTAGGTGAGGGTGCCCGACACCGTCCCGCCCGGGGTGGCGACGACGACGGGGGCGGTGCCGACGGCGTGCGCAGGCGACTTGATCACGATGTCCGTGGCGTTGGCCGAGGTCGGGATGACGACCGACCCGGCGACGGTCACGACCGCGCCCGTCAGGTTGGTGCCGCTCAGGGTGACCTGGGTGCCACCGGCGACGGGGACCGTCTGGGGGGCGACACCCGAAAGGGTGGGGGCGCTGACCGTCATCGCGCTCAGGCAGCTCGTCGTGGCGTTGCTCCAGAGGCCCTGGACCGCGAACTTGGTGGTGCCGAACTGCAGGTCGACCGCGCCACCGGGCGAGCCCGGACGGATCCAGGCGCACTTGTCACCGATCTCACTGCCCTGCGCGTCGACCCATCCGCCGCCCGGGAGGGGGTCGGTGACGGTCTCCGCGTACTCGTGGCCCTCGACGATCGTGACGCCGTCGGTGAGGCCGGCCGTGCCGCTGTTGACGAAGTTGGCGCCACAGCTGTATCCCGCGTCGGTGATGTAGGGCAGGTTGGTGAACGCCAGGGTGCCGTAGCTGCTGTAGACCGCCGAGTGCCAGGCGCAGTACTGCGAGCCGAAGCCGGCCGAGCTGGCCCCGTGGGCGGTGGCGATCACGTACTGGGTCGAGCCGTTGCTCGCCGGGGCCGTGTTGCCGAAGTGCGCGGCCGCCGTGATGGCCTCGGTGCCGAGGTTGGTCTGGCTCGGGCTGCTCGGCGCGTTGGCTCCGTTGTCGAACCACACGCCGGCGACGGGGTTGGCCGAGTCATGGCTGACGAAGGTCACGCCCGCGCTCGCGGCCGCGGCCACGCAGCTCGCCGACGAGCGCACCGCGCCCTGGCAGTACTGGTTCATGATGGTGCTCCAGGTGTCCGACGAGCCGTAGAGCTTCGACAAGCTCGACTGGAGCACGCCGGCCTCCCCCGAAGGATCCGACGACCACTGCTTGCCCCAGAACACCAGGTAGACCTTGGGCTGGGCCTGGATCGATCCCCCGCCGTAGAGCAGGTTGGGCGACGACACCCCGCGCGCCGACATCGTGGCGTGCGTGGGGGGCTTGCCCAGCGGGTCCATGTACTCGATCTTCGACAGGTGCACCGAGGAGGTCCACGCTCGGCTGGCCGGGAAGGCCAGGCCGCAGAGGGCCGCTCCCGCGAGCATCGCCGCCGCGACCCGCCCGCGGCGGCGCCTCGGCGTCGTGGTGGTGCTCTCGTCGGATGGCGCCCGTTCGGGGCCTTCGGCGATCCAGCCGTTCATCGGTCCTCCTCCATGAGTGATACATGCGACATTTCGGAGGAGAAGTCCTCAGCCTTGACCTCGGCCGGGCGATGGAGGTCCCGGTCATGGCCGAAGGGCCACATTTCGGCGACCCCGGCGCGCCGGCCGGGGGGTGAGCGGATCGGCCACGGCCCACCCCTACACTGGGCCGCCGACCGCCCGCGACCCGCGCGGGCCCGGCTCAGGCGGGAGGATGTCGGGCCGTGCCGGCCTCGATCGAGCGACCACCACCGAGCAACCTGGTGTTGGCCGTCGCGGCGGCCGTGTTGGCGGCCGCCCTCGTCGCGCTCGGGGTGGCGACCGCCGCCGGCGGCGGCTCCCATCGGGCGCTGCGGGCGGCGACGGCCACCTCGGCCGCCCGCGACCACACGGCCGCCTCGGCCCGCGATGGTGCGGACGCGACGGGCGCGACGGCGCCAACCCCCGGCACCGGTCCCCCGACGACGGCCGCGGCCGCCACCACGGCGCCCGCGACGACCGTGCCCACGGTGGCGGCTGCCGCCCGACCGACGGCGACCGCCCCGACGACCGCGCCGGCGCCCAGCCCGACCCCCGCCACGGCGGGGACCGCATCCCTGGCCGGCAAGGTGATCGCCATCGATCCCGGGCACAACGGGCAGAACTGGAGCCACCCGGCCGAGATCGACCGCCTCGTCCCTGCCGGCGGCTTCGAGAAGGCATGTGACACGACAGGGACGGCGACCGACGCCGGCTACACCGAGTCGGCCTTCAACCTCGACGTGGCGCTCCGCCTCGCCTCCGACCTGCGCACCCTGGGAGCGACGGTGGTGCTCACCCGTGCGAACGATGACGGCTGGGGGCCATGCATCGATCAACGGGCCGCCATCGCCAACGCGGCGCACGCCAACGTCGCCCTCTCGATCCACGCCGACGGCGGTCCCGCCGGCGGCCGGGGCTTCGACGTCAACCAACCGGCCCTGCTCGCGGGCTTCACCGACGCGATCGTCGGACCCTCCCACCAGCTCGCGCTCGACGTGCGGGATGCCTTCGCCCGCCACACGGCGATGCCGACCGCCGACTACATCGGCTCGGGCGGGATCGACACCCGCTCCGATCTCGGAGGACTCAACCTCTCGGCGGTCCCCAAGGTGCTGATCGAATGCGGCAACATGCGCAACGCCACCGACGCCGCCCTGCTCGGTGCCGCCGCCTTCCGCCAGCAGGCGGCGGACGCGCTGGCCCACGGGCTGGTGTCGTACCTCACCGGCTCGGGCGGATGACCGACGCGGGCCACCCCCTCGACGCCCTCCGGGTGCTCGAAGCCAGCGAGGGCGTCGCCGGTGCGTACGCCGCCAAGCTGCTCGTCGACCAGGGGGCGACGGTCGTCAAGCTCGAGCGGCCCGGCGGCGACCCGCTCCGGGCATGGTCGGCGGCCACGCCGGACCATGCGCCGCGGGGCGACTCCGCGCTCTTCTGCCTCCTCAACGCGTCCAAGCACAGCGTCACCGCCGGCGACGCCGACCGCACACAGCGCGTGCTCAGGTGGGCCGACGTGGTCGTGGCCGGTGCCGGTGCCCCGGAGCTGCTCGGCAGAGCGCCCGGGGACCTGCGCCGCGGGCGCGCCGAGCTGAGCGTCGTCACCATCAGCCCCTTCGGCGGCGCCGCCTGGTCGGCGGACACCCCCGTCAACGAGTTCACCCTCCAGGGCTGGTGCGGCCTGCTCGCCGCGTGCGGGACGCGCGACGGGCCACCCCAGCAGATGGGGACGGGCCCCGGGCAGTGGGCCGCGGGTGGGCTCGCGGCGCTGGGCGCGCTGAGCGCCGTCCGCTGGCGCCAACGCTGCGGCCAGGGCGCCGACGTCGAGGTGTCCGCCCTCGGGGTGATGGGGGTCTGCCTCCTCAACTACCCGACGCTGTACGGACACTTCACCGGCAACCCCTCCGCCCTGTCGCGGGGCCTCGGCGACTGGCCGTCGGTCGTGCGGTGCAAGGGTGGCTGGATCGGCCTGTGCATCTTCACGACCCAGCAGTGGGACGACTTCGCTGCCATGATCGGCCACCCCGAGCTCATCGGTGATGCCCGGCTCAACGCCATGGGCGTCCGCAGCCGGCACCGGGAGCTGGCGCAGTCGGTGGTGCAGCCGTGGCTCGACGAGCACACGCCCGAGGAGATCCACGAGCTGGGCGGCCTCTTCCGGATCCCGGTCGCGTTGATCGGCGACGGCCGATCGGTCACCCAGATGGACCACTTCATCGAGCGGGGCACCTTCGTCCCCAACCCGGCGGGCTTCCTCCAGCCCCGCAGCCCGTTGCTGATGGGCGACTGCAGTCCCCTCCCACCGGGCCCGACCCCGGTCGCCGGCGCCGACAGCGACCGCCTCGGAGAGATCCTCGCCGACCCGGCGGCCGCCGCGACCGAGGCCCCCGCGACCGGGGCCGCCGCGACCGAGGCCGCCGGTACGACCGGGGGCGGAGATGGCGGCGCGCGGCCGTTGACGGGGGTCACGATCGTCGACCTCACCGCTTTCTGGGCGGGCCCGGCGGCCACCCACCTGCTGTGCGCCCTCGGTGCCGACGTCATCAAGATCGAGTCGCACCGCCATCCCGACGGCATGCGCCACGCCACCGTGGTCGGGCCCGACGACCCCGAGTGGCTGGAGCGCTCGCCCACCTTCCACGCCACCAACCCGGGGAAGCGCTCGGTGTGCCTCGACTTCTCCACCCCGGCCGGGCGCGAGCTGCTCCTCCGCCTCATCGATGGCGCCGACGTGGTGATCGAGAACTTCACCCCCCGCGTGCTCGACAACGCCGGCCTCGGCTACGACGAGCTGCGCCGGCGACGGGAGGACATCATCCTGGTGCGCATGCCCGGCTTCGGCCTCGACGGGCCCTGGCGGGACCACAGCGGCTTCGCTCAGACCATGGAGCAGGTGTCGGGTCTCGGCTGGCTGACCGGGCGCCCGGGAGAGGAACCCCTGATCCGCTCCACCGTCGACCCGATCACCGGCATCCACGCCGCGTTCGCCATCCTCGCCGCGCTGGAGCACCGGCGGCGCAACGGCAGGGGCCAGCTGGTGGAGGTGCCCATGGCGGAGGTCGCCCTCAACGTGGCGGCCGAGCAGGTGGTCACCGCCTCCGCCTACGGCCACGTCCTGCAGCGCCAGGGCGACCGGGGCCCGGGCGCACCCCAGGGCGTGTATCCCTGCGCCGGCGAGGAGCAGTGGGTCGCCCTGGCGGTCGAAGACGACCGCCAATGGCAGGCCCTACGGGCCCTCATGGGCGATCCGGCGTGGGCGTCGGCGGCCGCCCTGGCCACCCGGGCCGGGCGGCGCGCCCGCCACGACGACATCGACGCCGGGTTGACCGCGTGGTGCTCGATGCGCGCGCGCGACGAGACCGTCGAGCTGGTCCTCGGCGCAGGGATCCCCGCCGCGCCCGTGTGGGACCACATGGTGCTGGACCGCCAACCGAAGCTCGCCGGCTTCTTCCAGGTGCTGCAGCACCCGGTGATGGGAGCCGTCTCGCTCCCCGGCACGGGCCTCAGCGCCGGGCAGTTCGATCTGCGCTACCGGGCCGCGGCACCCACCCTCGGCCAGCACACCGCCGAGGTCCTGCGCGAACGGCTCCGCTGCAGCGACGAGGAGCTCGCCGCCTGGCGCGCCGGCGACGTCATCGGGCCCATCTGAGACCCGCCACCGACCCACCCGAGGAGCGTCGACACCATGGCCCGACCCGAGGCACCAGACGGCACCGCAGGCACTCCGAGCCTGCTCGTCGAGCGCGAAGGCGCGGTCGTGGTGGTCACGATGAACCGCCCCGCCCGCAAGAACGCCATGTCCCTCGAGATGCTCGGTCTCCTGGCGGAGGCCTGGACCGAGATCGACGCCGACGACAGCGTCCGCTGCGCCATCCTGACCGGGTCCGGATCGAGCTACTGCGTCGGAGGCGACCTGGCCACCGGGTGGATGGCGAAGGGCTACCAGCCCGCCAACGACGCCGAGCGGCGGGTCATCGCCGAGCCGGGCCTGATCGGCAACGCACTCCTGCTCACCTACTGGCTGCGCACCCCGCTCATCGCCGCGGTCAACGGCGCCTGCCTCGGCGGCGGCTGCGAGATGCTCCAGCAGACCGACGTCCGCGTCGCCGAGGAACAGGCGACGTTCGGGCTGCCCGAGGTGTCGCGGGGGCTCATCCCCGGCGCCGGCTCCACGATGCGCCTCAAGCGCCAGATCCCCTATGCGATCGCCATGGAGATGCTGCTCACCGGCCGGATCCTCGACGCCGAAGAGGCGTTGCGCTGGGGGCTGGTCAACCACGTCGTGCCCACCGGGACCGGGTTGGCCCGGGCCCGCGAGATCGCCGAGGTCGTGTGCGGCCACGGGCCGCTGGCGGTGGCGGAGGCCAAGGCCTCGGCGGTGGAGACCGGCTGGGAGCGCGAGGAGCTGGTCCAAGCCATCGAGTCGCGCCACGCCGCGGTGGTCAGCCGCAGCGCCGACGCCAAGGAGGGGATGCGGGCCTTCACGGAGCGTCGTCCACCCCGCTTCGAAGGCCGCTGAGGAGGACGCCGCGTCAAGGGACGAACGGGTGGATCTTGGCCGTCGCGGCAGAGGCGACCCCTACACTCGGGTGCCGTGACCGCTCCTGTGCCGGACTCCGACCACGGACCCCGCGCCTTCCTGGCATCGGTGGCGGATCCCCGGGCGTGGATGCACCTGCTGCGGATGGTCCACTACTTCAACTACTCGCACGTCAAGCAGCGCCGCCGGGTGACCCTGGGCGCCGGCGTGCGCCTCGCACCCAACGTCTCCTTCGCCAACGGTGAGCGGATCGCGATCGGGGCCCACTCCCACGTCGGCGCCCGCAGCTCGCTGTGGGCCGGGGACTCGACCGGGCGGATCACGCTCGGGCACCACGCCCTCCTCGGACCCGAGGTCTTCATCACCGCGTCCGACTACCAGTTCGAGCCGGGGATCCCGGTCATGGACCAGCCGAAAAACGAGCGCGATGTCGTGATCGGCGACGAGGTCTGGCTCGGCGCCCGGGTCTTCGTGGTCGCCGGCGTGCACATCGGCGACCACTGCATCGTGGGCGCCGGATCCGTGGTGACCAAGTCGCTCCCCCCGGACTCCATCGCCGTCGGCAACCCGGCGCGGGTGGTCGGCCGGCGCAGCGAGGGCGTGTCGCTCGAGGTCGCGGACCGCAGACCGATGGCAGAGACACCCCGGACATGAGCACGCCGGAGGTGAGCACCCTCGACCTGAGCGTCGTCATCGTCTCGTACAACACCTGCGGCCTCCTCCGGAGCTGCCTCGCGTCGGTCATCGCCGAGACCACCGGGATCGCCCACGAGGTCATCGTGATCGACAACGCCTCGAGCGACGACTCGGCGAGCATGGTCGAGCAGGAGTTCCCGACGGTGCGACTGCTGGCCCTCAGCGACAACGTCGGGTTCGCCCGCGCCTGCAACCTCGGGGTCGGCGCGTCGAGCGGTGCTCACATCGTCCTGCTCAACCCCGACACCGTCGTGCACGACCGGGCGCTCGAACACCTGCTGGCCTTCGGCCGGAGCCACCCCGAGGGCGGGCTGTACGGCGGGCGCACCCTGCGACCCAACGGGCAGGTCGACCCGAGCTCGTGCTGGGGGCAACCGACCCTGTGGAGCCTGGCGTGCTACGCGAGCGGGCTCACCACCGCCTTCCGCAGCTCGCGGATCTTCGACCCCGAGTCACTCGGGCACTGGCAGCGGGACTCGGTCCGGGAGGTGGGCGTCGTGACGGGCTGCCTGCTCCTCGCCGAGCGGGCCACGTGGGACCGCCTCGGCGGCTTCGACGAACGGTTCTGGATGTACAGCGAGGACGCCGACCTGTCGTTTCGCGCGCGCAAGCTCGGGTACCGGCCGGTCATCACACCGACCGCCACCGTGACCCACGTGGTGGGCGCTTCCAGCTCGTCGCCGTCATGGAAGCGCCGCCTCGTGCTGCGGGGCAAGGTCACCTTCGTCGACAAGAACTGGCCGCCGGCGGCGGCCCGGGCGGCCAGGCTCCTCCTGACGGTCGGCGTCGCCACCCGAGCCAGGTTGGCCCGGCTGCTGCGCCGCCAGTCGCCGTGGCGCGAGGTCTGGGACGCCCGGGCGGAGTGGCAGCGCGGATGGCCGGACCCGCTCGCGAGCTCCGAGCCCTCCTCTCCCGTGCCCTCCGCCGGTTGAGCGAGGGATGCACACCCCGACGGCATCGGTCGTCATCCCCGCCCACAACGAGGAAGCGGTCATCCAGCGCTGCCTCAGCGCGCTCCTCGACGGGCTCGAACCCGGCGCGGCGGAGATCATCGTGGCCTGCAACGGGTGCCGGGACCGCACCGCCGAGCTCGCCCGCGCCATGGGGCCGGAGATCATCGTGCTGGAAACCGAGGTCGCGTCCAAGTCGGCGGCCCTCAACCTCGGCGACGACCGGGCGAGCGCGTTTCCCCGTGTCTACCTCGACGCCGACGTCGTGCTGCGCGGATCGGCGCTCGCCGAGATCGTGCGGGCGCTGGCCGACGCCGACGGTCCCCTGGCCGCGGGCGCCGCCATGCACGTCGAGCTGGGCGACCGCCCCTGGACCGTGCAGGCCTACTACCGGGTGTGGACGGCGCTCCCCTACGTCACCGAGGACCTGATCGGGTCGGGCGTCTACGCCCTCAGCCAGGCGGGACGGGCCCGCTTCGACCGCTTCCCGGCGATCATCGCCGACGATCTGTTCGTCCACCGGCTCTTCGCGCCCGGCGAGCGCCGGACGATCAAGAGCGCGACGTTCACCGTCTACCCCCCGGCCACCCTGGGCGCCCTGCTCCACGTCCACGGTCGGCGGAGGGCAGGCAACCTCGAGTACGAGCAGACGGCGGGCGCGGTTGCTGACCAACGGTCAGGCGAATCCACGAGCCACGCCCTGCTGGCGCTGGCCCGGGATCCCCGCTGGTGGCCGTCACTGGCCGTGTACGCATCGATCGTGGTCGCCGGCAAGGCGCGCGGGCGCTGGAAGGCGCGCTTCGGTGACCTGAAGGTGTGGGAGCGGGAAGTGACGAGCCGGACCGAACAGCCACAGGAGGTCGAGCGATGAAGGTCCTGGTCTTCCCCCACCACCTCGAGATCGGCGGCTCGCAGACCAACGCCATCGACCTGGCCACCGCGGTCCGGGACCAGTTCGGTCACGAGATGGTCTTCTGCGCCACGCCCGGACCGGCCGGAGAGCTCATCGCGGAGCGGGGCTTCCGCCTCATCGAGCTCGCCCGCCCCAAGGCGACGCCGTCGCCGACGCTCTTGCGCCAGGTGCACACCGCGGTGCGCGACGAGCAGCCGGACCTGCTCCACGCCTACGACAACCAGCAGATCTTCGACGCCTTCTACGGCGCGCACCTCATCGGCCGGATGCCCGTGCTCGCCACCAACATGTCCATGGCGGTCCAGACCTGGCTGCCGCGCACCATCCCGATCACCTACGGCACCGCCGCGCTGGCCGAGGAGGCGAAGGCCACCCAGAACGCCCCGGTGTGGCTGCTCGAACCCCCGGTCGACACCGATGTGCACGCGCCCGGTGCCGTCGACCCGTCGGCGTTCCGCGCCGAGTGGCAGCTCGACGACGGCAGCATCACGATCGTCGTGGTGTCGCGCCTGGTGTCGTGGATGAAAGCCGAAGGGATCCGCCGCGCCATCGACGCCGTCGCCGCGCTGGCGACGACCCGCCGGATCCGCTTCGTCATCGTCGGAGGCGGCACTGCCTACGACGACCTGGCGGCGCGGGCCGATGAGGTCAACCACGCCGCCGGCTGTCGCCTCGTGGTGATGACCGGACCCCTGATCGATCCCAAGCCGGCGTACGCCGCGGCCGACATCGTCATCGGGATGGGTGGCTCGATCCTGCGGGGCATGGCGTTTGCCAAGCCGGCGGTGATCCTCGGCGAGGAAGGCTTCAGCGAGGCGTTCACCCCCGAGACGGCATCGCTGTTCCTCCGGGAGGGCATGTACGGCCTGGGAGGCGGCGCGCCGTCGGACCTGGCCGGCCAGCTCGCCGGCCTGATCGACGATGCAGACGCCCGATCCCAGCTCGGCGCCTACGCCCGCTCGCAGGTGGTGGCGCGCTTCGGCCTCGTCGCATCGGCCGCGGCGCTCGACGACATGTACCGCCAGACGATCTCCTGGCAGCAGCCGGTCGCCCGCCAGTGGGCGGACGCCGCCACCACGCTCGTGCGCTGCGCCGCGTCCCAACTGCCCGCGCCGGTCAAGGACCGGGTACGGCGCCTGACCCGCGCGCACTGAGCGCACGGCCCGAGCCGGGCAGCAGCCGGGGAAAGGGGACCGTCGCGGCACGGCGCCGGTCGCTACCGTCAGCGCCATGACCGAGACCCCGAAGCGCGAGGACCTCGCCGACGCCACCGCCCGCCTCCAGCCCACGATCGACGCGCTGAGCGACACCGAGATCGCCGGGCCGTCGCTGCTGCCCGGCTGGACGCGAGCGCACCTGCTCACACACCTGGCCCGCAACGCGGACGCGATGCGCAACTTCCTGCTGGCGGCGCGCTCGGGAACGCACGTGCCGATGTACGCATCGCGCCCCATGCGCGACGCCGACATCGACACCGGCAGCCGGCGACCACCCGAGCTGATCCGCCTGGACGCCGAAGCCGCTGCGTCACGACTCGCCCTCGACCTCGGCCTCGTCGAGCGCGACCCCGACGGCGCGGCGCTGTGGTCGGCACCGGTCATGTTCGCGAGCGGCGCGGCGGACGGCCCGGTCGTCACCCTCGCGGACACGGTCTGGTTCCGCCTGCGAGAGGTGGAGATCCACCACGTGGACCTCGACGCCGGGTACACCTTCGCGCGCACGCCGACCGATCTGGCCGTTGCCCTCACCGACGACATCGTCCGCCGGCTCGGCAGCACGGACCTGGCGGTCGAGCTGGCTGACGACGAGGGCCGGACCTGGTCGCTCGGCGACAGCGGCCCGACCGTGCGCGGCAGCCTGCCGGAGCTCCTGGCCTGGCTGCTCGGCCGCGACAGGGGCGGGTCCCTGCGCGTCGAGGAAGGCGCGCTGCCCACCGTGCCCTCGGCGGGCTGATACCGCAAGCCACCGCGGTCGGGTCGCCGCGGCCGCCCTCAGGCGCCCACGAGGCCGCCCAGGGCGTCGAGCAGGCGGCGGCGCGCCATGACGGCCTCCTGACCACCGGCGAACGGCGCGGCCAGCAGGTCGGTCAGCCCCGCGTCGCGATAGCGGGCCAGCGCGGCCCGCACCTGGGCCTCGCCGCCCACGACGCACACGTCGGCGGCCCGCGCACCGTCACCCAGCTCCACCATGCGGCGGTAGCGGGGGAGCCGGTCGTACACGCCGAAGTGCGTCGCCGCTGCCTCCCGCGCCGCGTCCACATCGTCGGTCACGCAGACCGGGACCACCGTCCCCACCCGCGGCGCCGGCCGGCCGGCGGCTGCGGCGGCGGCGGTGATGCCGGGCACGACGACGCGTTCGATCGCGCCCGGATCGCACATCGTCGCGATCGTGCCGTCGGCCCGGCTGCCCGCCGCATCGAGCATGAGCGGGCCCAGCGCACCGACGAGGACCGGGACCGGCCGCGCACCGGGGACGCCGTACATCGCATCGACCTGGAAGTGCTCCCCGCGCACCTCGACCCGCGGCCCGTTCGCCCATGCCGCCCCGAGCACGTCGAGGTACTCGCTGGTGTGTCGGGCCGGGGCGCGGTATTCGACGCCGTGCATCGACTCGATGACGGTGCGCTGGGAGGGCCCGATGCCGAGCGTGAGGCGGCCGCCGATCGCCTCGTCGACGGTTGCCGCCTGGCGGGCGAGGGCGAGGGGGTGGAAGAGGTAGGTCGGCACGACGGCGGTCCCGACCTCGACGCGCGAGGTGGCACCGCCCGCGGCCTGCGCCGCCGCCAGGGCATCCACGGCCCACGGCAGGTACGGGACCCACACGCTGTCCATCCCGGCCTGCTCGGCCTCAGCGGCGCGGCGCCTGACCTCGTCGACGTCCGACGGCGGCCCCCAGGTCTCGGAGACGAACACCCCGATGCGCACGATCCACCTCCGGTCGCTCCGACCGCCGGAGTCTGTCACCCCGGGACGACCCGGACCCGAACGCACCCCGGGACGACCCGGACGCCTCCGGCCCCCCTGCCTATGATGCTGCCCACTCCGGGGGCATGCCCGGCGCGCCGGTCGAGGCACCGGCCCACCGACGACAGGAGGAATGCATGGGACGCCTGGACGGACGGGTCGCGTTGGTGACGGGGGCCGGCAACGGCATCGGGCGCGCCTGCGCGATCGCCCTGGCGCGCCACGGCGCCAAGGTCCTCGTCAACGACCTCGGCACCGACGAGTTCGCGTCCGGCGAGAGCCGATCGCCCGCCGATGGAACCGTGGTGGCCATCCGCGAGGCGGGCGGGGTGGCGGAGGCCAACTACGAGTCGGTCGCGACGTCCGCCGGGTGTGCGGCTGCGGTTGCCGGGGCGGTCGCCTCCTTCGGCCAGCTCGACATCGTGGTCGGCTGCGCCGGCGCCATCCTCGACGCCGGCCTCAGCACCGACGACGCCACCTACCAGCGCTTCATCGACCTGTTTCTGTCCCAGAAGTTCTGGCTGGCGCGCGCCGCGGTGCCGGCGATGGCCGAGCGAGGGTGGGGTCGCCTCATCACCACGACCTCACACGGCGCGATGGGCTTCCTGGGCCAGCCCGTGTTCGCGGCCGCCATGGGCGGCGTGATCTCGTTGACCAAGGCGATCGCCCACGAGCAGCGGGCCAGCGGCGTGACCGCCAACTGCCTGGCCCCTGGCGCTTACACCCGCCTGGCGCAGGTGACCGAGGCCAGCTTCGAGCAGATGCACACATCGGGCGTGATCAGCGACGAGGACTGGGACAACTTCCTCAAGAACCCCCCACCGCCGCCGGAGTACGTGGCCCCGATCGTGGCCTGGCTTTGCACCGAGCGGGCCAACGGGGTCACCGGGCAGGTGTTCCACGCCGCGGGCGGCACGGTGGGGACCTGGTCGAGCTACCGCGACGAGCGCTCCCTCTTCCGTGGCGACCACCGCTCCAACCCGCCATGGACCCTCGAGGAGCTCGATGATCTCGTGCCCACCCGACTGCTCAACACCACGCCCTGACATGGCCTCCGCCTGCGCACCTCGCCCGGGACAGCCGTGAGCGGCCCCCTCGGAGCCATCCAGGTGGTCGAGCTGTCCACCGGCCTGGCCGGTGGCTACGCCACCAAGCTCTTCGCCGACGCCGGCGCCGACGTCGTCAAGGTCGAGCCGCCCGGAGGTGACCCCCTCCGCCAGTGGTCCGCGTCGGGGGCAGAGCTCGATGGGCACGACGGCGCCCTCTTCCGCTACCTCGCGTCCTCGAAGCGCTCGGTCGTCGGCTCGCCGGGCGACCCCGTCGTGGAACAGCTCGTGGCGGGCGCCGATCTCGTCGTCGTCAACGCGCTGCCTGCGGGCATCCTCGAGGCACCCAAGCGCGTGGTCCTGTCGATCACGCCCTTCGGTGCGGCCAACGACTGGACCGACCGCCCGGCGACCGAGTTCACCATCCAGGCCGAGTCGGGCTCGCTGTCCCAGCGGGGCCGCCCCGACGGGCCGCCCGTGCAGGCCGGTGGACGCATCGCTGAGTGGGGCGCGGGTGTGTTCGGCGCGGCCGCGGCACTGGCCGCGACCCAGCACGCCCGGCGCGGGGGCCCCGGCACCCACATCGACGTGTCGATGGCCGAGGTGATGTGCCTGTGCACCAACCTCTTCGTCGACCTGATGTGGAGCCTGCTCGGCCGGCCGCCCATGCCGCAGCCGGCCCGCTCGGTGGAGTTTCCGTCGGTGGAGCCGACCGCCGACGGGTTCGTCGGGTTCAACACCAATGCGCAGCAGATGTTCGAGGACTTCCTCGTCATGGTGGAGCGGCCCGACCTCGCCAACATCCCCGGCCTTCGATCGGATGCGGCCCGGCGCCCCGAGATCGAAGCCAGCGTGCGGGCCTGGACCACGACGCGCACCACCGAAGAGATCGTGGAGCTGGCCTCGCTGTTCCGCATACCGGTCGCACCGATCGGCAACGGCGCCAACCTGCCGACCCACCCCCACCTCACGGCCCGGGACGTCTTCACCGC
>Ga0075030_100000470_pt1 | contig 34992 bp, 30 predicted proteins | sample LitLauG_LLR_2012_FD_71393 | JGI IMG/M metagenome (GOLD analysis project Ga0075030, IMG submission 71393) | Freshwater sediment microbial communities from Pennsylvania, USA - Little Laurel Run_MetaG_LLR_2012 | ecosystem: Environmental > Aquatic > Freshwater > Creek > Sediment | place: USA...
CTGATCACCGACGGCCGGTTCTCCGGCGGCACCTGGGGCATGGTGGTCGGGCACGTCGCGCCCGAGGCCTACGTGGGTGGGGCCATCGGCCTCATCCGCGAAGGCGAATCCATCACCATCGACGCCCCCACGCTCACGCTGCAGCTGCACGTCGGCGACGAGGAACTGGCGCGCCGGCGCGCCGAATGGAAACCGCCCGCTCCCCGCTACACGCGCGGCGTGCTGGCCAAGTTCGCGACCCTGGTCTCCAGCGCCAGCAAGGGCGCAATCACGGATGGCAATCTGACTTACTGAGAGTTGTGGATTTGCCGTTGGCAAGTTCACTTCGTAGTGCGACGCCCTTGGACACCAGGGGTGCCCGGCCTCCTCCATAAACCAGAAACAGTGCGCGCCTTGCGAGGCGCGCCCGCTGCGGCGGCGCGAAGCCGTGCTTCGCGAAACCCCGCCTCCGCCCCCAGGCACCCCCGGTATCCAAGGGCTTTTCGCCTGGCGAGGATCCATGCTTCGGTACCTTCGCAGGGCTACGAGTCACGGCGTGATCGGGGCCGCGCGACGGAGGAGTGGGCTATCGACGGGGGCGCGGGGCCCCGGTCGCGCCGTGACGGTGCCCGCTCGTACGATCAACGCAGCAAGTCCCATTGAGACGATGAGCCTCTGCAGGACAAAACCCGCAACGCTACCGCCGCTCCACCCAGTACAGCGCCCCCATTGCAAAGCAGAACGCCACGAGCGCCGGCAAACCGGCGACCACCACGGGCGGCCAGGTGTTGATCAGGCCCAGGTGCGAGAACAACTTGTTCATGGCATAGAACAGCACGCCGATCATGATGCCGGTGAAGATCTTCAGGCTCACCGTACCTGCGCGCACATGCAGGTAGGCAAAGGGCAGCGCGAGGGCCATCATCACGATGCATACCAGCGGATAGAAGAGCTTCTTCCACAGTGCGATCTCATAGCGGTCGGTGCGCTGGTGGTTTTCGGTGAGATGGTTGATGTAATGGATGAGGCTGTAGGCGCTCTGGCGCTCCGGCTGGACCAGCAGCACGCCGAAGATGGCCGGCGTGAGGTCCGAAGGCCAGAACGACTCGCGCTCGCGCACGATGTGGGTGCCGCCCACAGCGTCCCCGGGCGTGCTCGCGCGGGCATCGACCGGCGGCAGCTGGGTCTCCACCCGGTCGGTCAGCGACCAGCCCCTGCCTTCAACGTATGTGCCGCGCGACGCGGTCGTCATGGAGCGCAGCCGCAGTTGCGGGTCGAACTCGAAGATCCGCCAGCCATCGACCGAACCGTCGGGATTGACGTGGGCAACGTTCACAAAGCGCATGCGGTCGGACTGGCCGTCGGCCGAATGGAGCAGGTCGCGCACCCAGACGCCCGAGCGGAATTCCTGGCCGATCGAAGCGCCGATGGCGCGCGATTTGAAACGCTGCGCCAGGTCTTCGGCCGGCGGGGCAACGACCTCGCCCAGCACGTAGGCCAGCGCCACGAGTCCGATCGCCACGACCAGCACGGCATCGCCCAGGCGCCGTGTCGTCATGCCCGACACCCGCATGATGGTGAATTCCGAATTGGCCGCCAGCTTGGACAGTGCGTAGATGGTGCCGATGAGCGCGGCGATAGGCATCAGCTCGTAGGCGTGGGCGGGCGCCAGGAGCGCGACGAACGTCAGGGCGTGGATGAACTGGTAATCGGCCTTGCCCAGGTCGGCGAGCTGGTTGATGAGGTCAAATAGCGAAAAAATGCCGATGAGGGCCGCCAGCACGAAGAGGGCCGCGCTGGCGATCTCGCGCCAAAGGTAGTGCCGCAGGGTCCGCATCGTCTGGCGCCTCAGGCCGGCGGCCGGGCGCTGCCGGGCCGGAAGGAGGGCGGCCGCGGCAACCAGCGCCGCAGCGATACGCGACGGTAAAAGAGCGCGACCAGCACCAGCACCGCTGCTGCGTGCGCCAGCCAGACGGCGGTGCCAAAGCCCATGCGGCCGCGCTGTACGTTGGCCTGCATGATCTGGATGGAGTTGAGGTAGACCAGCGCCAGGAGCGTGGCAAATATCAGGTTGGCCGACCGCCCGACCCGTGGATTGACGTATGCCAGGGGGACGGCCAGCAGGGCCAGCACCACGGCGGCCACCGGCAATGCCAGGCGGTAGAGCAGTTCGCCCAGATTGCGTGGCGTGGGATCGGCGAGCAGCTGGCCCGTGGTGAACGTGCGCGCGTTGGAGCTCGCCATGGGCGTATCGACCTGGCTTTCCAGGCGGATGGCATAGCGGTCGAATTCGAGAACGCGGTGCTCGGCCACGCCTGCCGAACCCTCGTAGCGGCGGCCGTTGCTCAGCACCAGGAAACGCGCGCCGTCGCCGTGTGTCTCCACATTGCCCTGGGCTGCCACGATGATGATCTCCCGCTTGCCGCTGCGCTGGCTGGCAAACACGCTCTCCACGTGGGCACCGTCGATATCGAGGTTCTCGACAAAGAAGACCCGGTCGGATGCGGCCGATTCTATGAAGCGTCCCGGCGTGACCTTGCTGACGTCGTCACGGTGCTCGAAGCGCTGGCGGGCCTCGGCGATCATGCGCTCGGCCCAGGGCGATACGAACAAGGCCAGGGCGGCCACCAGGGCAGCCACCGGCAGGGTGAATCGCAGCACCGGCCGGATCCAGGAGAGCAGGCTCTGTCCAGCGGCGAACCAGACAACCATCTCGGAGTCGCGGAAGGCCCGCGACAGCGCGATGAGGATGGAGATGAACACGCTGAGGGTGAGCACCAGCGGCAGGTTGGTCAGCGTGGAGAGCGCCACGACGGAGAACAGTGCCTTGGTGTCGACATCGCCGCTGGCGGCGTCGCCGAGCATATGCACCAGTACCTGGGTAAAGACGATGCAGAAGAGAACGGAAAAGACGGCGCTGGCGCTGTTGGCGATTTCGCTGACGATGGCCCGGCGGAAGATCATGTTTCAGCCGCGGGACGGCGCGGCACGGCGGGCAGGTTCGGGCCGCAAAGTCATGCCACGGCCCGATGCGCAGACCGGCCGCCCGGCGCGGCAGAGCGCGATGCAGGCTCCTCTATACTCGCTGGTCAGCATGCCTCCGCGCCTCCGGCGCGGCCACCGATGCTGCGAATCCGCCGGCTGCGGCATGCGGGCCCGCGAAGCAGGCGCGCCGCCGGCACATGGCGCCGGCGAGGCTTGGCCCGGGCGCTTGAACGGCGCGGGTTCGAGCGGGGGTATTCGGTCGCTGCACAGTGCGCCGCCAACAGTTGGATGGGAACAAGGGAACGGACAACGCAATGGAATTTAACACGAAGGCGGTAGCCCCCGAGTCAATCAAGGCCGACTGCCTGGCCGTCGGGTTCTTCGAGGACCTGGGAATGACCGCCACGGCCCGGCGCATCGACCGGATCTCGGGCGGCGCAATCCGCGCGGCCGCAGCCAGCGGCGACATGAAGGGCAAGCGCGGCAGCATCATCGTGCTGCGCGGCCTCGCCGGCGTGGCGTGCAGCCGGGTGGCGGTTCTGGGCCTGGGCAAGTCCACGGATTTTGGCGACAAGGCATACAGCGACGCGGTGACCGCCACGTTGCGCGGGTGCGGGGCCGGCGTAAATGCCGTGGCATTTGCCAGCACCGACTGGAAGGTGGCGGGCCGCACGGCGCAGTGGAACGCGCGCGCCCTGGTGCTAGCCGCCCGCGCCAGCGCATTTCGCAGCGACGAGCTCAAGAGCAAGGCCTCCACCGCCATCGACGACGACCGCAATGCCAAGCAGCGCATCACCGTGCTGGCCGACAAGCGCGATCGCGCACTGGAAACCGGGCTGCAACAGGGGCAAGCCATTGCCAACGGGCTGGAACTGACCAAGCGGCTGGGCAACCTGCCGGGCAACGTCTGCACGCCCGATTTCCTGGCCGCCCAGGCGCGCCGGCTGGGCCGCGAATGGGGCCTCAAGGTGCAGGTGTTCGACCGGCGCCAGGTAGCGGCGCTGGGCATGGGGTCCTTTCTTTCGGTGACCAACGGATCCGTGCAGCCACCGCGCTTCATCGTGCTGCGCTACCAGGGTGCCGGCGGCGCCGGTTTCGCGGCCCCGGTGGCGCTGGTCGGCAAGGGCATCACCTTCGATTCGGGCGGCATCTCGCTCAAACCCGGCTCGGCCATGGACGAGATGAAGTACGACATGTGCGGCGCGGGCACCGTGCTGGGAACGCTGCGTGCCGTGGCGGAACTCAAGCTGCCGATCAACGTGGTGGGCGTGATTCCCGCGTGCGAGAACCTGCCGTCCGGCAGCGCCACCAAGCCGGGCGACATCGTCACGTCGATGTCCGGCCAGACCATCGAAGTGCTCAACACCGACGCCGAGGGCCGCCTCGTGCTGTGCGATGCGCTCACCTACGTGCAGCGCTTCAAGCCCGCCGCCATCGTCGATATCGCAACCCTCACCGGCGCCTGCGTGGTGGCGCTCGGCAACGTGCACACTGGACTTTTCTCGACCGACGATGCACTGGCCGGTGAACTGCTTTCGGCCGCCAGCGCAGCGGGCGACACGGCCTGGCGCATGCCGGTAGACGAGGAATACCAGGACCAGCTCAAATCGAACTTTGCCGACATGGCGAACATCGGACTGCCGGGCAATGCCGGCGCGGTCACGGCGGCGTGTTTCCTGGCACGGTACGTCAGGGGCCAGAGCTGGGCGCACCTGGACATCGCCGGAACCGCGTGGCGCGGCGGCGCCGCCAAGGGCGCGACCGGTCGGCCGGTGCCGCTGCTCACCGAGTTCCTCATCAAGCGCGCGGGCTGAGCGCAAGAGGCATCGCTTGCACCGTACACTGTCCCAGCAAGCCGCGGTTGCCGGCGCCGCGCGGGCGATCGACTTCCATTTCAATGTCGATCACAGCGTCAATTATGCCTGCCGTGTCGTGCGCAAGGCGCGTTCGGCGGGCAAGACCATCCTGGTGTTCACGCGCGACGGCGAGCGGTGCGCGCGGCTGGACATGGCGCTGTGGACCTTTTCCGCGCTGGACTTCCTGCCCCATGTACGCCTGCCGTCTCCACGGGCCGGCCGGACGCCGGTGTGGCTGAGTGCCACGCCAGAACCCGGCACGCGCGACCTGCTGCTGCTGCTTGACGACGAACCGGCACCCGATTTCGTCAACTGGTTCCCCCGGTTCGAACGGGTGATCGACGTGGTTTCGTCCGATCCGGACGATCGCGCACGGGCGCGGGTCCGCTTCAAGACCTATCGCGATGCGGGCTTTGCACCGGTGGCGCATGAAGTAGGTGCCACATGAACCGGCCGCCGCTGCGTCACCCGGGTGCGCCGCCCGGGCCGGTACCCGATGACCCGTCGATACCCGTACTCACCGAGCGCCTGGGGCTGCCGCCACTGGACTTTGACACGACGCTGCCGCTGATCGAACCCACCGGGCAGGCGGTCGAACCCATGCTCGAGGGCCTGACGGCCCTGCCCGATGCACCGCAGCCCTACACGCCGCCGCCCCAGAGCCCGGACGGCGGCAGCCTGCACCCGATCGCGGCGCTGCCCTTTCCGTCCATTGCATTCCCCGACGACGCTGGGTCGGCGACGCCGCGCAAGCCGTCAACGCCGCTGCCGCAGGCAAGCGGTGCGGGGCACGCCGTGCTGCCGTCCCCGCCGCCCGCGCCGGTGACCCTGGCGACCACCGGCAGCGCAGTGCCCTCGGCTGGGCCTGCACCGGCGCTGGCGGCCGAAGGCGCGGCAAGCCGCCCCACGGCGGGGGGCCAGCACTGGGGCCGCATCGAAGTGGAACTGCGCTCGTCGATCCTGCGCCAGATCACCGAGCAGCTGCCGCAGGAAATCGACGGCATCGTCCAGGGCCGCATGCAGGAGGCCATCGACCGGCTCCTCGTCAGGCTAGCGGAGGAAATCCACCTTGCAGTCACGGCCTCGCTGGCCGATATCGTCGAGCGCGCCGTGCGCGCGGAACTCGACCGCATGCGCAATTCCAGTCGAGGTTAGTCGTGACCAATTCGAGCAATTCAGCGGTGCCGGCTGCGGCACCCGGAGCCGCCCTTGCCAAGAGTTTCGACCCGGGCGAGATCGAACGGCGCTGGTACCCGGTGTGGGAATCGCGTGGCTACTTCGGCGCCGGCGCGCGTCCGGGCCGCCCATCCTTCGGCATCCAGCTGCCGCCGCCGAACGTCACCGGCATCCTGCACATGGGGCATGCGTTCAACCAGACCATCATGGATGCGCTCACGCGCTATCACCGCATGCTGGGCGACAACACGCTGTGGCTGCCGGGAATCGACCACGCGGGGATCGCCACGCAAATCGTCGTCGAACGCCAGCTGGAACAACAGGGAATCAAGCGGCGCGACATGACCCGGGACGATTTCATCGCCAGGGTCTGGGAGTGGAAGCAGTATTCGGGCGACACGATATTCGCGCAGATGAAGCGCCTGGGCGATTCCTGCGACTGGCAGCGCGCCTACTTCACCATGGACGAGCGGCGCTCGCGGTCCGTCGTCGAGGCTTTCGTGCAGTTGTACGAGCAGGGCCTGATCTACCGGGGCAAGCGCCTGGTCAACTGGGATCCGAAGCTGCAGACGGCGGTATCGGACCTCGAGGTGGAATCGGAAGAGGAGGAGGGACGCCTGTGGGAGATACGCTACCCGGGCACCGACGGCACCGGCGGCCTCGTGGTGGCTACGACGCGCCCGGAAACGCTGCTGGGCGACGTCGCGGTTGCGGTGAACCCCGAGGACGCGCGCTACCACTCGGCGATCGGAACGCTCCTGCAATTGCCGCTGTGCGACCGCGCGATTCCCGTGGTGGCCGACAGCTTTGTCGATGCGGCATTTGGCACCGGCTGCGTAAAGATCACCCCGGCGCACGATTTCAACGACTTCGCGGTGGCCCAACGCCACGGCCTCGCGCCCATTTCCATCTTCACGCTCACGGCCACCGTCAACGGCAACGCGCCGGAACGCTTCCGCGGACTCGATCGCTATGCGGCGCGCAAGGCCGTACTGGCCGAACTGCGCGCGGCCGGCCTGCTGGTATCGGAGAAGCCGCACCGCCTGATGGTGCCGCGTTGCGGCCGCACCGGTGAAGTGGTCGAGCCCATGCTGTCGGACCAGTGGTATGTGGCGATGAGCCAGCCCACGCCGGCCGGCACGGCACACGCGGGCAAGTCCCTGGCGCAGGTGGCGCTGGATGCCGTCGACAGCGGCGCGGTGCGGATCGTGCCCGACCAGTGGCGCCTGGTGTACCGGCAATGGCTGACCAATATCCAGGACTGGTGCATTTCGCGGCAGCTTTGGTGGGGGCACCAGATTCCGGCCTGGCACGACGACCGCGGAAACGTCATTGTCGCGCGCACCGAGGCCGAGGCGCAGGCCAGGGCCCAGGCCATTGGCGCCGGCCCCCTGCAGCGCGATCCCGACGTGCTCGATACCTGGTTCTCCTCGGCGCTGGTGCCCTTTTCCACGCTGGATCCGCAGGCGCCCGACGGCGCCTTCGACCGCTACCTGCCGTCGTCGGTGGTGGTCACCGGCCACGAAATCCTGTTTTTCTGGGTGGCACGGATGGTCGTGATGAGCACCCACTTCACCGGCCGCGTGCCGTTCCGCGACGTCTACATCCACGGTATCGTGCGTGATGCCGAGGGCCAGAAGATGAGCAAGTCCGAGGGCAACACCATAGATCCGGTGGACCTGCTCGACGGAATCGGCGTGGATGCGCTGGTACGGAAGAACACCACCGGCCTGCGCCGGCCGGAAGATGCGCCCAAGGTGGAGCAGCGCGTCCGTCGCGAGTTTCCCAACGGCATGCCCGCCTACGGCGCCGACGCCCTGCGCTTCACCATGGCGGCATACGCGACGCTGGGGCGCAACGTCAATTTCGATTTCAAGCGCTGCGAGGGCTACCGCAATTTCTGCAACAAGCTGTGGAACGCCACGCGCTTCGTCCAGATGAATACCGAGGGCCAGGATTGCGGCACCAGCGGCGCGCCCTGTGCACATTCCTTCGTCGACCGCTGGATCATCGGCGCACTGCAGCGCACGGCGGCCGAGGTGGCCCGGGGTTACGCCGACTATCGCCTGGACAACGTCGCGCAGGCCATCTATCGATTTGCCTGGGACGAATACTGCGACTGGTACCTGGAACTGGCCAAGGTGCAACTGGCCCGCGGCAATCCGGAGGAGCAGCGCGGCACGCGCCAGACGCTGGTGCGTGTTCTCGAATCGCTGTTGCGCCTCGCCCACCCCCTGATTCCGTTCATCACCGAGGAACTCTGGCAGCGCGTTTCCCTGCTGGCGGGCACGCGCGCCGAGGGCTCGGAAACCTCGGTGATGATCCAGGACTACCCGCAGGCCGATCCGGGGCGCATCGACGCGCAGGCCGACGCGCAGGTCCAGGCGCTGCAGCGGCTGATCGACGCCGCGCGCAACATGCGTTCCGAACGCAACCTGCCGCCCTCGGCCCGGGTGCCCATGGTGATTTCGCCGCCTGGCGAGCAGGTGGAGCTGTTTGCGCCGTACCTGATGGGCGTCGCGCGGATCGCGTCGGTGCAGGCCACGGCAGACCTGGCCACCCACAGCCAGGCGGGCTCGGCGCCGGTGGCGGTGGTGGACGACTATCGCTTCCTGCTGGCCATCGAGGTGGACGTGGCCGCAGAGCGCGGCAAGCTGGAAAAGGAGGCAGCGCGGCTCGAGGCGGAAATCGTCCAGACACGCGCCAGCCTGGAAAAACCCGGCTTTGTGGAAAATGCTCCCCCGAAAGTGGTCGCCCAGTTTCGCGAACGCCTGGCGCAGCGCACGGCCACGCTGGCCAAGATCCACGAAGAGGTCGCACGCCTTGCCGCGCATTAGGCCCCCCAATATCATGGCATCACCCCTTCCACCAAGGACCATCGTGAACCAGGACGGTAAAAAGTCAGATCCGCAGGGAAATGTCGTAGGCATTGCCGAGGAGTTTCGTTACGACAAGCGCACGATCGGTCTGCACTGGGCGAGCGCCACGCTGGTGGTGCTGCTTTGGTGCGTCGGCCAGAGCATTGACTGGTTCCCCAAAGGCGCCCCACGCATCAGCGTGCGCAGCGGGCACATCCTGTTCGGACTGGTGCTGGGCCTGCTGCTGCTATTTCGCATCTGGTGGCGCAGCACCGGCGGACGCAAGCTGCCCCCCGCCGCCGTGACCGGTCCGCAGCGGCTTGCCTCGCTGCTGCATATCGGGCTTTACCTGCTGCTGCTGGCTACCGTTTCGCTGGGCATTGCCAATGTGTGGGTCCGCGGCGACACGATATTCCAGATCTTCACGGTCCCGGAATTCGCGCCGGGCAACCGCGAACTGCGCGAGCAGGTCGAAGAGACCCACGCCCTGCTTGCCAACACGGTGGCCGCGGCAGCAGTGATCCACGCCGCGATTGCGCTTTACCACCACTACGTGCGGCGCGACGGGGTGTTGCGGCGCATGTTGCGGGGCGCCAGCGCCTGAAGCGGGGCCAGGCGGGCTCCCTCCGGCTCCCGGCAGCGCGGCCAAGCACCCTACTGCCTGCCCGAGCGGTGTTCCACGAGAGCGATGGCGACGTAGATGCAGGCGTATACCAGCAGCGCCATCCAGGTTTGATTGTTCTTGTCGAGCACGACCAGGCTGACGATGATGGCCATGCACAGCGCAACGATGACCGCGACCGATAGCCCTTCCTTCATGGGCGGGCGCTTCATGGCTGCATGGGGGATTTGCGGTGCGATCGGGGCGGCATGCCGGATACGACTCCCTGGAAATTGCTGCAGCGGCGCGCGCGGATGACGCCGACGACGCGCACACTACTACCCCATCCGGCTGCCGGCAATCCCGCGCGGCCTCATCCATCCACCGCGACGGGCGGCGCCGGCGGCGCCTTGCGGCGCGTGAGCAGGCCTATGCCCAGCAGCACCAGAACGGTTCCCATCAGCAGCGGCAGGGTAAAGGGCTCCTGCAGCAGCCAGATCGCCAGCAGCACGGTAAAAAGCGGCCCGACCATGCCAACCTGGGCGGCGTGCGATGCGCCGATCAGTTCCATCGCCCGCATCACCATCCACATCGGCGCAACCGTGCACGCCGTGGCATTGATCATCGAGAGTTGCCAAACGGCGGGTCCGAATTCGGCCCAGGCACTCCAGGGGCGCAAAAGGCAGAACTGACCCACGCACAGGAGGCAGGCCACGCCCGAGGCCAGGCCGGTCAGGCGAACGGCACCGAAACGGCCAACGGTCTCGGCACTGAGCACGAGGTAGATCGCGTAGGAGACCGCACTGGCCAGGACCAGCGCGCTGCCCCACACGATGTGGCCCGATCCCTGCTGCAGCGAGGCGGCAGCTTCATTGCCAAATGCGAAGAGGACACCCGCGTAGCTTACGGCCAGCGCCAGGGCCTGCCCGCGCGACACCGGCCGGCGGGCGCGTAGCGCCACGATCAGCAGGACGATGGTCGGGTACACGTAGAGAATCAGGCGCTCCAGCGACGCACTGATGAATTGCAGGCCGGAGAAGTCCAGCACACTGGCCAGGTAGTAGCCGCTGATGCCCAGCACCAGGACCCGGCGGTGATCCCCGCGCGTCAGCGCCGGCTTGCCGCGCCCGCCCCACCACGCCATGGCGACGAAGAAGGGCCATGCCAGCAGCATGCGCAGGGCGACGGCCGCCACGGCATCGATGCCGTGGCGATACAGCAGCTTGGCGACGATGGCCTTGCCGGAAAAGCCGATGGCCCCTGCGAGCGCCAGGACATATCCCTGCAGGACCCGCGGCGCGGCCATGCAATGCAACGACGCTAGCGCACGCTGCCGGCCGGCGCCCCTGCGGCGGGTGCGGGCGGCGCCGGAACGACCGGCGGATCTGCCGGCGCCGCGGCGCCGGACGGCGCAGCGGGCGGGGTCTGCTGGGGCTGCCCGCCCAGCGGCTGCCAGGGTATGACGGTAACTGCGTCGACCCAATACTCGGTATCACCGAAGCACGTACCGGGCAGTCCGCGGTGCTGCTCGTAATGCAGCGTGACACGCTGGCCGACGCTCTTCGTGATCTGCGCCGCAACGCTTTCGTCGCGCACGGTGAAAGGGAAGATATCGGGTGCCGTTCCCGGCAGGCTCACCATGGCGATTTCCCCTTCCCAGGTCTTGCAGATCCAGCCCTTGTGGCTGAATTTCTGCACCCAGCCGGCACGCTCGCCGCTCGAGTACGACCAGCGGAAAGCGACCGTGAGATAGAGGGCAGCAAGGATGAGCACGCCGAGAAGGAGGGATAAGCCGATGCGTTTGAACATGCCGGGTTGCCTTTGATGAAGGTGCAATCGCCGGCGCCCGCACCCTGCCCTGCGCCGTGGGCAGAGCAAGGAAGCGGGGCCGGAATCTATCTAACGGCGGCGCAGATAGTGCAGGAATTCCTTGCCGAGCGTGGTCTGGCCCAGGAGTTCATTGCCGGTCTGTCGCGCGAACGCCTGGAAATCGCGCACGGAACCGGGGTCGGTGGCGACAATCTTGAGGACCTCGCCGCTTTGCATGTCGGCCAGCGCCTTCTTCGCGCGCAGGATGGGCAGCGGGCAACTGAGCCCGCGCGTGTCGATCTCGCGGTCCACCGGGCCTTCATTGGCGGGCATGCCCGCGGCAGTCGCCGTATCGTTCATCGCCTGTTCTCCGCCGGGCCGCACGGGGCAATGGGCCCGTTCACAGGCGCTCGCGCGCCCAGGATTCCACCGCCGCCAGGGCCTTGGGCAGGGCCGCCGCGTCGGTGCCGCCGGCCATGGCCAGGTCAGGGCGCCCGCCGCCCTTGCCCCCAATCTGCCCGGCGACAAAATTGACGAGGTCTCCGGCCTTGATCCGGCCGATGGCATTGGCCGTCACCCCGGCCACCAGCTGCACCTTGCCGTCGGTGACGGCGCCCAGAACGATGGCGGCCTTGTCCATGCGGCCCTTGAGCTGGTCGACGGTATCGCGCAGCTGGCGCGCGTCCACGCCTTCGAGAATGGCGGCGATGACCCGCACCCCGCCGATATCGACGGCGCGGTTCACCAGTTCCTCACCCTTTCCCGCGGCAAGCTTCTGCTGCAGCCGCTGGATTTCCTTTTCGTATGCCTTTACCTGCTCGATGACCTGGCCGATGCGCTGCGCAGCCTCGGCCACCGGGCTGCGGATGGCCGCGGCGATCTCGCCCAGGCGGGCGTCGATCTGCTGCACATATTCGAGTGCGCCGGCGCCGGTGACAGCCTCTACCCGGCGCACGCCGGCGGCAACGCCACCCTCGGCGATGATCTTGAAGAAGCCGATGTCGCCGGTGCGCGACACATGCGTACCGCCGCACAGTTCCGTGGAGAAACCCTCGGGTCCCTCGCCCATTGCGACCACCCGTACCTCGTCGCCATACTTGTCGCCGAAGAACGCCAGCGCGCCGGCGCGTATGGCATCGTCATAGGCCATCTGGCGCACGGACACCGGGGCATTGGCACGAATCGCGGCGTTCACCTGGTCTTCCACGCGGCGCATCTCGTCGGCCGTCATGGCCTTGTCGTGCGAGAAGTCGAAGCGGGTGCGGGTGGCGTCCACCAGGGACCCCTTTTGCTGCACATGGCCGCCCAGCACGGAACGCAATGCCGCATGCAACAGGTGCGTTGCCGAGTGATTGTGCCGGGTGCGCGAGCGCAGGCCGGATTCAACGCTCGCCTCGATACGGTCGCCGACACGCAGTTCGCCCTCGCTCACTCTTCCATGATGGGCGAACACGCCGGGCTGCAGTTTCTGCGTGTCGTTCACCTCGAAGCGCCCCGCCGCCCCGCGCAGCACGCCGCGATCGCCCACCTGGCCGCCGGATTCTGCGTAAAAGGGCGTTGTGTCGAGCACGACAAGGCCGCTCTGGCCGGCCGCCAGCGCATCGGCAGGCGCGTCGTCGCGGTACAGCGAAAGCACGACAGCCTCGGACTGCAAAGTGTCGTAGCCGACGAAACGGGTCACCGGACCATCGAAATGGACGTTGACGCTGGCCTTGAACTTGCCGGCAGCGCGGGCCTGCTCGCGCTGCCGGTCCATGGCAGCCTCGAAACCGTCAAGGTCGACGCCGATATCGCGTTCGCGGGCGATGTCCGCGGTCAGATCGACGGGAAAGCCGTACGTGTCGTACAGCACGAATGCGGTCTCGCCGTCGATGCGCGGCTCCGGCCGGCCCGCCAGCGCGGCAAAGGCCTCGGTGAGGATCTTCATGCCATGCTCGAGCGTTTCGCCAAAGCGTTCCTCTTCCTGCAGCAGCACGGATTCGATGCGCGCACGCGCGTCGGTGAGTTCCGGATAGGCGGCGCCCATCTCCTTTTCCAGGTCGACCACCAGGCGGTGGAAAAATGGCGTGCGGCAGCCCAGCTGGTAGCCATGGCGCAGGGCCCGGCGGATGATCCGGCGCAGCACGTAGCCGCGGCCTTCGTTGCCGGGAATCACGCCGTCGGCGACGAGGAAGGCACAAGCTCGGATATGGTCGGCGATGACTTTCAGGGAGTTGTCGTGCAGGTCGCCGGCACCGGTTACGCGCGCCGCTGCGTGGATCAGGTTCCGGAACAGGTCGATCTCGTAGTTGCTGTGCACGTGCTGGAGCACGGCGGCCAGGCGTTCGAGTCCCATGCCGGTGTCCACGCAGGGCCGCGGCAGCGGCGTGAGCGTGCCGGAGGCGTCCCGGTCGAACTGCATGAAAACCAGGTTCCAGATCTCGATATAGCGATCGCCGTCGGCGTCGGGCGAACCGGGCAGGCCGCCCGGAACCGAGGGCCCGTGGTCGTAGAAGATTTCCGAACAGGGTCCGCAGGGGCCGGTGTCGGCCATCTGCCAGAAGTTGTCGGAGGTGTAGCGGCCGGCTCCGGCCTTGTCACCGATGCGGATGCAGCGCTCGGGGGCGACGCCGATCCCGCGGGTCCAGATGTCGAAGGCCTCGTCGTCGTCGATGTAGACCGTGACCCAAAGGCGGTCCACCGGCAGGCGGTAGACGCCGGTGAGCAGTTCCCAGGCAAAACCGATGGCCTCGCGCTTGAAATAGTCGCCGAAGCTGAAGTTGCCCAGCATTTCGAAGAACGTGTGGTGGCGCGCGGTGTATCCGACATTCTCGAGGTCGTTGTGCTTGCCGCCGGCCCGCAGCGATTTTTGCGCCGACGTGGCGCGGGTATAGGGGCGCGTCTCGCGGCCGGTGAACACGTCCTTGAACTGGACCATGCCGGAATTCGTGAACAGCAGGGTGGGGTCGTTTGCCGGCACCAGCGAGGCGGCGCGAACGCGTGCGTGACCCCGGTCGGCAAAGTACTTCAGGAATTGCTCGCGGATTTCGGAACTTTTCATGGGCTGGGGGTCGCATCCGCGCCAACGGACACGGCCGCTGGGGTGCGGATGTCAACAGCGCATGATACTGGCACCGCGGCCAGCCTGCTGCACTGCGGGGCCGGCCCGGGGAGGCGCGCCGGCCCGAGCGCTAGACAATCTTGGAGTACGGTCGGCGGGCGCGATCCTCACGCAGGTAGCGGTCGAAGACCATCGCCATGGCCCGCACCAGCAGCTTTCCCTTGGGCGTGACGCTTATCCATTCCTTGCTGCACTCGATGAGGCCTGCGTCCTGGAATTGGGCCAGCTCGGCCAGTTCGCGGGAGAAATACGTGTCGAAATCGATGAGGTGCGCCGTGGCGATGGACTCCTTCGCAACCTCGAAATGGCACATCAGCGCCATGATCACCGCGCGCCGCACAAGGTCGTCGGCGTTGAGTTGCAAGCCGCGCTGCGTCGGCAGCGCTCCGCCGCGCAGGCACTCGTAATATTCGTCCAGGGTACGCACGTTCTGCGCATAGGTGGGGCCCACCTTGCTGATGGCCGACACGCCCAATCCGATCAGGTCGTAGTCCGGCCGGGTGCTGTAGCCCTGGAAATTGCGGTGCAGTCGGCCCTGCCGCTGGGCGCGGGCCAGATCGTCATCGGTCTTGGCAAAATGGTCCATGCCGATGTACTCGTACCCCGCGGCGCACAGGCGGCGGATCGCTTCCATCATGATCGTGAGCTTTTCCTGCGGCGACGGCAGGGCGGCTGCGTCGATGCGGCGCTGTGGTTTGAAGCGCTCGGGCAGGTGGGCATAGTGATACAGCGCGATGCGGTCGGGGTTGAGTTCCAGCACCCGGTCCAGGGTGGCGGCAAATCGGGCATGCGTCTGCAGTGGCAGGCCGTAGATCAGGTCGAGATTGACCGATGTAAAGCCCGAGGCGCGTGCCGCTTCGATCGAAGCGCGGGTCACGTCGAAGCTCTGGATGCGGTTTACCGCCTCCTGCACCTCGGCGTCGAAGTCCTGCACGCCGATGGAGAGGCGGTTGAAGCCCAGCGCCGCCAGGGCCCGGATCTTCTCCGGCGGGGCGGTGCGCGGATCGATCTCGATGCTCATCTCGGCCCGCGGCTCGATGGAAAACCGGGCGTGCAGCAGAACCATGACGCGCTGCAGCTCCTCGCTGGAAAGATAGGTGGGCGTGCCGCCTCCCAGGTGCAGCTGCTCGACCCGCCGGCCGCCCGCAAGGCCCGCCGCGACGAGGTCGATTTCCTTTTCCAGGTAGCCCAGGTACTCGGTGGCCTTGGCGTGGTCGCGGGTGACGATCTTGTTGCAGCCGCAGTAGTAGCAGATGGTGTTGCAAAACGGTACGTGGACGTACAGCGAGAGGGGCCGCACGCCCCCGGCGCCCGGCTCGGCAAGCCAGCGACCATAGGCCGCGGCGTCGAAGGCCTCGTTGAAGCGGTCGGCGGTGGGATAGGAGGTGTAGCGCGGGCCTGGCTGGTCGTAGCGGCGCAGCGTGGCGCGGTCCGGCAGCTCCACCTCGATGTCCGCATGGCGGGATTTATCATGCGTGGCCGCGCCTTCGAGCGCGTCGTCCAGCCTTGCGGTTCCCATGTCGTCCACGTCACGGCCTCCCTGCCAGTTTTTTGGTGTGGCTGCGCCCCTCAGCGCGTGAGCCCTGTGGCGAGTAATATGGCACCTTGCCGGTGCCGAGGCTTGATGAAAATCAATTCCAGTGCCGCAGTGGCCCTACCGCCAAGAAGACTATGGCCGGCCGTGGCACCGTCGTATGACCACCCGGGACGCATTGTTACTTACTTCCATGGACCGCCCTCTCCCCCTGAACATGGCACACCTGCGGGTTGCCTGCTCCAACTGCAACCTCCGGGAGTTGTGCCTGCCCATCGGGCTGTCCTCGGAGGAGCTCGACCGGGTCGACCAGATCGTCGCCAGCCGGCGCAAAATTCGACGCGGAGAGGTGCTGTTCCGTGCCGGCGACCGGTTCGACTCCCTGTACGCGGTTCGCCTTGGATTCCTCAAAAGCACGCTGGTGTCGGCTGACGGCCACGAGCAGGTCACCGGCTTTCACATGGCCGGAGAAATTGTCGGCCTGGACGGCATATCGGCCGACAGCCACACCTGCGACACCACGGCGCTGGAAGACACGGAAGTCTGCGTCATCCCTTACGAGCGCCTCGAAGAGTTCTCGTCCAGCCTGCCGGCGCTGCAGAACCACCTGCGCAAGGTCATGAGCCGGGAAATCGTGCGCGAGCACGGGGTGATGCTGTTGCTGGGCAGCATGCGGGCGGAAGAAAGGCTGGCGGCGTTCCTGCTGAATCTGTCGCAGCGCTTCGAGGCCCGCGGCTATTCCCGCACGGAATTCGTGCTGCGCATGACGCGCGCGGAGATCGGCAGCTACCTCGGGCTGAAACTCGAGACGGTGAGCCGGGCGCTGTCGCATTTTGCCCAGGAATCGCTGATAGCGGTCGACCAGAAACACGTGCGCATCATCGATGCCGAGGGCCTGCGTTCGCTGCTGGGCGCCAATATTCCCAAAGCCTAGCGCGCGCCGGACGGCGGTGGCCGCGATGGCGGCGCAGCGACTACGGCGGCCCGGGCGGACCGGGCGCGATGAGATCGATGCGGTCCGTGCAAATGGCGTCAACGCCCCAATCGAGCAGCTCCCGCGCGCGGGCGGGGTCATTCACCGTGTAGCACAACAGGCCGTATCCGGCATCCCTGATAGCGCGCGCGAGGCCTGCATCGAGGTGACGATGCTCGCAATGCAGCGAAAACGCGCCCAGCCGCTGCAGGATCTCACGCCAGTCGGCCGGCACGCGCGTAAATAGCACGCCCTGCCGAAGGCCGGGCGCCGCGCGGCGCGCGGCAGCCAGCGCGGCCAGGGAGAAAGAGGAAAGCAGGGGCAATGGGGTGAACTGCGCGCCGTGGGGATCGGGCTGTTGCGCCCGCGCACAGTATTGGGCGATCAAGGCCGCCACCCGTTCGCCCGTGCGGACCTCGTGACCCGGCACCGGCTTGATCTCCACATTGAGCCATATGCCCAGCTCGCCGCAGCGCTGCAGCGCATCGGCGAGCGTGGGCACCCGCGCCGCGGCGAATCTGGCATCGAGCCAGCTGCCCGCGTCCAGGCCCGCCAGGTCGCCGGCGCAGACCTTGTCCAGCCGGCCCCTGCCGTTGGTAGTACGGTCAAGGGTGGCATCGTGCAGCAGCACGGGAACTTCATCGCAGGTCAGCGCTGCATCGACTTCGGCCGCCCGGTAGCCGTGGCGCCAACCGGTATCGAGCGCCAGCAGGGTGTTCTCGGGCGCAAGGATGCCTGCGCCACGATGCGCCACATAGCGCGGATAGGGCCAGGTCATCGGGCGATCCGCCGGCTACGGCTGTCGTTGCCCTGCTGCTAGGCCGGCAACCGCGACGCGATGAGCACGGCGTTGCTGCCACCGAAGGCAAACGAATTGGACATCACGTGGTTCAGCCGCACGCCATGGCGGGCCTGGTTGGGCACGTAGTCGAGATCGCAGGCCGGATCGGGCTGGTGCAGGTTGATGGTGGGCGGCAGGAAATCGTGCTCCATGGCCAGCAGGGCAGCAATGAACTCGACAGCGCCCGTGGCCCCCATCAGGTGGCCATGCATGGATTTGGTGGACGAGACAGCCACGTGCGCGGCGTGCTCCGCGAAAACGCGCTTGATTGCCTCGGTTTCGGTGATGTCGCCGGCCAGGGTCGCCGTGCCGTGCGCGTTTATGTAGCCGATGTCGGACGGCGCCAGGCCGGCGTCAGCCAAGGCGGCGCGCATCGCTGCCGCCTGCCCGGCAGGATCGGGCTTGGTGAGGTGGACCGCGTCGGTACGCGCGCCATAGCCGCTTAAGCGGGCGTAAAGGCGGGCGCCGCGTGCCCGCGCGTGCTCCTCTTCCTCGAGGATGACAAAGCCGGCACCCTCGGCGAGCACGAGGCCGGTCCGGTCCCTGGAAAAGGGCCGGCACGCGGTTTCCGGGCACTGGGGATCCGGGATGGCCAGGGTCCGCATGGCCTGCCAGGCGGCGATGGTGCCGAAGGTCAGCAGGGCCTCCGTACCGCCGGCAATGGCAACATCGGACTGTCCGGCGCGGACCGCGCGCGCGGCCTCGCCTATGGCGATGGCCGAAGACGAGCACGCCGTCGAATAGGTGAGGCTCTGGCCGTGGCAGCCGAAATCGATGGCAATATGCGCGGCGGCGGCGTTGTTCATGCCCTTGACCACAATGAGCGGATTGATCCGCGCGCCGTTGCGCAGCAGCAGTTCCTCGTAGCCCTGCTGCACCGATTCGGCGCCGCCCATTCCGGTGCCGACGGCAATGATGGCGGCGTCAAGGGATGCATGCCCGTCCAGGCCGGCATTGGTCACGGCCTCATGGGCGGCGATGAGGCCAAAGCTGCTGTAGCGGTCTATGCCGGCCATGCGGCTGCGGGGAACGGCACTTTCGGTCGGCATGTCGACGATGCCGAATGCGTTATAGGCCAGGCGGCTGGAGAAGTCGCTGTTCATCGCGCGGATGCCCGAGCGTCCGGCCTGCAGGCCGGACACAAATGCGGCAATGCCGTTGCCGATCGGCGTAACGACGCCCAGGCCGGTTATGCAGACTCTGCGTGCTGCGCTCATTGCTGTGCGAACGGAGGCTTGAATGGCTGCATGGCTTGCTGCAAGGCTCTACGCGGCCGCGAGCGTGACAGGAACTGTACCTTGCCCGGCCCATGGAAAGCCCGCAGCTTAGCGCATGGTCTGCCTGCAGCGCCGCCACCCAGGCGCCGGCGCGCGGAAACTAGGCCGCCTGTGTCGGCTGCTGGTCCCGGACGGCGCGTTCGATTTCCGCAACAACATCGGCAACCGTGACCAGGGGTGCGCGGGAGTCCACCATGCGGATATTGAACTTTTCTTCCATCTGGAACATGAACTCGATCATCGACAGGGAATCGATCCCGAAACTGGCGATTTCGGTTTCGGGGGTTAACTTGTCCGGCTCGATACCGAAGTGTTCCGCGATCAGCGACTTGATCTTATCGGCGAGATCATCGTTCATGAAATTTTTGCTACCGATAAGTGCTCGGGCGCCTTGCCTTTGCCAGATTTGTCGGGACGGCCCGTTTCAGACCCGTCAGGGTTGCGCGGCAGCCCCGCGTGGTTGCTGCAACGACGCACGGCGTATATTTTTCTGCCGTCCGCATATGGTAACCACTATTTTACATGGTATTCCGACGCGGTAGGCGGTAGGCCGGGAGGGTGTCCCGCACCTGTGCAAGGCGCAGCATTGCCCCGGGGTGCGCCCGAACCCGTCCTGCGGTTAAGATGGGAATCACGCCCCGGCGACGGCCACGTGGCGTCCATGGAACCGCCGATGACCCACAGCGCGCCTTTTAACTGGGCAAATCCTTATCCAAGCGTGCGCGCGCCCGTGTTCGCGCGCAATGTGGTCGCCACGTCGCACCCGTTGGCGGCCAGCGCCGGAATGCTCGCCATGGCCCGGGGCGGCAACGCCATCGACGCGGCCATTGCCGCGGCGGCAATCATTGCCATCACCGAACCCTGTTCCAACGGTCTGGGTTCTGATCTTTTCGCGCAGGTCTGGGATGGCACAAGCCTTCAGGGACTCAATGCGAGCGGCACGGCGCCGGCCGCGTGGACGCCAGGCTACTTCACCGCCCGCTATGGCAGCGACCCGGCACGGCGCCCGGTACGCGGCTGGGACACGGTCACCGTGCCGGGCGTGGTCGCGGGGTGGAGCGCGCTGCACGGACGCTATGGCCGGCTGCCGTTCGCCGACGTGCTGGCGCCGGCCATTGACGCGGCCGAGCGCGGCTACGCCGTAAGCCCGATCACACAGGACAAGTGGCAGCGTGGCGCGGCGCTGCTGTCGGATCAGCCGGGATTTGCCGAGCATTTTCTGCCACGCGGGCGCGCGCCGGCGGTCGGCGAGCACGTTACGCTGCCGGGTGCGGCGCGCGCGCTGCGGCGCATTGCCGCCTCTGGCGGCGAGGATTTCTACCAGGGGGAAATCGCGGCCGCCATCGATGCCTTTTCGCGTGCCACCGGCGGGTCCCTGCGGGCATCCGACCTTGCCGCTTACCGGCCCCTGTGGGTCACTCCCATCAGCGTGCGCTTTCACGGATACGAACTGCACGAAATCCCACCCAATGGGCAGGGGATCGCCGCGCTGATCTGCCTGGGCCTGCTGCGTCACACGGCCATGGCAAGCTTTGCCGTGGATTCCGCCGACTGGTACCACGTCGGCATCGAGGCGATGAAACTGGCCTTCGCCGACGTCTACGCACACGTTGCCGATCCGGCCGCCATGCGCGTGGGCGTGGATCAGTTGCTCGATGAGGAATACCTTAGGCGCCGGGCTGCCGACATCGACATGACGCAGGCACGCAGCCCGGACACCGGCATCGCACCGGCGGGCGGAACGATCTATCTCACGACGGCTGACGAGGAAGGCCGGATGGTCAGCCTCATACAATCCAACTACATGGGTTTCGGCTCCGGGCTGGTCGTGCCGGGGTGGGGTATCTCGCTGCAAAACCGCGGGCATGGATTCTCCTTCGACCCGGCACATCCCAATGTGGTGGCGCCAGGCAAGCGCCCCTTCCACACCATTATTCCGGGATTCCTCACGCGGGACGGATCGCCGCAGATGAGCTTTGGCGTGATGGGCGGCAATATGCAGCCGCAGGGTCATGTGCAGACCCTGTGCCGGATGTTGCTGGCCCGGCAGCAGCCCCAGGCCGCCTGCGATGCGCCGCGCTGGAAATGGAACCAGGGGCTGGAAGTCGAAGTGGAACCGGCGCTGACCATGGCGGCGCGCGACGAATTGGCACGGCGTGGCCATCGCATCGTCGCCGGCGATGATTCCTACATGGATTTCGGTTCCGGCCAGTTCATCTGGCGGCTGGGCGACCCCGGTCGCGAAGGTTACGTGGCGGCGAGCGACAGCCGCCGCGACGGACAGGCCTGCGGCTTCTGAAAACTGCCACCTTTTGCACTGGGCCGGCCCCATGAACGCGGAGCAGCGGGCAAATTCGACGCCTTCGGCGACCACCCTGGCGGAGGCTGGCCGGCAAATCGCCGACCTTCGGCCTACGCTCCTTCGGCTCGCCCGCCTGCAGCTGCGCAACGACGCGTGGGCAGAAGACGCCGTGTCCGAGACCCTGGTCGCCGCAGTCGAAGGCCTGGCCCGGTTCGACCGGCGCTCCCAGCTGGGAACCTGGGTCGTGGGCATCCTCAAGCACAAGATCATCGACCAGTTCCGCCGCGGCAGCCGCGAGGTTTCGCTCGATGCCCAGGAGGAGTTACGCGATGGCGATGACCTCGAGGAACTGTTCGAGGACGGGCACCGCGTTTCGCGACCGTCCGCCTGGGGCGACCCGGAGCAGAGTCTGGCACGCGTGGAATTCTTCTCGGTTCTGCAGATCTGCCTCGACCAGTTGCCGGCGCCTCTGGCGCGGGCCTTCCTGCTGCGCGAGTGGATGGATTTCGAAACCGCCGAAATCTGTAAGGAATTGCAGGTGACATCGACAAATTGTTTTGTCATGCTCTACCGTGCACGCATGCGCCTGCGCGAGTGCCTGGAGACCCGCTGGTTTGCCGGAGCCGGCCCAAATCGAAATGGCTAGGATTTTCATCAACTGCCGTCAGGCCCATGGCCTGCTGTCCGGTCAGTGCGACCGCGCCCTGAGCTGGCGCCAGCGTGCGGTGCTGCGCCTGCACCTGCTGGGATGCGATTCCTGCAGCATCGTCCAGCGCAACTTCGCGCTCCTGTCCCGGGCGGCGCGCCGCCTCGATGCAGGCGTGGACCGCTAGCGGGGCCGGCCATGCGACTTGCCGTGATCATGCCCCTGGGCGAGCGTCCGGGCAGCGGCGCAGAGAGTCTGCGCGCCCTTGGGGACTTGCGGCGCCATGGTCATTGCGTGATCGCGGTAAACGGTGCCGCCGCGAGCATCGATGGCGCAATCGCCGGGCTCGCCGACCGCGTGGTGTATGCCCCGGCGGGATGGTCGCGCCAGGCCAATGCCGGCAGCCGGGCACCCGAGGCGGATCTGGCCGACGCGCTGGTTTTCCTTCCCGAAGGCGTCCATCTGCCCCCGCGGGCCGACCGCAGCATCGCGCGGGCCCTGGCCAATTCCACGAGCCCCTGGGGCCGGTTTGACATCGGCTACGCGAGGGGGCCGGGTCTGCTGCGCTGGCCGCTGGGCATTGCGGCCATGCTGGCCAATGCCATTTCGCGGCTTACCGGCATCTGTACGCGCGAACAGGCCATCTTCGTATCGCGTGGCGCCTTCCTGGCCCTCGAGGGATTCACACCCGTCAATCCGCGCACCCATGCGGTAGCCGATGCCGCGGCCGACGCGGATTTTTCGCGCCGCGCCCGGCAGCTAGGGCGGCCGATCGTGCTGCGTGACCGCGCCCTGGTGCCGGCCCCCGCGCAGGCGGCCGGTCCGCTGCTCCGCGCGGTGTGGCGTCGCGAGCTGTGGCGCCTGCGCATTGCACTGGGGATGGCGCCACTGGCCTAGGGGGGCAGGTACGGCAGCCGGAAACGGCAGCCCATGACGCGGCCATTACAATGGTCGGCAATCATGGATAAAAAGGCACCCGCAAAACCCCCCGCCCCGGCCGCGACCAACTTCATCCGCAATATCGTCGCGGCGGACCTCGCCGCCGGCCGGTTCTCCCGGCGTCGTTGGAACGGCAAACCCGGCAATGGCTCTTTCGAGGCCGCAGGCGCACTCGACGCGGCCCGCATCCGCACGCGTTTCCCGCCGGAGCCCAACGGCTACCTGCACCTGGGGCACGCCAAGTCGATCTTCCTCAATTTCGGGCTGGCGCGCGATTTTCATGGGCGCTGCCACATGCGCTTTGACGACACCAATCCGGCGCGCGAGGAGCAGGAATACGTCGATTCCATCGTCGACGCCGTGCGCTGGCTCGGCTTCGACTGGCAGGACAGCCACGAAGACAACCTGTATTTTGCCTCGGACTATTTCGAGGCGCTGTACGAGTGCGCGTGCTTCCTGATCAGCAACGGCCACGCGTACGTCGACCAGCTCAGCGCCGATGAAATGCGCCAGGCGCGCGGCACGCTCACCGAGCCCGGGCGCGATTCGCCTTACCGCAACCGCCCGGCGGCCGAAAGCCTGGCGCTGTTCCGGGAAATGCGTGCCGGCCGGCACGCCGAAGGCAGCATGGTGCTGCGGGCCCGCATCGACATGGGTTCGCCCAATATCAATCTGCGCGACCCGGCCCTCTACCGCATCCGCTTCGCCCACCACCACCGCACCGGGGACGACTGGTGCATCTATCCGATGTACGACTACGCGCATTCGCTATCGGACGCGCTCGAGTGCATCACCCACAGCATCTGCACCCTGGAGTTCGAGGACCACCGGCCGCTGTACGACTGGTGCGTGGAGCGCTGCGTGCCGGTATTGCGGGCGCCGCAGTGGCAGGCGGCGCTTGCAGCCGTGGCCGAACGTCGCGTCCAGGGCGTCGAGGCGGCGCGGCAGTTCGCTTTGCACTGCCACAACAACGCCCACAAGCTGTTCGCGAGCGACGCCGAGGGGCGCATGCGCCATATCTTCGCGCAATGGGACCACGATCGCGGCGCCGTGGTGCGCGATCTCGACGCCTTCTACGGACTGCTTGCTGCCGAAGCGGTGCAGTTCGCCCCGCTGCTCACGCACGCACTCGAAGAGCAGCACCCGGATCTTTTCGCGCTACCGCGCCAGTACGAGTTCTCGCGCCTGAACCTGGAGCACGTGGTGCTCAGCAAGCGCAAGCTCATCGCGCTGGTGGAGGAGGGACTCGTCGACGGGTGGGACGATCCGCGCCTGCCCACCCTGGCAGGGTTGCGCCGGCGGGGCTACACGCCGCAGAGCCTGGGCATGTTTGCCGAACGCATCGGCGTGAGCAAATCGGATTCGCGCATCGAGTACAGCGTCCTCGAGCAGGCCGTGCGCGAAGACCTGGACGCGAAGGCCGATCGCGCCATTGCCGTCCTCGAGCCCCTGCGCCTCGTGCTCACGAATATTGCCGACGACACGGCCGAAGCCTGCATGGCTGCCGTCAACCCGCACGACCCATCGCGCGGCACGCGCACCATCCTGCTGCGTCGCGAACTTTGGATCGACCGCGATGATTTCCGGGAAACGCCGCCGGCCGGTTTCTTCCGGCTTTCGCCGGGTTCGATGGTACGTCTGCGCTACGCCTACGTTATCCGCTGCACCGGCGTCGAGAAGGATGCGCACGGCTCGGTGAATCTCGTCTACGCCGAAGTCCTGCCCCAGACCCGCAGCGGCACGCCCGGGGCCGACAGCGTCAAGGTCAAGGGCGCCATCCACTGGCTGCCGGTGGCCGGCTCGCTGCCAGCCGAGGTGCGCTTGTTCGAGCGCCTGTTCCGCGTGGCCGATCCGGATGCCAGCGGGGAGGACTACCGCAGCCTGCTCGATCCGGCGAGCCGGCGGATCGTGCAGGCTTTCCTCGAGCCGTCGCTTGCCGCGGCCCAGGCCGACGAACGTTTCCAGTTCGAGCGTCATGGATATTTTGTCGCCGACCGCAAGGACCACCGGCCGGAGCGCCCGGTGTTCAACCGCATCACCACGCTCAAGGAAGCACGCGGACGCTGAAGGCGCGCAGCCGCCATTGCGGCCAATGGCGCTATCCTGAGGCCTTGGCAACCCCAGCGGGCAGGCACACGGCATGGACACCCTCGTCGACTCGATAGGCCAGATCCGAACGCGCATCGAAGCGCTGCGCGCCCGCATGCGCGCCCGGGGCCTTTCCACGTGGATTGCGCTGAGTTCGGATCCGCATCTCTCGGAATATCTGCCGCAGCGGTGGCAGTCCCGGCGATGGCTGAGCGGCTTTGCCGGCTCGGCCGGCACGCTGGTCGTCACGCTCGATTTTGCCGGTCTCTGGGTCGACAGCCGCTATTGGGTTGAGGCCGAATCACGGCTGGCCGGCACGGGCATCAGTGCGGTCAAGTCCAGCAGCGCCGCCGGCCTCGCGCTGTTCGACTGGCTGGCGCAGAACGTCGAGCCGGGTTCGGACGTCGGCGTCGACGGCGCCAGTCTGGGGCTGTCGCTTGCCCGCTCGATCGAATCGGCCCTGCAGCAGCGCGGCGCGCGGCTGCGCTCCGACCTCGACCTGATCGAGGAGATCTGGCCGGAGCGCCCGGCCCTGCCGGCCGCCACGGTATTCGCGCGTGACGGCAAGCTCGAAAGCCTGCAGCGGCGCGACAAGCTGGCGCGCGTACGCGACCAAATGAGCGCTGCCGGAACGCAGTGGCACTGGATCTCCAGCCTGGACGACATAGCCTGGCTGCTCAACCTGCGCGGCGCCGACGTGCCGTACAACCCCGTATTTCTCGCCCACGTGCTGATCGGCCCGCGCGACGTGCGCCTGTACATTGCTCCCGGCAAGCTCGGCACCGAACTGCAAAAGTCGCTCGCCGCGGACGGGGTGATCACGGTCGACTACGCACTGGCGCCGCGGGCGCTGCAGGCGCTGTCCGCGGGCGAAGGCCTGCTCGTGGATCCGCGCCGCGTAACCCATGCCATGGTCCATTCGGTGCCCGCGGGCGTGCGCATCGTGGAGCAGATCAACCCCAGCACGCTCATGAAGAGCCGCAAGACCGAATCCGAACTGGCGCACGTGCGTGCCGTGATGGAGCAGGATGGGGCGGCCTTGTGCGAGTTCTTCTCCTGGCTGGAGCAGGCACTGGCGCGGGGCGAAGCCATCACCGAGCTCACCATCGACGAGCAGGTGACGGCGCAACGGGCCCGCCGGCCGGGATTCGTGAGCCCCAGCTTCGGCACGATCGCAGCCTTCAACGCCAACGGCGCGGCCCCGCATTACAGCGCCTCTGAAGTTTCGCACGCCACCATCTGCGATGCCTCGGGCTGCGGCAACGGCCTGCTGCTCATCGATTCGGGCGGACAGTACGAGGGCGGCACCACGGACATCACGCGGGTCGTGGCCATCGGCACCATAACGCCCGCGCAGCGGCGCGACTTCACCCTGGTGCTCAAGGGCATGATCGCGCTGTCGCAGGCGCAGTTTCCCCGGGGCACGCGCTCACCCATGCTCGATGCGCTGGCGCGCGCGCCGATCTGGGCCGCCGGCATCGATTACGGCCACGGAACGGGCCATGGCGTGGGCTACTTCCTCAACGTCCACGAAGGCCCGCATGCCATCTCGCCGCATCTGGCGCCCGAACCGCAGACCGCCATGGAGCCGGGCATGATCACCTCCAACGAGCCCGGCATCTATCGGCCCGGCCTGTGGGGCGTGCGGATCGAGAATCTGCTCGCTACGGTGGCAGCGGCGCCGGGTGAATTCGGAGAATTCCTGCGCTTTGAAACCCTGACGCTGTGCCCCATCGACCGGCGCTGCATCGACTTGGGGCTGTTGCGGCAGGATGAACGTGCGTGGCTGGACACCTACCATCGCACGGTGCGCGAACGGCTCGCGCCGCTGCTGACGGGGGCGGCGCTGGACTGGCTGTTGCGGTACACGGAAGCGGTTTAGGCAATAGCAACTCGCTTTGCCCTTGAATTGCACAGGGATTTTATCGGGCGGCGGGTGGGCGATTTCGGCTTGGCAGTTGGCGAATCGCCTTCGCAGGGCTACGAGTCACGGCGTGATCGGGGTAGAGTGTCATTTTTTTAGCTGCCCACCTCAATCACCCGCACCCGCACCTTGCGCTCCTTGTCGCCGCGCACGACACTGAGCTCGGCCACGGCGTCGACACCCACGCGCCCGAGCTCGGCGACGAAGCTCGACAGGCCGTCGATGCGCTTGCCGTTGATGCCGACGATGACGTCGCCCAGGTCGCCGGTCTTGGGATTCATCGGCTTGAGCCCGACCTCGGCCGCCGGCGTGCCGCGCCGTACCTCCGCGATCACCACGCCGGCTATGCCGGCCCGCTCAACAAGGTCGGGCCGGACCGGCGTGATGCCGATCCCCGGCAGCGGTGCACGCCCACGGGCGATCAGGGAGGGAACGACCCGGTTGACCAGATCCACCGGGATGGCAAACCCGATGCCGGCCGAACTGCCCGATTCCGATCGTATCGCCGTATTGACGCCGACCAGCCGGCCGGCGCTGTCGAGCAGCGGTCCGCCCGAATTGCCCGGGTTGATGGCAGCATCGGTCTGGATGACGCCTGCGATCTCTCGCTCGTAGCTGGTGGGCAGCTGGCGGTCGAGCGCACTGACGATGCCGTGCGTGAGCGTGCGCTGCAGCCCGAACGGGTTGCCGATGGCGTAGACCAGCTGGCCTATCTTGAGATCGCCCGAGGTGCCCAGGCCGATGGGCCGCAGGTCGCGCGGAATATGCAACAGGCGGACCACGGCGAGATCGTATTCCGCAGAGGCCCCCACCACCCTGGCCTCGACGGGGTCGCCGGCATCGAGCTGCACGTAGACGCGGGTGGCGCCCTCGACCACGTGATTATTGGTAACGATGTGGCCGGCCGAATCCCAGACAAAACCGCTGCCCGCGCCGCGCGCCACTGCCGCGCCGAAGAAGCCGGCGCTGCTGACCACCTCGGTGGTTATGTAGGCCACCGATGGCGCGGCGTTTTCGAAAAGGGCAACCATGGCCTGCTCGGGCGCCAGCAGCGGTCCGCGCGGCGCAACGCTGCGCGGTTCGGGGCGGTCGCGTGCGTGGCCCGTGGGCCCGATGGCCGGGGCCAGCGCAACGACGGCGGCACATGCCAGCAGAAAAACGCGCCGGCGCCGTGCGACGCAGGTGGAGACGGGCGCGATCGGGCGCCGGGGCAGGAATGCAATGGGCATGCTGATGGCCGGCCCGCAGGCGGGCCGTGGATGGGAGACGGATAGGGCGCAATTATGGCCCGGGCCCGGATGGTCCACCGGGTTCATAATCGTGCCCGGCAGTCTCCCGTGATCAACCCCCGGAGACCGGTGCAGGCGCGCCGGTCAAATTATGCAGGACGACGCGAGCGTGAGTGAAGATGCCGGGCCTGCCGGCGCCCCCGCGCCGGGGCTGGCCCCCGGCATGAATGCGGCTGACAGCAGCTTCGACCTGTCGCTGCGGCTTCTTACGGCACTGGTGATGTTTGCGCTCGTCGGCAGCGTGAGCCTGCTCGTCTACCGGTGGATCGAACAGAACCGCCATGGCAGCGACGCCGTGCCTGTGCCGGCCAGCAGCAGCGTGCCGGCACCGGTTGCCAAGTCACCCGATCACGGGCCCTTGCACCGCGACGAAGTGCTGATGGATCCGGGCCGGGTGTTCAAATGCGAGGAGCAGGGCCGCGTGACATTTTCCGACCAGGCATGCCCCGGCACGGCGCCTGCCGTCCGTCCCGCTGCGCCCGCGGCATCGCCCTAGGCAAGCGGCCGTCAGGCTTCGGCGGTTTCCGGTTCCGCAGCGCTACCGTGGCTGCCAGCGTACTCCGCAAGGTCGCGCAGGTGGACCGCCAGGGCAGCGTCCATGGTGTTGGCGTGCTGTTCGAACCACCGCGGCAGTTCCTCGGCCAGGCTCTGGACGATCTCGGAGTCGCCGGCGTCGAAACGACGCCGCACCTCGGAAATGACTTCGAGCAGGGTCTCATGCTCGCGGGCATGGCAGGCGCAGGCGGCAAAGCCGGTTTCGATCATCCAGCGCTCTTCCTGCGAGCAATGCCGCAGCAGATGCTCATGCAGCGCCAGGAGCTTCTCGCCCTGGTCACCGGGTTGGCCCAGCGCGCACAGCAGCTCGTGGAACTCGCGATGGATGGCATCCATGGGCGCGAACCCGACGGCGAAGTAGCCAAGCTCTGCGACGGTACCGGCTAGCGGGCCCGGCACTTCGCCTGCTGGCGTGGAGACAAGATTTCCGATCACGCTGTTGACGACCCTGGTATTGACGGCGACGTTTTCCATGATGCGACTCCCGATGACGAAATCCTGCGGCAGGCAGCTGGCTCGTGAAGGGCAGCGTGCGCGTGGACAGCGGCTGCGCCAATCGCGCATTCATGCCGGGTTTGCGGCACCCGTACGGAATGCTCGTCTCGTGCGCTGGCCACGCACCTTTTATGCGGCACTGCACCATGCTTGGCATGGATCTGCGGATGGTTTAGCGGTAAACCATGACCGGCAAATGACTGTGGGTGAGAACCTTCTGGGTTTCACTGCCCAGCAGGACCGCGCTCAGCCCGCGGCGCCCATGCGACGCCATGAAAATGGCGTCGCACTGCGTCCGCGTTGCCACGTCGATGATCGATTCGTACGGCGAAAATGATCGGGATACGACGCCTTCAAACGCCACGCCCGCCGCGCCGGCCTGTGCCTCGAGAACGCCCAGGCGCTCGCGCCCCAGCTGATCGGCGCGCTGCTCGTACTCGGCGATGGATTCCGGCCGGTATTCGGAAAGGCTGGCATAGGCATAGGGTTCGACCACCGTCACGCCAACGATTTTCGAACCCAGGCGACGGGCCAGATCGACCGCCCCGCTCATCGCGTGCAGCGACAATTCCGAACCATCGGTCGGCACCAGGATCTTCTCCAGCATCTATCGCTCCCGTTTTGCGCGCCCGACGTCGATCCCGGGCCGCGGCAAGGATGCGTCAGCGACGCGCCCCCCAATCCCATGCTAGGACCGATGGGTCAGCAGCCGCTTGATGGCAGTCAAGCAATGCGCATCAAACGCCCTGCAGGCGCTGCAGCGCGCACGCGGCGGCCGCAAACCCCATGGTGGCCGTGACGGTGACGGCGGAGCCGTAGCCGCCGCAGGCTAGCGGGCTGCCCGGCACTGCGGCGGTATCGCCATCCGGCGAGGGCGGCGCCGCTGTTGGCCATGTCAAGTGTTCATCGGAGAAAATCGCGGCGACTCCAAACGGCGCAGCCACTTTCCCGTCCGCGCGGCTGAATCCGTATTCCTGGCGCAGCCGCTGGCGCAGGGCCGCCAGGAGCGGGTCGCCGTGGGTGAGCGCCAGGTCCGCCTGGCGGATCCTGAGGGGATCCTTGCGACCGCCAGCGCCGCCGCAGGTGACGACGTGCACGCCGGCAACGCGGCCGTGGGCAATGAGGGCGGCCTTGGCGGGAACCTGGTCGATGCAGTCGATCACGACATCGAGTCCGGCGAGCACGGACGGGGCATTAGCGGCGGTGACGAATTCCTCGATGGCGTCCACCCGTGCCTGCGGATTGATGAGCCTTATCCGCTCGGCCATGGCCACCACCTTGGCCTTGCCGAATTCGGTTTCGAGGGCGTGGATCTGGCGGTTGGTATTGCTCTCGGAAACGTGGTCAAGGTCGATGAGGCGCAGCCAGCGCACGCCCGAGCGGGCGAGCGCCTCGGCGGCCCAGGTGCCAACGCCGCCCAGGCCAACCACGCCCACCCGCGCCTGGGTAAACCGTACGAGGCTTGCCTCGCCATAGAGCCGCGCCACGCCGCCGAAGCGGCGGTCCGCCGCAGGGCCGGCCGCGCCGTCCGTGAAGTCCGTCACGACGGCTGAATGCTGCTTGATCAACGGCGCAGTGCCGCGCCCGTTCGCCGACATTTTCGCGCTCCTGCGGCACCGCGCAATTCGTGCAATGATCGCCGTTGCACGGAGCCCGCCATCATGAATCCACCATCGCGCACCATCGCCCCGCCCGCAGCCATCGCGGCCGATCTTCGCACGGAATATCACCGGGGCGAACTGCGCGAGGACGAGGCCGGCGACGATCCCTACGAACTTTTCGGGCGCTGGTTCGCCGAGGCGGTTGCCGGCGGCGGGCGCGACCCCAATGCGATGGCGCTGGCCACAGTGGACCCCGCGGGCCAGCCGAGCGTGCGCATCGTCCTGTGCAAGGAGTTCGACGCCCGCGGATTCGTCTTCTATACCAACTTCTCAAGCCGCAAGGGCGTGGAGCTGGCCGGCAATCCGCACGCTTCCCTGCTTTTCTACTGGGCCGGGCTCGAGCGCCAGGTGCGCATCGGCGGCCGCGTGGAAAAGGTCGATGACGCGGAATCGGACCGGTACTTCGGCCAGCGGCCGCGCGCGGCACGCATCGGCGCCTGGGCATCGCCGCAAAGCCAATCCATACCCGACCGCGCCGTTCTCGAGGAGCGCACCGCGCAGATGGAGCAGCGCTTCGCCGGCCAGGCAGATCCGCCGCGCCCGGCGCACTGGGGCGGCTATCGGCTGGCGCCCGGCGCGATCGAGTTCTGGCAGGGGCGGCCATCGCGCCTGCACGACCGCCTGCTCTACACCCGCGATTCCGGCGCCTGGAAGCGCACGCGCCTCGCGCCCTGATTTCTGCGCTGCGGCCGGAGCCCCGGCAGGGCAAGGCCGGCTTCGTTCTTTCGGATGATCCACCTCGCGGCGGCGGGCGACGAAGACCTCGTCGCGATCACGGCAACGGGCTATGATAGGCGCCTTGCGGGGTCCGTTCCTGACAATGGATGCCCGAGCCGGATGACCCCGACCCAGAGAGCATGAGCCGACCATGAGCGCAGACCAGATCTCTATCATCATCGTCGAGGACGAACCCGAATTCCGCCGCCGATTCGCGCAGATCATCGACAGCGAGCCGACCATGCGGCTCGCTGGCGTGGCGGCCAACAAGCGGGAGGCGCAGGCGCTGATCGACCGCGAGGAATTCGACGTCATGCTGATCGATCTGGGCCTGCCCGACGGCACGGGCATCGATCTCATTCGCAATGTCAGCCAGCGCAAGCCCGATGTCGACATCATGGTGGTCACGGTTTTTGGCGACGAGCAGCACGTGGTCTCGTCCATCGAGGCGGGTGCCACGGGTTACATACTCAAGGACTCCACTCCGGCCGACGTTATCTCGTGCATCCGCCTCCTGCGGGCGGGTGGTTCGCCGGTGAGCCCGGTCGTGGCCCGCAGCGTGCTGCGTGCCATCCGCTCGCGCATGGGCGGCGTCGCCACCAGCAGCAACACCGTACCGCCGCGCTCTGCCAATGCCGAAAACAATCCGCTATCGGCACGCGAAACGGAAATCCTGCAACTGCTCGCCAAGGGCATGAGCTTCAATGAAATCGGCGAAATACTCGGCATCTCGCCGCACACCGTGACCGCGCACATCAAGAAGATCTATCGCAAGCTTGCGGTGCACTCGCGCGGCGAAGCCGTCTACGAAGCCAGCCAGATGGGCTTGCTCAAGACCTGAAATCGGTCTTGGACCTCCGGGAAACACTGTGCTTGCCGTACCGCGCCGTCCGGCGGCAGCCGCAAATTAGTCCGCTCAAGCCATTGCGGCTGCTTGCGGCAGCAGCGGCGCTCCTGTTTCTGTCCACCAGTGCCGCGGGCGCAATTGCGCTGCATCGGCTCGAGTGGACCTTCGCAGCCCCGGATCCGCAAGCCGTCGCGGACAACCCGGACGGTTCGCCCGGCGCGCCGCCCAGCACCTTCGACCTGCCGTTGCACTGGTCCACGCTGGAGGGATCGCCCCTGCACCGTGTGGCGCTGCGCCTGCATTTCGGGGTTGCGGCGGTGCCTGATCAGCCATGGGCGGTCCTGCTGTCGCATTTCAGCGAGGGCGGCCGTTTCAGCGTCAATGGCAAGTTCATCGGCGCGATCAGCGCCGAAAGCAACGAGCGCCATGTCGCGTGGCACCGTCCGCAACTGCTCACGCTGGATCCGGCGCTGATGGTCGAGGGCGACAACCAGATCCTGATAGAGACCACCTACGGTCCCGGTTTGCATGAGCTGGCGGGCGTCGAGGTCGGGCCGCTGGGTGAATTGTGGAACAGCTACGCACGCGCATACTTCTGCGACATCGTCTGGACCTGGACCGGCGCCACCATCGCCACGCTCGCCGTGCTGGTCTTCGGCGCACTGTGGTTGCAGCGCCGCGAGCCGGTGCCCCTTTTCCTGGCGGTGGCCTCGCTGTGCTGGCTGGGATACTGCGCTGCGTGGCTGACCGAGGTGATGCCCGTAGGGTTGCGCATGGGCGTGGAACTCGTGGCGCTGGCAGGGCTCGCGGCGTTCCTGGCCGCCTTGTCCATTACCTTGATGCGCATGTCGGGACTCTCGCGGCGCCGCGAGGAATGGCTGATCGGCCTATATGCGTCCCTCGGGCCGGCAATGGCCCTGGGCACCGGCCTGCGGGCGGAACCGTATCTGCTGCTGTCATGGCAGCCGGGCCTGTATCTCATACTGGCTGCGGCAACCGGCGTGGGCCTGTACCGGCGCACGCGCGGACTGGGCGCGCCGCACCCGCTGGCGCTCGCCGGCGCCGCGGCCCTGCTTGGCGGTGCCTTGCTCGACATGGGAGGTGCCGTGGGCCTGAACGCGTTCGGCGGCGCGCCATTCCTCAATTACATGGCGCCGCTGATGCTGGTCGCACTGGCGGCGCCGCTGATCGACGGCCTGATCCGCACCATGCACGAAACCGAAGCGGCCCGGGTCGAGCTCGAGACACGCGTACGCGAGCGCGAGCAACTGCTCAAGCGCAACTTCGAGCGCCTGCGCGAGAGCGAACGGGTCAAGGTCGAGTCGCAGGAGCGCCAGCGCATCATGCAGGACATGCACGACGGGCTGGGTTCGCAACTGATGTCGGCCCTGATGCTGGTCGAGCGCGGCGCAGTCAGCAACGACCAGTTCGCGCAGATCCTGCGCGAATCCATAGACGACATGCGCCTTGCCATCGACGCCCTCACCGCCGAAGACGCCGATCTCACGGCATCGCTGGGCAATCTGCGCTTCCGCATGGAGCCGCGGCTGCGCGCCGCTGGCATGGAGCTGACCTGGGATGCACGGCGCCTGCCCGAAGAAATCGGCCTGCATCCCGACGTGGTGCTGCCGATACTGCGTATCGTTCAGGAGGCGCTCACCAACGCGCTCAAGCACAGCGGCGCGCGCGCAGTGCGTGTCGTCCTCCTGGTGGAAGGGGTTGGCGACGCGCGCATGCTCGATATCCGCATCGCGGACAACGGCGCCGGCATATCCGAGGAACGGGTGGGTGGCCGCGGCCTGCTCAACATGCGCAACCGGGCACAGAAGATCGGCGCGCAACTCAAGGTCGAAACCGCCGCCAATGTTGGCACCACGGTGCACCTGCGGTTTCGCATCGGCCCTGCCGTACCCAACACGCGCTCGCAGCAGACGGTGCTCAACACGCAGGCTGTCATCGAACGCGCCCGCCAGGAATAGCCAAGGCGCATCCTTCGGCCGGCAGCACCGGACCAAGGATGCGCTACCCCGCTATACGGCGCTCAGCCGGCGCTTGCGCGCGAAGGCGCGGCGGAATTTCTCCACCTTGGGTCCGATCACGAACATGCAATAGCCCTGGGTCGGATTATTGCGAAAGTATTCCTGGTGATGGGTTTCGGCGCGGTGATAGCGGTCGACCGGCGCCAGTTCCGTGACGATGTCGTCCTCGAAGAGGCGAGCCGCATCCTGCAGGAACTGCTGCGCCTCGGCCTTCTGCCCTTCGGAGTGATAGAAGATGGCCGAGCGGTATTGCGGCCCCACGTCATTTCCCTGCCGGTTGCGCGTGGTCGGATCGTGGATCGAAATGAAGATCTCCAGCAGTTCCCGATAGGTGATCCTGCCGGGATCGAATTCAATCCGCACCACTTCGGCGTAGCCGGTGGCGCCGCCGCAGACGCGCCGGTAGTCGGGATTGTCGATAGTTCCGTTTGAATAGCCCGACTCGAGGTCCACGACGCCTTCGAGATCTTCATACACCGCCTCGAGACACCAGAAACAGCC
>Ga0075030_100000471_pt1 | contig 34948 bp, 33 predicted proteins | sample LitLauG_LLR_2012_FD_71393 | JGI IMG/M metagenome (GOLD analysis project Ga0075030, IMG submission 71393) | Freshwater sediment microbial communities from Pennsylvania, USA - Little Laurel Run_MetaG_LLR_2012 | ecosystem: Environmental > Aquatic > Freshwater > Creek > Sediment | place: USA...
TACTCCATCACGCTGGCGATCACGGGCCGCCCCAGCAACTTCCCGTGGGCATTGATGATCGCATCCTCCAGCCCTGTGTCCTTCTTGGCTTGCCGGAGTCGCGACGAGTAGGGTTTCAGATCCACAAACTTCAGCGGATCCGTCGAGGCCAGGTTCCCGTCGAAGGTCTCGTATTGATTGTCGTCGAGCAATTGCGCCAGGCGGGTCCGCGCGTCAATCCGGAAGTGCTTGTCGCACTTCGGGCAGACGTTCATGTTTTCTTCGAGATCCTTCTTCCAGATAATCTGCCGGCAGTTCTCACACTTCACCCACAGGCCTTCGGTGCGAACTTTCTTCTCGCCCGAGGTATCCAGCTCGCCGGATTCGCGCTTAAACCAAGCCATAGATGAGTCCCGAGTCCTGAGTCGCGAGTCCCGAGCAAAGGCCAAAAGGGCCGGGGCCTTTGCTCGCGACTCGCGACTCGGGACTCAGGACTAGCTTCAGTATTCGATTCCCCTCTGTGCCATCACGCCTTTTTCGTAGGCATGCTTGACCTGCCGCATCTCGGTAACGGTATCGGCGGCGTCGACGATTGCGGGGTGCGCATTGCGGCCCGTCAAGATGACGTGGACCATCTCCGGCTTTCTCTTGAGGCTCTCGACCACCTTGGCCGGATCCAGCATGCCATAGCTGATGGCGTAGTTAATCTCATCGAGAATCACCAGATCCCACTGCCCCGACTGAATCGCCCGATCCGCTTCCGCCCAGGCCTCTTGCACCATCCGCACATCTTCCGGGTCCGGCTTCTCCGCACCCACCTTCACGAAGCCGCGGCCCATCTGCTTCATGACAAACTTGTCGCCAAAGGCCTGGACCGCGTCGAGCTCGCCATAGTGCCACGAGCCTTTCAGGAACTGCAGCATCAGAACGCGCATTCCCTGGCCCACCGCGCGGAGGGCCGTCCCCATCGCGGCTGTGGTCTTGCCCTTGCCTGGGCCGGTGTTTACGATGATAAGGCCACGACGGATATCAACCATGCCGGAATCGACGTCTGATTCTACTAGAACCGAAGCGCGGCGTCCCTTTCCGATACCACCCCAGGATCAATATGAGACGCTCAGCGATAAGGAAGAGCTGGACAAATAAATCGCAACGAATCATCCCCTTGCTCAGTCATAACGTTGGTTAACAATTTTGTCGGAAGTTGTGGCATGCTTGACCACATCGCCTTAGGGAATCTTGCCGGTATCGAACTTTTCCGCGGAACTGTTGCATCCAATGTTGCGTAACTCGGTCAGGCGGATCTCTGTCCCCTCGCTCACCGCGGAGGTCTCATGGTGATCAACAAGTGTTTCGTGTTCTTGTTGGCCGCGCTCGTGGCAACGCCAGCTTTTGCCGGTCAGCACGTAGCCGTTCACCCCAGACCCACGGATTCAGGAGACCAGGTGGCGATTCGGGAGATCGTCGACATGGAGCGGCAGGCGAAGGAGGCCAGCCTGCACCGCGACGCTGATTTCTCCCAGAGAACTCTCGCCGAAGACTACGTTGCGATCACTCCACTGGGCCAGGTGACGACAAAGCAGGACACGCTATCGGCGCGCAAGAGCGGCCAGCTTCGCTACGACACGATCAACGTCACGGATATGGTGATTCGCGTCTATGGCGACACCGCGGTCGTCACTGCTCGGGCCGATGTGAAGGGCCATCAGCTTGGTGAAGACTTCAGCGGCCCTTATCGCTACACGCGTGTGTGGGTGCGCCGCAGTGGCCGTTGGCAGACTGTCAGTTACCAGGCTACCGTTACTCAATAGGCAGGAACTTCAGCTTGTGATTTCGAGGACATGCCAGAGTTGTACGCAACACCAACCCGGAAACATGTTTTCCTGATTCCACCTAGTTCCAAGCAAACCTCAGAATGTCGTCTCGAGAGGCTGACCGGATGATCTCGAATCGAAACCTGCCAGTTTCCGCCGGCTCCCATGTGAAACTTCTGATCTCCTGGTTTCTGTTCTCGGTCGCATTCGCCTGCCTCTCGGCCGCCCAGGACCGGCTCTGTCCCGATAAGAGAACCCAGATCGAAGCCGCTGTGTCGAAGTTCATGGCATCGACTCACGTGCCTGGCCTCTCCGTTGCGATCGTCGAAAACGGAGAATACGAGTGGTCTGCTGGTTTCGGTTTTGCCGACGCGGAGAACAATGCGCCTGCGAATGAACACACGCTCTTCCGCCTGGCGTCGATCTCTAAGCCGCTGACGGCCACCGCTGCAATGCAACTCTGGGAGAAAGGCGTCCTCGACTTAGACGCTCCTGTGCAGAAGTACTGTCCGGCATTTCCTCAGAAACCATGGCCCATCAGCACACGCCAAGTGATGGGACACCTAGCCGGCATTCGCCACTACAAATCAGAGTCGCAGGACGATCCCGAGATCGGCAATACAAAGCACTTCGACAACCCAATTCAGGCTGGCCTCGACTTTTTCAAGAAAGACCCTTTGGTTTCAGAGCCCGGCAGTTCCACTACTCCACCCACGGCTACACACTGGTGGGGTGCGTAATCGAAGGCGCATCCGGCGCAAAATACACGGACCTCATGCGGCAGACCGTGTTCGTTCCCGCCGGCATGCAGCACACACAAGCAGACGATCGCTTCGCGATCATCCCCTATCGCACACGCTTCTATCATAAGACCGAGTCAGGCGCGGTCGAGAATGCCGATTTCCTTGACTCCACATACAAGATTCCGGGCGGCGGGTGGCTATCCTCGGCCGAAGACATGGCGTGCTTCGAAGAGGCTATTCTCAATGACAAACTGATCAAGCGTGCGACTCGTGACCTGATGTGGACAGCGCTTAAGCCTTCCGACGGCTCCAAGGACGCCTACGGCCTCGGCTGGGGCACCTGGGACGAAGGTGGCATCGCTGCCGTCGGGCACACCGGGGGCCAGCAGGGGACCAGCACAGCGTTCGTGATTGCTCCGGCAAAGCGCGCCGGTGTTGTGGTTCTTACCAACATGGACGACACCAGTCCAAACGTTCTGGCTGTGGAGATTCTAAGAGTGCTGGTTGGATCAACAGCGAAATCGGAAATGAAGTAGCGACCGCTTCGTTTTCAATCAACAACCAGAAATCAACAATGCTCCTCAGTGTCCGGAGTGATACGGATGCCCCTTCAAGATGGTGAATGCCCGGTACACCTGCTCCAGTAGAACCACTCGAGCCAGCTCATGAGCCAACGTCATCTTGCCCAGTGAAATCACCTGCTGAGCAGCAGCTCTGGCTTGGTCGCTGAAACCATCCGCTCCTCCGATGGCAAAGACGAGCGGCAGCGGATTACGGTCCTGGTAGTCTCCCAAAAGCATCGCGAACTGCTCGGAAGAAAACTCCTTACCCCGCGAATCCATTAAAATCAGGCTAGACTTCGCCGCGCTTTTCGATGCCCCGGTGCGGCCGGCGATGGCAAGCACCGCCGCTTCGCCTCGAACAGGGATCCCTTCAACCTCTACATAGCGTGATATCCGCTTGAGGTACTCCGCCGTCAACGCTTGAATCGCCGGCTCCTTCGTCTTCCCGATCCATGCGATTTTGATCTTCACGGCGATTGGGTTCCCTCATTTCCTTCCCGATGCAAGTACGACGGACGCCCCAAACGCGACCCTTTCACCGTCATAATATCGCCGAACCGACTCATGCACTTCGGCGTGCACCTGCGGCCACTTTGCCGACGGCACTCTTTCGAGCATAGGGCGGAATGGGACGGAAACTGCTTGAACTTGCTGCCAAACTTCCTCCACCGAGCCGGGCCACGACCAGGGTAGCGTCTTCACTTCTTCCTCGACATCAACGTAGCCCGCGCTCCGCAGAACTGCCGACAAGCTTCCGGGATTCGCAAACCGGAATGGATCGGGACCGCCCGGCTGCAACAACGGCCCGCCCGCATGTTTATGCGCCACGCCGATCATGCTCTCCCAGTAAGGCTGGTCGAACGATCCCCAGGCCAGAAAGGACGCCCGCGCGCCCGGCCGCAAAACGCGCCACAGTTCGCGGAAAGCCAGGCCCGGATCGCGGAAAAACATTACGCCAAAGCGAGACGTAGCCAGGTCGAAGCTGTCGTCGGGAAAGGGCAGGCTATGAGCATCAGCCGCCCGCGTAGTGAAGTTGTTAAGCCCACGGGCTTGCGCCCGCTGCGTCGCGATCTCCAGTAATTCCGCACTCAAATCCAGCGCGGTCACCTGTCCCTGGCCTCCCACGCGAAGCGCCAGGCTGATGGCAGGCTCGCCAGTTCCACTGGCTAAATCCAGCACCTGCATTCCCGGGGCCGGCCGCGCATATTCCACCAGCGCATCGGTCACTGGCTGTCCCATGGCCGCTGACTTAGCTTTCCACTTCTCAGCGGCAACCAGCCGGTACTGGGATCCCCAGCACGGTTCGGAGTCTGGCTTCGATGTCATGGAGACCTTCGAGACACAGAGAAATATCTATGCAGTCTTTCGCTTCCTCTTTTTCGGAGTGGACGATGCGGCACTCGTCTTGGGCTTCCTCGCCACCGTCTTCAGATCCGCCGGCTGCAGGCGTTTGGCCGACTTCCACAGCCGCTCCAGATCATAGAACTTCCGCGCCTTCTCGGAAAAGACGTGGACCACGAAGTCGACGTAATCAACCAGCACCCACTCGGCCTGGTTGTAACCCTCGACGTGCGTCGGGCGCAAGCCCGTGGCTTTCAGGCGAAACTCCACTTCGTCGGCGATGGCCTGAATCTGCCGCGGATTGGTCCCACTGCACAGCACGAAGTAGTCGGTAAAGGCTCCCGACCCTTTTTCCATTTCGAGGATGCTGAGTTCTTCGCCCTTTTTTTCGAGGCAGGCTTGAATGGCGGCGGCAACTTGCTTTTTCAGTTCGCTCTTCTTCATTCGATGGTTGGGAATTCGTGGTTAGTCGTTCGGCCCAAGTCGTTATGCGACTTCCATTGTAACCGACCGTCTACTCTCTCGGTCTATTTAGAGCAAGCCCTTCGCGACCGGCTCTTCCTGAGCAGTAAGCCGATATGGCGATTAATACGCCACAGCGGTCCGATGTAGTAATCTCGAACGAATAAATATGGGTTAAGAATTGCTGGTTCGCTTCCGCAGGAGAGGTAAGAAACTTAGCTCCTCACCTCCGTGTGGTGGCGGTGGGCCACATTCGGATTCGGAGGATAATCCTCTGACCTTGCAGTGCTTAAGACAGCGCATTTTGGGAAGCAGAAGAGTCACGCCCTTCTATTCATCGGCACTCCTTTTGTTGGTCTCGCCCACCTGGGCTAGCCCGGCTCCGCAGACTCCGCATCCGGTCATTACCGACATATCTGTCGCTGAACAAGCTCATGGCATCGATGTAGAAGTAGCGTTCAGCAAAGTTGTGCACGCTAAGGTGAGTACGGTCGAGCACCCGAACCGCCTGGTGTTCGATTTTCCAGGATGTGAGCTGGCTCGGCTGGGTCAGCGTCTGGTGGTGAATCGCGGACCCGTCCTCGCGGTTAGGGCTGCTGCATTCAGCGTCGCGCCACTGGTCGCACGGGTCGTCATTGATCTCGAGTCCTTTCCGGATCACGAAGAGTCGTATACCGAAAACCGGCTTGTCATCCACCTCAGCTCAACCGGGGGCGCCCGGGATTCCGCTCCGGGCCGCGGTGAAAACAAGGGCCCGGCTGACGGTCAACCAGTTGACTCTGGACCAGATCGCACAGCGCACAACCCCCCGGATGGTGCGCTGCACGGGCTAGGCGCGCAGCCACCAACTGTGGGTACACCCAGGGCGACGATCCAGGTCACCGCTTATACCCTTCTTGCCAAGGCACGTGCTTTGACCGTCTCCGACCTGGAGCCGCTGGAAGCCAAGGCACAAGCCGGCGATCCCGAGTCGGAAACCACTCTGGGGCTCGCGTACCATGCCGGGACATTGGTGAAGCAGGACGACGCGGAAGCGCGTCGCCTGCTGCAGAGCGCAGCGAATCGCGGCTTTATGGCAGCGGAGCAAGCCATGGGGATATTCAGTCAATCTGGCTTTGGAATGCCGCCCGATAAGGATCAGGCGGTCATTTGGTATACGAAGGCAGCGCAAGACGGATCGAGCGATGCGGCGACCAGCGTGGCCCTGATGTACTCCACCGGCGACGGAATCCAAAAGGACGAAGCCAAGGCGGTGGCATGGTTTCGCCGTGCAGCTGAGGCGGGCGACGCGACCGCAGAGTTGAACCTTTTTGCCCTATATCGGCGTGGTGAAGGAGTGCCGCGGGATGATGCGCAAGCGGTCTTCTGGCTCACCAAAGCCGCCGCCCAGGGCCTGCTTCCAGGGATGCTTGAACTGGCGCGGTGGGAGATGGAGCCGGAGCACGGCCGCAATGTCGACGCGGCCACCGGCTGGTTTAAGAAAGCCGCCGATCTCGGTGATGCATCGGCGCAAGCCACCCTTGGGGATATTTTCGTAGATCAAAAGCTCGGCCGCTTGGACTATGGCCAGGCGGTTCTCTGGTACCAAAGGGCGGCCGACCAAGGGCTGCGAGAGGGACAATTTGGATTGGGATCACGCTACTTGCTTGGGCAAGGAGTTGCCCAGGATCTGGAGGAAGCCAAACGTTGGCTAACCCCGGCGGCAGACCAGGGCCATCCATATGCCCAATTGTTGCTGGCGAATATGTTCGAGGCGGGACAAGGCGGGCCAGTGGATGTAGCTGCAGCGAAAAAATACTATGAACCGGCCGCGAACTATGGTGTCGCCCAAGCGCAATACCACCTCGGGCTCTTGCTGGCTAGAGACCGCAGCAGTGAGAGCAGTCTTGTGTCTGCCTACAAGTGGTTGGTTCTTGCCCAGGACTCGGTGAAGGAGGGCGCCGCTCCCGCGGAAGAGCTTCGGAAACGGCTCACGCCCCCTGAGTTGACCCAAGCCGAGCGAGAGATTGACGACTGGCGCACGGCGCAGCTTGCGCGCCATTCGAATCGCTGACTTGCCGCTGATCGACCAACTTATTTGTACAATCCCATCTTCCGAATGTACTCCGCTACCGCCGCGTCCAGGAACCGCCCCAGCGGCTTGCCCGCAGCCGCAGCCGAGCGGATCGCCGTGGCCGATGCGGGCTGATGCAGGTCGCCCAGAAAATGAATGGTCGCTCCCGGCAGCACCAGGTCTCCCACAGCTCGCTGTTTATGAAATGGCCGGGTCACCTCCGGCCGCGGACGCAGGCTTTCCGGCAGCGCGTTCGCGACATCCGCCAGCGAATATCCCGGTCGGCTGGCCACCACAAACTCACACTCGCGAAACAGCGCTTCCGCCTGGTGCCATTTCGCAATATCCGCGAATGCGTCCATCCCAACCAGCAGGAATAGCTTGTCGCTGGCCTTAAACTTCTGCTTCAGCCGCCTCACCGTGTCGATCGTGTAATTTGGCTTGTCCGGGCGGGGCTTTCCGCCGCTCCCATCCTCCGGCGGCGCCTCCAGCAGCGAAGGCACGAACGCCTTCTCCGCGGCCGTGGCCAAAACCAGCATGGCAAAACGATGAAGGAACGGCGAAAGCGGCTGCCGCTGCTTGTGCGGCGGGACGTTCGCCGGCACGAAGTGAACGCGATGGAGTTTGTACTGCTCCATTGCCGCCCGAGCCAATGCCAGGTGCCCGCGATGGACCGGATCGAACGTCCCGCCAAATAGGCCGATGTTCATGCCACAAGGATGACGAAGGAGTCCCGGCTAGTCTCCCGATTTAGGGCTCCGGATGCAAGCTCGAACTGCGTCCAAATGCCCGAACGGCCATTGTCCCGAAGGCCAGCGAACCAAGTCGGTTAACGTTCACGCCGTTCGGGAAAGCGAAATGAACTCCTGTAACTAACCATGTTTCCCTTTTTGGTACTAGCATAGTGCCATGCGAGTAAGCCTCCCCCTACTTCGCATCCCGCCGTCGCGTGCGCCAATTCTGCGCTATGGCGTTGCCGTGCTGAGTACGGCACTCGCCCTGATCCCGACGGTGCTGCTGGCGGACGTCTCTGAAAGCCGCCTCGCCCTGTTTGGCGTGGCGGTTATGGTGAGCGCCTGGTACGGCGGTTGGAAGCCCGGAGTCGTCGCCACTGCGTTCGCGCTTACCGTCAGCGCCTACTTCTCGCTCGCCGGAGAGCACACCTCGGCTCAGTTACAAACAGCCATCATCCGTCTGTCCCTTTTCTTTTTCATCGCGATGGCCATCTGCTGGCTCAACGCGGCGTTGCGGTCTGTGCAAGAGACCCTGCGCCGCTCGGAGCTGAATTTCCGTTCGCTGGTCACCAACGCCCCCTATGGCATCTGCCGGTGTGACGCCACGGGTAAGATTCTCGATGCGAACCCCGCGTTCCTCGAATTGCTTGGCTACCCGTCTACCGCGGAGTTGATCGGCCAGCACATTTATGACCTCTACGGCGATACGGACCAGTGGTTCTTTCTCGCCGACTCTCTTCGCGCTGCGGAGCCCTTCAAGGGGCTGACCGCAGAATGGAAGAGGAAGGACGGCACGCCCACCGGCGTTCGCGTCTCTGGCCGCTCGGTGACCAATGGCCGCGACGGTGATGTGGTATTCGAGCTCTTTGCTGAAGACATCACCGAGCGCCGCGCCCTGGAACAGCAGCTTCGCCAGTCTCAAAAAATGGAAGCCGTGGGCCGCCTGGCTGGCGGCATCGCACACGACTTCAACAACCTCCTGATGGTAATCTCCGGTTACTCGGAATTCCTCCTCGAACGTCTCGGCTCCGACCCGAGCCTGCGCAATCCTGCCCAGGAGATCGCCGGCGCCGCCGACCGCGCATCCTCGCTTACCCGCCAACTCCTCGCTTTCAGCCGCAAGCAGATGCTCGCCCCCAAAATGGTCAACCTGAACAGCATCGTCACCGAAAACCTCAAAATGCTGACCCGCATGATCGGGGAAGACATCGACCTGGTGATGGTTCCAACCACGAATCTGTGGCCGGTGCGCGCCGACTCCGGCCAGATCGAGCAGGTCATCATGAACCTTGCCGTCAATGCCCGGGACGCCATGCCGTCAGGCGGAAAGCTCACCCTCGAGACGTCGAACGTCTCGCTCGACGAAGACTACGCCCGCTTTCACGCCCCGCTCCGCCCCGGGGATTACGTGACGATCGCCATTAGCGATACCGGCGTCGGTATGGACACGGAAACTCAGTCCCATATCTTCGAACCTTTCTTCACCACCAAGGGACCGAAGGGAACCGGCCTCGGGCTGTCGACCGTCTACGGCATCATCAAGCAGAGCGGCGGCTACATCTGGGTGTTCAGCGAGGTGGGGAAAGGGACAACGTTCAAGATCTACTTGCCGCGGGTGGCGGCGACAGGAGAGTTGGCGATAGCGCAGGTCGCCGCGCAGGACGAAACGCGCGCAGTCGAACCAGGCACGGAAACGATTCTGGTGGTCGAAGACGAGGCCAACCTGCGCTACCTCGCCCGCCAGTACCTCGAAAAGCAAGGCTACAGAGTGATCGAAGCCGCTGACGGCGCCGTTGCGATGCAGATCGCTGTCGCTCATGAAGGCGTGATCCACCTGCTTCTGACCGACGTCATCATGCCCGGCATGAACGGCCGTGAACTAGCCCAGCGCATCTCTGAGATTCGCCCCAACGTGAAAGTCCTGTATATGTCCGGATACACGGAAAACGTGGTCGGACACAACGGCATGCTGGACGCGGGCGTTCGCCTGCTCCAGAAGCCCTTCAACCTTCGCGACCTGAAGAGCAAAGTGCGCGAAGTCCTCGATACCAGCTCAACTCCTCCGGAGGTTGCGATGTCCATGCAGTCTGGCTCACCACGCCAAAGCATGCGTGTGCGAGAAGTCCCAGCCACGCGCGCACAACGATTCCAACTTCACTTGCCACTGCGCTATCGCCGAGTCGGCGAAAGCAATTGGCGCGAAGGCACGACGGAAAATATCAGCCGTTCCGGAATGCTCTTCAAAACCGAGGAAGTGCTGCAGCCCAGCTCACAACTGGAAATCAACCTTGTCCTCCCGGCCGAAATCGCCGGCCTATCGGCCACCGAAGTCGTGTGCCGCGGAGAAGTGGTGCGTTCGATCGCACCTCAGGGAGGAACGGTGAGCCCGGCGCTGGCCGCGCGGATTCTCCAGTATCACTTTCAGCACGGCCCGCTTCCCAGAGCGTGAGGTGCTCATCGGTTTTGTGGTGGTAGAGCGCAGAAAAAGAGGCGGCCTTATCGGGGCCGCCTTTGGTCTTCTTAGCGAACTTTGCGAATCCTTAGCGCTTTTTGCGGTTAAACTTTTTGTGTCGCGGCTTCCTGCGAGCTTCGCTCGCGAAGCGCCTCAACCTCTTCGGCGATCGCGTACTTCAACTCCTCGATTCCTTTTCCGGTTACGGCCGATATTTCGTAGAGGTTCACCTTGCGCTTTTTGCAATAGCGTTTTAGCTTGGCGAGCTTGTCTTTGTTTGCCACGTCAATCTTTGACGCGACCATGATCATCGGCTTCTCTTCCAGGTGCGCCCCGAAGCTGCCCAGTTCGCCGATGATTACCTCCACATCTTTGGTTACGTTTTCCCGCCCGCTACTGTCGGAAACATCCACCAGGTGCACCAGCAGCCGCGTGCGTTCGATGTGCCGCAGAAACTGCGTGCCCAGCCCGGCTCCGGTATGCGCGCCCTCGATCAGGCCGGGAATATCGGCTACCACGAAGCTAACTTCATTTTTGGCATCGCCGACCGCGACCACGCCCAGGTTCGGTTCCAACGTGGTGAACGGATAATCCGCGATCTTCGGCCGGGCCGCGGAAATGCGCGAGATCAGCGTGGACTTGCCCACGTTGGGATATCCGACGAGCCCCACATCCGCGAGCAGCTTCAGTTCCAGCCGGTACAGACGCTCTTCCCCGGGCCTCCCTGGTTCGTGCTCGCGCGGAGCCTGGTGCACCGACGTGGCAAAGCGCGCATTCCCGCGCCCGCCACGGCCTCCGCGGGCAATCACAATCTGCTGATCGGCCTGCGAAAAATCGAGAACCTTCTCTCCGGTTTCGTCGTCGTAGACGATCGTTCCCACCGGAACCTTCAGCACCACGTTCCCGCCTTCCCGTCCGGTTTTGTTTGAGCCCTCGCCGTGACGTCCGCGCTCGGCCTTGTATTCGGGATTGAAACGGAAATGCACCAGCGTATTGTGACGCTCGCTCGACTCCATGATGACGTCGCCGCCGTTGCCGCCGTCGCCACCTGACGGGCCGCCACGCGGTACGAATTTTTCGCGCCGGAAAGCCATGCAGCCGTTCCCGCCGTCTCCGGCCTTCACCCGAATTTTGGCCTCATCAATGAACATGAATCGACAGAACTGGATCGACAAAACTGGATCGACAAAAAAGCCTCGACCCGAAGGCGAGGCTGTGTGGTGCGGGCCTGCCCCGAGCGAAAAAGGGATTCTACCCGCGAACCGTCCTGCAAACAGATGCTCTACTTCGCTTCGACCGGCTCCACCATCACGAACTTACCCATCGAGCCTTTGTTCAGGAACTTGATGCGGCCCGTGATTTTGGCAAAGAGCGTGTCGTCTTTGCCGCGACCCACGTTCAGCCCCGGTTTCACGCGGGTCCCGCGCTGCCGGACAATGATGGTACCACCGGGCACGACCTGCCCGCCGAATGCCTTAAACCCCAGCCGCTGTGAATTGGAATCGCGGCCGTTTCGTGAAGTGCCTTGCCCTTTTTTATGTGCCATAAGATTTCCTTCGTAATGTAGCGCCGGCGTCCGGCCGGCTGTCGCGAGAGCGTGCCCGGAACTTGTCGAAGGGCATTTTGCCCTCGCGAGTCACAAGTTACTTCTTCTTGCTCGCCGGCTTCTTAGCCGCCTTCTTAGGCGCGGCAGCCTTTTTCTTGGCCGAACCCTTCGCGGCTTTCGCTTCCGCAGTCTCCCCCTCTTTCACTTTCTTGGGCTTCGCTTCCTTCTTCGGCAACTCGGGAGCCTTGAAGCTCTGCCCACCGGCGGCGATCTCGGTAATGCGCACGGCGGTAAATGCCTGCCGGTGCCCGCGCAGCTTCTTGTATTGCTTCTTGCGCTTGTAATGGAAAACCAGGATCTTCGCGCCCCGGCCTTCTTCCACTACCTCGCCGACGACGCGCGCGTCCGACTGCTGGGCCACCTGGCCCGCTTCGCTCGAAACCGCCAGCACGGGGAACTCCACCTGGCCGTCGGTGCCTGTGCCCAGTTTCTCCACTCGAATCACATCACCCGGCGCCACCCGGTACTGCTTGCCACCGGCGCGGATAACCGCGTACATACATCTGCCTCCATCCAATGTCGTGAAAAGCAACTTGTTAAGCGAAACTCTCAACCGACCCAGGGCGCACACGAGCGCAACCAAGGGGCTTGCTGATCTTCCTGTGCTTGCTGTGTTTTCCGCCACCACGCTTCAGCAGCCAAGGCGGGCGTCCCCAGAACGGGTCGGCGAGTACAGGCAAACTCAGCTATTTTATCGTGCGCTGTGGAAATCGGTCAAACAGAAGTTGGATCAGGGTTCATCGCTCGAAGCCACCGCCCTTTGTGGTTTCCCGCCTTCTGTGCGAGAATTCCGCCGGATTGCTTGGAGGACACCCAATGCTGAAGCGCCTTTTGACCGTTTCGCTGTGTCTGCTCACTCTGACTCTGTCCGGGTTCGCTCAGAAGAAGTCGCCAATGACGAAGAAGTCCGCCGCTGGCCCTGCTCCTGATAAAGCTTACCTGCAGAAGATCTGGGACGGCTGGAGTACCCTGGACCCCGCCAATGTCGCCAAATACTACGCTACCGGCCAGCACGCCTTCTTCGACATCGCTCCCCTAAAGTACGGCAGTTGGGACGAATACCAGAAGACCGTCAAGGGCATCCTGGCTGGCTATAAGAGCGCGAAGTTGACCGTGAACAACGATGCAGCAATTCATCCACATAGCGATCTGGTCTGGGCCACCGCAACTGTGGCGGAACAAATGACCACCCAGGCTGGAAAAGTCGAAATGGGCAACTTCCGTTGGACGGTGATCTTCGAAAACGAAGACGGCAAGTGGTTGATCGTCCACGAACACGTCTCCGAGCCAGTTCAGTAGAACCCTAGGCCACAGATTGACCCGGATCCCACGGATCAAACACACGAATCTCCTATCTGTTTCGATTTAGATCCGTGAATATCCGTGTAAATCCGTGGCCCACGGGTTTCCCGCGGCGACGCCGACTGACTCATTTCGTAGAGGCCTTTGGCAAAGACGGGCACAACCTCATTTGTGCCATTAAAGGCATCGTTCCGCGATCCCATCCCATGTAGGTTCTCCGCCCGCAACGCCAACTTCGATCAAGACCCGTGTGCAACTTCACCGGCCGCAAACGTTTTGTTGCGCGGTTACACAAACACAGCGCATTTGTCCTTTTCCCTCTGTGACTTGCAGAAAGTTTTCTTGCTACCGACGAGGTCTTCTCCACGTCCAAGAGAAAGACAGAGAGAGGGAACTTCGAGCACAACGACTGCGTACTCTAGTGGGCGGGTACGAGTGGCCAAGGGGAATCGTTGGCCAGGTGAGAACAGAAATTTTTGCGGGGTCTGGGGATTCTCTTACTTTCGGTTTGGCGGCCCAGGTGAGAAAACCCCCATCGCGGCAGCGCAGGCTTGTGGCTTGCGTGCTTTACCCCGGCGGCAGCATTGTAGGCGATTGGCGAGGAAACACAAGTGCTTTTTCGTCCCGGTCGCAAAACCCCAGGCCGCCCCAAACGATTCCCGACGTCGGGAAGAATAAAGGAGCAAACCATGAAGTTCGCGGCAGTCACGAAAAGTCTGGTGATGGGGTTGGCCCTCCTGTTGGCCTCGAGCGCGTTTGCAGCGACCAAAGGTCAACTGGCTCTGCAAAGTTCCACCACCGTTAACGGCACTAAGCTGACACCAGGCGAATACAAGCTGCAATGGGACGGAACTGGTCCTAACGTGGAAGTGAGTATCATGCGGGGCAAGAACGTGCTCGCTAAAGTCCCGGCGAAGCTGGTTGATCTTCCTACTCCGTCCCAGAACAATGCTGCGGTGGTCAAGAACAATGACGACGGTACGAGCACCCTTTCCGCGGTTCGCTTCGAGGGCAAGAGATTCGCACTGGATCTTAGCGGGTCCGGCGACTCCATGCAGGGTGGATCCTCCAAGTAAGCAGGCAATTTCCACCAAGACAGAGGGGAGCACTGTGGTGCTCCCCTTTCTTATCGCTCCAAAACCTAGTTTGGCGAGGCCAGAACGTCATCGTAATAGTTGAGCATGGCGGCGCGTGGCTTTGTCTTCAGCCCTCTCAGCGGAATCTTCTGCTCGATCGAACTATTCCCCGAGATTCTCGCATGGCCCAGGTAGACTGTGTTCCCGTCAGCCAGTTCCAGATAAAGCGGGACCAGCATCCGGAAATTCTCGTCCACGTTGGATTGCGTCAGCTTCGCATTGAATACGACGTCCCCATCCGCTCCGATATCGAAAGAAGACTCGAGTTTGTAGGTCGGCAACTGAGTTCCGTACACATATTCATTGAAGAACCAGTCCATCGTGTGGTTGCGCTCAATGTCCATGTCTGGTGTCATGTGTTTCTCGACCATAGCCTTGAAATCTTCCGTCGTGGCCGCCTTGCCGGAGTACGTCTTGACGAAGTCCTGCATCATTTCCTTGAAGTGCTGGTCGCCGGTCCGGTTGTCGTGCGTCATCATGCGAAGCATATGCAGAACGTAAGCGCCCTTGGGATAGATCAGGCGACGGGTCGTGTCAAATCCCGTGCGCGAATTGCTGGTGCGGTAGCCCATGGTGAGCGGCCCCGCATCGATCGCGCGAAAGCCCTGTGGATTCCGCTCCAGCAGCAACTCGCGTTCGTCATTCCAGAACGTGATGAATTTCTTGGGATTCTTCTCGATGAGTGTGAGGTAGAGCGACGCGGACATATCCGCAAATCCTTCACTCATCCACTGGTCGCGGCCAGAACTGACTCCCACCGTGTGTCCCCACCACTGATGCGCGACTTCGTGCGGCGTGACGACCTTCCAGTAGCCGCGATCGCCCAAGTCCATGCCTAGTTCATGGCGTACCGTAGTGTCAAAGTAATAGCAAATCGGGATCCATACCAGTTCCGGCCAGGATTGGCCGAAGTTGCACGCGGTCTGTTGGGTCAGCTGCATATGCTTGAACAGCGACGGACCGAAGTAGTCCGTATAGAGCTGTACAGCGAGCTCGCCCTCGGCGAGCGCTTTCTTGTTCAAGCCCGTGGTGCTCATCGTGCCAAGGGCAACCCCGGATGAGTGAGATGAGCCCAGTGATGGCACCTCGTCGCCGCTGGTCGCGCGTTGCAGGCCTTCTACCCAATTTGGCGCCTCTTGATTGGCGAAGGACTGTATCAAGTATTCGGGCTTGTCGAGTTTGGCCTCCTCCATCCTGAATTTGCCGAAACTGAAACCTGCCACGGTCTGCGGGGCTTCACTCTTCCATACGGTCACGTTCTGGCCACCGTCATTGCTTTCGCTGACGCGCAGTCCGGTGGCAGCGATCTGCATCCCCTTCGGAATGCGAAAGGTCATGTCATAGGTCGCGTACTCCCCCAAACCGCCTCCCGGATTGTTGGGGTACCAGTTCATGCGAGCGATAGGAAAATAATTGCCACCGCCCTCATTCGAGACCGCTTCCTTTCCCTCATACTCCGTCAAGATGGTATAACAGTCTCCGGCCGAGAGCGGTTTGGGAAGAATCACCGCGAAGTCGGCATCGTCATTCTTATCCTCCTGGATAAATGCCAATGCCTGGCCGTCTTCCGTTCTTACACTTCTCACGCGCAGCGTGCGAAACAGGTTGAAGGGCACAACCCTCAGACCGTCCAGATGCGCCGTAAACTCAGTTTTGGCCTTGCCGATCAGGTTCGCGTTTTTCTCCAGTGTTGTGTCCAGCTGTTGATGCTCAATCAGGATCGGATGCCCCACCGCACTCTTCTTGTGGTCCGCGGACATGGGAAAGGAGGCCCACTCGCCAAACTTGTTCTCGTCATAGGTCATGAAATCGACCTGATCCCGTCCCTCGTGCGGATCGATGGTATAGAGTTCCTGGCCGTTGTAGCGCTTGCCATGGATGAAGGCGACAAATAGCCCGCCCGGTTCGGGGTTCAGTACGTCCTCGAGGATGCGCGATTCCAGGTTGTCTTTGAGTTTATGGCGGGTCGTGTGCTGGCTGTCTTTGAGCGGACCCGCGTCGCAGCCGGCTGCACCGGCGGTGCCCGCCTTTTTGATTTCGTCATAAGTGAAGTCAGTGAAGCGTAGCACCAGATGCTCGAACTTCTCACTGAACTCGTCTTCCTTGGTCAGGAGCTTCAGGGAATTCCTTTCGTTGGCGGTTGGCGGATCCAGAACAAAATTTCCGTCCCCGGCGAATACAGCGCCGGTGACTTTGCCATTCACCGGAGCCACAAAGCAAACCGTCCCGGAATGCAAGTGGAAGGTCCCGGCATCACGCTTCAGTTCAAAGTTGCTGACGGTTACCGCCTCGCTGCCCAAGGTCAGGTTGCGTAGAGCTTGATAAGTCGGATCGGAGTTGGGTCCGGGAGAGGCGTTCTGGGCGTAGCCGGCAGTGACAGACAGAATGAAGGACGCAGCGAATAGAATTACGAGCTGCGGCGCGGCAGCTAAACACACAACCGCCAGGGGGCGCAGGGGGCGCACAACGAACGGCATGGGACCTCCTCGGGGGAAGAGGAACGCTAATTATCGACGCTCGGGGAAAAAACGCAAGTGTCAGGATCCCATGCATTTGCCCGGTAGCACGGAAGCTGAAACCTTTTTCATTTTCGCGGCTCCAATCTGGCAGTCAAAGGAGTCCGTAATCCAGGAGGGGGAAAACATGAACGGATATTCAATTCGCCTTGCGTCGATTCTTATGGGATCGCTGCTTGCGGCAACGGCATGCAATGCCAAGGCGGGCCCACACGAGCCTGTTCCTCCGCCCGCGTTGGACGCCAAGCGCGCCTCGGCTTCCGCGCAGCAGACGGCGGTTGTTGCCGGCGGATGTTTCTGGGGAATCCAGGCTGTTTTTCAGCACGTAAAAGGCGTGATCAGCGCAACGTCCGGCTACTCCGGAGGTTCCGCCAAGGCTGCGGAATACGAAGTGGTCAGCACGGGGCAGACAGGTCATGCCGAGTCGGTGCAAATTGTTTTCGATCCCTCGCAGATCACCTACGGCGAACTGCTGCGCGTGTTCTTCTCGGTCGCGCACGACCCGACGGAGTTGAATCGTCAAGGCCCAGACGAGGGTACGCAGTATCGCTCCGTGATCTTCTATGGCAATGACGAACAGAAACAGATCGCCGAAGCCTATATTTCGCAACTCGACAAGGCGGGGATTTTTCGCCATCGCATCGTGACCCAGGTCGCGCCCCTGCAAGCGTTCTATCCGGCGGAGGCATATCACCAGAATTATGCGGCCCTGCACCCCAACCAGCCTTACATCATGTACAACGACGCTCCCAAGGTCGAGCACTTGCGGCAGGAGTTCCCAGACCTTTACACGGGCAAATAGGAGGTAATCGTGTTTGATTCCGATCTCGACCGCCAAGGGCCGGCCAACCCTCGACGCCGTGCTTTCCTGGTCAGCGCGGCTGCAGCCGTGGGGGGACTCGCGCTGTGGCAATGGAGGAAGCCGCACGTAACGGAAGCCGCTGCGGCCGTGGCAAGCCAGCCGAAAGATGTGACGATCGTGCTTTTCTCCGACTCCGGCCAACGCCTGAAAAAAGTCCGTATCGCGAAGGTTGTGAAGAGCACCGAGGAATGGCGCAAGCAGCTTCCGCCTGGAGTCTTCGACATTACGCGCAACGCCGACACCGAAATCGCCTTCACCGGACAGTACTGGAACTTGCACGACAAGGGAATCTACCGCTGCATCTGCTGCGACAACGCGCTGTTCGACTCGGCGACGAAGTTCGACTCCGGCACCGGCTGGCCCAGCTTCTGGCAACCGATCGCCTCAGAGAATGTCAGCGAAACGCGGGATACAACGCTCGGGATGGTTCGCACGGCCGTGTCCTGTACTGAGTGTGACGCACACCTCGGGCATGTGTTCGACGATGGCCCGGAGCCGTCTCATCTTCGCTACTGCATGAATTCGGCATCGCTGCGCTTCGTGCAGCGGACATAGGCGGGGCACTGGACAAGAACAGCAGGTTCCTCCCTTCAGTCGGAATGACAAGCGGAAGTGCCGGAATGACAAGCAGGTCGGAATGACAAGCAGAGCAGCAGAGCATCAGAGCCAGAACAAGGGCATGAGGCCAGCAACGGCGAGGCCGACGAGAAGAGGCAGGCTCTGGAGGCCGGTTTTTCGGTCGGCGAGGCTGTACGAGTACACACCTTTGACCAAGTTGTTGCTGGCCGCTGCAATCAGGACTGCAGTCGCGGCGGTTGAAACCGGCGTCAGCGTTCCGGCGGCCTGGGTCATACCCATGATGAATGGATCCACGTCCGCGAGCCCCATCACAGCGGCAAGGATGCGAATGCCGGCGCGGCCCAGATAGGTCACCGCCAACTGCGTAGTGACCAGCATGGCCACAAAGAAAGCTGCAAAAAGAAAAGCTGCGCCCAGTTCGAGCGGATTGTGAGGCTCAAATTCGCGCTTGATCCGGGAATCGACTGGGTCGGGTCTGCGGGACCAGAACCAGCCAGTCGCAATCGCGGCGATCGCGAGGGCAAGGAAGGCCGGCGCCAGCAGGGCGCCGAGTTGGCGATTAAAGAGCGAGAGCAAAGCGACCAGGCGGAGATACATTACTCCCGAAGCAATCAGCATTCCTCCGGCGAACAGATGCGGACGCTGCTCGCGAGCCGCGCGGCGTGACATCGCGATGGTAGTCATCGTGGAGGAGTACGCCCCGCCCAGCAAGGCGGTGAGCACCACCCCACCATGTTCTTTCGTTACTCTCTGCAGGACATAGCTGCCATAAGAGATGGTGCTGACTGCCACCACCACCAGCCATGTCTTGAAGGGGTTTACGTGGAACCGTCCAAATTCCTGATTGGGCAGAATCGGAAGAATGACCGCCGTGAGCAAAAGGAACTTGGCGAAGGTGAGGATCTCAAGTGGAGCGGTGCGGCGGGCGATGAGTTCGAGGCCAGTCTTCAGTTCCAGCAACAGCAGGCTGGCCACACTCAGGGTCATGGCGATCCAGAAGTGGTCGTAATAAATGAGGGCCCCCACCAAATAGGTGGTGAGGCCTGACATCTCGGAGGTAATGCCTGCGGCATCGTCCTGAGAGAGCTTGTGCCAGTAAGACAGCAATAGAAAACCGCCAACGACGAGAAAGCCCAGGGTCACCGGCAGGAGTTGATTGCCCGCGAGAAGAGCGATGGAATAGCCGATGAAGCCGAGCAATGGGAAGGTACGAACTCCGCCGAAAGAGTAAGAACCGGCGGCAGTCTTGCGTTCTTCGCGTTCCAGTCCGATGAGAAACGACAGGAACAAAACGAGAACGATCTTCACGGCCTCAGGTGGAAGCCAGCGATAGAGTTGTTCCACTTGCGGTTCGGGCTCCTGATGGGAGCAGTATAGATCGAGACGGGGTTCGCGCAGTGGTGGGAAGCAGATTCCTCGCCCGATCGGCCCAGATTAGGAATATGGAGTGGGAACGACGACATTGCTCGGGGATGACAACTCTAGGAAGTGAGAGAAAGTGAAAGACCCCTCGCTGACGGCGAGGGGTCTTCCTTGGGGGAGGGACTTTAGGCTAGAACTTGCCCTGAGCGTTAGCCGAGGGGCGCCCGATGAGTCCCGGCGCTACTTCGGTTGTTGAGACTGGTCGCCAGTTGCGGTGGAGGCCAGTTGCTCGAGGTCGTTCTTCAGGAGGCTGATTTCGACGCGGCCTCCGCTGACATGCTTCGTCTTCGCTGTGTCATCGGTCGCTGTGGGGGCGTTGCCCATCCCGACGAGGTAAATGCGGTAGACCGGAATGTCGTGGGTCAGCACCAGGTAACGCACCACCGACTCGGCCATCTTCTGTGAGCTGGCAATGGCGGTCTGGCCCTTGCCGGAAGAGAAGCCCTGAACTTCGAAGATGTAGCCGCGTTGTCCTTTAACGGCGGTGGCCATTGTGTCAATCGCATCCTTGGCGTTCTTGCTCAGCACGGTCTGGCCGGGCCGGAAGCGGATCTCGGTCTGGTTCGACGCCTTGTACTGGTCGATGTTGCTGACGACGGTTTCGACCGTCTGCACGCGAGAGGTCACCTGTTGCGCGGACTGCTGCGCCGCGGTCGCCTTGTTGCCGGCGTCGATGGCGTGCTGGTCAGCTTCGTTGGCCTTGTCGGAGGCCAGCTTGATCCCGGCCTGGGCGCGGCTGTCGGTGTCTTTGATCGACTTGCTGTTGGCCGAGGTCAGTTCATCGAGTTCGTTGACGCGATCCCGGATCGGCTCGGTCTGGCGCTTCACGTAGTTCTTGCGCGCGAAAGGATTGATGCGTCCCCAGAAGCCTTCGCGGGACGGCGGCGCCAGGGGCGCCTTGCCGGTAGCGTTGTCAGTCGAGGCCGCGGCGGGCTGGGTTTGGCTAGACGAGTTGGTTTGCGCAACTGCTGGCAGCGAAAGTACCGCCGCCAGAGGCAGGGCGATGAGTAGACGGTGGTTCATAGTAAGTTTCCTCCAAGTTGGGGGAGCGTTTGGGCTCCACTCCGGCACGCCTGGGCGTGCTTAAAATTTGATTGCGTCCCCTGGACAATAAAAGCGGCAAGCTAGTTCACATGCCCGCCGGCGCTGACGCCACGCCTGACCTTCGACCTGGGCGCCCGGTTATCGTAACGCCTGTATTTCCTATTACATGTGAGATGCCAAAATCAGGTCGGAAGTTTAACTGCTAAATGCTTGATATTCAAAGACCTTGGAGTACGGTTTGAGCGTAACCAGTAGTTTGGCAGGGTAATTTTGGGAAACCTGATATAAAAACTGCGTGCAAAAAAGGTGCTCAATCAGGAGGCGAAGTTGCGAACTGGGAAACCAGATTGGGAGTGGCGCTGGATTCATAGTGTGGGCCACCTTGGGGTATTGCTGGGACTGACGGTCTGGACACTGTGTGGGTCGATATGGAGCGAAGAGCCGCAAGTGGCAACAGAACCAGTATCGGGGACAGCTTCGGCTCATTTGTCACCGGAGCACCTGCGTCAATATTCCGAACTGGCTGTGAACTGGATGCAGGAGTATTTGCGCATCGATACGACCAATCCTCCCGGCCATGAGATGCGGGCGGTGTCGTTTTACAAGAAGATTCTCGATGAGGAAGGGATCGAGAATCGTGCCTTCGAGTACGCCCCAGGGCGCGGCGATCTGTGGGCGCGCATTCCGCACACCTCGAACGACCCGAAGCGCCCGATCATCCTGCTCAATCACACCGACGTGGTGACCAGCGACGCATCGCACTGGAAAGTGCCGCCCTTCAGCGGCGAGATCAAGAACGGCTACATCTGGGGCCGGGGCGCTCAGGACATGAAGGATGAAGGCCTCGCTCAACTGGTGGCATTGGTCATGCTGAAGCGCGAGAACCTGGCGCTGGATCGCGACGTAATCTTTCTCGCCGTCGCCGACGAGGAAATGGAGGGCAGCGGCACCGACTGGTTCATTGCCCATCAGAGCGATTTGCTGGGAAATGCGGAGTATTTGATCAACGAAGGCGGCGAGAATCTGCTGGAAGACGCCAAGGTCAAGTATGTGGGCGTCGATGTGGGCGAAAAGACCGTCTACTGGCTGCATGTAGTCGCCCATGGACGGCCGGGGCATGGATCGCGGCCGAACCCGGATTCCGCGCCGAACCGACTGGTGCGGGCCCTGGATCGGATTCTGGCCTATCGCACGCCCTTGCGAGTCCTGCCGGTGGTGGAAGAATTCCTGCGCGACATGGCGCCGTATGAGCCGCCGGAGCGGGCGGCTCAGTACCGCGACATCCGTAGAGCAATCGAAGAAAAGCGTTTCCGGGAGGAAGTCGAGCGCGACCAGTCCCTGAATTTCCTGCTGCGCGATACGATTTCGCTAACCATGCTGGGAGGATCGGAGCAGACGAACGTGATTCCTCCGGAGGCTTGGGCCAATCTGGACGTGAGGATTCTGCCCGGAGGAGATCCGAAGGCTGTCCTGGAAGCGCTGCGGCGAGTCGTCAACGATCCGAATGTGACGGTCGAACCGCTGAGTGGGGAATTCCGCGTGGCGAATTATTCGGGGACGGATAACGCCCTGTTTGGCGCGATCCGGGACGTGTCGGGGAAATACTTTCCGGGGACGCCGGTAGTGCCGCACATCACCAGCGGATACACCGAGAATCAGCGCTACCGTCCGCTGGGTATGGTTGCTTACGGCTTCGATCCCTACACCGCGACGGACGAAGAGGGAAACACCGAGCACGGGAACGATGAGCGGATTCGCGTGGAGGAAGTGCGGCGCGGCCCGCGGATTTTGTTCGATGTTGTAGCGGGGGTCGCGGAAGGTAGATAGGGAATGTGGGGGCCAACCGCCCTCGGCTGTCCGGCCGGGCCGCTGGGCCCGGCTGACGGCCCAATTAGCGCGAACGAGCTAGTCGAGCTTCGCTCGACCCGACAGCCGAGGGCGGCTGTCGCCACACAATCACTCATCCGCAGTATTTCTCATATTGCTCGAAGATAAAGTTGTCGGTCATGCCGGCGATGTAGTCGCAGATCACGCGGGGCAATGAGTCTTCTTTGGCCTTTTCCTGGTAGTTGTGCGGGAGGGCTTCGGGATGTTCCATCCAGAAGCCGAATAATTCGCCGATGACCCGTTCGGCATCGTCCTTTTCGTCAGCCAGTGCCGGGCTGAAATAGAGATTTTCGTAGAGGAAATCTTTCGCCTGCTTGCGCTCTGCGTCTACTGTCGGACTGAACGCAGCCAAGCGCTCGCGATGACAGCGGACGTCATCGAGAACACGAATTCCGCACTGATTCAGGCCCACGCGTGTGTTGGTGATCAGATCATCCACCAGGCGATTGAGGACGCGTTTCAGGACTTCGTTGAATTTCAGCTTGTCGGGTGCGTCGGGATAGATCTGCTCCACTTCGTCGTAAAAGCGCTCAAAGACCGGGACTCCTTCGCGGATTTCTTCCAGCGAAAGCAGATGCGCTTCATATCCGTCGTCGAGGTCGGCGGTGTTGTAGGCAATCTCATCGGTCAGGTCAATGAGCTGAGCTTCGAGCGGAGGGCGCTGGTCTAGCAGGTATTCGGCAAGTTCGGGATGAATTTTCGCGTCGTAGTCATGCGAATGCTTGATGATGCCTTCGCGGACTTCAAATGTGAGGTTCAGGCCGCGGAAGGCGGCGTAGCGCTGCTCAAAATCCTCGACGATGCGCAGGGCGTGCAGGTTGTGGTCGAACGCCAGCCCGTGCTCGCGCATGGCGGCATCCAGGGCTTTTTCGCCGGCGTGGCCGAATGGCGGGTGGCCGATATCGTGCACCAGGGCGAGGGCCTCAGCGAGATCGACGTTGAGCCCGAGCGCTCCGGCGATGGTGCGCGAGACTTGCGACACTTCGAGCGTGTGGGTAAGCCGGTTGCGGAAGTGGTCGCTGTAGCGGCGGGTAAACACCTGCGTCTTGGCTTCGAGACGGCGAAAGGCGCGGGCGTGAATCACGCGGTCGCGATCGCGCTGAAAGTCATTGCGGTAGGGATGCTGAGGCTCAAGGAAGCGGCGTCCGCGGGAGTGCTCGACATGCACCGCGAAACCGGCCAACATGGTTGGAGTTTATCAAAGTACGCGGTAGCGAGTACGAACACGCTCTCCAGACCGCCGGGTTGCAACTGGCCCACGGACTCTATCGCAACTTGAGGCGCATTTCGTTGCTGAGTTCGAATCCAAGGGACTCGTAGAGATGGCGCCCATCATCGCTGGCGTGCAGAGTTACTCGGGCAAGGCCTTGGAGCTTGCACCACTCAATCATCACCTCCATGAGTTTGCGAGCGATACCTCGGCGGCGGTACTCCGGGTAGGTGTAGACATTGAGAATCGTGGCGCGGCGGCATTCCAGATCGTAAGGATGGGCCGGCCATGGGGTGACGATCACCGCGCCTCCTGCCACTACGCGTTCGCTTTGGCAGGCTAGCCAGGCCCGAAACGAGCCGTCAGCCATGGCCTTCACCAGGTAGCCCTCGGACACAGACACCATCGCGTCTAGCGTCGTGCTGTCTTTGTAGTTCATGTCTTCATACATCCTGCGGCGCTGGCGGAGAAGCTCGGGGATGTCGTTGGTCAAGGCTTCGCGGATCGCGAGGTCAGGGTACTCATTCGCGGACGCGGGGGGCATGCGGGGAGTCTAGCAAAGCCAGACGCTGCACAGCGCGAAGTATGGCAGGCGGAGACGAGGGCAAACGCCCCGTTGCCGCCCAAAAAATCAGGCCTCAGGCCCGATTACTGTTTGCCTGATTCCTCTTTGGCCAGCCTCACTTTGGCGGCGTCCAGCTTCTGCTGGACCTTGGCGAAAGCGTCGTTGTCGACTTCAGCCGGCACGGTCTTGTTCCACTCTTGCACGGCGCGCTCCCAGTGGACGGCGGCCAACTTCAAGCGCCCAGTCTTCTGGTAGAGATCGCCAAGGTGCTCCTGCACGGTGGGATCGGAGCCCATGTGAACCGCGGCTTTGTTCAGGCTTTCTTCCGCCAAATCGTACTTGCCCAGCTTGAAGTACGCCCAGCCGAGTGAATCGAGATAGGCACCATTGTTCGGCTCCAGGGTCAGCGCCTGCTTGATGTAGCTGAGCGACTCGTCGAGCTTCACTCCGCGGTCGGCGTTCATATAACCGAGGTAATTGAGGGTAGCGGCGCTTTGGGGATCAGAAGGCGACGTAGCTGACAGGACTTTTCTGAACTGCTCTTCAGCCTGATCAAACATCTTCTGGCGCTGATACATGTCGCCACGCAAGAACCAGACATAGGCTTTCTCGTCGGCTTTGGTGGAGATCTGTTCGGCCTTGCCAAGATCCTGTTCCGCTTCACTCCAGCGCTTGGCCCGGGTGTCGATGATGGCGAGACGGACGTAAACCTCGCGATCTTCCGGTCCACCCTTGAGCATGGTATGAATGTCGGCAACGGCGTTCTCCACCTCACCGGTATCGGCCAGTTGAGCGTCCAGCACCATGCGCAGGTCGCGATCGCCCGGCATTTTCTGCACGGCTTCCTTGGCAGCGGCCGTGGCTTGTGGCCACTGCTTGGCCTCGCGGTAGGTGTCGATGATTTCCTGATAGCCGCTACGGGTGTTCTCATCGCCCAAGGGCAGCAATTTGCGGAACGTCTCGACCGCGGCTGTGTAGTTCTCCTGCTCGCGATAGATCATGCCAAGGCGCTCCAGGAAGATCGCACGGTTGGTGCGGTCGGCTTGACTGGTGTCGTTTTTCTTTAGCAGATCCTGCAGCAATTTGATCGCGTCTTCATAACGACCCTGCCCCTGGTAGACAGCGGCCATGTTGTAGGCCACTTCCGCCGAATCCGGCACCAGGGTGTCGGCTTTCTTCAGGCTTTCCAGGGCGAGATCGTACTTTCCCTGGCGGCGATAAATTTCCGCCATGCGCACGTAGCTTTGGGCGTCTTCCTGGTTGGAGTCGACGATAACCTTGTATTGTTCGATCGCGGCCTCGAACTGGCCGTCGTTCATCAGATTTTCGGCGAGGCCGCGAATGGCGTCGAGGTTATCGCGATCCAGAACGATGGCGTGACGGAAGGCGTCGATGGCGCTCTTGTAGTCTTTGCGTTGTTCGTAGGCTGCGCCCAGGGCGGAATAAAGTTTCGCCGAACGGGCAGCATCGGGCACCGAACTCAGCACTTGCAAGGCGTGTGAGGTGTCGCCTTCGTCGGTGTAAAGCATGGCCAACGTGGTGACGGCCTCTTCGGAGCTGGGATCGAGTTTGGCGGCAGTTTTGAGTTCGGCTTCGGCTTTCTGCATCTCGCTGCCGAGGCGGTACAAGCGGCCGAGCAACAGGTGATCGTCGACGTTATCCGGTTCGAGCTTTACGATCTCCTGGTACTGTTCGATCGCCAGTTTGAGAACATTGTCGCTGCCGTTGCCACCCGGCATGTCCCCGAGCGAGCGTAGGTAGATGCGGCCCAGAAGCTTGTGCGCTTCCAGGTTCTTGGGATCCCGCTTGATGATGTCCTGGGCTTCGAGAACCGCATCGCGGATGCGGCCGGTCTTTACGTACAACTCCGCAAGACCTGCGGTCAGGAATTCCGACGATGGGTCTGCCTCGATCGCCTGGCGGTATTCCTCGATGGCCTTGTTGGCCAGGTCGCTGCGCCCGTAAACGGTAACTTGCTCTTCGTACATGTGGGCGAGAGCGTAATGGTAGTATGCGGCAGACTTGTCGACCTTACGCGGCGAGGACTGGGGCACACTGGCCTCAGGCTGCTTGGAGTCAGTGGAAGACTGGGTACTTTGACCGGCGACGATCGCTGCGGCCACCAAAATCAGACAAAAAAGACGAAAAATTCTGTTCATGCTGGACCCTGCCGCGCTCCCGCGCATTTCCGAAACCTCAGCTAGTTTGGATGCAACACCGCCGGGGGAAAGGTGCTTATATTCTACCGCGAGCCTTGAAAGGATGGGGAAAAACCCTCCGAGCCATACCATAGCGGGGAACCGGAAGGACAGGTACCGGAGGGATTGTTGATTGATGATTGCTGATTTTTGATTGAAGACCCGGATACCTCAGCTTCACGGGAGTTCGCAATCAGCAATCAACGACCCATTAAATCAACAATTTAGTTAGTGCCGGAAGTGGCGTACCCCAGTGAAAAGCATGGCCAGTCCCAGGCGATCGGCGGCTTCGATAACTTCGGGATCGCGCTGCGAGCCGCCCGGTTGAATAATGGCTGTGGCTCCCGCTTTCGCGATTTCGTCGACGCCATCGGGAAAGGGGAAGAAGGCATCGGAGGCAGCGACGGTGCCCTTGAGCGGCAACTGGGCTTTCATGGCACCGATCTTGGCGGAATCAACGCGGCTCATCTGTCCGGCGCCCACGCCGACGGTCTGGCCATCGCGTGCATAGACGATGGCGTTGGACTTCACGTGCTTGCAAACCTTCCAGGCGAACAGCAGAGCGCGCGTTTCCTCCGGAGTCGGCGCACGCTTAGTCACAACTTTAAGATCAGAGTCCTGCAGGGGGCGCATGTCGGCATCTTGCACGAGCATGCCGCCGGAGACATTCTTCAACACCCACTTCTGATTCGCCGGAACGACTTCGACCAGTCGCAGATTTTTCTTCGAGGCAAGCTTGGCTTTGGCGGCTTCGTCGAAGGCGGGGGCGGCGATGACTTCGAGAAAGAGCTTGTGCATTTCTTCGGCGGCGTCGGCATCGAGCCGACGATTCACTCCGATCACGCCGCCGAAAGCGGAAACTGGATCGCATTCCAGCGCGCGTTTGTAGGCTTCCGCCAGAGTTCTGCCGGTTGCCGTGCCGCAGGGGTTGGTGTGCTTGATGATGGCGACGACGGGTTCGTCAACATTAAACTCCTGGGTAAGATCCCATGCGGCTTGCAGGTCAACGATGTTGTTGTAGGAGAGTTCCTTGCCCTGCAGTTGCCGTGCGTTGGCTACGCCTGCGCCGGAACCGTCGGAATACATGGCGGCTTTCTGATGGGGATTCTCTCCGTAACGCAGGTCGAGCGTCTTGTGAAACTTGAAACGCAGGATGGCAGGAAACTCTCCCGTGTCGGGCGGCAACTGGAATGTGTCGGCGTTGACGCGCTCAAGGGTTGAGGCAATTGCGGAATCGTAGGCGGCCGTGGTGGCGAAGGCCTTCTGGGCGAGGCGCCATTTCGTGGCGAGCGACAGGATGCCTCCTGAGCGGGCGAGTTCATCGGCGATGGAGTCGTAGTCGGACGGCGAGGTCACGATAGCCACGTCGTGAAAATTCTTGGCAGCGGAACGGATCATCGAGGGCCCGCCGATATCAATGTTTTCGATCAGGTCCTCAAAGGCAACGCCAGGCTTGGCTGCGGTTTTCTCGAAAGCGTACAGATTCACCACCACCATGTCGATGGGGGCAATGCCGTGCTCGGCCACAGCGGCGACGTGCCGGGCGTCGTCGCGCCGATGCAGGATGCCGCCGTGAACTTTGGGATGCAGAGTCTTGACGCGCCCGTCCAGCATCTCTGGAAACCCGGTGAGTTCGGAAATGTCTTTGACCGTGACGCCGGACTCGCGCAGCAGCTTGGCCGTGCCTCCTGTGGAGATGAGTTCGACCCCGAGCCCAGCCAACTTACGGGCGAAATCTACCAGCCCGGTCTTGTCGGTGACGCTCAGGATGGCGCGCTTCATTTTCGTAGCGGTAGACATGATGGCCCCTTAAGTACAAGCACCGAATGATGACCGAAAATTCTATCAGCAGGAGGAGCCAGGAGCGCAAGCATCAGTGGAATCGACAATCACTTTTGCCGAAAGGACGATACAATTGGCTCGGTTTTGGAGATCTGATGATCCGATCGATGAGACTCCCGTTAGTCCTGCTCGTTTCGTGCTGCATCCTGCTCGCCCAAGATGCCAAAGCGGAGACGGCACCGTCGCCCGCTGAACTCAAGGCCACAACGGCCCGCGGGCGGATGCTCGCCGAATACGACGTAGCGGCATGGCACGCGACCGATGCGGTTGAGGCTTTGAAACCGGACCACGCGACCGCCCCGCTTTATCTGGCCAAGAAGGTCGGTGGCAAGTGGGAAGTCGTGTTTGGGCTGTTGAGCCCGGAGCAAGACAAGTTTCTGGTCGTGTATCGGGCGTCGCAGGGCACCACCCCCCGGGAGTTCACCGTCAAGAAGTCCGATCCTCCCACGGTGGATCGCAGCTTTTACTTCCAGGCCTCGAAGGCCATCGAAACAACGTCGAAAGACTTTGGCAGGCCGGTGCGCCCGTACAACCGCTACGTACTGCCGACCGAAGACGGGCAACTCTATGTTTATTTCTTGCCCGGGCAGACCGCCCAAGAGGTTTATCCGCTCGGTGGCGATGTGCGTTACACGGTGACTCTGGATGGCAGCACGATTGTCGACAAGCGCCAAATGCACAACACCATCGTCGAAAAAAAGGCCGCCGCGCAGCCGGGACAGGAACTAGCGGCTGGAACGCACACGCACGTCCTCAACAACAATATCGAGGACTCCGATGTGTTCCACGTTCTGACCAGGACTCCTTCGATTCCCGAATTCGTTGGTACTCCCGACAAGCACCTCTACGAAATCGAAAAGGATGGATCGATCAATCGGGTGAAGTGATTTGATTGGGCGCGCCTAGGTTTTTGCCTTGGCTTTTAGTTTGACGTGTCCGTCAGTGAGTTCGACGGAATACTCGACGCTGTCACAGTGATACTGCTTGCGAATCTGCTCGGTTTTTTTCTGCACGAATGTGGTAAACGAGTCGATGCTCCCCGTGACACTCTCGCCGGCTTTCTTCTTAGCGGCGACCAGTGTGTTGTACAGGCGTTCGACCTGCTCGCGCTCGGTCTGGTCGACGCTGTGCAAGGTATAGTGCGGAGATGACGGGGCGGCAGCGGCCGCAGCGGCGGCCCGGCTTACGCCATACGCCTTCGGATGCTGCGGCTTGAGCTCTTCTTCCGTGGCGCGAACCCCTTGCACCGAGAGTAGAGCGTCCTGCGGGCGGCGATAACCTTCCTCGCGGATGCGGGACTTCTTGCGCCACAGGTCGCTATAAATTGCGTACCTCTGCGCCATCTCGTTGTAGCGGAAGCGCTGCGAAAAATTCATGCGGCCGCCGTCGGAGAACTTCCGCAACAACGCGAGCACCTTCCACTCGATGTCGGTCGGCGGCTTCTTGGTCGGGTTGCTGAAGTAAATCTCGTACTCGATCTTCAGCCGGCGCAGTTGAGTATCGAGAACATTCAGTTCCTCGTCGGTAGTCACGGGTCTCTCCATGCACAGTTTAATGCCATGAAGAAACCCCGGCGAGGTACCCACCGGTCACCAATGGGCATGGTACGAAAGTAAGCGGGTTGCCGGTCTGCTGTAGGGCCAGTACTGCCTTGTTGGTCCCGGACTCATTCCACGGGGTATCTCAAAAGGGTGCGCAGATGCTCTTTTGGTACGCGGTTCGGATCCGACAGGTAAACCTCGTGGTGCGGGCCGCGAAGGTGCAGACCTTTGCCCTCCACCATTTCGTGCATCCGGTCGACCGCCGTCTTCTCTTCCGCATAGGGACCGACGTGCAGCATTTGAACGCAGCGCCCCTCGGTCAGCTCTTCTAATCTGATCTCGTTCGCCAACGCGACTTTGCCTTTTGACATAACTGATTTGATGGCATCCTCCAATTCCGCTTTCGCAATGAATTCAGGAACGCGGATCAACAACCTCCACTCCCACTCTTTGGGCGTGTGAGTACGAAAGTCAGTGCCGTCTTCGGCCCACCACTGGCCCTCCAGATGGCAGACCTTATAGTCGTGGCCGGCGAACTTCTCGGCCATCTTCAGCGTGAACGCGACCGCATAGAGCGCAGAAATGTGAGATTTGAAATGTTCTCCGCCGGGAGCTCCCTGTCCTGTGATGGTCAGATACTTAGCGGGTCCGACCATTACAAAGACTGGATCCTTAGGCGCGATGTACTCGGACTGGTATTTCTTGTAGAGATCCAACTTTGTCTGTTTTGCCATGACAATGCTCCCCTGGACTCAGTTACGTGGGCCTGGTAGAACGAGGAATCGAGAAGCACGATAGCAGCAACCGGAGAAATGTCAGTGATGAGCGTCACACCAAGAAACGAGGGGACGAACGCAAGCGGACTTCACTTCCCGGAATTCGAGGCCATCTTCTTGACCATGGCGAGAACCAGCTTGCGGTCACTGTCGTTCAGATTGGTGGCGTAGCGGCGGATCTGGCTAAGGAAGCGGACTTCGTCGTCAGAAAGCTGAGGCAGTCCTTTGGAACCATTGCTGTGGCCGGGCTCGGCGAAGAATTGCGAGAGCGGCAACTCCATGGCACCGGCGATTTTCGAAAGCGTGTCCAGCGAAGGAATGGTGTGGCCATTCTCGACGCGCGACAGGTAGCAGCGCAAAAGACCGGTGCGCTTTTCGATATCGCCCTGGGACATACCTTTCTGCAGCCGGTAATTGCGGATAGTCTCGCCGATGTTCATGGTTGGGAGCATTTCAGGATGGGAAATGGTAACCAGATCGGCATCATCTGGCAAGTGGGAAATTTGTGCCATACGCGGGACATTAGTGCCATAGAACAATTGGATGCGAATCACAGATGATAGTTGGTTACTTATACAATGTCTAAGGAACCGGCGCGGCCGAAAAACTAACAGCCGCACGCCTCTTCGCGGCTGGGAATTATAGCTGGAGTTCCATATACAAGGCGCCTGCCATTGGATTCGAGCAGTAGGGGGCGATTTCGCGGAAGCCGATTTGGCGGTACATTGCGACAGCGTCTTTCATCACTGGCTCGACAGTGTCGAGGCGCATGCGTTTATAGCCGATCTGGCGCGCTTCGCGAATGATGCGGTCGGCCAGAGTGCGGCCTAGTCCCTTGCCGCGGAAGTGCGGACGCAAGTAGAGGCGCTTCATTTCACAGATGCCGTCTTCGAGTTTGTGCAGAGCCACGCAACCAGCGGGTTGACCTTCGTACTCCGCCAGCAGCAGGCGGCCATCGGGCGAGGCGTAGTCGCCGGGCAGGCCGGCTAGCTCTCTGTCGAAATTCTGGAAGCACAGGCTGAAGCCGAGGGATTGCGCATACTCCAGGAAGAGCTCGCGCACATGTGCGATTTGGGCGGAAGACTCGGCTTGAACAAATGAAAAACCTTTCACCACAGAGGACACAGAGTCCACAGAGGGAAACTCCCGACGTTGGGCTTCGGCGCTCATGATTCCTCTGTGACGTCAATGACCTCTGTGTTTATGGTTTCTACTACCCCATCAGCATGCCGCCATTCACACTCAGCACATGCCCAGTGATGTAAGACGCGTCATCGGATGCGAGGAATGCCACGGCGCTGGCCACGTCTTCGGACGTTCCCACGCGTCCCAGCGGGATCTGCTTGGCCGCGTTTTGTTTGAATTCCTCGCTCAGCACCGCGGTCATAGCGGTTTCGATGAAGCCAGGCGCGACGGCGTTGCAAGTTATGTTGCGCGATCCGACTTCGCGGGCGATGGCCATGGTGAGCCCGATCAGTCCAGCCTTGGACGCTGCATAGTTTGCCTGCCCGGCCTGGCCCATCTGGCCAAAGACGCTGGTGATGTTGATGATGCGCCCCCAGCGCTGTTTGAGCATCGAACCGATGACCTGCTGGATGCAGAGGTAGGCTGAAGTCAGGTTGGTTTCGAGAACGGCGTCCCAGTCGGCGCGCTTCATGCGCATGACGAGCTGATCGCGAGTGATGCCGGCGTTGTTGACCAGGATGTCGATTTTCCCGAACTGCGCAATCGCCGCCTTTATTACGGACTTCACCTGCTCTTCATCTCTCACGTCGAGAGTCAACGCGGCGGCGTTGCCACCCGCAGCGGTGATCTCGCCGACCAACTCGTTCAGCCTTTCCTGGTTGCGTGCGGCAACGGCAACGGTTGCGCCATCTTTGGCCAGCCTGAGGGCGCAGGTGCGTCCGATGCCTTGCGAAGCACCCGTGACCAGCGCCATCCGTCCTGAAAGAGACATGAGAATTCTCCCGATTATTGAGTCGAATGAATGCCCGTGGAACGCCGAATTATACGCGCCACATCCATCGTGTTGAAATCCGACTGGGGTCGTACAATGATTGCCTGCGGAGGCGAGAAGCATGCAAGTGAACCTGATTCAAAGCTGTGCGTACGTCATAGTGGGGATCGTGCTGGCTTTCTGGGCCCGGAATTTGTCCATCCGTTACAACGCCTGGACCACACGACTAAGGGAACGTCACCCCAATTTCAACCCGCCACCAACTCCCCAATGGCGAGCACGGAATACCAAGATCATGACAGCCATGTTTCGCGTCGTTGGTGTGTTCTTCATTCTCCTTTCAATCATGTATCTTCTGCCGCTAATAAGCACGAAGCCGCGCTGAAAATCAAGAATGCCTGCCATGCCAAAACTCACGTTGCTATTCCATAAGCCCGCCAATTACCATTCCTGCACTTATGGCACAGACTGCGGCGAATGATGTGACCTCCATGCCTGATCTTTCCGACAAGAATTCTTCCAACGTGGTACCGATTTCTGATGGCTCCGGGCATCGATCTACCCACCGGGCTTCGGCTGCGGAAAAACCCGATTTGGCCGGCGCTCCGGCGGCGGATTCGCTTGCGGCAGGCACGGACAAGAGTGTCTGCGCCTCACAAGCTCAAGCCACACAGGCTGAGGCTGCTACGGAGGTCTTCGCTGTGTTCGGCGTCGAGCCGGAGATCCAGGCTTACGCCATGGCGAAGTATTCACGGTCTGCGCTTTCGATGAAAGAGTCCCTGCGGGAGATCAGCACGCAGAAAGCGGAGAAATTTCTCAACACGTTTTACTTTCAGTACGGGCACCGTTCGATCGCCGACCTGGCGCACATTGCGCTCGCCGTCGAGAGACTGTCGATTCTGGCGGCGATCGAACTCGTCGACGAGCAGCGCTGGGACGGTCAGGAGCGCTCGACCCGCTATCAGGATTTCAAAAAGAGCGGCTACTATACGCCCGATTTTGGCGCCGACGACGAAGCGCGCAAGCTCTACTGCGAGACGCTGGATAGCCTGTTTGCAGAATATGACGCGCTCTCGGCGCACATGACCGGGTACCTGATCAGCATCACGCCCAAGCCTGCCGACATGAAGCAGGATGCATACGAGCGCACGCTGAAGGCGCGGGCCTTCGACGTCACACGCTACCTGCTGCCACTGGCGACGAACACCTCGCTGGGCGAGATTGTCAACGCGCGCACGCTGGAGACGCAGGTGGCGCATCTGCTCTCGCATACGCACAAGGAAGTGCGGCAGTTGGGTGAGTCGTTGAAGAAGGCCGCGACGGGCGCGGCCTACAACGTAAACGCCGATTCCTTGCGCGGCCTGGTGGAACAGATTCGGGCGATGAATCCTGATCTGGGCGCGCGGGCCGAGCAGGAGTTGCTGCGCGAGGTCCGGGTGGCCCCGACTCTGGTGAAATATGCCGATCCGAATCCCTACGAGATAGAGACGCGGCACGAACTGCGACAGGCTGCGCAGGAGTTGATGGAGCACGAAGAACTCGCGCCGTCCAAGGCAATCGTTGATTTGCTCGACGAAGAGCCGCTTGAAGTGGAGATCGCGACCACGCTGCTCTATGAGCATTGCCATCATTCTTATAGGCAGATTCGGCAGGCAGTACAGGTGGCAGGGGAGCGACGGCGGCGGGAGATCATCGATCTCGGGCTGCGCCATCGCGGCAAGCACGACGAAATGCTGCGCGGCTTCCGTGCCGGGCAGCAGTTCCGCTTCGACATTCTCATGGACACCGGCGGGTTCCGCGACATGCACCGGCACCGGCGCTGCATCCAGGTGATGCAGGGATTCACCACGCAGCACGGCTACGAAATGCTGCTCGACCTGGAAGATGCCGGCGTGAGAGGGCGCTTCGACGCAGCCATGCGCCGGGTGCAGACTGCGGTGGAGACGCTCGCCAAGCGCAACACGCCCGAGGCCGAAGAAAATTCGCAGTACGCGATTCCGCTGGCATTTCGCAAACGGGCTCTGTTCAAGATGGACTTTGCCGAGGCGGTTTACATTTCCGAGTTGCGCACTACGCCGGCCGGGCACATTTCCTATCGTAACGTTGCGTATGCAATGTATGAGGCCGTGGCCCGGAAGTATCCGGCGCTGGCCAAGTATTTCCGCGTGTATGATGTGACGGCGCCGGTGGATTTGCTGCAGAGGTAACGTGGCTCCCAAAGATGCTACGAAGAATGCTCTTAGCCATCATGGCAATGATCGCGAGTTTCGCATTGACTGCGGTGCAGGGCTATCTTCTCTCCCGCATGTCAGCCTGTTGCAGCGAGTACCAGTTATCCTTAATTGTTCGCTACTTTTGCAACCC
>Ga0075030_100000475_pt1 | contig 34765 bp, 27 predicted proteins | sample LitLauG_LLR_2012_FD_71393 | JGI IMG/M metagenome (GOLD analysis project Ga0075030, IMG submission 71393) | Freshwater sediment microbial communities from Pennsylvania, USA - Little Laurel Run_MetaG_LLR_2012 | ecosystem: Environmental > Aquatic > Freshwater > Creek > Sediment | place: USA...
CGTTCCGCCGCCCGTCGCCGAGGAAAAACTCGTGCCGGCCGGCACCGGGAAACTGAGCGTCGCATTGACCGCGGCGGCCGACACGTTGCCGTAGGTCAGCACATAGGTCAGCGTGCCCCCAGCGGCCACCAGCTGCGGCGCCGCGGTGATCGCCAACCGCGGCAGGTTCTGCGAATTGATGATGCCCGGCGTCGATGTAACGACGGTCGCTCCATTCAAAGTGGCCGATGCCGCGGCGGTATACGACGTACCGTCGGCCGGCGCACCGGCGAGCGCCACCGTGGCGGTGTACTGGACCGACACGCTCGCACCGCCAAGCAATCCGGAAAACGACCATGTCAAGGTTTGTCCGGCAAGGCACGAACCCGTATTGGTACAGGTCGAAGCACTCAGCCCCGGCGCTACGTCCGACCAGCTGGTCGACTGGTACGGCGGCACCACGGCCGTGATCGTAAATGGCCCGGCATTGACCCCGGTGTCATTTGCGACCGTAATCGTGTAGGTCACCGCCTGCCCTGGAGCAATCGGCTCGGGCGTCGCCGACTGCGCAATGACAAGCGACTGCGCCGTCGCGACGGGCACCGCGAGGACGTTGGCGCCAAGTATCAGCATGCCGCAAATCCAGCGCACCCGACCCGGCGCATTTCGCGCATCGGGCGCGGGCGGGAACCACGCCCTAACGTCTACGCCTATGAGGGCAAGACAAAACTCGCCCGGCGCGCCGAGCAGGTCGCGCGCTCTGGTCATCCACTGCTTCAAGCCCCTCTCCCCTCGTCGCCCGCTCCGCGCATGAATGCGACGAAAGGCGGCAATCGACGTCACAGAAAGCACTACCGGCGCTTCCAGACGCAAGCCGGTCATGCCCGAACTGCCGTTGCAAAGACGGTCTACGCCGTCTGGCTATCAAGCGACTACTTCGCCAACCAAGGCATAATTCGCCAACCAAGGCATAAAAACGGCGGTCCGACGACAATCCGGCCACCCGAGTGGCCATCAAGCCGTTCAACCCTTGCGCCGGCGTGCAGTGCGGGAGTCGACAGGAATCTCGCTGTCCCCGACGACTTGCGGCCGATAATCCAAAAATATCGAACGCATGTCAATGAAATCCGAATGACAAGTACGATTGCGTCCGCGCGATGTCCGGAGCAGCAATCTTGGGCAGGCAACGGCGTCGCCGACGTCGATTGGGGCCGCGTCGGGCCGGTCGAAGGTCACAGGACGCACCCAGTTTGTGCGTCAGCTTGCAGTCATGGCAATTCGGTGGGTCAGGGTTACGCCCGATCGACTCGAAGCACGCGGGCGAACGTCGCCATTGCACCGGCTGCCGCCATCAAGCCGATATTGCCCGACGACCGGACTACGCGGCCTTCCGCTCGGTGCGCCGGTCCGCCCCGGCCTTCCTCGGCGCGACGGTGCAAGCCCGGTCGATGAGCACACCGGCAAAGGCGCCGACGAGCTCGGCGCCGACGAATCCCGGAACGCCTGCCGGAGCGATCCCGGCAAAACTGTCGCTGAACATGCGGCCGAATGCGGCCGCCGGATTGGCGAAGGATGTCGACGAGGTGAACCAGTACGCCGCGCCAATGTAGCCCGCAACGATCGCCGCAACGCGGCCGGCCGGTGCCCGCAGGATCACCAGGATCAGGCCCGCCGTGGCGACGACCTCGCCGAGCCACTGGCCCCAGCCGCCGCGCAGCTTGGACGAGAATTGCAACACAGGCAGGTCGAACATCGCGTTGGCCAGCCACGCTCCGGCCATCGCGGCACCGAGCTGGACCGCCACATAGGGCAGCAGCAGCGACCGGGCCAGTTCGCCCCGCGCCGCCATGACGAGCGAAACCGCCGGATTGAAGTGCGCGCCGCTCACCGGCTGCAGGATCTCGATGAGCACGTACAGCCCGCCGACCGTCGCGAAGGTGTTGGCCAGCAGCGCGATGGCTGCGTTGCCACCCGAGAGTCGTTCGGCCATGATCCCCGAGCCGATCACGACAGCGATGAGCATCGCCGTGCCCAGTGCCTCGCCGAACAGCTTGCGGCCGGTTTCCGCCATGGCATTCAGTTGCCGGCAATATCGGCCAGCGCCGCCTGCAGTTGGCGATCGTCCATCGATTCCAGTGGCAAGGACAGCAATTGCAGCATGCGATAGCCCAGCGCCTGGCGCGTGAGCTCGAATGCCGCCTTCTTGTCGGCCGGTGCGGCGTTCGACGGATCCGGATAGCCCCAGTGCGCCTGGACCGGGCTGCCGGGCCAGAAGGGGCAGGTTTCGGCAGCCGCGTTATCGCACACCGTGATCACGATGCGCATCTTCGGCGCGTGCTCGCCGACGAATTCGTCCCAGCTCTTGCTGTGGCAGCCGGCGGCGTCGATCCCGGCGCCGGCCAGCGCTTCCACCGCATGGGGATTGATGCGCCCGCTCGGTGAGCTGCCCGCGCTGTGGGCCCGCACGTCCCGGCCGAGCCGCTTCGCCCAGTGGTTGAGCATGGCCTCGCCCAGCACGCTGCGCGCCGAGTTGTGCGTGCAAAGGATCAGGACATGGGTCGTCATGGCGCGCCGGCGGTCAGCAGCAGGCCGCCTTGGGCGCCGCGACCACGGCGAGCGACTCGACGGGCCCGGGCTTGCCGGCGCAGCAGGCCGATTCCGGAGCCGCGTCGGGGTTCTTCGCACCGAACACCGGGATGGCGCCCAGCGTGTGGAAATGCTCCCAGGCGATGCCCTGCGGATCGACGATCCAGTGTTTGTTGCTGCGCGCGTAGCAGCAGCTTGCAACGCCCGCGTCGAGCATGGCGAGGTCGGCGGCCCGCGCCCGCGAGCGCAATTCCTCGAGTTCGGCGTCGGTGTCGGTCTGGATGCCCAGGTGATCGACGCCCGGCTTGCCGCCACGCGTCGAGATGGCGAAGTTGATCCGCGGATCGTCGAGCATCCAGTTCGCATAGTCCGCTTCCACCCGCGTCGGGGGCGCGGCGAACAGGCGGGTGTAGAAGGCGATGCTGGCCTCGATGTCCTCGACATGCGCGTGTACGTGAAATCGTTTCATGTGCATCCTTTCGTTCATTTGCAGGCGGCCGCGGCGTGGTCCAGGCAATCGGCGCCCTGGCAGCAGTTCTCGGTCAGGTAGGCGAGCAGCGCATTCATCCGGTCGAAGGCGGCCCGATAGATGAGGTGGCGGCTGGCCCTCTCCTGCGTGACCAGGCCCGCATGGCTCAGCTCCTTGAGATGGAAAGAGAGCGTCGCGGCCGGAATGCGCAAGGCATCGGCCATGGTGCCTGGCGTGAGGCCATCCTGGCCGACGACCACCAGGGCGCGGAACACGCGCAGCCGCACCGGCTGCGCGAGGGCGGCCAGGGCCTTGACGACATCGTTTTCTTCCATGCTTCCATCATACTCGAATATTCGGCGTCCGGGGAAATCACGCGGCGGATGCGCCGCGCGCATCGTCTCGAGCGCACATCGAACGACCATTGGAGGTCGCAAACCCGTCCGCGGCGCGGCGGAGGCGCGCGGTATCGTTTGCGCGGCGCACCGCCCTGGTTGCGTGAGTGAGGTTTGGTTTCGGTGTGCCAGCGAACGGAGCCGCAGCCGAGACCCGGGATACCATGGGGATCACCCACGCCCATCGGCCAGGAGCCGGCATGCGCAACGCAACGGTCCACGGGAGCACCCGCCGGCTCCAGGCCGGCCAAGACCTGCATGCGCCGGTCACTCCGACGGATCATTGTCGCGGCGCCGAGCGACCTTCTATCACGATTGTCGAATATGCCGATTTTGAAAGCGTCTCCTGCCGCGTTGCGGAGATCGAGGTCCGCGAGATTCTGGACACCCATCCGCACGCCGTTCGCCTCGTGTTTCGCCATTACCCGCTGGAATCAGACCATCCCCTCGCATTGATGGCCGCCGAGGCGAGCGAAGCGGCCGCTGCACAGGGCAAATTCTGGGAGATGCATGACGCGTTGATGCGCCATCACGCCCCTTTGAGCCGGCATGCGCTGGATCGGACAGCGCAGGAGCTGGAGCTCGACATGCTGATGTTCCGCGCGGCCCTGAAGGACGAGATCTACCGTCAGCGTATCCGGGAACAGGAGGATGGCGCCGTTCGAAGCCACCTGCGTGCGTCGCCCGGATTCTTCGTCAATGGCAAGGTTTGCGATGTCTCGTTCGGGATGAACGAGCTGCGCAATGCGATCCGCGCCTTGAGCTGACTCGACGCGGCGCCTGCAGCTCAGGAAGCTGCGTTACGCTGTTGCTTCACGGAGTACATGGCCGTGTCCGCGATTCGCAAGAGATGGTCCGGCGAATTTCCGTTCTCGGGATGGATCGCCATTCCCACGCTCACCCCCAACCCGAAGGACCCACCCGCAACCGTCACCTCCTCGTCAAGGCAATCGCGGATGCGCTGCGCGATGGCACAGGCCTCCGTGCGGTCGGCATTCGGTGCGACAATTCCGAACTCGTCTCCTCCGAGCCGACCGAGCGTGTCGCTTTCACGGACGACCGTTTGAAAGCGGCGGGCGATGACACGCAAGACATCGTCTCCGACCTCATGGCCCTTGGAATCATTGATCTTCTTGAAGCGATCGAGATCCAGATACAGGACGGCCATCTGCGCCTTGTCCCTATGCGCCACGGCCACCGCCTGCTGGAGGCGGTCAAGAAACAGCGCACGATTCGGGAGACCCGTGAGGGAATCGAAGAACGCCATCTTCCGGATCCGCTCCTCGATTTCCTTGCGCGCACTGACATCGAGATTCGTTCCAATCAGCCGTATCGCGCGGCCATTCGCGTCACGCTCCACGACCTTTCCGCAGCTTCGGATCCACTTCCACCCGCCCGTCCCCGTACGAACGCGAGACTCCTGCTCGTAGGCGGGCGCATTACCTTTCAAGGCCGACAATGCCGCGGCCATCGCCCGCGGCATATCATCCGGGTGCGTCTGTCGCGCCAGTTCTTCCGCAGTGGACAGCGTAGCGCCGGGCGGCAGATCCATCATCGCGGCCCACCGCTCATCGAGCATGACCGATCCGGTCTCCACGTCCATATCGAAGATCGAAAGCTCGGTTGCTTCGAGCGCCATCGAAAGGCGATCTTGCGCGTCGCGTAATTCGACTTCTGCCGCCCTTCGGCGCTCGATATCCTCGATCTGGACGACGAGATAGCGCGCCGGATCGTCGTCCCCGCCGACAACCGAGGCGGTAACCTTGCCCCAGACGTACGTCCCGTCGCTTCTTCGGTAGCGCTTCTCGACGGTGTAGGAGTGGGATTTGCGCTTCTCGATCAGGTGCAAACCATCGGTCGAAAGTGGCAGGTCGTCCGGGTGGGAAATGTCATGCACGGACTTCCCGCGCAACTCCTCAAGCGGAAATCCGAGAAATTGGCATAGTCGGCGATTCGCGTCGAGTATTCTGCTGCCGTCGATTGCCACAAGCGCCATGCCGATCGGGGCGTCTTCGAAAAGCTTGCGAAAACGTGCCTCGCTGTCGCGCAGCGCATATTCGGCCTGCTTGCGACTGGTGATGTCATACACGAAGACAAACAGGCCTCGCTCCGCGCCGAGGCGCGCGTCGGGAACGTAATCGACAATCTCGTGCCTGACGCGACCGCCCGCCATGGGAAATGTGCGATCGAAGGACTGCCGAGCGCCCGCTTGCGCGGCATCGAATCGCATCGCGATGCGCGGATACAGGTCTGGGCCCAATACGTCCGCGACATGCCGCCCACGCATTTCTTCCGGGGTCATGCCGTAGCTCGCCGCGTAGGCCCGATTGGCATAGCGATTCGTTCGGTCAGGGTTCCAGTGGCTCACCATCATCGGTGAATGTTCCAGGATCTGCCCGAGGTCCGCGGTGACTTCGGCGAGCCGAGCTTGGACGCGCTTGCTCTCGGTGATGTCGCGAACGACTTTCGTGACCGCGACGATCTGGCCGTTCGAGGCCAGAATCGGGAAGAGAGAGACCGCAATGTCGATGATCGATCCGTCCTTGCGCATCCGACGCGTCTCGAAGTGGGAGACCGCCTCCCCGGCGCACGGCAGCGCGAACCGTTCGGCTTCCCCGTTCCGACGTTCGGAAGGCGAAAGCCGAAGAATCGACTGGCCGATCATCTCTTCCGATCCGTAGCCGAAGATCCTCGTCGCGCTCCGGTTCCAGCCAACAATCGTGCCATCCGGCAGTGTGGTCACGATCGCATCATCGCTCTGATCGACCATGGTCGACGCCGCGATTTGACGCAACCGGATGTGGCGCTCCGTGGTGATATCCCGCTCGACGTGGGCGATGGCGAGGAGCTCCCCTTGCGAGTCCAGCAGCGCGGATAGCGTCGTCTCAACGACCACTTCGGTGCCATCCTTGCGGACACGGTGCGCCTCGAAGGCCGTGGAAGTTGTGCCAGGTGGCTGGCGCGAGATGCGTTCGAGGTCTTCTTGAAGGCAATTTCGCGGGCACAGGCAGGAGATGGAACGCCCGATCACCTCCGCGGCGCAGTACCCGAAGAGCCCCTCTGCGCCGCGATTCCAACTCAGGATGACTCCGTCCCCGGAGTGACAAAAAATGGCGTCGCCGATCGAGTCGACGATGAACGCCGCGAGGTCTCCGTCGACCGTCGCATCGTGGTCCAGCGACGGTAGCGGGCGTCCGGACACGTTCGTGGGGCTTGCGTCCCCGCCACTCAGAGGCATATTTTCGTCGATCCGCTAAGATGAACGTTGCAGCCGCGACGGACTCATTGATGGAGACTTGACTGTCGCCGGATGAACCAGGCCGTATCGTCTGTGGGCAGGTTCCGGATCATGAACGGGATTGCAGCGGCACGATCGCGCAATGAGTCGCCCATTGCCCGCCCTTAAGGAGCACTCCGGCCGCTGAACCGGGGCGCACTGGCGATCGAGCGGGCAATGCCGCAGCGCGGCGGTCGTCGCTCGAAGGCGGGCACGGTAGAACGGTGGCCTACGGCAATCTGCCCCGGCGCTTGTCGCGCCGAATTTGCAATCGGAAGCGCTCCCCAGACCTGGCTTCGAACGCGCGGACGCGCTGGATCAGCGCGGCATTCAGCTCGTGCCCGGCCGAAAGCAGCAGCACGCCCTGCGGTGACAGGACATCGCCGGCCAGCACCATGCCCGAGGCCAGTTCGTCCGATCCGACAATCCTGGGCGTATCTTCGCTTCGTGGGCGATCGACCTCCGTGAGTTGAAGAAAGACGTCCAGGACCTCAGGGTCGAATTGCGTCCCACGCCCTTGCTGAACCAGCAGGCGTGCTTCCTTGGCCGTCAAAGTGGCACCGCCCAGATGACCTTCCTGCATTTCATCATACGTATCCACGATGGCCAGAATCCGCGCCCCGAGGGGAATTGCCGCAGCGGCCTTGCGGTCAGGATATCCATTGCCGTCGTGTCGCTCGTGGTGCGCGCGTATGAGAGACGCGACAGACTGCATTTCCTCCAGTGCCATGAGCGATTGTTCGCCCATCAGCGGGTGCTGGCAGTACAGGCTCCACTCATCGGGCGACAAGCGCGCCACCGGCTTCCCAAGCAGTGCGTCGGGCAGGCCAATGTGCCCGAGATCGTGCAGCATTCCCGCAAGAAATATGTCGTGCACCTGCTGGTCGTCCAGGCCCATGGCCCGCGCCACGTCGCGTGCTATGTTGCCCACCCGCCGACCATGCCCTACCGGGCGACCGCCGCGCAGCTCGAGCAGATTCGAGAACACCTTGATCGAGGTAAGAAAGGTCTGCTTGAGTCTGCGGTGAACCTCGGCGAGTTCGCTCGTGCGCCGCTCCACGCGGCACTCCAGATCGTCGTTCAGGGCACGCAGCTCGAGGTTCTGCGCCGCGGTCAGCTCCTCGAGGCGGTGTTTTTCGCGCTGCAGCCCCACGAGTTCCAGACCCTGGCGCACCGCCGCGTCAAGTTCCGCGTCGTTCCAGGGCTTGGTGATGTAGCGAAAGATGCGGCCCCGATTGATCGCGCCGATCGCGGCACCGAGCTCGGCATGGCCGGTGAGCAGGATGCGCGCTGCCTCGGGCCAGCCGACGGCCACCCTCTCGAGAAATTCGACGCCATCCATGGTGGGCATGCGCATGTCGGAGATCACGACATCGGCGCGCCTTTGACGCAGCGCGTCGAGGGCGGCCGGGCCGCTGCCGGCCGTCATGACCTCGCATTCCACGCCGCGCAGGACCCGCCGCAATGCCGAGAGGATGTTCGGTTCATCGTCGACGCATAGCACGACCGGCGGCACCGGGACATGCGCGTCCCGCGCGACGTCCCGGCTTTCCCCCCCGCGATCCGCCGGAATACCGTCATCCATGCTGCTCTCCCCCATCGGGACCTGGACGCGGTTGTCGGACCGGGACACGCACCTTGAACGTAGTTCCGTGACCCAGCCTCGTCTGGACCTCAATCTGCCCGTGATGCTTCTGGACAATGCCGTAGGACAGCGAGAGACCAAGCCCTGTTCCCTTGCCCACCGGCTTGGTCGTGAAAAACGGATCGAAAACGCGCGGCAGGTCCTCGGGCGCGATGCCGCAGCCGTCATCCTGGACTTCGACCACCACGTGCTCGCCTTCCGCGATCGTACGTATGGTGATTGTGCCGCGCTCGGCCCGTATCGCGTGCGCGGCGTTCACCAGCAGATTCAGGAACACCTGGTTGAGCTCCGACGGCAGGCACTCGACATCGGGAATGTCGCCGTATTTCTTGATCACTTCGGCCCGATATTTGATCTCGTTGTTGACGATGTTCAGCGTCGAATCGATGCCGCGATGAAGATTCGCCCACTCCCATTCCTTGCGCGCGTCGACGCGCGAGAAATCCTTGAGATCCTGTACGATCTTGCGCACTCGTTCGATGCCCTCGCGCGACTCCGACATGAGCGCGGGTATGTCTTCCTTCAGGTACGCCAACTCCAGCTCCTCGCGCAATTCGGAGAGACGTTCGGCGGTCGCCCGGTCGGAGATGGCCCGCTCGGCGTCCTCGTACGCGGCCAGCATGCGGAACAGTTGCCCGACGTACTTCTCGAGCGTGCCGAAATTGGAAAAGATGTAGCCGATCGGATTGTTGATCTCATGCGCGACACCGGCGGCCAATTGCCCGATCGAGGCCATCTTCTCCGATTGCATGAGCTGGGCCTGCGCCTCGGACAGCTTCTGGTTGACCTGGCGCAGCTGTTCATTGGCGAGGCGCAATCCGTGGATCTGTTCGGCTTCGCTCAATGGCGCCGCCGTTGACTCGAGAGGATTCCCGGGTATTTGGACGTTGCTCAATTTCTACTCCTGTTTCATCGGACGCTGCGGCTCACGCCCGCCCGGGAGCCCGGTCACATCAGGGCATGGCATATCGCCGCGTAGCCATCTTCCGTGCGTCGGGCCAGATCCTCGAAGCGCACCGCATCCAGGTGCAGCCGCTCCCACGAGGAAAGTTGCAGGCGCGGCACGGTTTCGGCTTTGTCCCGGACCAGGTCCAGGGCGTGCACGATCCCGTCAGCCGCATGGACCACGTCGACCGCACTGACCTGCAGCCCCGCTCCTTCCGGTGGACCATGGTGGTGACGGATCGCCTCACACACGCTCTCGGCGAAATTCCAGTGCTGGGCGATCCAGCCGCCGACCTCGGCGTGCCCGATGCCCAAACTTGCCACTTCCGCGTCGTGCATCTCGCAATCGCGCGCAACGGTCAATCGCATTGCCGCGCCGCACTCTTGCGGATAGTACGTGGCCAGCACGAGCTTGCCGATGTCGTGCACGAGTCCTGCCGTGAATGCCACGGATTGCGATTGGCCGGCCGCGTGTGCGACCTCCTGCGCGCAGATCGCGGTGGCGAGGCTGTGCTCCCAGAAGCATTGAAAATCGAAGCCCTCGCATTTGAGGGGCGCCGTCGCCCGGAGCACGGACGCGGCCGTCAGCAAGGTAGCAATCGTGCGCAGGCCGATGAGCCGCACCGCGTCGTGCACGTTGTCGATGGAGCCGGACATCCCGTAGAACGGCGAGTTCGCGGCTCGCAAGATCCTTGCGACGATCGCCGGGTCGATCGCGATCTTGTGGGCGAAGTCGTCCAGGCGCAGGTTCTCGTCGACCAATGCACAGGCGATTTCCTCGACGGCTTGCGGCAGTTTGGGAAGATCCTGCACCCGTTCGCGGACATCGTCCGGATCAATGCGAAAATCACTCATTCGCCGACTCCGGATCGGAATTTCCGCATCAGATGAATCAACGGGTGAACGTGGGCTTCGCGTATCCAATGCCGGAACACGAAGTCCAGCCGGTGTGGCGGTGGCGGTGCCGGGCCACCGGCCGGATCCCGGTCGACCGGTTGGTCCAGAACTGCGGCGACCCCTCGTGCGCTGCGCCGATTCATGTCGGTGAATCCGCCGCCGCCTGCAGCATCGGCACCAGGAAGACGAGCCGGCCCCGCGTCGCGCCTTTTATGCGGATCTCCCTGCCATGGGCAAGGTAGCGTCGTGAATCGATGTCCACCGAAGCGCATGAAGCGTGCCGTTGGTGCAGGAATTTCATCAGTTCCTCCGGCAGGACCTGGTCCGCCATGCTGCCAATCGCCGACGGCAAGGCCGGAAGCAGCTCTCTCGCGCCGCCGTTGACGAAGGCGATCAGGCCGTCCGCGTCGACGCCGACAATGGCCGCCGGTACGTTGTCCAGGATTTCGCGCGCACTATCGGCGCTGTGCTCGAGCAGATCAGCCTGCTCCTTCTGTCGCTGCAGCGTCGCCTGCAGGCGGTCATTGAGAACGGCCAGACTCGCATTGGCGCTCTCGATCTCGCGCGATAGGCGCCGATTCTCATCGGCCAATTCCTTCTGGCGAAAGGCTTCGGCGATGTGCCCGCGGATGCGCTCGTCGTCCCAGGGCTTGGTCAGGAACTTGTAGATGGCCCCTTCGTTGACCGCATCGATGATCGACTGCAGATCGGTGTAGCCCGACAGCACGATCCGAACCGTCTCCGGATAGAGCTCCTTGGCGCGCTGCAGGAAGTCGACGCCGGTCATCCCCGGCATGCGCTGGTCCGAGACGATCACGTCCACGGGAGACTGCGCCAGCATCTTGAGACCCTCCGCGGCGCTGTTGGCAGTGAGAATCTGATAGCCGTCGCGCCGCAACAGTCGCTTGAGCGAGGAAACGATGTTCTCCTCATCATCGACCAGCAGCAGCGTGCGCCCGCGCTTGCTGCGCGGCAGGAATTTTTCGGGAAGCCGACGGTTCTCGCGCAGCATTTGCTCGATCTGGTCCGCCGGCACAGGCTTGCTGAAGTAGTAGCCTTGAATGAAGTCGCAGCCGTGCGTGATCAGCAGGCCGAGCTGGCCCTCCGTTTCGACGCCCTCGGCGAGCACCTTCAAGCGAAGGCTATGCGCCATCGTGATGATCGCGCGGGTCATTGAGACATCCTCCACCGCGGCCGTGACGTCCTGCACGAAGCTGCGGTCGATCTTGACGATGTCGATCGGCATTTCGCGCAGCCGACTCAGGCTGGAGAAGCCCGTGCCGAAGTCATCGAGGGATATCTGGAAACCGATCGCGCGCAACTCTCGCAGCACCTGCACCGCCTGTTGCGCGTCGTCGATCATCAGGCTTTCGGTAACCTCCAGGCCCAGCCATGCAGGGTCGCAACCGCTCTCCAGGCAGATCGCCTGGATGCGGGCCGCCATGCCCGGGTGCGCGATCTGCCGCGACGAGAGGTTGATGGCGATGGTCGGTGCACGCGGCACTTGCCGGCGCCAGGCGACCGACTGGCGACACGCTGTACGTAGCACCCAGTCGCCGATCTCCAATATCGTGTCGGTACGCTCTGCGATCGGAATGAACTCCATCGGGGAAACGGCGCCGAATTGCGCCGATTCCCATCTCAGCAGCGCCTCGACCGCGGCGATCTCGCCGGTATGCAGATCGATTTCCGGCTGATAAAGCAGGCGCAGCTCATGGTTGTCGCATGCATGGCGCAGTGCCGATTCGAGGCCGAGCTCGCGCATCGCCCGGGCACTACGCTGTTCTCCGTAAAAGGAGATGTCGTACTGCGCGCTGCGCGAATTGCGCGCCGTTTGGGCGCGCTCGAGCAAGGCCTGTGCGTCCTTGCCGTCGCCGGGGAACATCGCGATGCCGATGTGGCAGCGCGGCACGACCTCCGCGCTGCCGATCAGTGCCGGAACGCGCAATGCGGCACGGATCTCCTGCGCTCGGGCGACCGCGGCCTCGGGGTCACCTGAGGTTCTCGGGTCGAGGCGGACGGCGAATTCCCCCGCCTCCAGGCGAGCGACAAGTTCGTTCTCGCCGCGCAGTTCGTGCAGGCGCGAGGCGATCGTCATGACCAGCGTGTCGCTGGCGCCGAATCCCATGTTCGACTTGATGTCCTCGATCCATGGCACGTCGATGGACAGGAGACTAAACCCATTGGATTCCGGCATCTCGCCGCGTATGGTACCCGCGACATCCGTCAGGAACAGCAACCGGTTCGGCAGTTCGGTCAAGGCATCGAAGTTCGCCAGGCGTTCGGCGCGAGCCACGGCGCGGTGGCGCTCCATGTTGGAACGGTGTGTCGCAATGCCGAAGGCGACGTCCCCCGCGAGGCCGCGCAGGAGATCCGCCTCGGCCTCGTCGAAGCCCCCGATCTCGCGCGAGTAGATCGTCAGCACACCGAGGATGCCGGCATCCACGGCCAGGGGTAGAGCGATCAACGACTGGTAGCCTCGATCGATCGCGCTCGCTCGCCAGCCGATGAACCTCGGATCGGCGCGCAGGTCATTGCATACCTGGACAAGACCGCTGCGTGCGGCGACGGCCGTCGGATCCTCGCTCGCCGGGTCGTCCGTGCAGACGGCCTGCGGCATGGCTGGGGCATCGCCGATGTCCGTCTTCAAGGCCACGGACCGCACGGTCTTGCGATCGCCGTCCTGGGCGTAGCCGATCCAGGCCAGCGCATAGCCGCCCTGCGCCAGCAGCTTGCAGGCCGTTTCGAGCAGTCCATCCTCGCTCTCGTCGCGCAGCAGCGACTGGTGCACGCCGCTTACCACCCGCAATGCGCGGTTCATCCTGCGCAAGGACGCCTCGGCGCGCATCGCGTCGGTCACGTCCCGGAAGTACCACACGCGCCCGTAATAAATCCCATCGGAGCCGGAAACGGGCGCGGTGAATCGGTCGATGACGCGCCCATCGCGGGTGCGGACCTCGTCGCGCGCGCGCTCCGATCGCTTCTCGTACAGTGCATGCACCCGCGCCAGAAAGCGCTCCGGATCAACGACCTGCTCGACGACCGCCCGCAGCACCGGCTCGTCGTTGCCGGCGCGCACAACGTCGTCGGGAATCTTCCACATCTCCACGAAGCGCCGGTTGTAGGACAGGATGCCCGCGTTCTCGTCGACCAGCAGGATGGCGTCGAGCGAACTCTCTTGTTGCGTCAAGAGCACGAGGTTCTTCTTCTTCACTTCCTCCTCGAGTCGGACGCGCTCGGTGATGTCGAACATCGTGACCAGGTCCGCCGGCGCTCCACGGTACAGGATCCGGCGTCCGCATACCCGGGCATGAAAGAGCGTACCGTCCTTGCGCAGGCAGCGGACGTCGTAGGGACTGCCGCCCTCGCCGCGCAAGCGCCCGTGAATCTGGCGTTCGACCAGCGGCCGATCCTCCGGAAGGATGATCTCGATCGCTTCCGAACCGATCAGCTCGGCCTGCGTCTTCCCGGCGAGCTCGGCAAAGTACGGATTGGCGAAATGAAGAAGACCGTTCTGCACGAGAAACAGGCCCGTCTGCGCCTCGTCGATGAGCGTTCCATTCAGCCTGTCGCGCTCCTGGCGTATGTGGCGCATGCCTTCCTCGAGCTGCACACGCTTGAGAAACTGGCCGATCTGCGAGCTGATCGTCGTGACCGCCCGCAGCAGTCGGCTGTCGGGTTCACGCACGAACCGGCTGTTGAAGCCGAGGACGCCCCGGACGCTTCCTTCGACCGTGATGGGGAAGCTGAATGCGCCGTGCAGTCCCGCCTCGAGATGCAGCGCGCGCTGGTGTACGCGCGTATCGCGGCTGACGTCAGGCACCCAGAGCGGCGCGGCGGTTTCCCAGACGCGTCCGGTGAGCCCGACCCCGGAGGCGAAGGTCGCCGAACGCGAGCCTTCGACAAAGCGCTCCAGTGCGGGATCTGGCTCGTTCCAGCCGGCGACCAGTCGAAGCACGGCGCTTTGGTCGTCAACGCCGAAATAGCGACCGCACTGCCAACCCTCGGTTTCGCACACGGCGCGAATGATCGCCCTCATGGCATCGGCGACGTCCTCCGCGCTTGCCAGGCAGCGCGCGACCATGTGCTCCAGACGCAGAACCTCTTCGGCGCGCCGGATCGACGTGACATCGGCCGCGACACCGTGGTAACCGCAAAAGACGCCGTCCGGGCCGAGCATGGCCTTGCCGCTGAATCTCAAATGGCGCGGACGCACCAGGGAATCCTCGAAGCGGACCTCGAAATCGAAAAACGGCTCCTGATTCAGCTGCGCGGCCCGCAGACGGGTCCAATCGTTTCCCTCGCACCCGCCGCTGGGCGCGGTCTGCCACAGCGCATGCCCGAGAAATCGATCGAGCTCGAGACCACATCGCTCAAAGGCGCCACCACGCACCAATGTGAAACGCAGCGCCGCGTCCTGCTCCCAATACCACTCCGACGACAGTTCGAGCATCCGATCAAAACCGAGTTCTGCCACCGACAGGCGATGGGCCTGTGAGGCTTCCGTTTGCGGCCTCTGGCGCCGCATCGATTGGGAACCGCTGTCCACGGGGTCTGTGCACCGCAAGTATTGAAACTCTTCCGATCTTCGACCGCTTCGCGTTATGGCGAGGCCCCTATGAACCTGACTTCAGTGGGGCTTTTCGCGCATTGGCATGGAACGGCCGGTCAATTCCGGAGGTTCGGCATTGCACAGGCGAAAAAGGGACCCGCCTGGGCGCGGCACATGGCCCTGGCTGAAGCGCGGGGCATTGCAGTGATCGCAGGCCCGATGCTTGGCGAGGGTGCGCAATTCGAACCGTGCCGGTTCGGGTACGTACATCGAGCGCCCGACCCGGAATGCCCGGCCGGCTTTCGACGATACGCCGAGCGACTACGAGCTAGGCATTCGAGGTGCCGTGACGACGGCACCTTGGATCATCCTCGCCGACAAGCGAATTCGTACAGTTCCTTCCAAGCGTGATTCCAGTCCGCTTTCGCACGATTGTCGAACACCCTGCGCCAGCTGACCTCGCCAGGATCTTGGGCCTCCTGGATGGATTCGACCGTACTCCGCATCGTGTTCCATTGCTCGATAAGCGTATTGCTGCGGGGAACAAACGATGTCGAATAGAAGGTCACCTTGGCCAATTTTGATTCGGCTGGCGGCGAGCAAGAGAATACATAGCTGATGGCAGCGCTTTTCGCATACGCCGGATGAGAATGACCGGGCAGATCGACAGGTAAACGCCATGCCAGGGCCAGCATTGCATGGCCGGTCTTCAGCATCTGGTAGGGGGGATTCCCTCGCCAGATGTCAAGCGAGTTGGATTTCAGGTAAAGCGTCCAGTCCGAGCGCGTTCGGAGTATTCGGTAGCCGTGCAGGCTCTCCAACGCGACCCCTTCGTCATTGCGTTCGTCGGCGACTCCAACCAGTGGCAGCGCAAGCAAGGCGGCAAAGCCAAGCGCGGCCCGAGGCATGATGGCGATCGAATTGGCGGCAGACGGACGTTTGCGAATGTGCGTCATGGCCGGCTGGGCATTGCGATGACTCGGATCTGATCGGGAGGAGACCGGGGCGCCACGGGAATCCGGATGGGATACCTTGCTTCGCCCTTATAGTCCCCCGGCGAACTTCGCGATTTCTAGAAATCGCGGATGATTTCATGCGCCCCGCAAATCGGGCCAGCGCGCCGTTCCTTCGGCCGAGGTCGCCGAGGTCGGAGCGGCAGCGGACACGGGCGCTTCGCCCGGCATCCGGTCAAATTGTTTGACGATCGGAAAATCGCGCCACATCCTGTCGACGCGCCGCCGCTGGCGACATCCGCTCCAGATTTCATGCGAATATCGAAATTCGTCGTGTTCGTGCAGGACGACGACGCGTCGCAGTCGTACCCGGCGCGCAGCCGGGATCTGACCGGCGTTGCGCGCCCGAAGGAGCACGCCGCGCCACGCCTCAGAAAAAACGGCAGGGGTCAACTGCCGGCGGCAAGAATTGCCTTGGTGCCCCGGTCCCGCGGGTCCAGGAAACGGACCAACAGTGGACCAGAAACAGAACCAAAACGCCGCTAGGTACTGGTCGGGGCGGCGGGATTCGAACTCGCGACCCCTTGCACCCCATGCAAGTGCGCTACCAGGCTGCGCTACGCCCCGAAGGATCGGAATTGTACACGGGCGGCCGGGCGAACCGCCACGCCGTCAGTCTTGTGCGCCCTCGGGCGATTCCGCAGCCGCTTGCGCGACGCGGGGCACCAGCACCCGGCGGATCGCTTCGAGTTCGGCGCGCAGTGCAGCCCATGCCGGCGCGTGATCGCGCGCCGCCTCGCCGTTGACCTTGCCGTCGCGCGCCGCCGCCTCGAACGCTTCGGCCCCGCCATCCGGATCGTGCGCGGCCCCGCCCGCCGCGGGCAAGGCGCGCCGGCGCAGCGAGCCGGCGCTCTCGAGCCGGTTGCGCGCGCCGTTGATCGTGAAGCCCTGTTCGTAGAGCAGCTCGCGGATGCGCCGGATGAGCAGCACCTCGTGGTGCTGGTAGTAGCGCCGGTTGCCGCTGCGCTTGATCGGCTTGAGCTGGGTGAATTCCTGTTCCCAGTAGCGCAGCACATGCGGCTTGACCGAGCACAGCTCGCTCACCTCGCCAATGGTGAAGTAGCGCTTGGCTGGAATCGAGGGCAGCGGGGCCGCGCCCTCGCGTGCGCCGTCGCGGGCCGCGCCGCCTGGCTTGGACATCGGGTCGTCGATCCGCAGGGGCGCGCGGTGCGGGCCGCGCTAGCGCCCGGAGCGGCCGGAGCCGCCCGGTTCACGCGTGACCGTCGCCTTGAGCTTCTGGCTGGCGTGGAACGTCACCACGCGCCGCGCCGTGATGGCGATCTCCTCGCCGGTCTTCGGATTGCGCCCCGGCCGGGTCGGTTTGTCGCGCAGCTGGAAATTGCCGAATCCCGACAGCTTGACCGTCTCGCCGCGCTCGAGGGCCTGGCAGATCTCGTCGAAGAAGCCATCGACCATGTCCTTGGCTTCGCGCTTGTTCAGGCCCAGGCGCTCGAACAGCGCATCGGCGATCTCGGCCTTGGTCATCGTGCGCGCTTCGCGTTCGGTCTCGCCCAGGCCGCGATGCGAGGCGCCATTCGAGCCGCTGGGCAATGCCGGGAATTTGAAGGACGTCATGCCGGATTCGATCGCCGCTGATTTACATTTTTCCGGAAGGAAGCCTACTGGCGTTCCCGCCCGCCCCAGCGCTGCGCCAGGTGCCGCACGACCGCGGCACGCACGGCATCGGCATCGGCCTCCGCCAGCGAACGCTGAGTATCTTGCAGAACCAAGCGGAACGCAAGGCTTTTTTCCTTAATTAACAAGCCGCTAGCGCCCTCCGCTGAGGCATCTTCGGATGTCCCGGATTTGCGCCGGAAGACGTCAAAAAGGCGCACTTCGCGCACCGTGGCCAGCTCGGGCTGGTGCGCCGCGATGCCGCGCAGGTCTTCGAGCACCTCGCCCGCCGGCACCGTTTCGTCCACCCACACCGCGATATCGCGCACCAGGCCCGGCGGCTTGGGTACCTCGCGGACCTGCGGCAAACCGACCTGCAGCAGCGGCTCGACGGCAAGCTCGAAGATGATGGGCGCGCCGGGCAGCTCGAATTCGCGGCACAGCCGCGGGTGCAATTCGCCGATCCAGCCGATCGCCACGCCTTCGAGCAGCACTGCGGCGCTGCGGCCCGGATGCAGGGCCGCGGCCTGCGGCGCGCCGGGCTCCAGGGCGGCGAACCGCGCCTGGATCGGAAACAGCAGGCGCTCGAGATCGCCCTTGAGGTCGAAGTAATCGACGTCGCGCGCCGCCACGCCCCATTGTTCGTCGGCGACCGCGCCATAGGCCAGTGCCGCCAGGTGGCGCGGCTGCGCGATTCCGGCGATCTGCGCCGGGCCTTCGGCTTGCGTGGCATCGCGCAGGAAGACGCGGGCCAGCTCGAAAACCCGCACGCGGGTCGCCTGGCGATTGAGGTTGTAGCGCAGGTTGGCCACCAGGCTGGGGCAAAGGCCGCTGCGCAGGATGCTGTGCTGGCTGACGATCGGATTGACGACCCGGATCGCATGCGCCGGATCGGCGCCGAATTGCGCTTCCCAGGCCTCCGGGACAAAGGCGAAGTTGACCATTTCCTGGTAACCGGCCGCGGCCATGGCGCGGCGCAGGTCGTGGTCGCTGCGCCGACCCTCGGGCCGCGCGTGCATGCGGGCCCGCGCCAGCGGCGGCTCGGCCGGGATGGCATCGAAGCCGACGATGCGCGCCACCTCCTCGATCAGGTCTTCCTCGCGCTCGATGTCGAATCGGAACGATGGCGGCATCACGTGGAAGGTGTCGCCCTGTTCCTCGCAGGGCAGGCCCAGTCGCGCGAAGGCATCGCGCACCTGCGCCGCCGCGACCGGCACCCCGAGCACGCGGGCCAGGCGATCGCGCCGCAGTGCCACGGTATCGCGCGAGGGCAGGCGCACGATCGTGTCGTCCATCGGGCCGACCCGGGTCGCCGCCGTGCCGCAGATCTGCACGATGAGCTGGCTCAGGCGCTCGAGTGCGTGCACGGTGCCTGCGAAATCGACCCCGCGCTCGAAGCGGTGCGCCGCCTCCGACGGAATATTGAGCCGGCGCGCGCGGCCCTGGATCGCCGCCGGCCACCAGAACGCCGCCTCCAGGTAGACGTCGCGCGTATCGAGCGTCACCGCGGTCGACAGTCCGCCCATGATGCCCGCCACCCCTTCGACGCCGGCTTCATCGGCGACCACTCCGATGCGCGGATCGAGCTTTACCGCGGCATCGTTGAGCAGGGTCAGGCCTTCGCCGTCGCGCGCCCAGCGCACCGTCAGGCCGCCCTGCACCTTGGCCAGGTCGAAGACGTGGGAGGGTTGGCCCAGCTCGAGCATGACGAAATTGGAGATGTCGACCAGCGCCGAGACCGGCCGCTGGCCGGCCTGCTCGATGCGCCGGCGCATCCAGGCCGGCGTGCTGGCCCGCGCGTCGACGCCGCGCACGATGCGCCCGGAAAATCGGCCGCACAGGTCGGGCGCCTCGACCCGCACCGGCAGGCGCTCGGCACTGCTGACCGGCACGGTCTCGAAGCTCGGGGCATGCAGCGCCAGGCCGCTGAGCGCCGCCAGTTCGCGCGCCACGCCGAGCGCGCTCAGGCAGTCGCCGCGATTGGGCGTCATCTTGATCTCGAACACCGGGTCATCGAGGTCCAGCCAGGCGCGCAGGTCGGCCCCGGGCGTGGCCCCGGCCTCGAGCACCATGAGTCCTTGCGCGTCCTCGGCCAGGCCCAGCTCGCGGGCCGAGCACAGCATGCCTTCGGAGCGCACGCCGCGCATGGTCGAGACCTTGATCGCCAGGCCGCCGGGCAGCAGCGCGCCGGGCAAGGCACAGGGCACCAGCAGGCCCGGCGCGACGTTCGGCGCGCCGCACACGACGGTGCGCAGCACCGGATCGCCGGTGTCGACCTGGCAGACGCTGAGCCGGTCGGCGTTGGGGTGGCGTTCGACCTTGTCGACCCGCGCCACGACCACCTGGGTGAAGGCCGGTGCGGTCGCCAGATCCTCGACCTCGAGACCGCCCATCGTGAGCAGATGCGCGATCTGCGGCGCTTCGGCGTCGGTCGGCACCATCTGGCGCAGCCAGCTCAGGGCGATCTTCACGGCGCGAGTCCTCGCAGGCGATGCATGGTGTCGGCCCGCCGCTCAGCGGTTGAATTGCGCCAGGAAGCGCAGATCGCCTTCGAAGAACAGGCGCAGATCGGCCACGCCATAGCGCAGCATGGTCAGCCGCTCGAGGCCCGATCCGAAGGCGAAGCCGATGTGGCGCTCCGGATCCAGTCCGAAATTGCGCACGACGTCCGGATGTACCTGGCCGGCGCCGGAGATCTCCAGCCAGCGGCCCTTGCGCGGGCCGCTGGTGAACATCATGTCGATCTCGGCCGAAGGCTCGGTGAACGGAAAATACGACGGCCGGAAGCGCACCTGCAGGTCGTCGCTCTCGAAGAAGCGGCGCAGGAAATCGGTGTACACGCCCTTGAGGTCGGCAAAGCTCACGTTCTCGTCGATCCACAGGCCTTCGACCTGGTGGAACATCGGCGAGTGCGTCGCGTCGCTGTCGACCCGGTAGGTGCGGCCGGGGGCGATCACGCGCAGCGGCGGCGCGTTGCGCCGCGCATAGCGCACCTGCATCGGCGAGGTGTGGGTGCGCAGCAGCAGGGGCTTGCCGTCGGCATCCGCGGCGTCGACGTAGAAGGTGTCCTGCATCGAGCGCGCCGGGTGGTCTTCCGGATTGTTCAGCGCCGAGAAGTTGTACCAGTCGGTCTCGATCTCGGGGCCGTCGGCGACGTCGAAGCCGATCGAGCCGAAGATCTCCTCGATCCGGATCCAGGTCTGCAGGATGGGGTGTATGCCGCCCGCCGCGGCGACCCGCCCGGGCAGGGTCACGTCGATCGCCTCGGCGGCGAGCCTGGCCTCCATCTCGAGCTGGGCGAGCTGTTCGCGCCGGCGCTGCAGTGCTTCCTCGATGCGCAGTTTGGCAGCGTTGATGCGCGCGCCAAGGCTGCGCTTGAGCTCGGGCTCGAGCCGGCCCAGGCCCTTGAGCAGCTCGGTCAGGCTGCCGCCCTTCCCCAGGAAACGCGCCTTCTCGTTTTCGAGGGCGGCCGGGGTCTGGGCCGCGGCAAAGGCGGCCTCGGCCTCGGTGATCAGGGCTTCGGGTTCCACCGGGCGTCAGGCGAGCAAGGGCGCGGACGCCGGGGCGGGCGCAGCGGCCCGGCCGTGCCGCGCGGCCGGACACCCCGGCCCGCCGCACGCCCGGCGCGCCCACCGCAGCCGCGGCTGCGGTGCCGGGCGCGCGCGCCCGGGCCCGCCGTGCCGCGCCGGCATTACGCCGCCGGAAGGTTGGACTTGACCTGCGCCACGATCGCCGCGAAGGCCGGCTTGTCGAGCACGGCCATGTCGGCGAGCACCTTGCGGTCGATCTCGATCTGCGCCTTGTGCAGGCCGTGCATGAAGACGCTGTACGACATGTCGTGCTCGCGCACCGCGGCATTGATGCGGGCGATCCAGAGCGAGCGGAACACGCGTTTCTTGGTGCGCCGGTCGCGGTAGGCGTACTGCCCGGCCTTCATCACCGCTTCCTTGGCGACCCGGAAGACGTTGTTGCGCCGCTGCGTGAAACCCTTGGCGGCGTTCAGGACCTTCTTGTGGCGGGCACGTGCGGTGACACCGCGTTTGACTCTGGGCATGGCGATTCCTCAGGCGAATTCGGTCAAGTGTGGGGGAAGACGGTCTGCCGCGGCGTCAGCCGTTGGGCAGCATGCGCCGGACCGATTTGTCGTCGGCCGGGCTCAGGTTCACCGGACCGCGCAGGTGGCGCTTGCTCTTGGTCGTCTTCTTGGTCAGGATGTGGCGCTTGAACGCCTGGCCACGCTTGATCGAGCCGCTGGCGCGAATCTTGAACCGCTTCGCCGCGCTCTTCTTGGTCTTCATCTTAGGCATAGCTTGCCTTCTCTCTTCTCTTCGTATATGCCGCTGGGCGCCCGACCCGCGCCGGGACTTCCGTAGCCTGCAGCACTTGGCATTCGCACCCCGCCGCCGCAGCGGCCGGGCGCAAATCGGGTCACGGACCGGCGCGCGCCGGCCGGCCGATCATTTCTTCTTGCGTGGCGACAGCACCATCACCATCTGCCGCCCTTCGAGCCTGGGCATGGCCTCGACCTGGCTGAGCGCGTCGAGGTCGGCCTTGACGCGCTCGAGCACCTTCATGCCCAGGTCCTGGTGCGCCATCTCGCGCCCGCGAAAGCGCATCGTCACCTTCGCCTTGTCGCCTTCTTCGAGGAACTCGGTGAGCTTGCGGATCTTGGTCAGGTAGTCGTTCTCGTCGGTGGCCGGACGGAACTTGATTTCCTTGACCTGGATCTGCCGCTGCTTCTGCTTGGCTTCGTGCGCCCGCTTCTGTTCCTGGTAGCGGAACTTGCCGTAGTCCATGAGCCGCGCGACCGGCGGCTCGGCCGTCGGGGCGATTTCGACCAGGTCGAGATTGCCCTCTTCGGCCATGCGCATGGCATCGGCCGTGCGCACCACACCCAACTGCTCACCTTCCACTCCGACCAGGCGGATCTCGGGTGCCGAGATCTCGCCGTTGATGCGATGCGAACGTTCGTTTGCGATGGCTCTACGCTCCGAAAATTTAATCTGAACGGCCGCTCGCGCCCACGTCGGATCGCTGCAGCACGTCGCGCTGCAGGTGATCGACGAATCCGGCGATGCTCATGACCCCGAGGTCTGCACCGCCGCGCGCGCGCACGGCCACCGTACCGCCCTGCACTTCCTTTTCACCCACGACAAGAATATAGGGGATCTTCTGCAAGGCAAGACTGCGGATTTTATAGGCAATTTTCTCGTTCCGCAAATCGGCTCGCCCCCTAAGACCTTGTTTTTTCAGGTTTTGCAAGACTTCCGCGGCATAGCCTGCCGAACCTTCCGAAACGCAGGCCACGGCGAACTGCTCGGGCGCCAGCCAGGGCGGCAATGCACCGGAATAGTGCTCGATCAGGATGCCGATGAAACGCTCCAGCGACCCGACGATGGCGCGGTGCAGCATCACGGGTACCCGGCGCGTATTGTCTTCGGCCACATATTCGGCCCCCAGTCGACCCGGCATCGCAAAATCGACCTGCATGGTGCCGCATTGCCAGGAGCGGCCGATCGAGTCCTTGAGGTGGTATTCGATCTTCGGCCCATAGAACGCGCCCTCGCCCGGGCTGATCTGGAAGGTGCAGCCGGAGCGCCGCAGCGACTCCTGCAGCGCCTCCTCGGCGCGGTCCCAGGATTCCTCGGCGCCGATGCGCTGCGGCGGCCGGGTCGCCACCTTGTAGGCGATGTCCGAGAAACCGAAATCGCGATAGACCCGCTGCAGCAGCGCCGTGTAGGCGACGCATTCGCCGAGGATCTGTTCCTCGGTGCAGAAGATGTGGCCGTCGTCCTGGGTGAAGCCGCGCACGCGCATGATGCCGTGCAGCGCGCCGGAAGGTTCGTTGCGATGGCACTGGCCGAACTCGCCGTAGCGCAGCGGCAGGTCGCGGTACGAGCGCAGGTCTGACTTGTAGATCTGCAGGTGGCCGGGGCAGTTCATCGGCTTGATCGCGTACTGCCGGTTCTCCGACTCGGTGGTGAACATGTTGTCGCGGAAATTCTCCCAGTGGCCGGTCTTCTCCCACAGGCTGCGGTCGAGGATCTGCGGTGCCTTGACCTCCTGGTAGCCGTTGTCCTGGTAGACATGGCGCATGTACTGCTCGACCTGCTGCCACAGCGCCCACCCCTTCGGATGCCAGAAGATCAGGCCCGGCGCCTCGTCCTGCTGGTGGAACAGGTCCAGTTCGCGGCCCAGCCGCCGGTGGTCGCGTTTCTCGGCCTCGGCCAGCATGTGCAGGTAGGCGTCCTGCTCGTCCTTGCGCGCCCAGGCCGTGCCGTAGATCCGCTGCAGCATCTCGTTGCGGCTGTCGCCGCGCCAGTAGGCCCCGGCGACCTTCATCAGCTTGAAGACCTTCAGGCGGCCGGTCGAGGGCACGTGGGGGCCGACGCACAGGTCGACGAAGGCCCCTTCGCGATACAGCGAGATCTCCTCGTCCTCGGGGATGCCGGCGATGATCTGCGCCTTGTAGTGTTCGCCGATCGATTCGAAATAGGCGATCGCGTCGGCCCGCGCCCAGACCTCGCGCCGCACCGGCTCGTCGCGCGCCGCCAGCTCGCCCATCTTGCGCTCAAGCGCCTGCAGGTCCTCGGGCGTGAAGGGCCGCTTGTAGGCGATGTCGTAGTAGAACCCGTTCTCGATCACCGGACCGATGGTGACCTGGGCCTCGGGGAACAATTCCTTCACGGCGTAGGCCAGCAGGTGGGCGGTGGAATGGCGGATCACCTCCACGCCGTCGGGATCGCGGTCGGTGATCACGGCCAGGCGCGCGTCGCGCTCGATGCGGTACGAGGTGTCGACCAGCCGGCCGTCGACCCGGGCGGCGAGCGCGGCCTTGGCCAGCCCCGGGCCGATGGCGGCGGCAACCTCGGCGACGGTCACGCCGGGCTCGAACGATCGCGCGGAACCGTCGGGAAGGCTGATTGCAATCATGGCCACCTCATCCGGCGGCCGGAAACCGCTACGGGCAGTCGGGCCGGCCAGCCTCGTTGACACGTCATTCTGACGAAAAAAAAGCGCGGACGAGCCGCGCCTTCCTTTGACTGCCGCTTCCGGCCAGCGAACGGTCCGGCTGCGGATCCCCTGGTGCCGTCGATGGCGGGCTGCACGGCCAAGCCGCCGCGTCCGCGCCGAGGGCAACCATGGTAGGCGCGATTGGACTCGAACCAACGACCCCCACCATGTCAAGGTGGTGCTCTAACCAGCTGAGCTACGCGCCTCCTGCAAACCCGTAATCATACATGATGGCCGATTTTCCCCGCCAATTCGGGTGATTGAACCTCTTTCGTCATTACTGTGTCATAGCGGTTACATGTAACGGTAAGAAGTCTTACATAACATTCACGGCGTTCCCTCAGAAGCAGGGGTAGCAAAGATGAAACAATCTTCTAGCTCGAGGCAGGAATCGACCGCCAAGAATCACGACGCCGAGGTCTTTGCGTCCGGCGACACGGCCGCGTCGACCTTGCGTGTCGGCCTGGCGCGCAGCCCGGCAGACCTGCACGCCGCGCAGCGCCTGCGCTACCAGGTCTTCGCCGAGGAAATGGGCGCGCGCCTTCATGGTGCAGCCAACGGTCTCGATCAGGACGAATTCGACCTGTACTGCGACCACCTGCTGGTGCGCGACTGCGTCAGCGGCGATGTGGTCGGCACCTATCGCATCCTGCCGCCGCACCGCCGCGAGCAGATCGGGCGCCTGTATTCCGCCGCCGAGTTCGACCTGACCCAGCTTGACGATCTGCGCCACTCGCTGATCGAGGTCGGCCGCTCGTGCGTGCATCCCGACCACCGGACCGGCGCGGCCATCCTGCTGCTGTGGGCCGGTCTGGCGCAGTACATGCGCCGCGGCCAGTATCGCCACCTCATCGGTTGTGCCAGCGCCTCGCTCGCCGACGGCGGTTCGCAGGCCGCCGGGCTGCGCGACAAGCTGCAGGGCTACCTGAGCGACCCGGCGCACCGCGTCTCGCCGCACCTGCCCTTCCCCCACGAGCGGCTGGCGCGGCCGGGATCGATCGAGATGCCGCCGCTCATCAAGGGCTACCTGCGTCTGGGCGCGAAGGTATGCGGTGAACCTGCCTGGGACACCGACTTCAACACGGCGGACTTCCTCATCTGGCTGTCGCTGGAAAACCTGCAGCCGCGCTACGCCCGCCATTTCGACCTGCTCGCCGCGCAGGCCGAGCTGGCCACCGTCTGAAGCGAACATGACGAAACAGTCCCATCTGTCCAGCGCACGCGTGCGGCAACCCTGGTGGCTGCGCCTGCTGCGCTTCGGGCGCAAGGCGCTGCCCAGGCGTCTGCCGGACGAGCGCATCTACCTCGCGCCGTTCTGATCGCCGGGCGCGGCGGCGTCCGGCCGCGGCGGCCGCGGCGGCGCTACTTGCGCCGCGCCACCACCACACCCTTGACCTCGGCCAGCTGCGCCAGCGCGCGGCGCAGCGCCGCGGCATCGGCCACTTCGATGGTGAACTGCATCTGCGCCTGCTCGCGCTGGGTAACGGTGTTGACGCCGATCACGTTGAGCTTCTCGCGGGCGTAGACCTCGCCGATATCGCGCAGCAGGCCCTGGCGATCGGCGGCAAGCACTACCACCTCGACCGGGAACGACACCTCGCGGCCGGGCCGGGGCCGCTCCCAGTCGACCTCGATCAGGCGCTCGGGCTGGCGCGCCATCAGCGTGCGCGCGTTGGCACAGCCGGCGCGGTGGACCGAGATGCCCCGACCGCGGGTGACGAAGCCGATGATCGGATCGGGCGGGATCGGCCGGCAGCAGCGGGCCAGGCTGGTCAGCAGCGCATCGACGCCAACCACCAGCACCGTGCCGCGGCCCGGTGCACTGGGCGGCGCCGTCTCCGGCGCCAGGACCGGCTCGGCTTCCTCGGTCGCCTGGCCGCCGTCCAGCGCCTGTTCGATGCTGCGCAGGCTGAATTCGTCGCCGACCGCGGCGGCGCACAGTTCCTCGGCGTCGCCATAGCCCAGGCGCCGCGCCAGGTCCTCCAGACCCACCGCGGTGCGGCCGAGCCGCTGCAATTCGCGCAGGATGAGGTCGCGCCCCGCGGCCACCGAGAGCGCGTGCTCCTGGGCGTGGAACCACTGGCGCACCTTGGTGCGCGAGCGCGGACTGGCCAGGAAGCCGAGCTCCGGGTTGATCCAGTCGCGGCTCGGGCCGCCGCTGCGCGCGCTGAGGATCTCGACCGTCTGGCCGGTGCGCAGCGGCGTGTTCAGCGCGACCAGCGCGCCATCGACCCGGGCGCCACGGCAGCGATGCCCCAGTTCGGTATGGACGTGGTAGGCGAAATCGACCGCGGTCGCGCCCGCCGGCAGTTCCACGACACGGCCCTGCGGCGTCAAGGCATAGACGCGGTCGGCCTCGCCGGGCGCATCGGCCGGCTCGACATCGCGCTGCCAGTCGAGCAGGCGGCGCAGCCAGGCGACCTTCTGGGCCTCGGCCCGGGCGGCCGGCGCCGCATCGCCGGCCTCCTTGTAACGCCAGTGCGCGGCGACGCCGAGCTCGGCCTCCTCGTGCATCTGGCGGGTACGGATCTGGATCTCCAGCGGCTGGCCGTCGTCGTCGCGCACCACCGTGTGCAGCGACTGGTAGCCGTTGGCCTTGGGGCGGGCGATGTAGTCGTCGTATTCGCCCTCGACCGCCTGCCAGCGCTGGTGGACCTGGGCCAGCACCTCGTAGCACAGGGCGATGCGCTCGACGACGACGCGCACCGCACGCTGGTCGAGGATGCGTTCGAATCCCAGGTCCTTGGCGCGCATCTTCGCCGCGATGCTGGCGATGTGCTTGGGGCGCCCGCTGACCTGCGCGGCGACGCCGGCGCCGCGCAGCAGCGCCTCGATCTGCGCGACGGCGCGGCGCACGCCCGCCTCGCGCTGCTCGCGATTCTCGGCCAGCAGCCCGGCGACGCGCTCGAAATCGCGCGGCTCGAGGGCGCGCAGGGCGAGATCCTCGAGTTCCGACTTGAACTGCCAGATCCCCAGGCGATTGGCCAGGGGGGCATACAGGCTGCGCGTCTCGCGCGCATAGTCGCCCGCATCCTTGTGCTGCGCCTCGAGGTAACGCAGGGTCTGGACCCGCGAGGCCAGGCGCAGGACGACGACCCGCAGATCGTTGACCATGGCCAGCAACATGCGGCGCAGGGCCTCGTCCTGCGCCGCATGCACGCCGCCTTGCGCGGCGGCGGCCGGCTGGGCCCGCATGCGCGTACGCACCGCATCGGACAGGTGGCGCAGCTGGCGCAGGTCGGCGACCAGCTGGGCCACGCTCGGACCGAAGTGGCTGCGCAGCCAGCGGTCGGCGTCGCGCACCACCTCGTGCGCCGCGAAGAGGTAGGCCGCAGCGAGCAGGTCGGCATCGGGCCGGATGGCGCGTACGATCTCGACCAGGGCCCGTGCATGATCGGCCAGCGCCTCGCCAGCCTCGGTGGTGCGGGCCGCGTACAGCGGCAGGATCAGTTCGCGGGCCTGTTCCGGATCGATCGGCAGTGCGGCGGCGGCCGCGGACTCCTTGCCTGGTGCAGTCGCCATGTCGTGGGAGGACGGAAGATGGCCGCGCGGCGTCATCGCGTGGCGCTAGCGCCGGAACGCCGCCGTACGCGCGGGCGCCATGGCAGGCATCGCCAGCGCACGGCCGGCGCAGCGCGATAATCGCTGCGCGGCAGCGGCAACGCCTGGCCTGTTATGCATCGGGTGGGCGCGCAGCACGACCGTCATTCTACGCAGGAGACCCCGTGCTGCCCAGTCTGCGCCGCCTGCTTTATCCCCGGTCGGCGGTCGCGCGCCGGCCCGAAATTCCCGACGCGCTCTGGCTCGACCAATTGCAGGCCATGCCCTGGCTGCGGCTCGACGAGACCGAGCGCGGCGCGCTGCGCGACGCCTGCGCCGGATTCCTTGGCGGCAAGTCGATCACCGGCGCGGCGGGCCTGGAGATCACCACGGCCATGCAGTTGCACATCGCCGCCCAGGCCTGCGTGCCCATCCTGCGCCTGGGTCTGCACTGGTATCGCGGCTGGAGCGGCATCGTGGTCTACCCGGCAACCTTTCGCGTGCGCCGGGTCGTGCCGGACGCCGATGGACTGGTGCAGGAGGTCGACGCCGAGCTGGCCGGCGAAGCCTGGGATGGCGGCCCGGTCGTGCTCAGCTGGGCCGACGCAAGCGGCGATGCGCCCTTCGGCGGCAATGTGGTGATCCACGAATTCGCCCACAAGATCGATCTGCTCGACGGCGAGCCCGATGGCATTCCGCCCTTCGATGCCCGCCTGCACGCCGGCCTCGATCGCGCAACGTGGGCGCAAACCCTGGAGGATGCGTACGAGCGCTTCTGCGCCGAGCTCGACCTGGTCGACGCGGCGATTCCGCCCGATGTCGACCCTGAATCGGCCGCCGCAGAGCCGTACTACGCCCACCTGCCGCTCGATCCCTATGCCGGCACCGATCCCGGCGAGTTCTTCGCCGTATCTAGCGAGGCGTTTTTCCTGCGGCCGGCGCCGCTGGCCGCGGCCTTTCCGGCCTGGCACGACCTGCTGCAGCGCTTCTATCGGCCCGGAGCGTAACCGGACGACAGCGGATCTCGCCTTGGCCGCTGAATCGATCAGCAGGCCAGCAGGAAATCGCGCACCAGCGCGATCTGCGCCGGATCGAAGAACATCGGCGCGTGGCCGACGCCCGGTATGACGTGCACGGTCGGCTTCGGACCGCGCGCCGCCATCTGCGCCGCGGTGTCGGCCGTCAGCAGGTCGGAGTTTGCGCCGCGCAGCAGCAGCGTCGGGCAGCGGATGGCGTCATACAGGGCCCAGAGCACGCGCTCGCCGCCGCCGAGCGATTCCGCGGTCATCGTCTTGAACGGCACGCTGATCGCCGGATCGTAGTGGAAGATCCAGCCGTCGCCGTCGCGCTTCAGGACCGACGCGGTGATCTCGCGCCATTCGTCGTCGTCGCGCATGCCGAAGCCCGGCGCGATCGACTTGGTGTATTCGACCGCTTCCTCCACGCTGGCAAAGCGCTTGGGCGCGCCGACATAGGCGCCGATCCGCTCCAGGGCGAGCGGATCGAGGTGCGGCCCGACGTCGTTGAGTACCAGGCGCGCAACCGGCGAATCGGCCAGTCCGGCCAGCCCCATGCCGATCAGGCCGCCCATCGACGTGCCGACCCAGGCGACGCGCGGCACGCCCAGCCGGGCGATCAGGGTCACCATGTCGGAGACGTATTGCGGCGCGGCGTAGAGCCTGGGGTCGCGCAGGAAGTCGCTGCGGCCGCGGCCGGCCACGTCGGGGCACACGACGCGGAATGCCTCGCTCAGCGCGCGGGCCAGCCGGTCGAAATCGCGGCCGGTGCGGGACAGGCCATGCACGCAGATCAGCACGCGCTCGTTGGCCGGATCGCCCCACTCGGTGTATCGCATGGTGTGCAAGCCGGCCGGGCTGATGCACTGGACGGCGCCAAGGCGCGGTGTTTCCTGCAGATTCGGTTTCATGCCGGATCCTTCCCGGTGGGTCGCCGCGCCATTGTAGGAGCCTGCGTCGCGGTCGTGGGGCCACCGGCCGGCTGGTCATTCCAGTAGTGCGGATGATCGACGCGCCAGCGCTCGAGGCGCGTCGCCCCCCCGGCCCACAAGCGCCACTGCGCGGCGCCGCTCTCGTCGGAGCGCACCACTTCGATCGAACGTGCACGGTAGCGCTGCAGCACGTCGTCATGCGGATGGCCGAAGTGGTTGCGATACCCCAGCTGCATCGAGGCCCAGCGCGGCCGCGTCGCATCGAGCAGGGCCGGGCTCGAGGAGCTGCGGCTGCCGTGATGCGGCGCGACCAGCAGATCGAGCGGCGCAAGTCCGGCGAGCGGCACCGCTGCGACCATCTGGCGCTCCTGGCGCGCCGGGACGTCGCCGGTGAGCAGCACGGAGCGTCCGCCCAGCCGCGCCAACACGACGCAACTGCGCGCGTTGGTGCTGGCGCGCGGCTGCGCGTAGAGCTCGGCGGGCGGACCGAGCACGTCGAGCGCCAGCGCGCCCAGCTCGATGTGCTGTCCGGCGACGCAGCGCTCGACCGCCCCGGCGCCATCGAGCAGCCGGTGCCCGGGTTCGATCGAGGTGAGCAGGCGCTGCACCGGCATGGCGTGCAGGAGCGACGACGCCCCTCCGGCGTGGTCGATGTCCGGGTGCGATACGACCAGCAGATCGATCTGGCGGATGCCGCGGCCGCGCAGGTAAGGCACGAGCACCCGCCCGCCGGCGTCGGAATCGGCACCGTAACGCGGACCGGTATCGAAGACGACGACGTGTTCGGCGGTCTCCAGCACCAGGCTCATGCCCTGGCCGACATCCAGCGCACAGACCCGCAGCTCGTCGTGCGCCGGCCGGTCGAGCGGCCAGCAAAACAGCGGCAATAGCCAGCAGACACCGACCCAGCGCAAGGGCCAGCCCGGCGGCGCTAGCAACATGGCACAGGCCAGCCCGGCACAGGCGTACACCCACCACGGCGGCGCCGGCAGGCTGAACCAGGACCAGGCGGGTTGGCTCAGGGCCTGCAGCAGGACCGCCAGCATTCGAAAGAGGAATTCGGCCGCGTCCAGCAGCGGGATGCCGGCCAGCGCGGTGCCGGACCCGCAGGCCAGCAGGCCCGCGCCGATCAGGGCCAGCGGCGCGACGAGGTAGCTCACCAGGGGAATGGCCACCGCATTGGCCAGCGGCGCGACCACCGAGACCTGGCCGAAGATTGCGAGCGTGAGCGGCATCTGTCCGATCGTGATCGCGCCCTGCACGCGCAGGCCTTCGCGCAGGCGCCCCCGCCACCCGCCGCCGGCGTCGAGCCGTCCGCTCAGCGCGAAAAAGATACAGGCCACGGCCCCGAACGAAAGCCAGAAGCCGGCCGCCAGCACAGCCCAGGGATCGAGCAGGCAGACCAGCGTCGCCGCCGCGGCCAGCACGAGCCCGGGCGCCAGCCGCGTGCGCCCGCATTGCGCCAGGGCAAACGTACCGAGCATGAGCAGCGTGCGTTGCGCTGGGACACCCCACCCGGCCAGCAGGCAGTAGGAGAATCCGCCGCCGATCGCCGCCACCGCGCGCACCAGCGGCAGGCCGGCCAGGCGCAGCAGCAGCGGGCTGCGTCGCCACAGCGCCGCCGCGAGCAGGGCGACCGCCCCGGCGATCATCGTGATGTGCAGCCCCGAGATGCTGACCAGGTGCGAGATGCCGGTACGGTTGAACAAGGCCCAGTCCTGCTCGCTGATCGGGCCCTGGTCGCCCATCACCAGGGCGACGATCACGTTGCCGTAGCGCCGCTCGCGCAGCGCCTCCTGCAGCGCGGTACGCAAGCGGGCGCGCGCTCGGTCGACCAGGGGATTGAAGCGCAGCACGCATTCGTCGACCAGGCGCGGCAAGGCGTCAAGACGGCCGGCCCGCACGGTGCCTTGCGCGCGGATGTCCTGCTCCAGCATCCAGGCCTCGGCGTCGAAGCCACCGGGATTGAGGCTGCCGTGCGGCCGGCGCAGGCGCACGGTCAGGGCCCAGCGCTGCGCCGGCAGAACCTCGCGTTCGGGTGCATACCACGAGAGCGCAATGCGCGGCGGCACGCGTATCGCCGGGTCGGCTACGCTTTCGACGTCCAGCGCGAAGCGGACCCCGCCTTCGAAGCTGGCCGGCAGGCTGGCCACGACGCCTTGCACGCGCACGTCGCGACCTTCATCGGCGGCCGCAAGGGTCTCATCCATGCGCAGCCGCGCCCGGGCGCCGGCGTAGTCGTAGCCGGCGCAATGCGCACAGAGGACCGCCAGCAATGCCGCGCAGCGCGCCTGGCCTTGGCGCCCGGCCCACACGGCGCCGAGACCGGCGGTGGCACCGGCCAGGCCCAGCGCGAGCACGATGGCGCTAGCCGGCAGGACGCTGGACTGCTGCAGGACGACGTCTCCCGCGACGAAGCCGACCAGCGCCGCGGTCAGCCAGGGCCGGACAATGTGTGGTTCGGGCGGTGGCTCGGGCGACCGCGCGGGCGGCGGTGCGTGGTGTGGTGCGTGGGGTGGACCCGACGGCGGCACGGCCGCGCCGTCCGCCTTGTCGACCATGGCGACCATAGCGACCATGGCGACCATGGCGACCATGCCGCCGGCCGGGCCGGCCGGCCCGGGTGAGGAAGAGCGCGGCGGGCTCAGAGCGCGGCCAGGCGGGGCAGCGCGGCCAGGGTGTTGGACCGCGCCTGGAGCGCCAGTTCGGCGGGGGCCATGCCGCGCAGCGCGGCGATCTGGGCGGCGATCCGCGGCAATTCGGCCGGTTCGTTGCGCAGCACGCGGCCGCCGTCGCGCAACCATTGCGGCGGGATGTCCGGGGCGTCGGTCTCGAGGACCAGGGCGCCGGGCTCGATCTCGGCGGCCAGGCGCCGGATGCGCCGCGAGCCGTCATAGGTCGAGGCACCGCCGAAGCCCAGGCGCAGTCCGAGTTCGACGAAGCCCCGGGCCTGCACCTCGGAGCCGTTGAACGCGTGCGCGATGCCGCCGGCGACGCCGACGCGGCGCAGGTGATAGAGCAGGCGGTCGGCCGACCGGCGCACGTGCAGGATGACCGGCAGCGAATATTGCCGGGCGATGAGCAGCTGCTGGCGATAGAACGATTCCTGCAGCGCGGGATCGGGCGCGCCGGGCAGCAGGTCCAGGCCGATCTCGCCGATGGCGACGAAGCGCGGATCGCCCTGGGCCGCTGCCACCGCTGCGCGCAGGGCGTCGAGATCTGCGGCGCCGGCGTTCGCCACGGCCAGCGGATGGATCCCCAGGGCATATGCCACGGCGTAGCGCTGGGCCAGCGCGCGCACCCGCTCGAAGCCGGCGACGTCGACCGCCGGCAGGACCAGCATGCGCACGCCGGCCGCCGCGGCGCGCTCGAACACGGCGTCGCGATCGGCATCGAACTCGGCCGCGTCGAGGTGGCAGTGCGTGTCGATCCACATGCGGCGAGTCTAGAGCAGCGCCCCGCCCGCCGCCGTCCGCGAACGGTAGAGTCCATACGCGGACCGACCCGCCGAGTCGGGTTCCCGGCCGCCGCCGGCGCCGCCGCACGCCGACTCAGGCCAGCCGCAGGATCCGGTCGCAGCGCGCCGCGAGGTCGTTGTCGTGCGTGACGATGACGATGGCCGTGCCGCCCTGGCGCGCAAGCGCGAGGAACTGGTCGAATACCGCGTGCGCGGTCTCGCGATCGAGATTGCCGGTCGGTTCGTCGGCCAGCACGCAGGCCGGCCGGGTCACGATGGCCCGCGCGATCGCGGTGCGCTGGCGCTCGCCGCCCGACAATTCGGCGGGGTAGTGCTGCACGCGCTGGGCCAGCCCGACCGCGGCGAGCGCGTCGCGCGCCCGCGCCCGGCATTCGTCGGCCGGCAGCCGGCGGATGGCCAGCGGCATGGCGACATTGTCGAGCGCCGAGAACTCGGGCAGCAGGTGATGGAACTGGTACACGAAGCCCAGCGCCTCGTTGCGCAGCTTGCCGCGCGCCACGTCGTCGAGGCGGGCCACGTCGCGCCCGGCGATGTGGACGCTGCCGGCGTCCACCGCATCGAGGCCGCCCAGGCAGTGCAGCAGCGTGCTCTTGCCCGACCCGGAGGCCCCGACCACGGCGAGGATCTCGCCGGCGTGCACGCTCAGGTCGATGCCGCGCAGGACCTGCACGAAGAGGCCGTCCTCGCGATAGGCCTTGTGGACGCCGCGCGCCTCGAGCACCGCGGCGCGGGCCGAAGCGGCCGTCGCGTCAGTCATAGCGCAGGGCCTGCGCCGGCTGCACCCGCGAGGCGCGCCAGCTCGGGTACAGCGTCGCCACCAGCGACAGCACGAGGGAGATCAAGGTGATGGGCACGATGTCGCCCAGCTGCGGATCGGACGGCAGGGAATTGATGAAGTACAGCGAGGGATCGAGGAAGTGCACCCCGAACAGGCTTTCGATCGCCGGCACGATGCGCTCCAGGTTCCCGGCCAGCAGCACGCCGCCCAGGGTGCCCAGCAACGTGCCGATCACGCCGATCAGCGCGCCCTGGACGACGAAGATGGCCATGATGCTGCGCGGGCTCGCGCCCAGCGTGCGCAGGATGGCGATCGCCGACTGCTTCTCGGTGACGGTCATCACCAGGGTCGACATGACGTTGAACGCCGCGACCGCGACGATCATCGTCAGGATGATCAGCATCATGCGCTTTTCCACCTTCACCGCCGCGAACCAGGTCTTGTTCTGCGTCGTCCAGTCGCGCGCCCACAGGCCCTCGCCCAGGGACTGCGACAGGCGATGCGCCACCTCGGGGGCGCGCTGCATGTCGACCAGGCGCAGGCGCACGGCGTTGGGCCCGTCCTGGCGGAACACGCGCTGGGCATCGGCCAGGTGGATCATGGCCAGCGCGCTGTCGTATTCGTAATGGCCCGAT
>Ga0075030_100000477_pt1 | contig 34740 bp, 32 predicted proteins | sample LitLauG_LLR_2012_FD_71393 | JGI IMG/M metagenome (GOLD analysis project Ga0075030, IMG submission 71393) | Freshwater sediment microbial communities from Pennsylvania, USA - Little Laurel Run_MetaG_LLR_2012 | ecosystem: Environmental > Aquatic > Freshwater > Creek > Sediment | place: USA...
ATGAACAGCGCCACCGCGGCTCCGTCGCAACAGACCGCTTCCACGCGGGCCTCCACCACCCCCGGAATCTCCTCGATACGCTCTTCCATGGCCCCTCGGGAAGGCGGCAGCGCGCTGCCGGCCTTGATTTCCAGAGCGTTCAGGATCTTGTCGCCGCTGGCTTTGTGGAGTCCGTAGAAATTGATGTCGCCGACCACGGGCGCCTGTGCCTCGGCAGCCGACGCCAGTACCAGCAATGCAAGAATACGGACCACACTCATGAGACGCGCCCCGGAAGGATCGGTTGCCGATTACCAACGCTCCTGCGCCCAGCCTACGCCTGCTGCTGCGCCAGCGGGCCGATTACGGGAATGACGACGGTCTTCCCCTGATAGGCCCACACGATCATCATGATCCAGAGGATGAGGAATGCCAGGCCCAACAGAGGAGAGAGCATGGCCGTCAGCCAAAAGCCCATGATGCGCCCCAGGATCCCGAAGACGATTCCCATAGCGATGTACAAGACGATCATCGCCACATGCAGGAAGATCGATTGAAACGCATGGAACCGGATGTTCTTTTTCTGGTTGTAGGGCGCCAGCACCAGGAACAGAATGCCGGTGATCAATCCGAGCGCGTAGCACAGCGCCGAGGCGGTGTTGTCGGTTAGCCCGGCAGACGCCGCGGGAGGGGGGCCGGAGTATCCGCCGGGAGCCGGGCCGCCGGGCGCGGCAGACCCTACCGCCGCTCCGCACTTCGGACAGAACTTTCCTTCCACTTGAGATCCGCAGGTGGCACAAAAGGGCATGTTAAATCCTCCTCATAGACTCTACTGTTTGCGGTTCCCGCGCGCAACCCTTGGGGGAATTATTTTGGGGCAGGCGGTTAGCGTCCCGGTGGTCCCAGTACCAGAAGCGGTAGTACTGCGCCGGCCACTGCCCCGGCAATCAAGGCGCTGTTACCCGCACCCAGGAAATCGATCAGCAGGCCGATCAAAGAACCGATGCCGGCCCCCACCACCGCCACCATGACGCGCTTCATTTCTTCTCGGGTTCGCCCAGGATGTAGATCTTCTCGTCGGGGTGCGCCAGCTTCAGGCGCTTGCGGATTTCCAGTTCCTGATCCGCCGGATTGTCCGTGAGGCGTTTGATGTGCTCCTTCTTGCGCTCCACTTCCCGCGCCAGGACTGCATTGCGCTTCTCCATGTCCTGGATCTGGCGCTGCTTTTCCTGCCATCCATGTATCCCTTTCGGGAAGGCAAAGAAGGCGTAGGTCACTGCGACCAGGAAGACCATCACGTAGGCGAAACGGGTAAGCGGCGCTTTCATCGAGCGTAGGGCCCTGAGGAATATGGTAACATCGCTTTCCTAAAGGACTACTCACTTTTTGGGGACGATGACTGACAAGATTGTTGTCTTCAGCACGTGCGCCAGCGAGGACGAAGCGGCGAAACTCGCCCAGGCTCTGGTGGAGGAGCGTCTGGCTGCCTGCGTGAGCGTGATTCCCGGCGTCCGCAGCTTCTACCATTGGAAAGGAGCGATCGAATCCTCTTCGGAGTGCCTGTTGGTGATCAAATCGTCTCGCGAATTGTTCGGGCAACTTAGCGCCGCGCTCGAACGGATGCACAGCTACGAATTGCCGGAGGTGCTCGCGCTTTCCGTGGTGGACGGCTCGCCTGCCTACCTGGACTGGTTCGAAGCCAACCTCCGCCGCGCCAATCCGTAGAGCCAGGTGGTATTCTGAATGCAATAAAACTTGCATAACCAACTGGCGGAGGGCTTGGCCCTCCTGTTCGATATGGATGGCGTGATTGTCGATTCCAACCCGCTCCACCGGGAGTCGTGGGCGTTGTTCAACCTCCGGTACGGTGTGGAAACCACGGCCGCCATGCACCTGCGCATGTACGGCAAGCGCAATGACGATATCGTGCGCGATTTTTTCGGTGACGATCTCCCGCCCGAAGAAGTGGCGGCGCGAGGCAAGGCCAAAGAACAGTTGTACCGCGAAATGATTTCGGACCGGATCGACGAAATCCTGGTGCCGGGAATCCGGGTATTCCTGGAGAAGTTCAGTGACACGCCGATGGGTCTTGCCAGCAATGCCGAACCCGAGAATATCGACTTCCTGCTTGGCCGGGCCGGACTGCGCCGTTACTTCCGGGTGGTAGTAGACGGACACCAGGTGCGAAACCCCAAGCCGCACCCCGAGATTTATCTCCGGGCCGCGGAGTTGCTGGGAGTGGCGCCGGCGAACTGCATCGTTTTTGAGGACTCCCACTCCGGCGTAGCGGCGGGGGTGGCGGCGGGGATGAAAGTTATCGGCCTTGGTACTACCGATGACAACTTGCCCGGTACTCAACTAACCATCGATGATTTCCTGAGCGCGGAGCTGGATTCATGGTTGCGATCCCAAAGCCCGGCGGCATGAGCGGTTTTTATGGAAAGGCGCTGGGGATATGCCTCGCGCTGGCCGGTTTCCCCCTGCTGGGCCAGACCAGGCTCACGCTCGATCAGCTCGAATCGCGCAAACTCCCCGATTTTACACCGGCTTATGAAGGACGCAGTGTGCTCATCCGGGGCGTGGTGGCAGCCGCCGCCAACCACATTCCCGGATATACCTTGCTCGCCATCCAGGACACGTCTGGCGGGGTTGTCCTTGCGGCGCCACCGGGGGACAAACAACTTTCAGCCTATCATCCGGGCGACGAATTGGATGTGGTGGGCACGGTTTCCTCAGTGTACGGGGCTGTCGCGGTAATACCCACCAGCCTGACTCTGCTTGGCAGGAAGCGGCCTGCGGCGCCGATCGATGTGCGCATCCGTGATCTGCTGAACTTCCGCTACCTGGGGATGCTGGTGCGTACCGAAGGCAAGGTCACCGAAGCCGCCTACAACAGCGGTGGCGCATACATGGTCATTTCCTCGAGCGACGGCGGTTATAAGGTCTTTATTCCGCAAATTCCCGACCGTCCGGTGCCCAACATCGACCGTTTCGAAAAAGGCGACACGGTGAGAGTTGCCGGAATTGCTTTCCAGTATTGTCCTAAGCCGCCATACAACCGGCTTTTCGAACTGATCGTCTGGGATACGGGAAGCATCACCACTTTGGATCGCAGTTGGTTCCTTCCAACCCAGGTGATCGGCGCCGGGTTGGGCGCCATCCTGATGATCGGCCTCCTGTTTTGGGTTCGCGAGCGCCGCATGCGGACCCAACGCAAACGGTTGCGTGCCACTTACCAACTGGGCGAACAGATTCTGGGATCATCGTCGCGCGAAACGATTCGCAAGCGGACCGCCGAGGCTCTGCCCGCAATTCTCGGGGTGACCGGAGTGCGGTTGTACGTCTTCAACCGCAGCGCTAAAGCGCTCGACGCCGTGGTGGACGACGGCTCGGAACCGCTTTCGATCTCGCTCTCTTCTCCGCCAGGCGGCACTCCGGCCGGGGCCGTGGCCTGCTTCCACTACCGGACGCTCCTGGTGATCCCCGATATTACCCGCAGCCCTTTCCCTATCGCGGGCAAAGATGGGGAAGCGACTCCAAAATCCCTGCTTTTCGTTCCCATGCTGGCGCAGAACGAGGTGATTGGCGTGCTGGAGTTGGACCAGGACGACCGCATTCGCACCTTCAGCACCGACGAGCAGGCGTTGGCGCAACATTTGGGCAATCAGATTGGCGTGGCGATTCGGCTGATGGACCAGCGGAGTGTGCAGGAACAACTCTTCCGCACCGAGAAGCTGGCGGCGGTGGGCCGGCTGATCTCGGGCGTGGTAAACGAACTGCAGACGCCGCTTTCCTCCATCTCCGAACTGGCGCACAAGGCGCTCGACAAGGCGCATGGCGGCCCGGCGGAGCGCGAGGTGGCGGCCATAGGCGCGGAAGCGCGGAAAGCCGCCGGCATGGTGGTTCGGTTGGTGTCCTTCGCGGCGGCCGAACAGGTGGAAGTCCGTCCCGTGGACGTGACCGGGCTTCTACGCAACCTGATCGAGTTCCGCGAGGGCGATTGGAAAGCCTCGGGCATCCGCGTGCGCGATCTGACCAGCCGCGATCCGATGATTGTGATCGGCTCGCAGGGCCAGTTGGAGCAGGTGTTTCTCAACCTCTTCGTGCACGCCGAGCAATCGCTCGCCGAGGCCAAGCAGAAGAGCATTACCATCCACACCAGCCTGCTGGCCCGGCGTCTGCTGGTGGAAATCTCCTTCAGTGCGCCTCCCGAGTTGCGCAAAATGGAAGACACCGCAGCCGTGCTTGGTGTCACCCGCAGCGTGATCGCCGGTCACGGAGGCGAAGTGCGCCTGATTGAAAAGAACAACGCCGACCCGCGGTTCGAGGTGGAACTGCCGGCCTCCATGAAAGACCGGACCGCGCCGCCCTTGCCCGTGGCCCCCGGCGCGGCTGCCGTGCGGGATTCTTCGCGCCGCATGACCGCGCTAGTGATCGAGGCGGACGAGCCGTCGCAGCGCCAGATTCTCTCTTTGCTTTCCATCCGAGGCTTCCGGGTGGTGCCCGTCACCAACTCGGACACCGGCTTGGACCTCTCGCAACGCGTGCGATTCGATGCGGCCTTCTGCTCCATCCGCGCCCCCGGGTTGAACTGGGTGGAACTCTCGGAGCGCATGCAGTCGCGCGTGGGTGGATTCATTCTGCTTTCCGACGGCTACGACGCCGAACTCTCGGCCGATTTCGAAGGCGACGGACGCTTCGTTTTGCCCAAACCGATTCAGGAACAGGAACTGGATCGTGTGTTGCGGCTGATCGAGCCGGTGGGCGCTCAGGTGATCCCAATCTCTAAGACGGGCACGGCGTAAGGCTGCCCGTTCTTTCTACTTCAGTAGCCAGTCGGCCAGTTCTTCCATGCGGTCCACCAGTTTGTCAGGCGCGGGATCGGCCAGGGTTTCCGGCTGGAACCCATAAGTGACGCCGCAACACGGGACCCCGGCGTTGCGGGCGGTCTCCACGTCCACGCTACTGTCGCCCACCATCAGGGTGGCGTCGCGTCCCACGCCCGCTTCGCGCATCAACGCCTCTACCCCGACGGGGTGTGGCTTTTTGAATTCGAAACTGTTTCCGCCGTAGACCTGGAAGAACTGGCCGAGCACGCCGAGGCCATTGAGAATCACGCGGCTGATGCGCACCGGCTTGTTAGTCAGCACGGCCAGGCGCTTGCCGCCTGCCGACAAACGGTCGAGCGATTCTTTCACACCTGGGTAGAGCCTGGTGAAGTCGAGCGGGTGTTCGCGGTAATACTCCAGGAAAAACTCCAGCGCCTCCTCCACCTGCGCCTCGGCAGCCTGCTCGCCCAGGGCGCGGCGGATCAGCACCGGGGCGCCGTTGCCCACGTAGGAATAGACCAGCTCGTTGTCGAGACGCCCCATGCCCAAGTGCGCGCGGGTGGCATTCACCGCCTGCGCCAGGTCGAGTTTGGAATCGATCAGGGTTCCGTCGAGATCGAAGATCAGCAGATCCATCGAATGAGGAAGAAGACCTACGCGACGAAGCTCTTCCCCGCGCGCTGTCGGCCCTGGCTGGCCGCCGGCTTGCGCCGCCCACGAACGCGTACGCTGCCCAACTCGTACTCCACCATTTTCCGCTGCAGGGTGTTGCGATGAATGCCCAGCGCCTTGCTGGCAGCGCACTGGTTTCGGCCGCAGCGCTCGAGCGCGCCTTGGATCATGTTTTTCTCCAGTACCTCGATTGCCTGCTGCAGAAAAATACCGCCATCTAATAGGTGTTCCACTAACCCGTCAAATCTGTCTTTCATTTTCTTTCTTTCCGCCGGGCACGCTCCGAATGCCTTTGTCGATGGCGTTCGACCAGGCCTGTTTCACCTGTGCATACGACTTACGAAAACCTTCCTTCAAATCGTAGGGCGCCATGCTGGCGAACAAACGCGCCGCGTCCACCACGTAGGGAGCAATCCTGGAATCCACCACCGCAGCCGGGGGCCTGTCGCCCGGGGAAAACGCCATCATTCCCATGATCAGGGCGATCGCCACAATGATTCCGCGCAGCAAACCGAAGACCGCGCCCAGCGCGTGGTCGACGATCGAAAGTCCGGTCACTCGCAGGAACTTGCCCACTACATAACTCACCAGGCTGCCCAGAAGCATCACCCCGATAAACACGAGGCAGAACCCGGCAAAGTTCGCCACTTTGGGGGAACTCACGTAGCGTAACAGAAAAGACCCTGCGGTTCCATAAAACCAGGTACCAACTACCAGAGCCAGAACTACCGATACCAAACCAATCACTTCCCGCGACAGACCCTTGCGGAAGCTCAGAATCACGGACGCCGCGAGAATGATGGCCAGTACGAGGTCAAGCCAGTTCATAGGTCGCGGCCGGTAAGTATGCGATAGGCTTGAAGATATTTCTCGCTGGTCTGCTCCGCTACCTCGGCCGGCAAACCGGGCGCGGGCGGTTGCTTGTTCCAGCGAATCGCCTCGAGATAATCGCGCACATATTGCTTATCGAAGGAACTCTGCGCGCCGCCGGGCTGGTACGTATCGGCTGGCCAGAACCGCGACGAATCCGGGGTGAGCACCTCGTCGCCCAGCAAAAGTTCGCCCTCCACGAAGCCGAATTCGAACTTGGTATCGGCGATGATAATGCCTTTCGTCTCGGCATAGCGGGATGCCCGCGTATAGATTTCGAGTGTGAGGTCGCGCAAGCGCCTGGCGAGGTCCTCGCCGATCAGCGAAACCACGTGCGCGAACGACACGTTTTCGTCGTGGCCCGTCTGGGCTTTGGTCGCAGGCGTGAAAATGGGTTCGGCCAGTTTGTCGCTCTCGCGCAATCCGGCGGGCAGCCTGATGCCGCATACCGTTCCGTGTTCCCGGTACTCTTTCCAGCCGGAGCCCGAGATATAACCGCGCGCCACGCACTCGATCTCGATCATTTGGGCGCGCTTGACCAGCATGGAGCGGCCCTCCAACTGGCCGCTGAATCGGGGAAGCGGATCGGGATATTCGGCGATGTTGGCGGTGAGCAGATGGTTGGCCGTTACGTCTCGCAGAAAATCGAACCAGAAAAGCGAAAGCTGGGTCAGCACGCGGCCCTTTTCCGGGATGCCCGTGGCCAGCACGTAATCGAAAGCGGAGATGCGGTCGGTGGCCACGATGAGCAGGCCGCCATCCACGCTGTAAACATCCCGTACCTTGCCGCGCGCGTAGCGCTCCACGCCGGCGAGATCGGTTTCCAGGAGGATTTGATTTGCGGTGAACTTCACTGTGCCTTCAGGTTTCAATCGGGGGAGTAAACCAAATGATAACCCGTCTGGCCGGATTGTCAATGCGTTTTAATGGTGCGGAGGTTTGCGGAGGTGTTGAACCGAACCGCCGGGCAAAACGGTTCGGCCGCAGATCCGCGCAGCGGCCGGAAAGCCTGGGGCCTGCGTCAATGCCTCAGGGGACCGGCGACGTCGCCCAAGGCCGCCAGCGTTCTTCTGGCGGTCGCTTCCATATCGGAGCGCGATTTTCTCCAGTCCGTGTCGCTTACGTTAGGCGGCTTGCGGTCGGCTGCGAAGAACATCGGCAAGCCGTCCAACAACTGTTGTGCCGCCTGATAGCCCGCCCTCACTTGGGCGTTACTGGGGTTAGGCACGTTGGTAGCGTTCACCGTCACCAGATAGAGGACTACCAGGACTTGTTGCGGATCCTGGAACACAGCGGGCAGATTTTTCGCCATCAACTGCGATCCAAATTCCACGACGCGCGCCGCCTGCGCCGGTTTGACGCGCGCATAGGCCTGGACGTACAAGTACAGCCGATCGTCAATGAAATCCGAGCGCGGATATCGCTGCGACCACGTTTCCAGATCCTGAATCTGCCTGGCGGGGTCGTTCGTGTCGCGCAGTACGGCATTGTAGAGTTCGGATTCACCGGAGTTTCGGAACCGCTTCTGCGGAGAAGGCTCCACGCGCGGAGGCTCGGTTGGGGTATGGCGGTTGGATCGGGTATTCGCACTGGCCGTCCCAGTACCGGTTGGCGGGGATGCCGGCTTCGCGGCCGGTCTGTCGCGCTCGCTGGCTGGCGAAGGTGCGAGAACATAGCCTGTATAGACCGGCATCGGCACCACCACCGTTTCGGGCGGAGGCGCTTCCGCCGGTGGGGTCACGATGATTACCGGCGGAATCGGACGGGCTGGCCGCGCGGGCACCGGCGGAGGCAGCGGTAGGGGCGCCGGTTCATCCTCGTACGTCACACCTCTCAGTACCGGAGTTACGCGCGTACTGCCGGCGCGCAGTACCGGCCGCGTGGCGTCCAGTCGCGAGGACGCGAATACTGGGGACGGCATCCCCACCACGAAGCCGGCGACTTCCAGCGGCTCCTTCGGCGGCTCGCCGAATCCCGCCGGATCGATGACGCGCGCATCCTGCTGAAATCCGGCAAAGGTGGTGTTGATCTTGTAGAACTGCTCGGGCCGCGCGGACGGGGACCACTCTTCTCCGGGCGCCAGCGGGCCCCAGCCGGACAGCTTGGCGCCGCGCAGCCAGTAGACATCGCCGGGCTTGAAGACGGTGCTGACCGAGGGCGCCCATACCCAGCCGAGCCGTTCCGTGCGCTGCCAGCGGCCGTAGTGATAGGGCAGCCATCCCCACTTGTCGTCGCTCACCCAGGTGTAGCCGAGAGTGTCATACCAACGCCAGCGGCCTTGCTGGAACGGATACCAGCCTTCCTCCTGCTTGGGTTTCCAAACGGCGCCGAGGTCGTCGGTCTGCACCCACTCGCCGCCGGTGTCGAGATCCACCAGGCCGTAGCGGCCGAGCACGTGGCTGGCCGAAGGCGAACCGGCCACGGCCTTGTCGCGCTGCCCGCTCCACTGGTCGAGTTGCATGGCCGCCACCTCGCGATCCAGAAAAAACCGCGCCGTATTGGCCGGTTCCACGCGCACCGTTTGCCCTTCGTGCAGATCGATCTCGGCGGCGGGCGACGAAAAGCGTACCGAGCCCTCCAGAACAGCGATGCGGCTGAAGTGATCGGCGGCTTCCAGGCGCACGCGCGCGCGGCGCAGGAAGGTGATCTGCGCGCCCGGGACGGCCAGCGACAAGGCGTCCTTGTCTTTGGGCTCACCGGTGAAATAACAGAGGCCCCGATCGAGCGAGAGCAGTGTGACCCGCTGCCCGGTGGAGAGGCGCGCGTAGTCGGAGATTTCGCCCTGGCTCTCGGGCCCAAGACGCCACGCGCTGCCTTCATCGAGCTCGATTTCGAGGCGCGACCCCGCCGGCGTTCGCAGCCACGCCGATTCCACCAACGGAAGGTTGCGCTCGGCCTGAATCCAGACATCGGCTGCCGTGAGTTGGACCTCGACCGAGCCTTCGAATTCGCCCAACCGCGCGTAACGGGCCTGGCCCGCCATCAGCGCGGCCGGAACCAGCAACAGGGTGATGAGTCTCATGCTTGTCTTCCCGAGTATCGCTCAACAGTGTGACGATGGGGTAGGCGAGGGCGTGGACTCTAAACAACGCAGGCCATGAGGCCTGTGCCACGCTACTTCTTCGCGCCGGTGGTTGTGGTATCGGTCTTCCCCGCATCGGTCTTCGCCGGTGCGGCCGCGGGAGCCGGCTTGCTGTCCGAGGACTTGGACTCAGGCTTGGGCTCTGACCGGCCGTTGTGTGAAGGTGCTACTTTCGGACCCTCCACTTTCGGAACGTCAATCGGCATCGCCCGCGGCTTGATCTCCGGCGCATGTACCGGCGGCGGAGGAGGCGCGGCTGGCCTGGGTTCGTGGTGAACTTGCCGGGAATCCCCGGGCCGCGGTTCCACGCCTGGAACCTCCGCCGGCTTCACGCGCGGACGGGTAGAAGGCGTCTGCCCGCCGGCGCTGGCGGGAGCCGTCCCTCCGGCCGAGGCAGGAAGCGGCGGCTGTGTCGGCCCCGATGCCCTGGGAATCGGATATCGGCGCGCATAGTCGGGATTGCCCGGCGGGGTCACCACGATGATGCCCGGATACATCGGCGGACTCGGATAGCCGATTGGCGGCGGGGGCTGAGGCGCTTGCGGGTCTGGTGGCGGGACTGATGCGGAGGCGTCGTTCAAATTCGGGTCGGTTACTGGCGGCATCGGTTCGGGAGGCGGCGGCGCCACCGTGTCCTCAAAGGTCACGCCCGGAATACTCGGTGCCACGCGGGTGGCACCCACGCGCAACATCGGACGGAGCGCTTCGAGTCTCGCCGCCGGGAAGGCCGGGGACGGAAGGGCCAGCGTGAAAGCCGCGGCCGACAGTGGATTCTGCGGACGCACCGGCAGACTGGCTGGGTCGATCACCCGCGCGTCCTGTCGGAAGGCGGCGAAGGTCGAGGCGGCCTCGGAGTAGAGTCGCGGAGTGGACGAAGGCGACCAGTTTTCGGCCGGCGCCAGCGCGCCCCATCCGGCAAACCTGGCGCCGCGAATCCAGTAGACATCGCCCGGCTTGAAGATCTGACTGGGCGAAGGCACCCACACCCAACCGTTGGCGTCAGTGCGTGACCAGCGGCCGTAGTGATACGGCAGCCAGCCCCAGGATTCGTCGCTCACCCAAGTGTACCCGAGGTTGTCGTACCAGTGCCAACGGCCCTTTTGGAATGGCGCCCATCCTTCGGCCGCAACGGGCTTCCACACCAGCCCGAGGTCGGTGGTTTGGATCCACTGGCCGCCCGTGTCGAGATCTTTCACGCCGTAACGCTGTGCCACGCGGGCAATCGAAGCCGGCGACTCCAGGGCTTTGTCCCGGTCTTCGCTCCAGCCGTCCAGCGCCAGCGCCGTAAGGTTGCGGTCGACTTCGAAGGCGGCGGGGTTAGCCGGCTCCACGCGCACGGACTGGCCTTCGTGCAGGTCCATCTCCGCCGACGGAGAAGATATCCGGACCATGCCCTCGATGACGGAGATGCGGCTCCAGGTGGTGCTGGCCTCCAGGCGCACACGGGCTCCGCGAATCAATACGATCTGCGCCCCGGGCACGGCCAGGCTCAGTGCGTCGTTGCCGAGGGGCTCTCCCGTAAAGTAGGCGATGCCTCGGTCCAGCGAGAGCAGCGTGACGCGCTGGCCGGTGGATAGGCGCGTGTAATCGGAGATTTCGGCCTGGGAATCTGGTCCCATGCGGCAGGCGCTGCCCTCATCGAGCTCGACTTCGACCTTCGACGCGGCGGCCGTGCGTAACCAGGTGGACTCGGTGAGGGGAAGGTTGCGCTCGGCGGCCGTCCACGGATCAGCCGCGTGCAGCTGAACGTCTACCTTGCCCTCGAACTCGCCCAAGCGGGCATATCGGGCCTGCCCTGCGATCAGGGCGGCCGGAATCAGGAACAGCGAAAAGCGCTTCATTGGGAACCCCGCAACAACCCTGGTGGGCAGCTTCCCAGTCTGCCCAATCCGAACCGTGGCGGGTGGGAGACCCGTAAGTGCTCCAACCTGCGCCTCCACATGAATTCAGCTTACTAGTGACGTTACGAGTTTACCAGGAGTTGCAGGTAAAATCGGGCTATGACGGAGAAAACCCGGGGACAGGCGCTGCTCGATCACATCGCGAGCCTGCCGCACGGCCGGGGCAATTTCAAGCAACTGGTTCGCGAATTGGGAGCCAAGGGCACACAGCGCGATGAGTTGGAAGCCGCGCTGGCGCGTCTGACCGCGCTTGGCGACCTGATCGAGCTACGTTCCGGCCAATATGCCGTGACGGCCCAAAGCCGCGAATTCGCGGTGGGGCGGTTGAATATGCACCGCGATGGTTACGGATTCCTCATCTCGGAACGCCCGCTCGATCGCATCCAGGGCGACATCTTTATTCCGCCCGAATCGGCGGAGAAAGCCATGCACGGCGACCGCGTGGTGGTGCGGATTGCGCGCATCGAACAGGACGGGCGCGCCGACGGCGAGATCGTCAAAGTGCTGCGCCGGGCGCACCCCACCGTGGTCGGCGAGTTTCGCATCGGCCGCCGCGGCCAGTACGTGGTGCCGCACGACGAGCGCATTCAGCAGTGGATCGACATCCCCGAGGGCATGGAATTTCCACCGGCTGTTGCATCCGTAGACAGGATCGGTGTCACCCCACCCAAAGTCGAGTCCGTGGCCGAGTTGGCGGGCATGGTGGTCAACGTGGAGCTGCTGGAGTATCCGGAGCGGGGGTCGAACCCGGTGGGCCGCGTGATCGAGATCCTGGGCCACCCGGACGATTTTGGCGTGGACGTCGAGATCGTGATCCGCAAGCATCATCTGCCGCACCAGTTCCCGCCGGAAGTCGTCGAACAGGCGCAGGCCGTTCCGGACGCGATTGCCGCCGAAGAACTCCGCGGCCGCCGCGATTTCCGCGAGTTGGACATTGTCACCATCGATGGCGAGACGGCGCGCGATTTCGACGATGCCGTATGGGTGGACCGCCTGGCTAACGGCAATTACGCGCTCCAGGTTCACATCGCCGACGTGAGCCACTACGTGCGGCCGGGGACGCCGATCGATTTCGAAGCACGGTTGCGCGGCACCAGCGTTTACTTTCCGGACAGGGCAGTGCCCATGCTGCCCTTCGAGCTTTCCACCAACATCTGTTCGCTGGTACCGCAGGCCGACCGGCTGGTGCTTTCGGCGCTGCTGGAGATCGATCATCAGGGCGCGGTGGTGGCCCAGGAGTTCACCGCGGGCGTGATCCGCAGCGTGGAGCGCATGACTTACACCAACGTGCACAAGCTGCTGGAAGGCGACGCCGGATTGCGCCAACGCTACCAGCCGCTGGTGGCCCGCTTCGAGCTGATGCAGGAACTGGCGCTCATCCTCAACCGCAAGCGCGTGCGCCGCGGCTCGATCGATTTCGACCTGCCGGAGCCGCTGATCGAATTCGACGAGTGGGGCGCCATGACGGGCGTGAAGCGGGCGCCGCGCAACATCGCGCATCGCCTGATCGAGGAATTCATGCTGGCGGCCAACGAGGCGGTGGCGGCGCACCTGCACGAACATACCGAAGTCTCGATCTACCGCATCCACGAACAGCCCGACCCGAAACGCGTCATGGAATTCGAGGAGATCGCCGCGCATTTCGGCTACTCGCTGGGCATTGGCGCCATTCCAGTGAAGAAGTTCAGCTTCACGGACAAGCGCCGCGACGGGTCCAAGAAGCGCAGCGACGTCATCCTGCCGCGCGGCGACCTCAACATTTCGTCGCGCCATTACCAGAAGCTGGTGGCCAGGATCGAGGGCAAGGCCGAGGAGCGGATCCTGAGCTACCTGATGCTGCGGTCGCTGCGGCAGGCGCGCTACAGCACGGACAATGTGGGCCACTTTGCGCTGGCGGCGGATACGTACACGCATTTCACCTCGCCGATCCGCCGTTATCCGGATTTGATCGTGCATCGGCTGCTGCGCGCCGTGTTGACCCGGCGGGACGCCGGACTGGCCGCTGAGTTGCCGCGCATCGCCGACGAGTGCTCGCAATCCGAACGCCGCGCCGCCGATGCCGAGCGCGAACTGGTGGAGTGGAAGAAGGTGAAGTTCATGGCGGAGCGCGTAGGCCAGGATTTCGACGCGTTGATTATCAGCACGGCGAAGTACGGACTGTTCGTGGAACTGGCCGACCTCTTCATCGAAGGCCTGGTGCCCATCGATACGCTGCCCGGCGACGAGTACGCATTTCAGGAAAACGTGCGCAAGATTGTTGGCAAGCGCACGCGCCGCGAGTTTTCGATAGGCGACGGCGTGAGGGTGGTGCTGGACCGCGTGGACGCCAACGAGCGCAAGCTGCAATTTTCCATTCTGGAAGAGACGCCGAAGCGGCGGAAGCCGCGGCGGTGACTCGCCGGCCACGTCCTCCAGATCGAGACGATGCTCTATGGCTTCTGCCACCGCATAAAAAGGAAATAAGGAATACGCGCAAGCTTGCCGAAACGGTGCGATCTCTGCAATTCCTCACTGGTCACGCTCGGCTCACCGAATTCGCGAAGGCTCATGCCGTGCCTGATGGGCGCAAGCATGTAATCTTCCAGGGGACGATGACGGCGAAGCACCGGCGAGCGGAATGCTGCCGTGATCATCGAATTCCAGCTGACACGCTCAAAGTAACGATCGACTGCAAAGACCTGAAGCCCATCCGCGCGATCGCGAATCCACCCCGACACCGGGGCTGAAAAACAAGGATGGGTGATACTCATCACGAGCTCGCCTCCGCTGCACAAGACACGATAGATTTCCCGGATCGCACCCTCATAATCTTCGACGTCCATCAGACTCATGGCTGCAACCACCAGATCGAAGCGGTTGGATTCGATTCCGTTGAGCGCGCTTGCGTTCGTGTGTACAAACTGCGAGTTCAGCGCATCGGCTTGGGCACGCTGTCGCGCCACCGCGATCAGCCGTCCGCTTCCGTCTACGCCGATTACGCGCGCTCCGCGCCGCGTCAGTTCGCGCGCGTACCCGCCTTCGCCGCATCCAAGGTCGAGAATCGCTTTGCCTTCAACATTGCCGAGCATCGCGAACATACGCGGCATCAGGTAATCATTGCGATAATCGTTTTGGTCGGCGTGTGCAACCCAATCCTCCGCAACGAGGTCCCAGCAACGGGTTGAGCTGTCCTCATGAAACCGGGAGGTGTGGGAGCCTGTGTAGCGTCGCAGAGCCCAGCGATGGCTCTCGTGCGAAAGCAGGGTGACGGCATCATCGAGAGTAACCCACCGGAGCTCGTGATCCTGTTCGTGCGCGAGGACTTGGCCGATCAGTTCGGCTTCAAAGAACTCACACTGTTTCTCAAAGCAGGCGGCTTCTTCAGCGGAATAGACTATTTCAATAGCCTTCCCTATCGAGGCTCGCGGTTTCAAAATCAGACCACCTTCTTCCTTTGCCTCCCGCTCTACTGCCGCGTCTGAGGTTTCCCCAGCTTCGACACCTCCGCCGGGCAGATAATATCCTCGCGGCGTTTTTACCAGTGCGAATTCGCCGCCGGCAATTTGCACCAGCGCGTATGCACTCGGCCGCACAATATAAGAACAACCCTCCACACGGGTTCCGAATACCGGCAAGTCCGTTAGAGACTCTTCTGGCATTTTTCCACCGCCATGGTACTATAACGCCGCGCCACAGGCGGGCCATTTCCACGCTCATGTGTCAATCCGATCGCCCCTTTGGTTCGATTGCCGGTGCCCCAACAGGCTGCTAGACTGATCGACGGCACCGGCGAACTCCGATGAGCGCGATTCAACTCGAACCCAGCGACCTGATCGAGATCCCGGGCGGCGAGTTCCTGATGGGACAGGAGAACGGCCGCGATGAGGAGCGGCCGGTCCATCGGGTCCGCGTTTTGCCATTCCACCTCTGCCGGTTTCAGGTGACCAACGCGCACTACGATCTGTTTCGTAAGGCCACCATGCGCGAAAAATCGGAGTATCGCGACCGGGCTGAATTCTCAGGCGCCACGCATCCCGTGGTGGCCGTGAACTGGTTCGATGCGGTGGCGTACTGCCACTGGCTCTCGGCGGCATGGCAGAGGCATGTGCGGCTGCCAACCGAGGCCGAATGGGAATTTGCCGCGCGCGGCGGCATGGAGCAGAGGCTTTATCCGTGGGGCGATGGCGGGTTCGAAACTCGCGCCGATTACGCGTCCCGCTGGCGTCACGGTCCGGAACCGGTGGCCACGGCGCAGCCGAACGGGTACGGCTTGTTCGACCTGTGCGAGAACGTGCACGAGTGGTGCAGCGATTGGTACGACCCGGGCTATTACGGGGTATCGCCCCTCGAAAATCCACCCGGTCCGGCGCATGGCGCGCGGCGGTCGTCGCGTGGCGGCGCGTGGAGGCATCATATTAAGGTGGCGCGCTGCGCCGCCCGCAGCAGCATTCCGCCCGAGTTCCGATACGCCGACTACGGGTTCAGAATCGCGGTATAAAGCCGGGTGGCTCGCGCTAGACGATGACCGTTTGCCCAAACGCAACACGAACAACGAGCAGGATGCAAATTCTTGCGGACGCCTCCTTTCACTACGTCGACTGCGCGAGCAACAGCCAGGAATGGCGGTGTTACGCTGAGTTGTTGGAACCGCGAGATGCCGAACCCGAAGATGCCGCCGCCATCGTTCGCATTTACAACGAAGGCATTCTGGACCGTATGGCCACCTTTGAAACTCGTCTGAGGAACGCGGCGGACGTTCGCAAGTGGTTCGACGGGAGGCATCCGATAGTCGTGGTGGAAGATGCCGGCGAGGTCGTCGCCTTTGCCGCCACATCGGACTACCGGCCGCGCGAGTGCTACGCCGGAGTCGCCGAGTTCTCCGTGTACGTGGGCCGCGGCGCGCGCCAGCGGGGGGCCGGTAGACTCGCGCTGGACGCGTTGATTCGCGCATCGGCCGAAGCTGGCTTCTGGAAACTGGTCTCACGCATCTTCGTCGAAAACCAGGCCAGCATCGGATTGTGCCGGAAGCTCGGTTTCCGTGTCGTCGGCATCTACCAGAAGCACGGTCAGTTGGACGGCGTCTGGCGTGATGTCGCGATCGTGGAAAGGCTGCTGCCGTAATACCCGCGCTACACGATGACCATCTTGCCGACGCCGTCTTCGTAGTGCTCGGTCAGCCGGAAGGCCTGGGCAATCTGGTCCAACCGCCGGGTGTGGGTGACCAGCGGCGCGAACCACGCGGCACGGCCCACCAGCAACTCCCGCGCTGCCTCGGTCTCATGATTCGATCGCCGCACGTTGAAGAGGGCCAGTTCCTTGCGCCGCATCGGCGAGACCTCGAAGGGCACGAGCGGGGCCGAATGAATGCCGGTGATTACCACGCGGCCCCCGTTCCTCACCGCGCGGATCGCCCAGTTGGTGGTGTGTTCCTTGGTGGCGCAGTCGATGGCGCAATCCACGCCGCGATTCGCGGTATCGGACTGGATCTGGTGGACGGCGTCCACTGCGTTGGGGTCGACCACGGCGTCGGCGCCCATGTGCTTTGCCATCTCGCGCCGATGCGCCACGGGTTCGACCGCCCAGATGCGGCCCGCGCCCGCGATTTTGAGGCAGGCCAGCGTCAGCAGCCCGATCGGTCCCGCGCCAAACACCGCCACCGTTTCTCCGAGCTGAATCGCGGCGAACTTCATCGAGTGCATCGCCACGGCCAGAGGCTCCACGATCGTAGCAAGCTCCAACGACAGCTCCTGGGGAATGGCGCACAGGTTGGCCACCGGCAGGTTGACGAACTCGCGGAAGAATCCCGGCGTGCCGGGGTTGCTCAAGAACCGGAGGTTCTCGCAGACGTTGTGATGCCCGGCGCGGCAGAACTCGCAATGGTAGCAGTAGAGCGCCGGCTCCAGCGCAGCGCGATCACCCCGCGCCCAACCCGCCACGCCCGGGCCGGTCTTCACCACCGTTCCCGCAGGCTCGTGGCCGAGTACCATCGGAAACTGGCAGGGGGTGTCGCCGACGGCGCCCTCGGAGTACGAGTGGATGTCGGAGCCGCAAATGCCGACGGCATTGGCGCGCACCTGCACTTCACCCGGGCCGGGGTCTTCGATACTCTGATCAGTCAGGCGGAATTCCCGGGGGGCAATCAGTTCGGCAACCAGCATGGGGGTCTGTTCACCACCATTGTAAAATAGAGGCGCATGCTGAATTTCCGCGAGTTCCAAGCCGGCCCCGATCCGTTTGGCCGCGAGGTTACAGTCTTCTTCAAGTGGCTGCAGACAGCCATCTCGATTCGCCACGCCGACACGGTGGATGTGAAGTTCGTGCTGGTGGACGGCGACGGCGGGCGTGCCGAAAAGACCGTGGCGATGCCCCACGCCGATCTTCTGCAGGTCAGCCGCGAGTCGGGCCGGCCCATGGACGACCCCTGGTGTTCCCGCCTCGCGGCTACGCACTTGCTCCACCTGGTGGCCACCGGCGAGGACATGGAGAAGGACTTGGTGACCGTAGTTCCAGCAGATCTCAAACGCTACGCCGCGGAAATCGCCGCTTCCGAAAAGTCCGAGGTAAGGGCGCGGTAGAAAGGTAACTGCGCCTCAAGCAGCGAACATCGCGGGCGCATCCATGACTGTCAGAATCGTTCCAAGCAATTGGGCTTTTCTGACCGGCTTGCGCAGATAGCCCCGGACATGTCCCGCCGGCCCAATTTCACTGCCGCGCCCTTCGGAGTCGGAGGACAGGAAAACCAGTCGGACCTTGGGATAGCTCTCGTGCAGGGAGTGCAATATGCGCGGATCGTGTGCCGGCACGTTGCCCACGTCGATGATCGCCAGATCGATCGGTTCGCCACGCCGCGCGAATTCTTCAACCGATGTAGCCCGGGTTGGAACAGTCAACACGCGAAAATCAACCTTCTCCATCAGCGACGAAATGACCTTCAGCTCCGAGAGTTCGTCGCAGACTACAAGAACGTTCTTTTGCCGCTTTGACGTAACCATATAAGTCAATTCTACCTTGAATTCGCAACCTCTCATATCAATAAGCGATCGATGAGTATGAGAACCGAAGAGAAAACTACTCTGCCTGTTTCATGTCTCGGTGTCAAGCTCCAGCTCGTTGTAATCGTTCTGTAACAAACCAATTAGGGGTGGCTCGCCATGATAAGATTTGGGCATTCCTTGATGTTGAATTCCATTACACGCAAGGCATTTGCCGCCGTATCTTTCATCATTGTTCCCCCACTGCTGGTACTCAGCCTTCGCCTCGGGGGCGACCACGCGCTGTGGCTGGCGCTTGCGGCTACCGTTCCCGGAATTCTCACGACTTTTTTTGTTGCCCGATCCATCGCAGGACAGGTCCGCCACCTTACCAGATTCGTCAATCGCATGCTGGATCCGAATCTGGTTCAGGCCGAATTGGGAAAGGGCGACGATGAATTGGGCTCTCTGGCGTCAGCCATGGGTGAGATTGCTCCCAAAATTGACGACCTCGTCAATCGGCTGAGGACGGAGCTGACACGGCGTGAGGCGATTCTGGCGAGCATGACCGAGGGTGTGATTGCGGTCGATGCCAAACTCAACATCACGTTCTGTAATAAGGCCTTTGTTCAAGCGGTTGGCGAACCGGACATTGTAGAAGGCGGAGCGCTGATCCGGGCCGTCAGAGAGCCCCTGCTTTTTCAGATCCTGAAAGAGGTCATCGATTCCGGGGAAACGATTCGCCGGCGGTTGCGGCTCTCGGTTCAGAACGGCCATTCCTTCGACGTCTGCGCAAGCCCACTACCCCATACGACGTCGCGGGGCGCCATCGCGGTTCTGTACGATGTCACGCCGAGCGAAAGGCTTGACCGGGTCAGGCGCGACTTCATCGCGAACGTCTCGCACGAGTTCCGCACCCCGCTGGCAACCATACGAGGGTACGCGGAAACGTTGCTGGACGGAGGTCTCGAAGACAAGGAGAACTGCCGGAAGTTCGTTGGAGTGATCCTGGCGAACGCGATTCGGCTGAACAACATTGCCGCCGATCTTCTGACACTGTCCGAGTTGGAAGACGGGAGGCCCGAGGCGGAAGCCGGACCCATCCTGGTGGCGGACGTGATCGGCGGAGCCACGCGCGCGGTGGAACCAGCGGCCAACCTTGCCGGAGTTCGAATCCAGTCCCACGAGTTCCCGACCGCCTACGTTTGGGGCCACCGAATTCGCTTCGAGCAGGCGATTGTGAACCTGCTGGACAATGCCGTGAAGTTTAACCGGCCGGACGGCGAAGTCCGAATCCGCGTGGCGATGCGGTCCGGAGGAGAGGTTGAGATTTCCATATCGGACACGGGGATCGGGATTCCCAGTCACGACCTGGCCCGGGTTTTCGAGCGATTCTACCGGGTGGATAAGGCGCGTTCCCGGCAAGTGGGAGGAACCGGCTTAGGGCTTTCGATCGTGAAACATGCAGTGCAGCAGATGAACGGATCGGTGACCGTGGAGAGCGAGCTTGGTTGTGGGTCCAGATTCACACTCGTGATACCTGCCGGGCCCGCTTCCAATCGTGTTTCTTAACCAAGTCGTCATCGTATTTTTATATCCGCCCCGTATCCTCTACGCTGAGTCCCCGATGTGCAGCAGCAAGCGCAAGGTGTGCCGGTGGGGTCCGCTCCAGCACTTGCGCCCTGAGATTAGAAACAAATAGAAACACAACCCTGAAGGAAGGATTGCGAATGAAATCGAGAAGAGCAGGCATCATACTATCCTGTCTGGCGTTTGCCTCTGTGACCCCAGGGTGGGCTGCCGACCCTGTATCAGCGCCAGCCGGCGGCGCGAAGACCGATACCGCCGTCGAACTGGAGCGGCTGAAGAATCTCCTTGCCAAACAGCAGCAGCAGATCGAATCTCTGCGAGCCAGTCTGGCGGAGCAGAAGAAGCTGCTCGAACAGCTTGGCGCTGCATCTGCGGCCGCGCCGATCGAACACGTCACCCCCGCGGATCGGCTCATCGCATCGACTACCCCGATGGCTTTGCCGCCCGCGACCACTCCGGCGCCATCACCCAGGTTCGACATGCCATCGCCGCAGGCGCCGGCCGAGCCCGTCACTTCCCCGCTGCAGCTCAAGGTAGGGAACACCAGCATCATGCCGGTGGGCTTCATGGATATGACTGCGGTCTCGCGGTCGACCAATCCAGGGTCGGGAATCGGAACCAACTTCGGCAGCATTCCATACAGGAACACCCAGGCCGGAAGCCTGACGGAAACCCGTCTGAGTCCGCAGAACTCGCGCATCGGCATGCGCATGGACACCGGGTACAAGGGCGTCAATGTCCTGGGGTATTGGGAGTCTGACTTCCTGGGGCAGACCGGAGCTCCGCCCAACGGCGGTCTCGCGGTGAGCAGCAACCCCTACGTCTTCCGTCTCCGGCTGTATTGGGTTGACGTCACCAAAGGCAAGTTCGAATTCATGGGCGGGCAAGCGTGGAGCCTGATGACGCCGGGCCGAACGGGCATTTCCCCCCTTCCTGGCAACCTCTTCTACACGCAGGATATTGACGTGAATTACCAGTTGGGCTTGGTTTGGGGCCGTATCCCCGGTTTTCGCGGCACGTACCATTTCAGCCCGAAGGCGGCGTTCGCTCTGGCGCTGGAGAATTCCGAGCCGTATGTCGGCGGCGGAAACGGCGGCAGCGCCATCGTCGGTCCGGCCGCGATTTACGGGACGCCTAACGCGGTCTCGGGCGCGGTTCTGGGAGGCCAGATCAACAACGGCGCCAGCGTGATCACCGCCGCGGCCTTGCACCCCGATATCATCGCCAAGCTGGCCTTCGACCCCAGCCCGAAGTTTCACTTTGAAATCGCCGGCGTGGAAATCACCAACAAGTTCGCCAATCCAGTGAGCACACCCGCTTTCCAGACCGCCACGAAGGCCGGCGGCGGCGGCGCCGTCAACTTCAACGTCGAACTGGCCAAAGGCTTCCGCTTCTTCACTAACAACTTCTGGAGCGCGGGCGGCGGACGATATATCTTCGGCCAGGCTCCCGACTTCATGATCCGGGCCGATGGCAGTTTGTCTCTGATCCGCTCCGGATCCACCGTGACCGGTTTTGAAGCAACCGTCGGGAAGACCATGCCAACACTGCTATACGCCTACTATGGCGGTGTTTATATCCCCAAGAACATGGCCCTCGATGCCAACGGCACGACAAAGATCGGATACGGCAGCATCGCCAACGACGGCCAGAACCGGTCGATCCAGGAGATCACGTTCGGCACCAACACCACGCTGGCAAAAGACGCCAAGTGGGGTGCTCTGAACCTGATGTTCCAGTACTCTTATCTGCAGCGCAATCCCTGGCTGGTCACGGGCACTTCGCCCTCGAGCGCCAGCGCGTCCATGGGATTCGTCAACCTCCGCTACACGCTTCCGGGCTCAGCCCCACCACGAATCGAGTACAAGTAATTGCGTCAATTTACCATCGAACTTGAGAATCTCAATGACAAGCTGCTGCAGATGGGCGGTATCGTGGAAACCGCTGTCCGCCGCAGCACCCAGGCCCTCCTGGATCAGGATGAAAAGACCGCGACGCAAGTGATCCTGGAGCAGCCCCGGATCGCCCGCCTGGAAATGGAGATCGACGGCCTCGCCACCCGGCTGCTCGCGCTGCACCAGCCGGTCGCACGGGATCTGCGTCTGTTGACGGTTGCGCTCAAGATCAACGCCGATCTCTTCCGCATGGGTGAACTGGCGAAACACATAGCCGAGCGATCGCTGCCGTTAATCCGGCAGCGACTGGTCAAGCCGCCGGAGGAGATCGCCCAAATGGCTGCGCGGGTGGAGTCGATGCTTCTCATGTGTCTGCAGGCCTTCGTCAGTGGGGACGCCGGCATGGCGCGTTCCGTGCTCGATCTCGACGATGAAGTGGATACCCTGCGCGATGCGGTCTGTTCCAAGGTCCAGGAAGCGATGGCCAACGCACCGGAGTTGGTTCCGGCAGCAGTCGATCTCATATTCGTGGCCCGAGACATTGAACGCATCGGCGATCATGCTACCAACATCGCCGAGGATGTGGTTTTCCTGGTGAACGGGGAGGGTTTGCGACGTTCCGTCCAAATTCCCTAGCCGGTCGGCCGAACCGGCAAGATTTCATGGCTTCGTCACGGTTTTGTAATAAACGATCTGTTTGCCAACGGTATACTGTTGCCGACGAGAAGGAGAAAACGAGATGAGAAAACTTGGATTGTGTCTGGCAATTGCCACTCTGGCGCTCGCCAGCGCCGCTGTAGCGGCATTGTCGCTAACCGGGGCGGGTGCGACGTTTCCCTACCCGATGTACTCCAAGTGGTTCAACGAGTACCACAAGCTTCATCCGGATGCTGAATTCAACTACCAGTCCATCGGATCGTCGGGCGGCATCAAGCAGGTGACCGAGGGCACGGTGGACTTCGGCGCCAGCGATGGACCGATGAACGACCAGCAACTGGCCGAGTTCAAGGGTAAGCGGAAGTGTGACGTCCTCCATTTCCCGACCGTTCTGGGGGCGGTTGTGCCCACCTACAACATTCCGGGAGTCACCGGCGAACTGAACTTCACCCAGGACGCCCTTGCAGGGATTTTTCTCGGCAAGATCACCAAATGGAACGATCCGGAGATCGTCAAGGCGAACCCGGGCGTCAAGCTTCCCGCCAGCGATCTGGTCGTCGTTCACCGGTCTGATGGTAGCGGAACGACATACGTGTGGGTTGACTACCTCTCCAAGATTAGTCCCGAATGGAAGCAGAAGGTTGGCGTCGGAGGTTCCGTGAACTGGCCCGTTGGACTCGGCGGCAAGGGCAACGAAGGAGTATCGGGGCAAATCAAGCAGACGGAAAACTCGATTGGTTACGTTGAGCTGGTCTATGCCATACAGAACAAACTTCCCTATGGGAAAGTACGCAACAAAGGCGGCGTGTTTGTCAAAGCGGAACTGTCCAGCGTCACAGCCGCGGCGGCGGGTGCGGCTGCCAATATGCCGGAGGACTTTCGCGTCTCCATCACCGACGCTGCCGGCAAGGCTGCGTATCCAATCTCCAGCTTCACCTATCTCCTGATTCCGTCCAAGATCCAGGACGCGGCCAAGCAGAAGGCCATCAAGGACTTCCTTAAGTGGATGCTGGGCCCCGGCCAGAAAATGACGGAGGCCCTTACCTACGCGCAACTTCCCAAGCCCGTTGTCGCGCAAGAGGAAAAGGCCCTGGCGAAGATTCAATAAGGCCGGTCATGTCCACGGTTCCCGCGGTTAACCCAAGTGCCCTGCCTCCCGGCAGGGCACAATCTTTCGCCGGCCGATTGCGGGGCGGTGAGGAACTTGCCTACACCATTACAGTCACCGCGGCCGCCTCGATCCTCTTGATCACAGGTCTGATCTTTTATGAACTGTTCGCACAGTCCGCACTCACACGGCAGAAATTTGGCTGGGCGTTCCTTTTCACCAGCAAATGGGACCCGGTTGCGGGTATTTTTGGAGCTTTGCCGTTCGTCTATGGGACCGTGGTGACCTCGGTCTTGGCCTTGCTGATTGCCATTCCCCTGGGCCTCGGGGCAGCGATTTTTCTCGCGGAGATGGCGCCGGCCAAGATTTCCAATGCCCTGACCTTTCTCATTGAGTTGCTGGCCGCCGTTCCGAGCGTCATCTATGGTCTTCTGGGCATCTTCATTCTGGTGCCCGTCTTGCAGCACTCCGTGGTGCCGGCCCTGAAATCGGCACTCGGCGCCCTGCCTATCTTTCAAGGCGCGTTCTATGGCGTGAGCTACTTCTCCGCGGGTATCGTCCTGTCCATTATGATTGTGCCGTTCATTATCTCGGTTTCGCGAGAAGTGCTCCTGTCGGTTCCACGGGACCAGCGGGAAGCGTCCCTGGCGCTGGGCGCAAGCCAATGGCAAACGGTCTGGCGGGTGGTAGTGCCTAATGCGTCAACCGGCATCATGGGGTCCATCTTCCTGGCCTTGGCGCGTGCTTTGGGCGAAACCATGGCCGTCACCATGGTCATCGGCAATACGCCGCAAATCAAGGCGTCGCTGCTCGCGCCAGGCTACACCATCGCGGCGGTGATCGCAAACGAGTTCGCCGAAGCCACCGGCGATCTTTACACCAGCGCTCTGATTGAACTCGGACTCGTGCTTTTTGGCGTGACTTTCGTTCTCAATGGCCTGGCTCGTATAATGATCATGATGACGAGCCGGACGGGGGGCCACTAGTGAAGCCGTCATCGCTGCTGAAAAACGCCGTGAACTACACGATGTTCGGCTTTACGGGTCTTTGCGCGCTGATCTCCGTCGGCATTCTCTTCTTCATTCTTGGGTACCTCGTCTACCACGGGGCCGCATCGCTGAGCCTGTCGTTTTTCACCAACCTGCCGGCCCCGGTAGGAGAAGTCGGCGGCGGCATGGCCAACGCCATCGTGGGCAGCGGAAAAGTGCTGCTGCTGGCGACGCTGATCGGCATCCCCATCGGCTTCCTGGGCGGCGTGTACCTCTCGGAGTACAGCGAGAAGACCTTTGCATTCGTCATACGGTATACCACCGACCTGTTGAACGGCGTTCCCTCCATCGTCATCGGTATCGTAGTGTATGGGTTGGTGGTGCATCGGATGGGCCATTTCTCCACCTTCGCCGGCGGCGTGGCGCTCGGAATCATGATGATTCCCATCTCCGTGCGCAGTACGGAAGAGTTTCTGCTGGCGGTGCCGCAGTCTCTACGCGAGGCCGCATTGGCACTGGGCGCCCCGAAGTGGAAGGCGATCGTCACGGTGGTGATCCCGGCCGCCATGCGCGGTATTATCTCGGGTACCATGCTGGACCTGGCGCGGGTTGCCGGAGAAACCGCGCCGCTCCTGTTCACTGCCTTGGGCAACCAGTTCTGGAGTCCCGGATGGAATTCGCCCTCGGCCACACTGCCCGTGATGATCTATAGCTACGCCATCGCTCCTTATGATGATTGGCATCGCCAGGCATGGGCCGCGGGTTTTGTCTTGCTCACGCTGGTGCTCCTGATCAACATCACCGCCCGGCTGGCACTGTCGAAAGGAACCTATGTCCCCAGAGGCTAAACTTCAAACCCCAAAATCAGACGCGTCTTTGGCGGCACCAAATAAGGTCAGTTCGCCCACCCCCATGAAGATCACGGCGACCAATATCAACTTTTACTACGGTACGTTTCAGGCCCTGCACGATATCAATCTCGAGTTTCGCGAAAACCAGATCACCGCGTTGATCGGACCGTCCGGATGCGGAAAATCCACCTTCCTGCGGACTTTGAACCGAATGCATGAAACCGTGCGTGGCAGCAGACTGGAAGGCCAAATCATGCTCGACGGGCAGAACCTTCTCGAGGAAGATGTCAATGCCATCCGCCTCAAGGTGGGCATGGTTTTTCAACGTTCCAATCCATTCCCCAAGACGATCTTTGAGAACGTTGCCTACGGGCTGCGCGTCAACGGTTTCAAGGGCGGGAAACAAGGCATGGAGGAAGTCGTGGAACGCAGCCTCGGAAAGGCTGCGCTTTGGGACGAGGTGAAGGACAAGCTTCATCAGTCGGCGTTTGGCCTGTCGGGTGGCCAACAGCAGAGATTGTGCATCGCGCGGGCGCTGGCGGTGGGACCGGAAGTGCTCCTGTTGGATGAACCCTGCTCCGCCCTGGACCCAATCGCAACCGCCAAGATCGAGGAACTGCTTTTCGCCCTCAAGCCGGAATGCACGATTGTCATCGTTACGCACAACATGCAGCAGGCCGCCCGCGTCTCCGACTTCACGGGATTCTTCCTCCTCGGCAAGATGATTGAGTTCGATTCGACCAATGTGATCTTCCAGAACCCGAAGAAGACCCAGACCGAGGATTATGTCACGGGCAGGTTCGGGTAAGAATAGAGGCACGTGCGACGGGTACGGCCAGAGGGGGAGCTAGGCAGTGCGTCACTTTAGCATCGAACTGGAAGAATTGAATCACAAGCTGCTTCAAATGGCGGGACTGGTTGAGTCCGCAATCAATCGCAGCATACGTTCCTTAATTGAGCAAGACCGGGAACTGGCACAGCAGGTGATCCGCGACGAACCGCAGATTAACCGGATGGAGATGGAAATCGATGGGTTGGTCACCCGCCTGCTTGCCCTCCGGCAGCCGGTGGCTCGCGATCTTCGCTTCTTGACGGCGGCCCTCAAAATCAACACTGACCTGGAGCGCATCGGCGATCTGGCCGACCACATCGCAGTGCGTTCGCTATCCCTCATGCATCACCCGCTGGTCAAGCCGATGACCGACATTCCTAAAATGGCCTCGCTGGTGCAATCGATGCTGCTCAAGTGTCTGGAGGCATTTGTAAAAGGGGACGCGGACCTGGCTCGAAATGTGCTTCTATCCGACGATGAAGTGGACCGGCTGCGTGACGCGGTCTACGGGGAATTGGTGGAAACCATGCAGCGCGATCCGGGCATTGTTTCGGCAGCCGTGGATCTCATTTTCGTCGCCCGGAACCTCGAGCGCATCGGCGACCATACCACGAACATAGCCGAAGACGTGGTCTTCCTCGTCAAGGGGATCGATGTCCGCCACCAAGCCGGGCAAGTGGAAAACGCGTGACCGTCCTGCGGCTTCCGAAACCTAGCCGGGAGCTTTCAGCGATCAGCGGTCAGCGTTCCACTGTTGAATCAACGCGGTCAGCATGCGCTTCAACTCCGTCGCGCGCTGTGACCGTTCCGCGGGATCTTTGGGCTTGATCAGTTCCCCATCGTGTAACGCGCCACGATATTCACCCCCTTCGCGTCAGCCGACCCCTCTCAGAACGGTCCTCGCCGTCAAGGGTTCACTACGCCGCGCGCAACAACGGCGCGCTCTTGACCGGGCCGTTCTGGAGCGCAACCTGAGATAAGGGGAAAGGCGGCGAGTGGAATTCCTTTGCGGACCGAATGTGAGAATTTGAGAATGTCGCCGGAGAATATCGTGGCCCATTACAACCTCGGTTGCTGCCGATGCGGGCAAATGTGCCGTCCAGAGTCTGAAACGGAACGAAATCTGCGCCGACAGCAAGAGCTGCGATGGTCGCGAGGACTTCGTGGAGATCTACAATCCAGGCGAATCGAAACTCAGGGCTTGGGAGAATGCTAGGGCGAAATTCGCAAAGCTCCAAAAATGGATCTGCATCGCTTGTGGGCTCTGTGAAGCAGGCAAAAGCAGGCGAGATCTAATTGCGAAGGACAACGGCTTTTGGCCCCCGGCTAGGTCGAGGTCTGAGACGGCTTCACGTCAGACCGGATTGTCTGATGACTGGACGACTCGCTCGAAAGCCCGGCGCTGCCGACCGGGCTTGGCGTGGCCTCCGAAGTGACGATCTCAGCGGTCGCCGAATGCGAGCCGATAAGCTGGTTGTCTGGACGGTGGCAGCAGGATCACCGACGGCACGGTCGAGTGGCGGAGGCGATCAGGGCAGGGGTGCACGTGCATCCTGCCTTAGATGTAGTGCCAAGGAGCACTCGCACCCCTGAGTTAGTTACACCTTAAGGCGGAGAGAGGGTCCGTTTCCGCTGCGCGTCTGGCTGGTAGGTAGCTCGCCGCCAGGGCAATGGCCGCGAATGCTACTGATACGGCCGCCAGGATAAATGGATCGCGCGGGTTCACCTGGAACAGCAAACCGCTCAACAGCCGACCGAGGGTCACCGCAGCCAGAAGCCCGACTGCCAGTCCGATCAGAGTCAGTTTGAGTGACTGTGCGACGACCAGCCAGACGACGCTCCGCTGTGGAGCGCCCATCGCCATACGCACCCCGATCTCGTGCGTTCTCTGCGACGCCGAATACGAGACCATGCCGTACAGTCCGGTGCCCGCCAGCACCAACGCCAGGATTCCGAACAGCGAACCCATTAACGTTGTCAGGCGTTGAGGGGCCGCCGATTCGGCTACCAGGGTCTCCAGCGTGGTGGCCTTCGTGATCGGTTGGTTCGGGTCGATGCTGCGGATCAGGTCGCGCACGGGACCCAGTAGCACGCGAGGGTCTTGCTTAGTGCGAAAAACGAAGGTCATGTGGTTGAGTGCCCCATCCTGGTCCATGGAAAAGAACATCTCGGGCCATGCTGCGTCGGCGAGACCCATGTACTTGGCATCAGCCACGACCCCGATAACGGTAATCGGGTCGCCAGCAGATTTTGGATAATCGCCGATGCGGAACCGCCTACCTATTGGATCTTCGGTCGGCCATGCCTTTCTGGCAAAGGTTTCATTGATGACCGCTACGTGCGGCGTGTCGCGTGTATCTGCAGAGCTGAATGAGCGACCCTTAAGCAGTCGGATGCCCATGGTCTGAAAGTACTCCAGGCTTGCGACGCGGTGGGTGGCCCAGACGTAGTCTTGCTCACCCCGGAACGGTCGTCCTACCACCGTCAGGTTCTGCCCCCAGTCCTGGCCAGTCATCGGCAGGTTACTCGCAGCACCGGCCGCAAAGACCCCGGGCAGCGCGGTCGCCCGCTCCAGCACCGCCGAACAGAACTGCTTCTGGTAGTTCTGCCGCTGGATTTTCACTGCGAGCACGCTCTCTGGACGGAAGCCCGGATCGACCGCCGACAGGCGAACGAAGCTCTTCAGCAAGATACCGGCGCCGGACAGCAGCACCACCGAGAGCGCAACTTCAAAAATCACTAACGAACCGCGAAGCCCGCGATCTTTAGCCTGGGATTGCCGACCCGAGCCCTCCTTCAGTGGTTGGACCAAGTCGGCTCCTAGCGCGGTCCACGCCGGTGCTAGGCCGAACAGCAAACTCGTGAGGAGCGTCAGCAGCACAGTGAAGCCCAGGACCCTGCCATCCACGCCGCCCAGACGCACCGGTTGGAGGCCATCTGGAACGGCACGGTAGAGAATATTCACACCCCACAGCGCCAGGAACAGCCCCAGAGTCGCTCCACTCACAGCCAACAGGAGGCTCTCCGTGAGCATCTGCCGCAATATGCGACCTGGTTGAGCACCGACGGCACGGCGTACGGCAATCTCCTTTTCCCGTGCGGCGGCCCGCGCCAGCAACATATTGGCTACGTTGGCACACGCGATTAGGAGCACTAGCACGACGGCACCGAGCAGCGCCAGCAACGCGGGCTCCACCTCCCGCGCCATGTGGTCACGCAACCCTTCGATTCCCACGCGTTGGGTGGCGTCAGGGTCGATTAGGAGGATAGCCGCGAGCACAGCATTCATCCCTGCCTGCGCTTGCGCAAGTGAGACGTGATCCCTGAGCCGGGCAATGACTTTGAGGTAATGTCCGCCACGATAGGTTTCCGCGGGATTGAGGCCAAGTGGCACGTAAAAATCTTCGTGCGCGTTCGAGAACCAAAAACCGGGCGGCATCACCCCTACGACTGTGAATGCCTTGCCATCCGCCGTAACCGGCTGCCCAAGAATATCCTGGCGGCCGCCGAACCGCTGCCAAAGAGAATAGCTGAGCACCACCACTGGGTTGCCTTTGGGCACGTCTTCCTGCGCCAGGAACCCGCGCCCCACCATCGGCCGCACACCGAGGAGTGGGAAGAAACTAGCGGTAACCTGGAGCGCAGGCACACGCTCCGGCCCGCCACCACCGGTCAGGTTGACTCCCGCCGACGTCCACGCGGCCATCTCCTGGAAGACACGGTTCTCCGCACGCCAGTCCAGGTAATCGCGGGGGGAGGTCCATCCCGAAAGTTCCTTCGTCTTGCCGATTTCCGTGACCGCAACCAACCTTCCTGGGTCGCCGAAAGGTAGTGGCCGGAAAAGGAAATCATTGGCTGCGGTAAAAATAGCGGTGTTGGCCCCTAGTCCCAGGGCCAAGGCGAAGACCAGCAGCAGTGAAAAGCCTGGCGTCTTCGCCATGAGGCGCAGAGCGTAGCGAAGATCTTGGAGCATAACCTTGTTGATGGGGCCTTAGCCCGGCGCATGTCTCCTGTACGACTATGGGCTTACGCCGGCCCCCCGCGTAACAGTACTGCTGCCGTGGGCGCCGCCACGGCGCCGACCCTCGCCTTCGCCACCGGTTCCGGCACTACATCTCCCTCGCCAGGCGCCAGAAACAGATTCGCATCGATGCCGTGCTGGCGCGTGTACAGGTCGTAATACCGCCCCTGTTCGGCGTACAGCGAATCGTGCGTGCCGCGTTCTACGATGCGCCCGTCCTCCACTACCAGGATCTGGTCGGCACGTCGAATAGTCGAAAGCCGGTGGGCAATCACGAAGGTGGTCCGCCCCTTCATCAGGTACGCCAGCCCTTCCTGGATGGCCGCCTCCGATTCCGAATCCAGGCTCGACGTGGCCTCATCCAAAATCAGAATTCGCGGGTTCGCCAGAATCGCCCGCGCGATCGATACGCGCTGCCGCTGGCCGCCCGAGAGCTTCACGCCGCGCTCGCCCACGATCGTCTCGTACTTCTTTTCGAACTTCTCGGCGAACTCGTCCACGCGCGCGATCCGGCATGCCGCCAGAATCCGCTCTTCGGTGGCATCGGGCCGGGCGAAACCGACGTTCTCGCGAATCGTGCCGTCGAACAGGAACGTGTCCTGCAGCACCACGCCCAACTGCGTGCGGTACGCGCTCAGCCGGATGGTCCCGAGGTCGATTCCGTCCATCCGCACCATTCCCGAGGTCGGTTCGTGAAACGCCGCCACCAGGCTGATGATGGTCGATTTCCCGGAGCCCGAAGGCCCCACCAGCGCGGTCACGGTTCCGGGCCGCGAATCGAAGCTGACCTCGTGCAGCACCGGCTTGCCGGCGTCGTACTCGAAGCTGACGCGGTCGAAAACCACGTCGCCCCGGATCTCGCCGATGGTCTGGCTTCTCTTGGGATCTTCGTCCTCCGGTTTCTCGTGCAGCACTTCCTGGGTCCGGTCCAGTCCGGCCAGCGCCTCGGTCAACTGCGTGCCGATCGCCGCCATCTGGAACATCGGCGCCACCAGGAAAGCCAGGAACGCGTTGAACGAAAAGAAGCCGCCCAGCGTGAGGCTGCCGGACATAATCTGGCGCGCGCCCACATACATCACCGTGGCCCCCACCAGTCCCTTCAGGACGGTGGCCGAAAGGCTGATCAGGGAAATCGCGGTCAGACTGCGCAGCACGTTGTCGAGCAGGCGTTGCGTTCCTCCCACGAAGACTCTGGCTTCCTGCGCCTCGGCGTGGTATCCCTTGATCACCCTCACGCCGGCCAGCGATTCGGTGAGCCGGCCGGTCACCTCGGCGTTGATTTTGCCGCGCTCCCGGAAGATGGGCCGGATTTTTCCGAACGCTTGGCTCAGTCCCAAGCCGAAGGCCGCGATGAAGAGCAGAGCCAGCCCGGTGAGCACGGAGCTGATCTGCAGGAGAACCACCAGCGACAGGATGGCCGTGAGGATGCCGCCCAGCAACTCCACCAGGCCCGTGCCGATCAAGTTGCGCACGCCCTCTACGTCGCTCATGATGCGCGAGACCAGGGCGCCTGACCGGTTGGCGTCGTAGTAGGCCACCGACAGGCGGCCCACATGTTCCTGAACCTTGCGGCGCAGTTCCGTGATCAGGCGCTGGCCCTCTTTGGAAAGCAACTGGGTGAGCGTGAAGGACGTCACCGCCTGAATCAGCGTAGCTGCCAGGACGGCCAGGACGATGGGCACCAGCATTTCGCGGCGACGCTGCCCGATCACGTCATCCACCAGGTATTTGACCGAGCCCGGAAGCACCAGCCCGGCGGGAACGTTGATGAGCGTCAGCAGCAGGCCCAGAGCCAGTTTCCCGCGCCGCGGCCCCACCAGTTCCTTCAACAGCGGCATCGCGCCGCGCAGATGGTCGGAAGTCTTCCCCTTCGGTTTGCTTGGAGCCACGAATCCCTCTTCCTTACAGATTACACGCTGCCGGTTCGCGGATCGATCCGCAGAGTGGCCAGGAACCTACTGGCCGAACGGTCAGGCCCGCCCGTTCCCCAACCGCTGGCGCACCAGTTCGGGCACCTCTCGCGGGTGTTTCACCTCGATGACCTCGAACCCCGCGGCGCGCCCGCTCTCGATCCCGGCCGCCGAATCCTCCACGACCAGCGCCCTACTGGCCTGGAGCCGGCTTGCGGCCAGCAGGTAAGGCTCGGGGGAAGGCTTATGCCGGGTCACGTCCCCGCCACCGACAATGGTTCCGAAATGCCGCCGCAATCCTGCCGCCACCAGGATCGGATCGATCTCGGCCGACGAACTGGAACTCACGATGGCCATCTTGAACCGGCCATCCAACTGGCCCAGCAACTCCCCCAGCGCCGGATCGAAGTCCGGCTTCGCCATGCGCTCCTGAAACAGCTTGCGTTTGGCAGGGTAGAGCGCCCACAGGCTGTGCCAATCGCACGGCGGGCGGGCCGCTTCGGCGATCATGCGCAGCATGTCGCGGTCGTCGATACCGATGCAATGGTCGCGGTAAAACTCCCACGTCAGAGCGAGCCCGGCGCCGTTCAAAACCTGTGCCCAACAGTTCCAGTGGACCGGTTCGGTATCCAGAAGAGTGCCGTCAAAATCGAAAAGTATGGCGTCAAAGTCGGACATGCAGGGGAAATTCCAGCGTAGCACGCTGAACCCGAGAGCCTCCGGTTGTGGTATGACTGATTAAAGATCATGCCATCGCCAGAAGAACTACAAGCAGAATTGGAACGCCTGCGTGCCGAAAACGAGGCGTTGAAGAGGCCTTCGCGGGGACAAATGTCTCTGAAGGTCAGTGAGAAGGGTGCGCTTTCGGTGTACGGCCTGGGCCGTTTCCCGGTCACCCTCTACCGGGAGCAATGGGAGAAGCTGCTCGGCATGGCGGATGCGATCAAAGAGTTCATCAAAGCCAACGACTCGACGCTCAAGAAAAAGGAATAGCCGATGGCGAAGGGTACGGCCTTGGTCACCGGCGCTTTGAGCGGGATCGGGACCGAACTGGCCAGGCTCTGCGCGGCCGATGGCTACCATATGATGCTAGGCCGACCTGTCCCACCCTGCCGCTCCGCAGGCCATCTTCGAACAACGCGGGTTTCGGTGTGCGCGGACCCTTCGTGGAGACGGATGGGGCGGCCGAAGGGCGCCTGATTCAGGTCAACGCCACGGCGCTGGTTCATCTCACCAGGCTCTGGGTGCCGGGAATGGTTACGGCGCAGCCGGTCTCCTTACCGGAGTGCGTCGAGGTCAGCCGGCGCCGGGCACGACGGAAGAGCGGCGGTAGTCGGCGCGGCTGGGGCGAGGTTCAGCGCCGCGGCGATCCTGGCTTCGAGCGTTTTCTCATCGCCGGGCTTGTACCCGCCCTCGTGGAACAGGACCTTTCCCTCCTCGTCCAGAGCTAGTGTGCCGCAATGAAGAGGGTTCCGGAGTCGCCGATCACGCCGATTGGCGGGAACTGATCCACGCAACTCAATGTCACTTGCGCCACGGCAATATCCGCCGGGATCGCGATATCGACCTGGTACATCCCAATCATGCCGGGCGCCAATCCGGCAAAGGTCACGCCTGCGGTCTCCTGCGGCCGGGCGGGAGGCTGCACCCAACATAGCGGCCGGATACTCACGTTGCTGAGCGCGGTTGGCACCGAACCCGTTGGAGGAGTAGGCTGCACTTCTCCCAGTCCTGTCATATACGCATGCACGATCTCGCCCGGGGCCGCAGGATCTGCCATCGTCACCACGCCGTGGAAATCCTGGTGCGCCACAATAATCTCCCGTTGTCCGTCCATCGGCTTGCCAGTTCGCTCGAAGACCGGCGCTGCTGTCTCCAGATCCAACTGCACGACACTCTCGAACGGACTCGACGAGCTGTTTAGCGTTATCGGAAAGGCCGGGAACTGCGGAGAAGGAAGAACCTGCCAGGGAATCTGCACGTCCAGTTCGCCGGCATTGGCCGACACGAGAGGCACGGACACCCCTTCGAGATCGACGGCGAGGTCCGGTGGTGGGCCGGACGTTGCATCCAGTGCAAAACCGCCGCCGTACAGATGATGGTACGAGCCGGGCACGGCCGCGCCCTCGTGCAGCGAGATCCACGCGTGCCGCCCGGGAACTTCGGTGGCTTGCAGGCTGTCGATGGCCACGCGCACCAGCTTGCCGTCGACGCGATGCACCCAGGCCGACTTGCCATCCCCAGTGATCACCATATTGTTCGAGCTCGGGAGGATCTGTGCGATAGCGGTGGTGCTGCCGGCCGAGAAATCCTGCACCACTGCTTCCCAGCCGCCGTCGGAGCGCTGGCGCTGGAACAGGAGCCGCGATCCGTCGTTGCTGATGGAGGGTTGAAACCGGCTGAACCCAACGGCGCTGTTCAGGGGAATCTCAACCAGCTTGGTCGACTGGCCCGTTCCCACGTCGTACGACCACAATTGGTCGTGCGTTGCCGCGCCATCGCTCCAGATTTCGTAGACCACGCGGTTCTCCGCCGCGCTCATCGCCGTACCCAACACCACGGGTGCGGTGACGATCACCACGCCGGGTTTGGAGGAGAGTTTCA
>Ga0075030_100000478_pt1 | contig 34734 bp, 34 predicted proteins | sample LitLauG_LLR_2012_FD_71393 | JGI IMG/M metagenome (GOLD analysis project Ga0075030, IMG submission 71393) | Freshwater sediment microbial communities from Pennsylvania, USA - Little Laurel Run_MetaG_LLR_2012 | ecosystem: Environmental > Aquatic > Freshwater > Creek > Sediment | place: USA...
GTAGAGTAAGGCGGCAGTACCCACTCCACCGTCTCCGTTGTAGCCCTGTGAGTTGGTGCCCGGGGCGGGGTTGCCAGCGATGGTGGTGATCAACCCGCTGGGACTCACCCAGCGAATACGGTCGTTGTAATCGCTGATGAAGAGGTTGTCGTTGGCATCCACGGCAACTCCCTGCGGGAAATAGATCGAATTCTCGGTTGCCAGACCGTCTCCCGAAAAGGTCGTGCCCCCGTTTCCTGCCACCGTGGTGATGATTCCAGTGGCGGCGTTGATCTCCCGGACCCGGTTGTTTTGGCTGTCTGCGATAAACACGTTGCCGATTTTGTCGACCGCCACGGCACTCGGGTCGTAGAGGAGCGCATTGGCTGCCGGACCGCCATCCCCGGAATAGCCGGCGACCCCGCCGATGCCGGCAATCGTGGTGATGGTGCCGCCTGATACCTTCCGCACCGTGTGACTGGAATAGTCGGCAATGTAGACATTGTTCTTGGTATCAACAGCAACGCCGTATGGGTAGTAGAGTTCCGCAGTCGTGGCCGAGCCTCCGTCTCCAGCGTATCCACAACGCGTGCTGGTGCCGTTTACGACCAGGCCCGCGAAAACGTTAATCGTTCCGGCGGTGTTCACCTGACGAATCACGCAATTGTTGGTGTCTGCGATGTAGACATTCCCCGCACTGTCTTTGGCCACGCCGTAGTTGTACGTCAACTCAGCGGTTTTTGCCGGTCCGCCGTTGCCGGTAAAACCAGCGGTTCCGTTTCCGGCAAAGAAGTTCACCAAACCGGTCGATTTCACGGCCTCGCGCACCATGAAGTTGTGGCTGTCGGCGATGTAGACGTTATTCGATGGGTCGGTGGCAATGCCGAAAGGGTAGTTCAACTGGACGCCGTTAGCGGGCGCACCGTTCAGTATTGTCTCAACGCTGGCGCTGTGATTACCGGCCGCCAGAAGAAGAGTTCCGCCCAAGGTGAAGCTGTCCACCACCTCGTTATCATTGTTGGCGATGTAATAGGTGCCGCCGCTGGTAACGGCCACACCGACCGGGTAGTAAAGCGACGCGCTGGTGGCCTGACCGCCTTCGCCACATACGCCGCTACAGGCAGTGCCGGTCCCGGCAACGGTGTTGATGTTGCCGCCCACTGTGAACTGGCGGATGCGCTGGTTGTAGTAGTCAGCGAAGGTCACAATTGTGCCCGCCCCGTTGACGGTAAGTCCGAAGGTTTGGTTCATCTCTGCGCTGAGGGCCTTGCCGCCGTCTCCGAGATAACCGCAGGTATGGTTACCGGCGATGGTGCTGATAACCGAAGTCGATTTCGTAACCTTGCGGATCACGCAATTACTCGCGTCGGCTATGTACAAGTTACCCGCGGTGTCAGTCGCCAAGCCGGCGGGACCGTTCAACTGGGCATTTGTGGCTAAGCCGGTGTCCCCCGTATAGCCGCAGGACGCAATCTTCCCGGCGTACGTGCTAACAGCTAGCGTAGCCAGAACTACTCTCTTCACATCGCAGTTGTTGTAGTCACCGATGAACAGGTTGCCGGAACCGTCAACAGCGACGCCTGCGGGATAGGCCAGGTCTGTGCCCGTAGAGTTGCACTGCCCGGCCGTTCCGGCAATGGTGGTAATGGTGCCCGCGGTGGACACTTTTCGCACCACGCAGTTGCTCCGGTCGGCGATATAGACGTTCAACGCACTGTCGACCGCCACCGCGTAGGGATTGTTCAAGTCGGCGACAGCTGCTCCACCTACGACTCCGTCACCGCTGTAACCTAGAGCACCGCTGCCGGCGACCACGCTGATGACCTTGGTCGTAGCGTTCACCTTGAAGACTCGGTTCTGGTTGTAAGCCGCGATGTAATAATTGCCGGAACTATCCACGGCCACGCCATACGGATTGTAAAGAAAGGCATCGAGAGCGGGAACGCCGTTGGGTCCGCCGCCAATCACGGTGGTGATGATGTCCTGCGCAAGCGCGGGGAGACTCAACGCGGCCAGAAACAGTGCTACGAAAATCGTTAAGCGACGCATGGAATTTTTCTCCTCAAGGAAGTGGTTCATGTCTCACTCGTATCACCCGGCTTATTGAACCGCGGGGACGAGGGGGCGGTGGCTGAGTTGTGCGCCCTTCTGCCACGTCTTTCCCTTGCTGTCTTGAAACAGGATGACCAGGTTGGGCTGTACCGGCGACGTCATCCACTCATTGAATTCGCGCTTGCTGACCGAGAATTCCTGGCTCATCTCAACAAACTTCTGGCTCTTCCACACCTTCACTGGCTGGAAGTTGCCGCGCAATGTCATGGCTGGAGACGAATCCACCAGAGTAACGATCACGCTTTTGGCGTCGGCCATGCTGTGATTGAATAGCTTCAGATGAAGTGTGACTTGCACGAGTTCGCCCTGCTCCTGAACTCCGCTCACGTCAAAGTATCCGGAAAACTCGCGCCCGTTGTTCGCCGCGGCAGAGACCGTCGCCAGCAACAGGGCGGTGAACAAGGTGAGAACCACCCCTGCTCGCGAAAGGCATAGAGACTGCATAATTTCCTCCTTGAGTCGCATCGCTACCACAAGTTCCCAGACGAGTAGGGGTATAGAGCAGACCCCTGCCTGCGGCTGGCAACAGCTTTGAACTGATCTCGTTGAACCTCGAGAGATTCTTGTGAACGACGACTGTTTACGGTTTTGTTTTTACTGGGGCCCAGCTCTAAAGTCGTCGTCAAAGGGGGGAACGACGACATGGAGAAACACACGACACTGCGCTTTCTCCGGGAGCGGCAGCAATTCTGCTCTTATGTTTCGGGCTTGTCAAGATGAAGAGATTTTCACACTGGGAAAAGACGGACGAAATCGAGCTGCTGATGCAAAACTCTACACGCGTACAAAGTCGATGTACCCTTTTTGCACGTCAGTACGTACGAGCTTAACGCGCAGCTTGTCGCCGACGTCGAGTGCATGCTGGCCCTGGGCCAACAGTCCTTCGACATGCGGCTGAAGAACGCGGACGAAGGTGCCATGGTCGGTGACACCGGTGACGATCGCGTCGAACACCTCACCGATCCGACTTTGCATCGCGACCGCGGTCAGCCTCTTGGACATCTCGCGCTCGACCTTGCGGGCGGCATCTTCCTTGAGAGTGCAATTGGCAGCGATAGCCGTTAGTTCCTCATCCGAATAAGGATTGCTCCCGCCCGCGAGCATCGCTTTAATCAGCCGCTGGGTGACGACATCGGCGAAGCGGCGATTGGGTGCAGTGGAATGAGTGTAGTCCTGCACGGCCAAGCCGAAGTGCCCTGGCGCAACATCACCCGCACGTTCCAGGACGTATTCGCCAGGCCCGATCAGTTTGATCACAGCGAGCGACACATCGGCAAAGTGATCGGGATCCGCCGCTTTGCGGCGCAAGAGGAAATCGTTCAGGGCCTTGGAGTCGGGTTGCGCGGGAAGTTTTTCTCCCTTCGTGGCCGCCAGCTGCACGATGCGATCCCAGCGCTCGGGAGTACGCACGATGCGCCGCAGAGAAGAAACTTTCTCCAGCAGGCGGGCGACTACGCCGTTGGCGGCGACCATAAAGTCTTCGATCAGCTCCGTGGCGCGGTTCTTCTGCTGCTTCACAACGTCTACAACCTGCTGGTTGAGGACGAGAGGATGGACTTCGTCGGTCTGCAGGTTCAGCGCTCCATTTTGATAGCGCTGGTCCTTGAGCCGTTGTGCAATTTGATCCTGCAGCTTCAGTTGTTCCTGCAGTTCGCCGGAAGCCGCAACTTTAGGCGGTGCGGCAGACTTGCCTTCCAGCCAGGCACCCACCGAGTTGTATCGGAGTTGGGCCTTGTTGCGGACCAGAGCACGATAGACACCGGTTGACTTCAGCACGCCAGCGGAATCGACCGTGAATTCGATTACGACACTGAGGCGATCCTGATTCTCAAGCAGTGAGGTTGCGCCAGTAGAAAGCTCCTCCGGAAGCATTGGGAAGTTTCGAATTCCGGTATAGACGGTCGTGGTTTCGCGAGCCGCGTGCTGGTCGATTGGGGTCTGCTGCGGGACGAAGGCATCCACGTCCGCGATGCCGATCATTATCTTCGCGTCGCCGCTCGGAAGCAGCTCGGCGACTTCGATCTGATCCAGGTCGCGCGAGGTGTCATTGTCGATTGACGACCAGAGCAGATTCCTCAGGTCGCGCACGCCGTCTGCGGCGGCGACTTGCGGCGGGTGATTCCTCAGATTGGCAAGTTGCTGGGGAACCGGCGGAGGGAAATCCGGTTCGAAACCGTGCGCCACCATGACTTCTCTGGCTGTCGCCTGCAAATCGAGATGCGTGGGGTTGGCGTCGGGCATGCATCCTCACTGAAACTCTTTCAGGCTAACATGCCCGGCTGATCTGATTTTCCACTCCCTTGCTAGCCGCCGTGCAAGCGCTCAAGGTCGCGGTTGGTGTAGAGGTGGGAGGCACGCGGCCCGTGCGTCTTCCAATAAGAGGCCACTTCGCCGAGAGTCACTCCGTACCCTTGCTCCTGCAGAGACCGGTCATCTGCTAGCAGCGTGACGCCAGTGTCGAGACAGCCAGGCGGCAAGTTCCTGGGCAGTTCAGACGAGGTGATTTCGATCTCGCTGACCCTTTCGCCGCCATTCGGCTCTCCCCAATAAATCTTGGCGAGGTTGGCGGGACCCGAGACCTCGGGCAAAGAACTGGACCCCGCTGCCGCCGTTTCAGGGAAAACCGCGCTAGTGCCCAAGGGCTGCGCTTCGAACGATAACGACGGCGTAGCGATGGGCCGCAGGAACAGCGGCGAATCCGTGGTGATCAGGTATTGCGGACCCACGGCAAAGTTGGTGTCTTGGGCGGAAGAGATTCCGCCTAGAGCGAGCAGCAGGCAAACGAGATAACTCAGACGCATATGACCTCCTGCCATCCTGAATTGATTATGCCGTCAAGCACCACAGATTGCCAGAGTCATTGGACTCCAGTTGCGGCTCGTGGCAAGGGTTTCAGGCGATCAGGCAGACGCCGCATTCCGCCTTTCGCGGCGATTCGCCAGAATGATGTAGAGCATGTAAACCACTACAGCTAAATTGCCAATGAATAAGGAGCATCGCAGCACGGTGACGCCGCGAAAGAGTTCGCGCACCTCGAGCGGCAAAAGCAACGTCCCGGAAACAAAAGCAACCCACTCGGCCCATGTCCGCTCTTTCCACAGGCCGTAAGCTTCGGTGAAACGGAGTGCTGCGTACGCAAAAGCGATGCGGGCGGCGGCCCACAGGCGCGCGTCGGTCACGTTGTCGGCGAAATCGAGGAAGACCTGTGCCAATCGGCGGTCGGTGTTGATGTGGAAGAGCGCAAGAAGAGTCTCCGCGATCACCCAGACGTCTCTGTGCACCAGGGCCAGGGCACAGAATCCCATCAGAACGACGAAAATGCCTTTAGCGAATTCAAAAGAGGCTACAGCACGAAGCATGCGCCGCTGGCGGCGGTGTCGAGCGGACTTGTTTCCGGGCGCGTGCATGAACGCTGGCGTGTCTCACGCAGACTATCACGGGCCACAGTGGTTTGGGCAGGTGCGCTTACAAACCCCTCTTGGCTTTGTCAGTGCCGCTTCTTACCTCCGTAACTGGAGACTTGGCGAAGGCAATGTCACGATCTAGGAGGAGACGAGTCATGCGAAGAGTCACCTTCTTTCTGCTAGTTGTGATTTTGTGGGCCACTCACTCATTTTCTCAGCAGTCGCAGGTTTCCCCGCAAACTGCGCGACAGGCCCTGATAGAAATGTTCTTCAGCAAGACAGCGGGAACTTTCGTAAAGCACCTGCCCGCGGCTACACGCACGGCGCTAGAAAAGTCCGCGGCACTCGCGAACCTGCAGCAATACTCGCTTCTGCTGAGCCAACTTCAGGCACAAAGCCAGAATATCCAGACCTTTGAGGCGGGATCGGTGATACTGGCCGGAGAAGACCCAAAGACCGGACAGAAGGTTGAGATCACGGTAGAAAATGACGCGCTGAACGGTGACCAGGACGACATCGAATTGTCGTTCCAAGTCTACAAGAATGGCCAAGTCCAAAGAACGCCGTTCATGCCGCAGATGACCTTCTCGATGAAGAAGGAAACACAGCTGTGGACCTTGAATGAAATCTCGATCACGCTTCATCTTCCGCTGGCGGACAAGGATCTGCTGAAGGCCCTTACGGACAATATGAAGCCGCAAGGGGAAACACATGCCACTTTGACTGCTCGCAGCGAAACCCCCGCGCCAACCGCAGGAGCGGATGCGTTGGTGGTGGCGGCGATGCGTTCGATACTGACAGCGGAGGTTACTTACGCCAGCACCTACCCCAACGTCGGCTTCACCTGTACGCTCTCAAATCTGGACGGCTTCGGCGGAGGTGTACCCAATGAGCGGCAGGCGATGCTGATCAACAGCGGGCTGGCGAGCGGAAAGCGGTACGGTTATGTATTCACGCTGTCGGAATGCAACGGAACGCCAGCCACCGGCTATCACCTTACTGCTGTGCCGAATAGAAATGGGTTAGGAGGAAAAGCATACTGTTCGGACCAGGCTGGAGTGATTCGGTCTTCCGAAGACGGAAACGCGGCTGCCTGCATGGCGAGCGGCGGCCCAGTTCAGTAAGGTGGGCCCGCTCCAGAACTCGACGATTAGACTCAGTGCGTGACGGCCCAGGCCAATCCGTCCGGTTCGAGGCCAACATCGATGTGCGCGGTTACCTCCAACGACTTCAGATCAATCACCGCGACGTAGTTATCCGGCGAGCATGCAACAAAAGCGCGCACGCCGTCTGGCTGAATGAGGATCCCGGCGGAACCACGTCCCAGCTTGATTCGTTTGATTTCTTTTCGAGTACTGGCGTCAAGTACAACGAGGTCTGGCGCACCGAGACTCGACACCAGAACGCGGGTACCGTCGGGCGTGAACTTCAGACGGTTGGCCCCACGAACATTCGCGGCAAGGGTCTCCGTCACGTTCTTAGCCGCGACGTCGACGATTGAAATTGTGCCATCGCGTGCATTGGCTACCCAGATCTCCTTGCCGCTTGGCGACACGTCGAACCCCTCCGAACCATTGCCGACGCGCACGACCGTCTCATCCCAATCGCCTCCAGGAGGGCCCATGGGACCACCCGGCGGAGGGCCTGGAGGACTATTCGGACCGGGCGGCATGCCGGGAGGTGGTCCCGGAGCACGAGCCGCGCTTTTTTCAATGATGCTCACGGTGCCAGAACTGACGTTGCTAGTGACAATCCGCTTCAGGTCCTCAGAGACGAAGATCATGTGAGTTCTGTTTTGCCCCGTGCCCAGAATCCAGTCCAGCTTTGCGGTTGCGGGATCATAGCTGCCGATCGCCTTGGCGGTTTCGGCGGTGAACCAGACCTTGCCACCGACAAATGTCAACCCGTGAGGGCCGCGTAAGGGTCCGAGATCGATCTGTGGAAGAGCCTTCTGCCCGATCAGGTCGATTACCGCTAGTGAGTTGTAAGCCCCGCCTCCGTAGTTGGACACGTAGGCCGCCCGGCCGTCTGTGGAGGCAACGACTTCATGAGGATCATTGCCGACAGGCACTTTGGCCAGCACTTTCAAACTGCCCGGGTCAACGACGGAGAGCGTGTGGTCTCGCTTGCTCAACGCCAGCAATGTTTCCTTCGGTGTATTTTGCGTGCTCAGCGACGGCGCGAGCACAGATGCCAGCATGAGGAAAGCGCTCAGCTTGTTGGCCATGACTACCTCTGACTATGAGGGACTGGATTTTTTCCGGCGAATCGCCGCACGGAGTTCGGCGACAATTTCCTGCGAAGCTTTGATGGCCGCGGCGTGCTGATTGACGTTGAAGGAGATCGCCCCCACACGGGCGTGGCCGCCGCCACCGTAACGCTCGCAAATTCTCGCCAGGTTCACTTCCGGCTCCTGCGGAGCCCAGGGATTCGATCCCACCGAAACTTTCACGCGGAAGCTGCTCTTGCTCAACCCCACGCTATAGACCGATTCCGGATGCAGGTAATAGGGGACGAATTTGTTGTAGCCCTCGAGATCCTGATCCGTCACATCGAAAAAAATCGTGCCGTCTTTGCACTCGGTGCGTCGTTGCAGAATGCCCATGGAGAGTTCGTGGCGCTTGAGCAGTGGCGGAAGCAGCGGCGCAACAAAGGGCTCTTCGAGGATCTGCGCCAGGGGCTTGGTCGCCAAGAGCGGAATCAGGTTGGGGACGAAGCCGTGGTCCGGCGCCGATTCGATCACCATCGTTAGCTTCATGGCGGGCGCCTCCATTTCCACGGCGGTCTTTGCGTCCGGATAGAGGGCGCCGTCGATAACGTCGGTCCAATGGATGAGATCGGCTAGCGGCGCGGGATCGAAGCCGAAGCGCTGATGCGCGATCATGGCGATGAAACTGGTGCAGGACTTGAAGTCGGGATCGTAGAACTTGCGGTTGCTCGCTTGTTGTTCAAAATGCTCGGCATCGGCCGGCGACAGGAAGGCACTCTCGTGGTGGTCGAACCACCAGGTAATCTTCGGCGAACTGGAATACTTGAAGTCGACGATGGCGTTCTCGTCGCCGTCAAATTGGTTTTCGTCGAACAGAGCGCCGGCACGGTGCACCAGGCCGGTGAATTGGAATTCGGCATCGGTACGGATGCGCTCCAGGTAGAAGCGTGAAAACAGCGCGGCAGAGGAGGCACCGTCAAAGCACTTATCGTGATAGAACACCCGCACTCGCAATGAATTCCCCGATCGTTCTGGATTTTTCCCCGCTGAAAACCGACACTGCAAGCCTGAATCCCCGGTGCGGGTAAAAGCTAATAGGATTGACAGCTTAAGCGAAGAAAGTCAAGCGCAGAAGAAGGAAGCGAGTTCATTCGAAGAGGAATGAACTCGCAATTTTGGATGGCGGCCCGGGGTAAGCAGGCACGTTACATCGCGTTGGCCTGCTTTTCGGCCATGTCGCCGATCACGGGAAGCTTGTACATCTGACCCTGGTTCGCCTTCAGTAGCAGGATGATCCAGATAATCAAACCCGCGAGGCCAATTAAAGGCCAAATCAAGATGGTCAGCCAACCGAGTACAGGAATGTGCGCAACGATGCTGAGCGCGATCCATAGCGCAAACCAAGCCACGTGGAAAAAGATGCACTGGAAGGAGTGAAACCGGACGAACCGGCTCTTGTTGTACGGCTCCATCACCAGGAAAACGATCGCTGGGATGATTGTGACATAGGCCAGCATTCCTGCCACGTTGTCGGTCATGCCACCGGTAGTAGCCGGAGCGGGCGCGCCTGCGACTGGACCCGCGTGTGCTGCGCACGTCGTGGTGCCGTCTGGAATCTGCGCACCGCATGTGCTGCAAAAAGCCATAGTGGTATCCTCCTCGTCGCCCAGGACAAGCAGACCAAGTGGCGTGTACCTGCCCCAAGCGCCGTCGGCGGCAACGTACCAAAAATGGCCTGACAAAGCAACGAACAAATTTATGGGGTTCGTTCAGGTCGGATCACGGGCGCGTAACGCTCCGCAATATTGCCCAGAACGGGCAACTGGAACACTTCTCCCTGAAAGGCTTTGACCACAAGAACCAGCCAGAGCAACAGAGCGGCCAGGCCTCCCATGACCCAGATCAAAACAACCAGCAGCGGCCCTGCGACCGGAACGAGAAACAGAACGTGCGCAATAAGTTTCAGCGCGATCCCGATCAGTATTGCCACGGCCCACACCAGCAAACACTGGACCGAGTGATAGCGCACAAACTGATTTTTGTTATAGGGACCTAGTGAAAGGAAGAGGATTGCGGGAACAAACGTGAAGTAGGCAAGCGCCGCAGCAACGTCCTCGGAAAAAGGCCCTGTCTTCCCTTCTGCTCTGGTCGCCGTGGGCATGGGCCGTCCGCAACCGGGACAGAAGGCAGCCGTTTCGGGCATGCGAGCAGCACAGTCGGGGCACGAAAGCGGCAGGGGAATCACTGAGGTCATTGAGGCGCACCTTATCAAAACGCGACGTTATCGGCAAACCCGAAGAACCCCTTGCGCATTGACGCTGTGCAAAACACAGTGTAGTGTTTCCTGCAATTTCAGCGCGAGGCAGAAATGGCATCACTTTGCGCGGCATGCGGCAACAGCCTGGCGGCGGACGACAGATTCTGCCGCGTTTGCGGACGAGCGGTTGCCCCTGTAGCGCCAGTGGCCGCAGGCAACCCTCCGCTGACTCCAAATGCTCCTTCGCAGACCAGCGGGAAGGCGACCGCCAGCCTGGTCTGCGGGCTCTTGTTCTTCATTCCCCTCGCGTTCGTGGCAGCCATCGTCTTCGGCCACCTCGCTCTGTCGGAAATTCGTAAGAGTGCGGGCCGGCTAAAAGGCGAGGGAATGGCAATCGCTGGGCTGGTTCTGGGCTACATGTGGATTGTGGGAATTCCCGTCATTCTGATCGTTGCCGCGATCGCGATCCCGAACCTGCTGCGCGCCCGCACGGCCGCGAATGAGTCGTCGGCGGTGGCGGGGATTCGGCAGATCAACGTTGCTGAAGTTACCTACTCCACCGAATACTCCGATCGTGGATACACCTGCTCCCTGTCAGACCTCTCCAGTCAGATTGACAGCCAACTGGTGAACGGCCAGAAAAATGGATACGTCTTCAAATTGTCCGGTTGTACGCCGAGCGAGAGTGGAGCAATCGTCAAGTATCAAGTAGTCGCTTACCCCATGACGAAGAATTCGACCGGAACGCGCGCCTTCTGTTCCGATGAATCAAATGTAATCAAAGTCGAGCCCGGCGGTTCCACAGAGAATTGCCTGGAGAACGGCTCGCCCCTGCCATGATACGGTTACGTTCCATTTTCAGGAGGAACTGAATGTTCTGCTCTCAGTGTGGCGCGAACAATGCTGACAATGCTTTAGTGTGCGTGCAATGCGGCAGGAGCCTGCAGCCGGGTGCTGCGCCCGCGCCTCTGCCGGTTGCCGGCGTCGTGATGCCGCCCGGCGCAGGCGCCACGGTGCCGAACTATCTGGTTTTCGCCATCCTTACCACCGTATTCTGCTGCTTGCCAACGGGCATCCCCGCCATCGTGTATGCGGCGCAGGTCAACGGGAAATTGCAGGCCGGAGATTTGGCGGGAGCCCAACTGGCTTCTAAGAACGCGAAAATGTGGTGTCTGATTTCGCTAGGACTTGGCCTTGCCATAACTGCGCTTTACATCGTTTTGATCTTTGCCGGGATTCTGAACGGGATCAGGCACACGAACTAACTCGAAGACTTGCACCCCTGAGAAGAGGCATGAATACCACGCAGAAGCATTGGTGGTGGGGCATACCGTGGACCGTGGTTGCGGTCGTCGTGCTTCTTCTGCGTATTTTCGATCCCGCTACTTCGGTGGTCTTTCCGCCTTGTCCCGTGCACTACCTGACCGGTTGGTATTGTCCGGGATGCGGATCGTTGCGGGCCATCCATCAGCTTCTTCATGGACATATATGGGCGGCTTGGGCGATGAATCCGCTGACTGTTGTTTTACTGCCGTTCTTGGCTTACGGCCTGGCTTCCCATGTGCTTTTCGAAATTCGCGGCCGGGGATTGCCGCAGCCGTCTTTGCCAGCGGCCTGGATCCGCGCCTTGTGCGCCGCCATCCTTCTGTTCGGGATCGTCCGGAATCTTCCCTTCCATCCCTTCACGCTGCTGGCGCCAGGCGCGATGTTGCATCCGTAAACGACAGGCTGCCACGGCGTCTCAACTTCTGCTCCCGTGATTCTTGCCGCGGCAATTCTGGCAGATCCCATAGATCTGAAAGGTATGGCGCTTGGTCAGGTAGTTGTGTTTGAGGCCGATCTCCTGTTCGAGTCGACCGACTTCCTTGGAAAAAAACTCGACGGAACTTCCGCACTCCGTGCAAACCATGTGGTGATGGCTGCGGCGGTTGTATTGATGCTCGTAGCGTGCGATGCCGTCGTGGAAGGCAACTTCGCTGGCCAAGCCGCATTCCGCCAGCAGTTTCAGCGTGCGGTACACCGTCGTGTAGCCGATGCGTGCGTCTTTCTTTTGCACCAGGCGGTGCAGTTCGTCGGTGGAGAGGTGGTCGCGGGTTTCCAGGAAGGTGCGCAGAATCGTGTCGCGCTGGCCGGTCTGCTTGAAACCAACGCGCTTCAGGTGCCGGTGAAGGATCTCCTGGGCTTCACGGACCATCTGTCGGGAGATGGTGGGCTGGTCATCGATGCGATTTTGCAGCATGGCGGGCGAAACTGTGAGCAGCATACCATCCGGCATCTTGAAAATGAAATTCATTTTCAGCGCAGGGCGGGGCGGCTTTGCCTGGCATACAATCAGAGATTCTCATGAGCACCGTGACCCCCATCAGCGCACCCACTTCCCGCCGTTCGCCGGTTCTCCGCGTCCTGCTGTGGCTTCTTCTGGGAATCCTGGTGATCCTCGTCGGCACGCTGGCCTATGCCTATTTTGCGGTTCACTCAGCGCTTCCCCAACTCGACGGACGGCTTCAGGTCAGCGGGCTCTCCGCTCCGGTCACAGTGACGCGCGATAGCCACGGCGTGCCCACAATCGAAGCTGGCAGTCTTGAGGATCTGTTTTTTGCGCAAGGTTACGTTACCGCCCAGGACCGCCTGTGGCAGATGGACTTGATGCGGCGCTTTGACAGCGGAGAACTCTCGGAGATTTTCGGCGAAGACCTGCTCAAGATCGACCGGGAACAACGGATTCTGGGCCTGCGAGCGGCAGCGAAAAAGTCACTCGAGATGGCCAGCCCGCGCGATCGTACTTTCTTCGAGGCCTACGCGCGCGGCGTGAATGCCTACATCGGTACCCACGGCAGTCGCCTCCCGATTGAGTTTCGCATCCTGCACTATGCACCCCAGCCGTGGCTGGCGGAAGACTCCGTGGTCATTGCCAACTCAATGGTCAAGGATCTGAACTATCACTACTTCTTCGACGCCCTCGATCGAGAAAAAATTCTGGCCAAGCTGGGCTCCGAGCTCACCGCGGATCTGTACGTCAATCGTTCGTGGCATGATCGGCCGCCCACCGTCATGCGCGAGGATCTAGCCGACCCGCAGAGCAACGCCGGAGATTCCGATGATGACGATGACAGCGACGACGATACCCCCGACAACTCGGTCACGCAAGGCGCGTTTCCTCCGGCTTCGCCGGAAGGCCTGCCGGTCAACGGCTCCAACGACTGGGTAGTCTCTGGCGCGCATACGGTCACGGGGAAGCCTCTGCTCTCGAATGACATGCATCTGGGTCACCAGATGCCGAACCTGTGGTATGAAGCGCATCTGCACTCCGGCAGTCTGGATGTCGCGGGCGTGACGTTGCCCGGAATGCCGTATGTGATCGTCGGCCACAATCAGCGGATCGCGTGGGGATTCACCAACGTTGGACCGACGGTCACCGACGTGTATATCGAGAACTTCAATCCGCAAGGGGCTTACCAGACGCCTGCGGGGTGGGTGCAGCCAGAACATCGCGTGGAGGTGATTCACGTCAAAGGCAAGCCGGACGTGACCCTGGATGTGAAAAGCTCGCGCCATGGGCCAATCATTACCGAGCTGGTTCCAGGTGAAATTAGGCCGCTGGCGCTGCGTTGGACGCTCTACGATGGCCTGCAGATTCCGTTCTTCGATGTCAACGCAGCGCAGAACTGGCAGGAATTCCGCCACGCATTTTCGCTCCTGGACGCGCCGGGTCAAAACGTCGTCTATGCGGACGTGGACGGGAACATCGGCTATCAGACCACGGGCAAAGTTCCGATTCGTGCGGCGGGAGACGGAAGTCTTCCGGCAAGCGGTGCTGACAACGCACACGAGTGGACGTCCTACATTCCCTTCGAGAAACTTCCCAGCATCTATAACCCGCCCTCGGGGGTGATCGCCACGGCGAACGGAAGAATTACGCCCGACAATTATCCCAATTCAATCAGCATGGAATGGGAAGCGCCGTGGCGCACGGAGCGCATTTACCACGTTCTCGAGTCAGGCCGGCAATTCTCTCCTGCGGACATGCTGGCACTGGAGAATGATATTCACTCCGAAGCTGAGCTGTTCGCCGCCGAACGGTTGGTGTATGCGGTAGATCACGCTTCGAAGCCTTCTGCTCGGGCCAAACAGGCTGCCGATCTGATGCGGGGCTGGGACGGACGCATGCTCGCTTCGGCGGCGGCGCCGACCATCACCCAGACTTCGATCCGCGAACTGAGGCGCTTGCTTCTGGAACCGAAGTTGGGAAGCGCGCCTGCCGATTCGGCCCAGGAAGACGGTGCGCTGAGCTGGAAGAGTTACTCGTGGGAAATGCGGTCCGTGTGGGTCGAAAATATTCTGCTGCACCGGCCCAAGCGCTGGCTGCCGGAAAAATATCCGAACTACGATGAACTGCTGACGGCAGCGGTGGACGCCGCGGTGAATGGCCCGGAAGCTCCGAAAGACCTCGCTTCATGGCGCTGGGGTGCCTTCAACGCGGTTGAGATCCAGCATCCGGTTCTCGGCAAGATCCCGTTGGTCAAACACTGGTCAGGACCGGGATTGCGGGAGCAATCGGGCAGCGGATATACCGTAAAGGCCGTGGGTCGTCATCATGGACCGTCGGAGCGCTTTACCGCGAACATGGCGGACCTGGATCAATCCACGCTGAATACGGTGACTGGACAGGGCGGGAATTTCTTGAGCCCGTACTACATGGATCAGTGGAAAGCCTGGTACCAGGGCACGACCTTTACTTTGCCCTTCAGCGCCCAAGCGGTCGAAGGGGCCAAGCAACATCGACTGGTGTTGGAACCCCTCCGGTAGCGACGCTAGAAGAAATCGATCGCCTTCACGTCGCCCACGTAGCCGATGACATTGATTGTTCCGAGCGGGAGGAAGTCATTGATCAGCAACTTGTTCTTGGTCGTGTCGTAGACGCGCAGGGCCCCGCCCTCGGCGACGTACTCGATCTCGCGGCTGGTAAAACTCTGTAAGCCGTTCACATCGCCATTATCCGGAGGAATGATCACCGCGCCAGTGTTGGTGTTGAGAATCGCCAGGCAGCCGCGCACTTCCCCGTTCGGATTGTTGACGTCTCCGATATCGGTGCAGCCATGGGATCCGACGAAAAGCTGGCCGTTGATGCTCATGTCCATGCGGTCGTGGTAGCCGTCGGGGATCGCGATCTCGGTGCCGGGGCTGTTGTAGTAGGGGTCGGTCATCGCGGTCAAATCGACGATGTCCAGCGTTCCACAATAGGTTGCGGCAGTCTTTGCATTCACAGAACTGGTGAGCGCTGAGCACTGAGGCCCAGTGGGCGTTCCCCGCCCCGCCACGTAAAGCTTGGTGCCGCTCAGGAAGGCATAAGTAGCACCGTTCACCAGGACGGGTTTACCAACGGCAAAGGTATTCAGATCCAGAGTCTGCACGCTGGCCTGCTGACTCCCACCACATTCGAAACCGCAGTTCAGAACGTATGCGGTGGTCCCGTTGATGACGGCATAGACCGGCCGGCTGAAACCCTGGATGACAGTGCACACCGCGGAATTCTGCGGTGGGTTGCAGCTCAAATCAAGGCCCGGCAGAGCGTCGCCGGGAGTCAGCATTGTCACAGAATCTGAGTCGTTACTGAACACGAGCAACTGGCTGCCATTGCCATTGGCGACCACCGTCTCCGCGTTGGTGACGGCGATGGTGGTCGTAATCGACCCGGAGAGGTTCAGTACTTCGACTGCACCGAGGAAGTTAAAACCAGATACAGTTGCGGTCGGGACCGCAGCATAACCCACGGTGCTGGAGGTCGGAACCGCCATGCTGAAGGTCGGGCCCGGAAGTTGAACGTTTCCTATACTCGTTTCCTTCGTGGTGTTTACCGCATACACAGTGTTGGTGGCGGGATCGAAGGCCACCGCGATGTTCCGGCTGGGCGAAACCGCCATCAAACCAGGCGATGATCCGGCGCCCAGTGGAGACACCGCGGTCAGTGTGTCGTTGAAACCATCGACGATCACCAGTCTGCCGATGTCACTGGTCGAACTGACTCCCTGAGAAACCAACACTCGGTTCGGTAAGCCACTGGCTGCAGCGGTGCGCTTCGAACCACCGCACGAAGCTAAGTTCAAGCCAGCCCACAGAACCAGCATAAGCACGAGGCAACGTCTCTTCAAACGGCAGGCTCCTAACGACATGAAAAAGGAAGATTTAGGTGCGAAATCGTGAATTATAGCAGACCCCGAACGGACTCCGTATGCGACTTGGCAGCATCCTGGTTTAAATCGTGGCCGCACTGTTTTCGAGGGCGTCATCTGAGCGCAGCCGTTCTTCAGGCGGAGCGAAGGATCTCCCAAGAGTTACTGCTAGAGGAGATTCCTCGCCCCGCTGGTGAAAGCGCGGGGCTTCGGAATGACGCCTCACAGAAAGGGGCAGATTCGCACTGAGGCACTGCCTTCGGCCCTGAACCCTTACCATCGACTTCGGCGAGCAGCCGCCGCTTCCAGCACTCGCGTACCATGTGCACGAATACGCTTTCATCCTGTATTCTCAAGAATAATATGAGTGGCGACTTTCTTGCCCGGATCAAGCAGTCCCCGGTCCTCTGCGACGGCGCCATGGGGACGTTGCTCTACGCCAAGGGTATCTTCATCAACCGCTGTTACGACGAACTGAATCTCTCCCAGCCCGACCTGATCCGCGGAATTCATCATGACTACCTGCAGGCCGGAGCTGAGATCATTGAAACCAACACTTTCGGCGCAAATTCCTTCCGCCTGGCTCGCCACAGCATGGCTGACAAAGTAGGCGATATCAACCGCTCCGGTGCGAGGCTGGCTCGAGAAGCCGCTAAGAGCTTCGATGTATGGGTGGCGGGATCGGTTGGCCCGCTGGGAGCCAGGATTGAGCCTCTCGGCAAGACCTCCTTCCAGGAGGCTCGCGATGCTTTTCGTGAGCAGATTGAGGCGCTGCTGGAAGGCGGCGTCGACCTGATCATCCTCGAAACATTTGGCTACCTGGAAGAGATCCACCAAGCCATGCTGGCGGCTCGGGATGTGAGCACTTCGGTGCCGATCCTGGCACAGGTCACGATCGACGAGGATGGAAACTGCCTGGATGGCTCCGATCCAGAGACGTTTGCCCCCAAGCTCGCGGAGTGGGGCGCGGACGTGATTGGGTGCAACTGCAGTGTAGGTCCGGTCGCCATGCTGGACGCGATCGAGCGTGTCCGGGCCGCAACGTCGCTGCCGCTGGCGGCGCAGCCGAACGCCGGGATCCCGCGTTCCGTTGAAGGAAGGAACATCTATCTCTGTTCGCCCGAGTACATGGCCGATTATGCGGTGAAGTTCATTGGAGCGGGAGCTCGAGTGGTCGGCGGATGTTGTGGAACCACGCCAGATCATATCCGCTGGATGAAATCGGTCTTGCGAGTCGGTGAGGCCAGGCTGAAAACGGCTGCAGCCCATGCCTCGGTCGCTCACGTCGTGGCAGCGCCAGTTCCCCCAGTGCCGAAGGAAAGTCGCTCGCCTCTGGGCACCAAGTTGACTAAGGGGGAATTCGTCACGATGGTTGAAATCGTGCCCCCGAAAGGCACCGACATTCGCAAGGAGGTGGAGGGCGCGCGTTTTTTGAAGTCGGTAGGCGTGGACGCGGTCAATATTCCCGATAGCCCTCGCGCCTCGGCTCGTATGAGCAATCAAGCGCTCTCGCTGCTCATTCAACGCGATGTAAATATTGACGTTATCCTGCACTACACCTGCCGTGACCGTAACGTTCTGGGAATTCAGAGCGATTTGTTGGGAGCCGCAGCCGTCGGTATCCGCAACCTGATCTGCATTACGGGCGACCCCCCGAAGATGGGCAACTATCCCGATGCCACGGCAGTTTTCGACGTTGACGCCATCGGATTGGTGAACATCGTTGCGAACCTGAACCGCGGGCTGGACATCGGGGGAAACCCGATCGGTGCTGGAACCAGTTTCGTGATTGGCGTGGGCGCCAATCCCGGCCTTACCGACATGGACGAAGAGATCCGCCGCTTTGAATACAAGGTGCAGGCCGGGGCAGAGTACGTAGTAACCCAGCCTGTCTTCGACTTAACCCTGCTGGAGAACTTCTTGCGGCGGATCGAGCACTGCCGGATCCCGGTAGTCGCGGGAATTTGGCCATTGGTGAGCGTGCGAAATGCGGAATTCATGAAGAACGAGCTGCGCGTGTCGGTTCCAGACGCAATCCTGGAGCGCATGGCACGGGCCCAGACACCGGACGCTGGCCGTGCCGAGGGAGTTGCCATCGCCCGAGAAATGCTCGTGGCAGCCCGGCAGACCTGCCAGGGAGCCCAGATCAGCGCTCCCATGGGCCGCTACACCTCGGCCGTGGACGTGCTGGAAGCTCTAGGCAGCAACCACGGAACCATCGCGACGGTCTAGAGTCCGCCCGATTCATCAAGCTCTATCCGATTCTGAGCGCGGCCAACGGATCAGTTCCGGCGGCGCGGCGCGCTGGAATGTAGCTTGCCCCGAGCGCCACGAGCACGAACAACAGCGGGATCCCAACAAAAGTGGCGGGATCTGTCGTGCTGACTTGAAATAGCAGGTCCTGCATCAATCTTGTCAGGGCGAAGGCACCGCCAACGCCGAGCACCACGCCAGCCAGCGCGAGACTGACAACCTGCCTCGCTACGAGCGAAAGAATATTGCCTCTCGGGGCGCCCAACGCCCGCCGAATTCCTATCTCCTTCGTCCGTTGTACGACTGAATAGGAGATGACCCCGTACAGCCCAATCACGGTGAGGAGTGTGGCGGCAACGGCGAATGTCCCCAGCAGCCTCATCATCAATCGAAGCTGACCCTCCGAGGCCTCCACCACGTCGTCCATCGTAGAAACACCCGAAACTGGCTGGTCGCGGTCGATAGCCAACACCTGGCTTCGAACCGCGTTGGCGAGCGATCGCGGATCGCGATTCGTCCTCACCGCCAGCATCGCCGACCCAGGCGGCTTCTGCAGGCAGGGGAGGTACACCCCAGGTCTCGGATCCGTATCCTTGCCCGTCTGATGGACATCGCTCGCTATGCCGACAATCTCCGACGGTTGCGGATCATTCCCAATGAGGACATGCTGGCCGATCGGGTCCGGACCACTCGGATATTCCGGCCAAAAGACGCGAGCCAGACTTTCGCTAATGATCGCGACCGGTACTGCCCCGGCATTGTCGTGCACCGTAAACTCGCGTCCGCGCTTCAACCCAATCTCCAGGGTGTGAAAATATCCTGGCGTAATCGTCTGGAAAATGGCGATCGGGCGCTCATTGAGTTCCTGGGGCGCTCTCCCGATTACCTGCAAGGTGGTTCCCATCCATTGATCCGCCATGGGGAGCGTCAGCGTCACTGCCGCACTCTCCACTCCAGGCAGTGACTCCGCGTGCTCCACGAGTTGTTCGAAGAACTCCGCCTTCTTGTGCTCGGAGTCATACCGCGCCGATGGCAAAGCAATCTTCATGGTCAGAAGACCAGCAGGTTGGAATCCTGGATCGACCCGGTACACGTGAGCCAGGCTCTCGATCAATAGCGTTGCGCCAATCAGCAGTACGGTCGACAGCGCCATTTGTCCCACCACCAAGAGGCGTCGTGCGCCAAGCCGTGCAACTATTTTCGAGCGCGTGGCGATCATTCCCTCGCCGCTTCCCTTCAAGATGGCGGCGAGATCCGGTCTGGACGTTGCCAGCGAAGGCACCAGCCCGAACGCCAGTCCTGTCAGCAGTGCGAGCGCCGCGCCAAATCCGAACACCATCGCGTCCATACGCACTTCTCCCGCGCGCGGCAGATCTACAAACGTCATGCTCCGGATTGCACGCACACTGCCCGCCGCCAGCCCAATGCCTAAAGCTCCCCCCAGCAACGCCAGCACGGTGCTTTCGGTTAGCAGTTGCCCGATGATCCGCCCGCGTCCGGCGCCAATGGCCACCCGCACCGCGAATTCCCGCGCCCGGGAAGTTGTACGCGCGAGCAGCAGGCTCCCGATGTTGGCGCATACGATGAGCAAGACAAATCCAACCGCGCCGAACAGCAACCACAGCTTCGCACGCACATCAGACACGAGCTCTTCCTTCAGGGCGCGCACCACCTCCGCAGATTCGGGCTTGGCGTCGAGCATCCCCGGATGTGCGGTGGCGTATTGGCGATTCAATACCGCCTGTTCAGCACTTGCCTGCCGAACATCGACGCCGGGCTTCAATCGGCCAAATACGGTCAGGAACGGACTTAGGGGCCTCGACTTTGGCTGAAGCACTGACCACTCGGACGGCCTGGTGAGCCAAACGTCCACACCGGCGCTGGGGAATTGGAAAGCCGGAGGCAGCACGCCGACGATGGTGGTCCGCATGCCAGCCAGCGTCACCGTCTTGCCGATGATCGCCGCGTCTCGGTCGAACAGTCGTCGCCACAGTTCCGCGCTGATCATCGCGACCATCGTCGCGCCGGGCTTGTCCTCTTCCTCGAGGAAACTGCGTCCCTGCAGGGGACTGACTCCCAGAATGCGGAGGAACCCAGCCGACACCCGAACCCCCTTTAAGACCTCCGGCTGGCCAACGCCGGAAAGGGCCAGGTCCTCGAAGCCAGTAAAGGCCCCGATCTCACTGTAGGATCGGCTCCCAGCCTTGACCTCCTCAAACCGTACCGGCGTTGCTCCCTCTGTCGCGACCACGACCTTGTCGGGTTCGTAGTATGCGAGCGGCTTGAGCAGCACCGCCCGGATAACCGAGAACATCGCTGTGTTGGCTCCAATGCCCAGAGCTGTCGTCAGCACCACCGCCACCGAGAAGCCAGGATTCGTGCGCATCCCTCTAAAGGTGAACTTCACATTCTGCCAGATGGTTTCGGAGAAACTCCTTCTACTCACAGGCGGGTCCCCTTTCAGCGGTCGGGCCGCAGACGGCGGTTTCGCAACTCTACGATGCTTCGGTGTTCCCATTCAAGGTGGGCTATCCCGCTTTGGAACGATACCGCCACTTTTCTAGATGGTCGGATAAAAAAGAGTGGACAGTTCTTCTGAATAGTTGCATTACAATAGAGACACGGAGCAAACCCCGTTGGCGAAGTTTGAGGAGTGTCTCCAGCGACTGGAGAAAATAGTTCGGGAACTGGAAAAGGGAGAGGTCCCACTCGAGAAGTCCCTGACACTTTTCGAGGAAGGGATGCAGCTCTCGTCAGCCTGCCGGAAGGAACTGGAACAGGCTGAAGGGAAAGTGGAGATTTTGCTGAAGAAGAACGGGAAGCTCCAGGCCGAACCTTTTGAGCCGCTGATCGAGAAGGCGCCAGCCCGCCGGTAGGCGTAGCGTTCCTTGGTCGGGACTCGTAGTCGAGTTGTCTGTGGGTTTGAGGTTTTCCCAGCCTGCCCCGCAGCCTTAGTCAAACGTTGCCGTGTCGTTGACGACGGTTTCAGATCGGGGGGTTTATGGGTCATAGTGTTGTCGTTCTCGAGAAAGATCCGAGAGTGGGTCGGTCCCTGGCTGGTGGACTGCGCCCTCACTTCTCCGTACAACTCATCCATTCCCGTGAGGAACTTCGGGACCGTATGGCACACAACCGTCCAGAAGCCGTAGTGCTCAATATCGAGCAGTGGCTACTGACGGACGTGGAACATCTGCACCATGATTTCCCGAAGATGCCGATTGTCTGCACCCACCGCATTCCCGATGAGGAGATGTGGATGGCCGCGTTAGAAGCCGGGGCCAGCGATATCTGCCCGGCCGACGACGTGGATAGTGTCTTGACTTCAGTTCTGCGCAGCATGGCCCTGTCGCAAAGCGCTGCAGCCTAGTTCAATTCTTGCCACAGGGACGCCTGCGGGCGTCCCTTTTCTCATTTCCGCGTCTGGTTGCGGCACGGTTCCGCCTTGCCGCCTTGTTATACTGCCTCGTCATGCTGGAGACTCTCGAACAAGGCCGGACCCTGACCGACGCGGCGCTCGATCGGCTGATTCCGCTGGAGAACGAACACCCGGTCTCCATCCACAAGGCCATGCGCCACAGCGTGTTTGCCGGTGGCAAGCGCCTGCGGCCTGTCCTGTGTATGGAAGCCGGGCGCATGGTCGGGGGATCGTTGCCTTCCGGGATCGAAGAACTCGGCGCCGCGTTGGAGATGCTGCACACCTACTCGCTGATCCATGACGACCTTCCCGCGCTCGATAACGACGATCTGCGACGAGGGCGTCCGACCTGCCATAAGGTATTTGGGGAAGCCATCGCCATCCTCGCTGGAGACGCGCTGCAGACCCAGGCCTACGAAGTGCTGGCGCGATTGAAGTGTCCGGCGGAGGCGCGGGTGCGGATTGTCGAGGAGATCGCTCGCGGCACTGGAACCGTCGACGGCATGATCGGCGGCCAAGTCGTCGACCTTGAGGCCGAACATACCCAGCCAACGGCCGAGATGCTGGAATATATTCACCGCTCCAAAACCGCCGCTCTGATCACGGCGAGCCTGGTCAGCGGAGGAATTTACGCCGGAGGGAAAGACAGCCAGGTAGCAAAACTGCGGGCGTTTGGCCTGGCGATCGGCCTGGCGTTTCAAATTGTGGATGACGTGCTCGACGTGACGCAAACGTCCGAGCAACTTGGGAAAACCGCCGGCAAAGATACGGCGTCAGAAAAAGCCACGTATCCGGCGCTGTTCGGGATCGAAGCCTCAGTGCGCAAAGCGGATGCGTTGGTGGAATCCGGATTGGCGGAATTGGACAGCTTCGACGAGCGCGCGGAAACACTGAAGGAATTGGCGCGGTTTCTGGTAGAACGGAAAAAGTAAGGGCAAGGCGGTCGGAAGTCAAGCTAGCCCGAGCATCCTCTGTGCTCCTCTGTGTCCTCTGTGGTAAAAAATAAGCACGGCGATGGAGTTCGCCATAACCGCCTGCCGCGCTGGCTGATGACTCCTACAGAATTGAATCTAGTTTTGTAGGAGAGCTCCGTGGTGAAAGACTTCCTCGCCATATCCGTCGCCGCTATCGTTGGCGCCAATCTGCGCTATCTGCTGAGCCGTTTCGCAGCCAAAGAGTTAGGCCCGGTCTTTCCCTATGGAACGCTCGCCATCAACATCGTGGGCAGTTTCATTGTAGGTTTCTTCGTCATCTGGACCACCGAGCGCGTGCTGGTCGATCCCCGGTGGCGACTCTTGGTGGTGATAGGCTTTTGCGGATCGTTCACGACTTTCTCCAGCTATGCCTTCGAGACCATGTCGTACTTCGAGCAAGGCCAGTGGGGACTAATGCTGGTGAACATTTTCAGCAACAATCTGCTGTGCCTGGGCGGCGCACTCGCCGGCATGGCACTGGCGCGGGCATTGTAGGATGGACGAGATTCCTAAACTTGAAACCGCGCGGTTAACGTTACGGCCCTACAGCGAGGCCGACATCGCCGAACTGGTGCCGCTGATCGGCACCCGCGAAGTGGCAGCCACTACGCTGCGCATCCCGCATCCCTACACCGAGCAGGATGCGAGAACCTTTCTCGGCCTCGTTCAGCCCGGCAGGCTCTGGTTGGCGATCACTCTGCGACGTGATGGACGCCAGATTGGCGGCATCGGCCTTACCATCGACGAGAAGCACCAGCACGCCGAACTGGGCTACTGGCTCGGCGTGCCGTATTGGGGAAAGGGCTACGCGACTGAAGCGGCGCGGGAGATGCTGCGCCACGGGTTCGAAGATCTGCAACTACACCGAATCTTCGCTTCTCATTTCAAGCACAATCCCGCATCCGGCAACGTTCTGAAAAAGCTGGGCATGCGCCGCGAAGGCTGTCAGCGCGAGCATCTTCGCAAGTGGGATCAGTTCGTCGATTCCGAGCTGTACGGGATATTGCGGCGGGAATGGGTGCAGGATGGGGAGGTTCGCGAGTAAAATGCCAGACGCGATGGCCGTACAGGTCACGATCTATCTCAACGAAGCCGACCAGTGGCATCACCGGCCGCTGCACATGGAGATCCTCAATTACCTGCGCAAGGAGAATGTTTACGCGGCAACCGCAATCCACTGCGTGGCAGGATTCCTCGGCCGGCAGCGCGTCGAAACCGCGCACATGGTCGAGGCGGGCGGCAAGCTTCCGGTGATCATCATTTTCGTCGACACCGACGAACACGTGAGCCGCGTGCTCCCCACCCTGAAAGAAATGGCGGCCCACCGGCTCATCGTGCGCGAGAACGTGGTGCTGGAGCAAGGAAATCTCGACTGACATGTCTTCCCGTCCTCTCAGCCAGCCTCTCGACATTCTCGCTATCGCTGCCCACCGCGACGACGTCGAGCAGACCTGCGGCGGCACGCTGTTGAATGCGGCGCAGCGCGGGCAGCGCACCGGCATTCTCGATCTGACCCAGGGCGAGATGGGCACGCGCGGCACTGCGGAGGACCGTGCGCGAGAGGCTGCCGACGCAGCGAAGATTCTGGGCGTGCAATGGCGGCGGGCACTCGACATTCCGGACGGACGTGTCGAAAACACCTGGGAGAACCGGCTGAAAGTTGCGAGCGTGATTCGGGAAACGCGGCCGCGGGTGGTGATCCTGCCTTACTGGAAGGGGCGGCATCCGGATCACTATACGGCTTCAATTCTCGGATACGAAGCGTGCTTTCTTGCCGGGCTGGCGAAGTTAGATCCGGAAAAAGCACTCGGCACTCAGCAATCAGCACTCAGCCCGTCCGGTGGCGAAAAAGACGGACACTCGCTGGCTCCTCATCGGCCCTTCAAAATCATCTACGCGACTCTCTACTACGACATTCGGCCCACTTTCGTCGTTGACATCACCGAACAATTCGAAAGCAAGTTCGCCTCGATCCTCGCATATAAGTCGCAGTTCAGCGACCAGGAAGCAGGCAAGGATCTCTTCCCTGCTCATGACGAGATCCATACCCGAGTGGGCGCGATGGCGCGGTTCTACGGCATGCTGGGCGGCATCACCTATGCGGAACCATTTCTGCAGAAGGAAGTCGGGCTGGTCGAGGATTTGTTGGCGCTTCCGGTCAAATCCATTTAGGATATCCGAACCCAAATACTTCCCAGGAGAATTGGCAACTATGTCGCGTTTTGCATTCACCCTCGTCGCCGTTATTGCTTTGGCCGCCGCAGCTGCAGCACAAGCTGGAACCTGGCAGATCGATCCCATGCACTCATCGGCGCAGTTCTCCGTGCGGCACCTTGGCGTGTCGACCGTGCGCGGCGCTTTCATGAAAGTGAGCGGCACCGCGAAGTACGATTCGGCCGATCCTTCGAAGGGCTCCCTCGACGCCACGATCGACGCCACTTCGGTCGACACGCGAGTCGACATGCGCGACAAAGATCTGCGGAGCGCAAACTTCCTCGATGTGGAGAAGTATCCGACGATCACCTTTCACTCCAAGCAGACGAAGGCGGCCGGGGCCGGTAAGCTGCAGATCACGGGCGATCTGACGATTCATGGCGTTACCAAAGAAGTTGTGCTCGACGTGGACGGCCCGTCCGCCCCGATCAAGGATCCGTGGGGCAATCAACGGATTGGCGCCTCCGCGGCCACTAAAATCAGCCGAAAAGATTTTGGCGTCAACGGCGCACCGGGAGTGGTCGGAGACGAACTCACGATCACCATTGACGCTGAGTTAATCCAGCCGCAGGCGAAATAGAGCTAAATGCGGCACACCGGACCCGGCCTCGCCGAGCGACTGAGGTGGAAGTGTGTCGACTGTGGACTGCTGCCCTGCTGATTGAGCGCTTTACTTTTTCAGTGCCACCGCCAATCCGTCGCGAATTGGCAGGATGGTGGTATAGAAATCCTTGAAGTCATACAGCTTGCGATTGAACTCGAGGATGGCCTTCGTCTTCGCATCGGTTGGGTTCTTCTCGACGACCCGGCCGCTCCACAGCACATTGTCGGTGATGAACAATCCACCCTTCCGCAGGCGCGGAGTGATCAGGCGCAGCACGCGCGGGTAGTCTTCTTTGTCGACGTCATTGAAGATGATGTCGAACTCTTCCTTCTGTTCAGACAGGAATTCCAGCGCATCGCCAGTGTGGATTGTGATGCGGTTCGCGACTCCGGCGCGGGCAAAGTACCCGCGAGCGTGCTCGGCATTCTTGCTGTCGCCGTCGGTATAGATGACGCGACCCTTGTCGCCAATCGCCTCCGCCCACCAGATCGTCGAATAACCGATGGCCGAACCCAGCTCGAAAACCGTGTGAGCGCCGATCATCATAGCCAGTTGCTGCAGCACGCGCGCCACCGCAGGGCCTACGATGGGCACACCGTGCTGGGTGGCATACTCTTCCATCTCTGCCAGCACTGCGTCGCGCTTGGGCAGCATCGAATAAAGGTAATCATCGACCGGGCCCGCCGTAGTGAAGTTGTAATGCCGCCAGCGGGCGGCTTCTTTCTTCTTGCTTTGAGTCACACGCTTCCCTTTCTAAGATTGTCGTTCGGAATTCACCCGCCGATTGTAACTCCCGGCTGCATTTCCAGGACTTCGACGCTGGGCACCATGTTCTGCAATTGGCTCGGCCGTCCGACCAGAACCGGGAACGTTCCAAAGTGCATGGGAATCACCGTCTTCGGCTTCAGAAGATTGCAGGCGTAGGCGGCCTCGCGCGGCCCCATGGTGTAGTGGTCACCGATGGGCAGCATCGCGATTTCTGGAGCATAGAGTTCGCGGATGATCGCCATGTCGCCGAACACATTGGTATCGCCCGCGTGGTAGATCTTCAAACCGCTGGAGAATTCGATCACATAACCGCACGCTTCGCCGCCGTAGACGATCTCGTCGCCATCTTGAATGCCACAGGAGTGATCCGCATGGACCATGGTGACTTTGATATCTCCGACGGTCTGCGTACCGCCCTTGTTCATCTCCGCGAGTTGTTTCGCGCCCTTCTTTCCCAGCCACCGGGCCAACTCCGGAATTCCAACTACGACGGGGTTGTGCTGTTTACAAATCTCAACGGCGTCGCCGATGTGGTCGCCGTGACCGTGAGTGCAAAGAAGAACGTCCACCTTCGTCACGGCCTTGTCGGCCGCGGGGCACATAGGATTGCCCATGACCCAGGGGTCGATGATGACGGTCTTGCCGCCTGCAGTCTCAATCCGAAAAGTGGCGTGGCCCAACCAGGTGAGTTTGATGCCTTTGAGGTTCATGTTGCTCCAGGATGCAGCAGTCAGCACTCAGCATTCAGCCAGAAAAGTTGGCCGCAGACCGCAACCCAAGCCGCTGGGCTGACGGCTGAGTGCTTTTTTCCGCTAGGCGGCCTCCCTAGTTTAATATGAAACGCCATGGCAGACCTCAAGGTGCTGATTAAGCGAGAAGAAATCGCCAAGCGTGTGAGTGAATTGGGCGCGCAGATCACCAAAGACTTTGCGGGACAGTCCGTCATTTTAGTGGGTGTGCTGAAAGGGGCTGCAATTTTTCTTTCCGATCTGGCGCGGCACGTGGACCTCGACGCGACCTTTGATTTCATCGGCGTCTCCAGCTACGGCAATCGGCCCAGCCCTACTCAGGAACTCAAGAGCGGATGGGATTCGACCGGTGAGGTGAAGTTAACCAAAGATGTGGATCAGACCATGAAGGACAAAAACATCATCCTCGTCGAAGACATCCTCGACACTGGCCTGACCATGACTTATCTGAAGAAAATGCTGCTGGCGCGCCAGCCCCGGTCTCTGAAGGTCGCGTCGTTGCTCGACAAGCCGTCGCGGCGCAAACTGCCGCTGGAGGGAGACTACGTCGGATTCAAGATTCCCGACGAATTTGTCGTTGGATACGGACTGGACTACGCGGAAAAGTACCGCAACCTGGCCGATATTTGCGTAGTTCCCAGAGAATAACTGAGAGCAAAGCGCCGCTGGGACACCGCTGAAAGAGGCGAAAAACGCGGCTGCTATCATACCTACCATGGGTACCGTCCCCCCCAAACCAGACCGCTTGCCCGTCGAGTCGCTGATGCTCGACGTTGCCGACGTGCTGGCGACGTCACTCGACCTGGACACGACCGTGCGCCGGGTCGCCGAAGTCGTGCGCAAAGTCATCAATTACGAAATCTTCGCCATCCTTTTGCTCAACGAAAAAACGCAGGAATTGCGGTTCCGCTTTCAGGTGGGGTATCCGCCGGAATTTGCCGAGCGCAGCCGGATCAAGGTTGGCGAGGGCGTGGTGGGCCAAGCGGCCCAACTGCGTCAGACCGTTTTGATCGATGATGTCACCAGCGACCCGCGCTATATTCCGGCGGTCGCCAACGTGCGCTCAGAACTCGCGGTGCCGCTGATCACTAAGAACCGCGTGATCGGTGTGATCGACATCGAAGCGCTCGAACCCGGCTACTTCACCGAAGAGCATCGCCGCCTGCTGACGCTGGTCGCGTCGCGCATGGCCGCGGGCATCGAAAACGCGCAGCTTTACACCCGGACCACCAAGCAGGCGCGAATTCTTCTGCTGTTGAATGAGATTGCCCGCGAACTGACCTCGATCCTGAACCTCGACGAGTTGCTGGGCCGCATCGCAGAGCTGATACGCCGTTTGATCGACTATCAGATGTTCAGCATTCTTCTGGTGGACTCGTCTGGCGAGAAACTACAGCACCGTTTCTCTTTGCGATTCAATGAAAATATTCATTTGAAGCGTGAAATCCCGCTGGGGCGCGGGCTGGTGGGCGTGGCGGCCCAGAGCAAGCAGGCTGTGCTGGTGCCCGACGTCAGCAAGGATGCCCGCTATGTTCAGGCCAATCCCGAGACGCGTTCGGAATTGGCCGTCCCGTTGATCTACAAAGACAAGGTGATCGGGGTACTCGATCTGGAACACACGCGCCGCGGATTCTTTACCGAAGAGCACCAGCGCACCATGACGACTCTAGCGGCACAGATCGCAATTGCCCTGGAGAACGCGCGTCTGTACGAAGAGATTGAGCGCCAGGAACGCCGGCTCGAACGTGATCTGTCCCTGGCGCGCGAATTACAAGGACGTCTCCTGCCGCAGACGCGGCCGAAACTTGCCCACCTGGACGTCGCCGCGAAGTTTGTCCCTGCACGTGCCATCGGCGGCGACCTCTACGATTTCATTCCTTATTCGATGTCGCGGCTTGGAATCGTCATCGGCGACGTGAGCGGCAAAGGCGCACCAGCGGCGATTTATGCGGCGCTGGTCAGCGGAATCTTGCGCTCCCACGCTCCAATTGAACCAGGACCGGCGGAGATGCTCTCGGCCGTGAATCTCTCGCTGGCTGAGCGCCGCATCGAGGCTCAGTTCGTATCGCTCATTTACGCGCTCTGGGATGACGAGCACAAAACCTTGACGGTCGCGAATTCAGGACTTCCCCGCCCGATCTACGTGCATGGCGGAAAGAACGAGGTCATCGAAGCCACGGGCTTGCCCCTGGGCCTGTTCGACGAAGCCGACTACGACGAGTTCAGATTTCGCATGAAGGCGGGGGATATGTTCGTGTTCTTCAGCGACGGCATTCTCGACGCGCGCAACCGCAAGGGCGAAATGTTCGGACGCACCCGGGTTGAGAAACTGATTGGGGAATGCACGGAACAGTCCGCCGACTGCGTCGTGGAATTGTTGTTCAGGGCCGTCGCCGACCATTCGGCCGGCGTGGAAACGTTTGATGACCAGACGGTGGTCGCCATCCGCGTGAAGAGTGGCACGCAAAGCTCCCTTAAGAAGAAATGACCCCGGCCCGTCAGAGTCCCGCAGCAGGGCGTCCCCCCGGATTTACTTATGGCGAGGCGAAGCGCGGAATCCTGCGTCGCGGCGGCGGATATGTATTGCACTGCGAAGATGTCGCCCTGCCTAAACTGGCCGAGCGATACGGAACGCCCCTCTACGTTTACTCGGCGAAAATGATTCGCGAGCGCTATGAGGCGTTCGAGCAAGCGTTTCACGATGTGCCGCACACCCTCTGCTACTCCGTTAAAGCAAATTCGAACCTGAGCATCTTGCGCCTTCTGGCTCGGTACGGATGCGGCTTCGACGTCGTATCTGGCGGTGAACTCGAACGCGTGCTCTCCGCGGATCGCAAGGCGGCGAAGAGAGTCGTGTTCTCTGGCGTGGGCAAGACGCGTGAGGAATTGGTGGCGGCCCTAAAGGCCGGGATCCTTCTCTTCAACGTGGAGAGCGAGTCCGAGTTGTGGGCGCTGGCTGAGTGTGCCGGTCGCCTGCGTAAGCGGGCTCCGGTCGCCCTCCGCGTGAATCCTGATGTAGCGGCCGAGACCCATCCCTACATTTCGACCGGATTGCACAAACACAAGTTCGGCGTGCCCCTCGCCGACGCAAAGTCACTCTACGCGAAGGCATCCAGCGCGCGGTATCTCACGGTGAGCGGCGTGAGCGTTCATATTGGATCGCAGATCACCGACGTCGCACCCTTCGGAGAGGCGATGACGCGCGTGGCCGACCTTGTCCGCGAACTGCGAGCCGACGGCCATCGCATCGACTATGTCGACGCCGGTGGCGGGCTTGGTATCGCTTACGAGAAGGCGGATTCAGCTGACTTCGGCAACTGCGTTGCGACTTACGCGCGCGCTCTGGTCACGCCGCTACGGGGGCTGGACGTACGGTTACTGCTGGAACCGGGACGGTCAATCGTAGGAGCAGCAGGCGTTTTGCTGACCTCTGTCATTTATAAGAAACGGAACAACGGCAAGCAATTTCTGGTCGTTGATGCCGCGATGAATGATCTGATCCGCCCTGCGCTGTATGCCGCCTATCACGAGATTATTCGCGTGACGCAACATAAAGGCGCAGTTTCGAAGTCCGAAGTGTTTGATATCGTCGGCCCGGTATGCGAGACCGGAGATTTTTTCGCCCGTGACCGCGAGCTACCCCCGGTCGACGAAACAGATCTGCTCGCAATTCTGGACGCTGGCGCATACGGCATGGTGCTCGCCTCGAACTACAACACGCGCCCTCGACCGGCGGAAGTATTGGTCGCGGGCAAGTCGGCCACGGTGATTCGGAGACGGGAAAGAATCTCGGACTTGCTGCGGGCTGAACTGTAGCTCACCGACGGTGCGGTAAAGATGGTTGGGAATGGACGTTCAGGCTTGCCGCTCGCCCCACTTCAATTTCGTGCGCAGCACGTGGAAAAAATCGGTGCCCGTGCGGAACAGATTCACCTTATGCTCAGACCGCCGGCATCTCACGCGATCGCCGTCCCTTAGATCGAGCCCGGGTTGGCCGTCTAAGCTGAGATACGCAACTTCCTCTTCACTGCGCAGCAGGATTTCAATCTCCACCGAATCCGGCACCACCAGCGGCCGATGCGTGAGCGAATGCGGCGCGACCGGGGTAATCACGAAAGCGCTCACTGTTGGCATGAGCACCGGTCCGCCGGCAGAAAGGGAATACGCCGTGGATCCGGTCGGCGTGGCCACAATCATGCCATCCGCCCGATAACTCGACACGAAAGCTTTGTCGATAAACAGGTCGTAGTTGTTGAGCCGTGCCAGAGCGGTCTTGTTCACGACCGCGTCATTGAAAACCAGATAACTGCCGCGCACCGTGTCCCCGCGCAACAATTCGCACTGCATCAGCGAGCGATGCTCGACGGTGGCGCGTCCCGCCGCAATCGCCTCCAGCATGGCGTAGAGCGATGGCAGTGGCACCTCGGTCAGGAAGCCGAGCGATCCCAGGTTGACGCCGAGCAGAGGAACATCGATCGCTGCAGTGACTCTCGCCGCCGACAACAGGGTTCCATCGCCTCCGAGCACGACCACCAGATCGAGCGGATTACAGCACATTTCAGGACGTGGCACGACCTCGTGCCCAGCGATGTAGGTGGCAGTCTCTTCGTCAATAATGACCTTGTAGCCGTGTTCTCCCAACCAGGTAAGGAGCCCGGGAACGATTCGCGCTACCTCGGAACGATCGGGCCGCGAAATGATGGCGGCAGTTTTCGAGTGAGGCGCGTGCGTGGAGGCCATAGCGAAAGAGAGATTGTACAAGGTTTCGAACTTCCCCACAGAAGACGCAGCGGCCGGTCCGGATCAGAAAAGGCCGAGAAGTAGAAATTCGCGATTTCCTTCCGCGCCAAGGATAGGCGATTCGATCACGTCCGTTTGTGTTGCACCAAGCTTTAAGAGCGCGCTCCTCACCCGTTCCACCGCCGCTGTCTGAGCAGATTCATCGCGCACAATGCCGCCCTTGCCCACGTGTTCCCTGCCCGCTTCGAATTGCGGCTTGACTAACACGATGACGGTCCGCCCACTTCGTTCGTCTGGCGATTCGGGAAACGCCGCCGCGATCACAGCGGGCAGGACCAAAGTTGCCGAGATGAACGACACGTCCATCGCGACCAGGTCCACCGCTTCGCCGACTACTTCGCGCGTGAGGTAGCGCGCATTGGCCTTCTCCAGCAACTTGACTCGCGCATCCTGACGAAGTCTGAAATCCATCTGGCCGTAGCCGGTGTCCACGGCGATGACGCGCGTTGCGCCACGCTGCAAAAGACAGTCAGTGAATCCTCCGGTGGACGCCCCCACATCGAGACAGATCTTAGCCGTGACATCAATGTTCCAATGGTCCAGCGCACGCTCCAGCTTCAGTCCGCCGCGGCTGACGTAGCGCAGATCTTCGCCTATCAAGCGGACAACGGAATCTTCCGCCACTGGCGCGCCAGCCTTTTCCACCTTTTGATTGTCCACCAGAACCTTGCCGGCGAGAATCAAGGCTTGGGCACGCTCGCGTGAGGCGGCGAGACCTCGATCTACGAGCAACTTGTCGAGCCTAAGTTTCAAATGAAATTTTCCGCCAGAGGTTGTACCACGTAAGTGCCAGCACTTGCTCCAGTGCAAAGTGTTGAAGCATCTCTCGTTGAATCACTTACGAAGATACTGTCCCCCTTTTCCACAGAATTTTCCACGAACGTGTTGAAAACTTTCCGGTAGCGATGCGCGAAACGAGAAAAAGCCGCCCGATTCGGGCGGCCTTCTTGAGTACCAGATTGGAACTAGCCCGCGACTTCTTCCAGCAATTTTTGATCAATGTCGAAGTTGGCGTGGACGTTCTGCACGTCGTCGTGCTCCTCGAGCGCTTCCATCAAGCGGATCATCGTGTTGGCCGCCGCGCCCTCGAGCTTGATGTAGTTTTGCGGGATAAAAGCCACGCTGGAAGATGCCGGCTCGATGCCAGCTTTCTTTACCGCTTCGAGGACCCCTTCGTAAGCTGAAGGCTGGGTCAGAACCTCCCAGTTGTCGCCGTCGTCGTTTAAATCTTCGCCGCCGGATTCGAGAACGATGTTCATCAGGTCGTCCTCTTTCGCAGCGCTCTTGGGAATGATGATGTCGCCCTTCTTGTGGAACATCCAGGAGACGGCGCCGGCTTCCGCCATGTTGCCGCCATTCTTGCCAAAGACGTGGCGGATTTCGCTCACAGTCCGGTTCCGATTGTCGGTGTTGATGTCCAGAAGGATCGCCACGCCTCCAGGCCCGTAGCCCTCGAGCGAAAATTCCTCATACGTAGCGCCCGGCAATTCGCCCGTGCCGCGCTGGATAGCGCGCTTGATGTTGTCGGCAGGCATGTTCTCGGCCTTGGCCGCGACGATGGCGCCGCGCAGGCGCGGGTTGGAATCAGGATCCCCGCCGCCGTTCTTGGCGGCAATGCTGATTTCCTTAATGAGGCGCGTAAAAATCTTGCCGCGCTTGGCGTCAAGAGCACCCTTCTTGTGTTTGATTGTCGCCCATTTTGAATGGCCGGACATGGTTAGACCTCGTATCTAAAGATCCATCTTTGAAAGAGCTTGGATGGCGCAGGATTCGCCTTCAGAGGAGATCACAGGATTGCCTCGATATGTATGCAGGCGAACCCAGATTATACCATGACTCCGAATGGCCGAGCCTCACAGCTTGGGGGGCTTGATCTTATATCCCTGTGGAATTTGAAACACCGAGGGATGAGGCTCTTCGGTCGACGTCGGCTTGCAATACGTGGTCTGCTCTCCGGCAGCGGTCGAGACCTTGGTCAGGACCGGAGTTTTCAGCTTCACGCTGCTCCATACCTCGGTTACGTTAGGTTTTGGCGGCATCTTTGGCGGCTCCGGCGGCTTGGGAGCCGCTGGGGGCTTCGGCATCTCGGGCGCGCCGGGCATGCTGGCCTTAGGCATCTGTGGCTTAGGCGGCAGCTTGGGCGGCTGCGGCTTCGGCGGAGGCGCCATCGCGGGCAGAGTGAAGCGCTTTCCCTCAACCTCGTGTCCTTCAATCATCGACTTTCCCAAATCTTCCACGTGCATGGGAGGCGGAGGCGGAACGGCCGTGGCAGGCGCCTTCGGAGCGCCTGAGGGCGCAGTTCCGGCCGTCGGCGGAGTCATGGGCAGAATGGTCGCTTCTTTCTTAAGGTGATCCAGCAGGATGGTGTGCTGCGACGCTGGGTCGGATATCACGCTGGTGTGTGGCGTGTCGAGGCGCATTTTGCCGTCACTCGAACGCCACATGCGCGACGCAGACTGGGAGGGCGCTCCACCACCTGCGGGCTGCGTTTTGGTAGTGCAGTCGGAACACGAAGGCGGGGTGGGCGGCGGTGATTGCGGAATCTGGTCCACGGCGGGCATAAGTTTAGCACGCTCCGCATCCGCAGGTGGAACGATCCCACCGCGCACGAAGTGCATAGGCCATTAACGAGGTATTCGCTCTTCGGACTGACAGCGCCCGGTTTTCCGAATCATTGTCGCCCGCTTGTCAGGCCAGGAGCACGGCGCAAAATCGTATCAGGGGGCGTCTCGTTGCGATGCATCATGCCCCGCCAGATCAAACAGCCAGGCGCCAGAGTCAGGTTTTCAAAATAACTGCATATATCGTGTTGATCCGGCTATGGCG
>Ga0075030_100000479_pt1 | contig 34733 bp, 32 predicted proteins | sample LitLauG_LLR_2012_FD_71393 | JGI IMG/M metagenome (GOLD analysis project Ga0075030, IMG submission 71393) | Freshwater sediment microbial communities from Pennsylvania, USA - Little Laurel Run_MetaG_LLR_2012 | ecosystem: Environmental > Aquatic > Freshwater > Creek > Sediment | place: USA...
GGCAGGAGTCCAGGTCGATGCCGTCGCGGTTGGTGTCGATGGTCAGGTTGTCGATCGTGAGATTGTCCACGCCGGTGGCCAGAATCCCGAAGTGCCCGCCGTGCAAAATCGAAAAATCCCGCAACAGCACATTCCGGCAATTCTTCAGCGCGATCGCCTTGTTCGCGACCCCAGGATTCTCCGCTACCGGCCCCGCTCCCCACCCGCGGCTCAGACCCTTGCCCCAAATCATCCCCGGCCCGCAGATCGCAACGTCGCTCAGCCCCTCGCCCCAAATCAAGCTGTTGTGCCAGTGATTGTGACCGTAGTCTTGATACTCCTCCCAGGGCTTATTCGATTCCGCTGGGTCGTAGCTCTGCGCGGGATCGGCATCCGGATCCGCCGCCACAATCGTCGCCCCCTGATCGAGATAAATCGCAACCTTGCTCTTCAAATGAATCGAGTAGCAAAGATAATTTCCAGCTCGAAGGTAGACGGTCCCACCGCCAGCCGCAGCCGCCGATTCAATCGCCCGATTGATCGCGGTCGTGTCCAGCGTCTTCCCGTCTCGGGTAGCCCCAAAAGTCCGCACGTCAAACACGAGCTGTGAGGAATTCTCCGGGTGCCCCATTTCTGCCGCGTTCTGTGCGGCAGAAGTGGGGACTTTCGCACCGATGACAAGTCCCGTAACCCCAGCAATTCCCGCGCCAGCACTTTTCAGGAATCCCCGCCGCGCACTCTGTTTGGACCTCATGCAAGTATTCTCCTTCATCGAACGTGGCGCCGGCGTCCCCGCCGGCTGTCGCGGCGTGCCTCTGGCCGCTGCCCCCCTTGCCCGGTTGTTACTTGTTAGTTCTTACTTCTGCATTCTGACTTCTTACATCTGACTTTGCGTCTCTCCCACTCTCCTCAAGTAAAACTGGTAAAAATCCTCAGGATTCGATTGCAAACAAACCTGCGCATTCGGTGTTCCCGGCTCCTCTCGGGTGAATCCTTTCTCATCCACGCGAATATGCAGCGCCGTCACCGGGCACAACTCCGGCTTCAGCGCAAACGCCACCGCCATCGGATCAAACAACGTCGGTGTCTCCTGCGCCCACAGGTGATACAAAATCGCCAGCTGATCCGTCACCGCCGTCCCGCGCGCGAACAAAAATGCGCGCTTCACCTCGTCTAACTTCAACTGCGTCGAATCCAGCGGCATCACGAACAGCGGCACGCCCGACGTAAACAACTTCTGCGCAGACTGAATGTCATTCAAAATATTCCACTCCGGCATTGGTGGCACATGCTCGTTGTACCCATAATCCCCATAACCCTTTCGAATCGCACCGCCCATGATCACCACGCGCTTCAGCTTGCGAAACGTCGCCACGTCTTTGTCAATTGCCGCGCCCACATTTATCAGCGGACCAATCGCAATCAGCGTGATCTCTCCCGGATGGCGCCGTATCTGATCCAGCAGAAAGTCGGAAGCATCCCCGTGCGCGCTTTTTGTAAAATGCCCACTCTCGGCATACCGTCGCTGCGACATCGGTCTGGGTGCAGTAGCCTTCCCCGCCATCACCGGAATCTCCGCCCTCCCCACCTCTCCCAGGAACCGCTCGACGATCCTGGCCCGCGACTCGGTGTCACCGAAGGTCGTTGTCACTCCCAGAATCTCAAACTCCGGACTCTTCACCGCCAGCGCCAGCGCGAACGCATCATCCACATCATCGCCAATGTCGGTATCAATAATGACCTTCTCTCGCGCCGCCTGCGCCCAACTCGCAACCGATCCCAGACACAATACGAAACATAAGACCCATTTCACGATGTAACCTCCGCAACTTCCATTAAGCCGATAACGATATCTGAATCCCCTATTCGGAGAAAAGCGAAGACCCGAGGCCCCCTCGGGGTGAGAAACCGCCTTAAGAAACTCACGTGAGCGAAATCACATTAGGCGTCCGACCCCTGGGGGTACAATTTTCGGTTGGTTGGCACTTGTTGGTTTTTTACCTATTCACAGGAGGAGCAAATCTCATGAGACTCACGAAATTCATTGTTTTGTTCGTCATCTGCACACTGGCGATCTCGATCGCGATGCCGGCCTTTGCCGCCGACGGAGCCGCCACCTACAAGGCGAAGTGCGCCGCCTGCCACGGTCCCGAGGGACAGGGCAAGGTCGGGCCGGCCGTAAAGGGAACCGCCCTTACCGCCGACCAGATCACCGATCTGCTCACCAAGGGCAACGACGCCAAGAAAGTTCCGCACAAGAAGGCCGTCACCGGCGTCTCGGCCGACGATGCCAAGGCCGTTGCAGACTACGTAAAGACCTTGAAGTAAAGGACTTGAGAAGATAAGCCGTAAACCGGGCACGGGCGAAGGCAGTCTGCTTTCGCCCTTTTTTGTCGCCTTTCTGAACCTGGAAACCACTTGTGGATTTGTCGCTCCCCGAGTGCCGTTCCGCAATCACAGATCTGCGCGTTACAACCCTCATGTCCGAGCGTAGCTCCCGCAGCGCGTGTTCCGGGTCGCGAGTTGCAGTTGAAAGATGGTTGGCGATCCGGTGTCCAGAGTCCTTGCAGTCCTCACCGAAGGTCGTGCTATAATCCGGCGCCGTTACAGCAAAAGTTTTTGTTGTCATTTAATTCTCTCGTGCCCGCAGCCAGGGCGTATCCGCACCCGGCCGCCACTGAATTGGAGGAGCAATGACGTTTTACGACCCCACGCTCTATGGACGTGATGAAGAAGAAGAATTTGGCGATAGCGGCGCGTACAGCGAGTCGCTAGAAGAAGATTTCGAGGAAGAAGAGGAGGAGGAAGAAGAATCCGGCACACCGGCGCCAGAAGCGGTGGAACCGGCGCCGGCCCCCGCTCCTCCTGCTCCCAAGCCCCCAGCCCCCGCCGGTGGTGGAGGCGCCCCCAAGAAACCGGCCAAGAAGAAAGCCGCTAAGAAGAAATCCGCGGCGAAAAAGAAAGCCAAGAAGCCGGCGAAGAAGGCCCCCAAGAAACCGACCAAGAAGAAAGCCAAGAAGGCCGCCAAAAAAACCGCGAAGAAAAAGGGCAAGAAGCGCCGTTAAGAGTCACCTTGGCCGCGAGCCCCTCCGCTCGCGAACACAAGTTGGAACCGCGCCCGCAAGGGCGCGGTTTTAGTTTTTCTCAATCCATCATCATAGCCTTCATCGCGCAACGGAGTACCGGGTATCAGGTACTGAGTACTGGCTACTTCTTGCCGCCGACTGCTCCCAAACATCTGCCGTACAACTCGAGCAACTTCTCGGCGTAGTCTTCGGGCTTGGCCGCCGATCCGCTGCCGGTGAATCCCACGCCGGTCGAGGTCGTGCGTCCGTAGCCTGTGGTCATGGCGACAAACTTCATAAGATCGAGTGCGATGTCTTCATTGCGGCGGGCAGCGCCCGAACCCGTGGCGGGGGCTTCTTCCATGATTCCTTCTCCTCTTCCGGAAATGACGGGGATTTCGTCGTCTTCGTCGAAGTCTTGCAGGCTGCGAATGATGGCGCGATTCATGACGACGGTCGGATGACTCTCGTAGCGATGATAGCAGAGCAGCAGACCTCGGACCTCGGACCTCTGACGCATGCGACCGATCGTCCATCGGCCCTCGCTCTTGTCATCCTGAGCCGCAGCTTTTGGCGGCGAGGGACCTGTGTACTGGCTTGCGCCATCGATACTGTCGGCAGGGTTGCACAGGTCCTTCGCGGCAAAGTACGCCACTCAGGATGACAAGCAATATTTAGCCCGAAGCCGTCTTCCACAGCCGCACCATCAGCCACACCGATCCGATGAAAAGAAACGGCGACGAATAAAATCCCGGCGCCGGTCGCGGGAACGTCACTGAGGCCACCGTGTGTCCCAGGATCGTGAACACGGTGTGCCCCATGCCGTTGAAGAACATGAGGAGCGCGTAGAACCATGCCAGCGGACGCAGCCATCGGGCATTGCGCGCGGCCAGCGGAGTCAGAGCAAAACAGAACAGTACGCCGGCGATCAGTCCTACCAGCCACTCGCGAAATTTGAACGTGGGCATGGGGAACCACGGAAAACGCGATCGCATCGCGATCACGGTAGGGTTGTATACGCCGAGGAATCCGGTGGTGGCTTCGTCGAGGACATGCAGCGCGAAGGCGATCGTTAGCGCGAACCATGCTCGGCCAAAACTAGCTCGGCCGAAGCCAGACGCCTCTTGATACGTTGCCTGCATCATGGCGCCACCTCTGGCGATCATTATGCGCCACCATTGGTGCCACCCTTAGAGGTTTGTCATCCTGATCGGCGCTTTTTGCCGCGAAGAGCCTGCCCTGAGCGAAGTCGAAGGGATCTGTGCAGTACTTTGCGGCAGCATCGGTGCCGCGAAAGTCGTAGGGTCCTTCGGCCCGCGAAAGAACGCGGGCCTCAGGATGACAAGGCCATGTAGAGTTGTAGGACTACCTCTTCACTTCGCTCATCAGCGCCAGCAGATTGTCTTCGGTGTCGCGGAAGAACGTCATCCACAGATCGTGATCCGGCATGCGCGCGAGCATGTGCGGCTCGTCTTCGAAGCGCACGCTCTTCGCCTTCATTCCTGCATGCGCCGCTTTGATGTCGGGCACTGCGAAATACAGGATCGAACTGGCATGATCGAACTCCGGCTTCTCCGGACGGTCGAGCATCAGCCGCACTCCGCCGCAATCGAAGAACGCCAGTCCCGGCGGCGCTTTGAACAGCAGCTTCAACCCCAGCACTTTTTCGTAGAAATCGGCGGCGCGCTCCACATCATGCGTCCGAATCTGGATCTGCCCCAGCCTGGTGATGCCCGGACCTTCACTCATGGTCTTGACCTCCGTCAGGAAATTAGTTAGCATAGCTAACTATATTCGAGGGCGAATGTCAAGAGACTTAGTCTGAATATTTGCTGCGACTGTCGAAAAAACTAACCGCGGAGAGCGCAGAGAAAGGCCACGATAAGAAGGTAAACTCCATGCCGCGCTCTACAATCAACAAGCAGCCATCAGCAATCAACAATTCCGTCCTCACCGTTGCCGATCGCCTGCACTCGGCCGCCATTCATCTGCTGCGGCGCGTGCGCAAGCAGGACATGGCCACGGGCGAAGGCCCGGCGCGTCTCTCCGCGCTATCGGTGCTGGTCTTCGGTGGACCGAAAACGCTGAAGGAACTTGCCGCCGCCGAGCAGGTCCAGCCGCCCACCATGAGCCGCATCGTCGCCGGCCTCGAGCGCAGCCGCCTGGTGGCGATCACCAAAGATCCTGACGATGCCCGCCGCATGCGCATCGCGGCCACGCCGAAAGGCACGCGCCTGCTCCAAAAAGGCCGCGAGATGCGCATCGCTTACCTCGCCGGGCAGCTCGAACGGCTCACACCGGATGAGCTTTCGCAACTGGGCGAGGCTGTGGAAATCCTCGGCAGGTTGCTCCAAAATTGGGGCTAATTTCGGACTTGCGGTAACTATTTGGTTAGGTACCATGGGCACATGCATTAGAAGGACGCTCGGTCTCATACTGATAGGTCCTTAGCGTCCAAAGCGTCCGACACCGTAAGCGCAAGTGCGGTTCGAAAGGTTTTCCGGGATTCCCCTCCGGCCGGCCAGCAGTACAAATTGGTGGATAGAAGATGATCTCGTCTCGTTCACGCATCATCGTGGCGGCCTCGCTCGTCTTGTGGCTGGTCCACATTGGTGTCTGTATCTGGCTCGGTGCAAAGAGCCCGGGGCCATTCCTCTCTGACCTGATTCAGTGGGTGATCGGCGGATTGCTGATCGGCTCCTTATTGCTGGCCGCCGAGCGCTCCGAGGGCATGGCGCGCGCCTTCTGGCGGCTCGGTGTCTTCGCCTATGGACTCTGGATGGTGGCCCAGGGCCTCGGCGTCTACAACGATCTCGCCCGCACGCCGATCGTCTCCTGGGTCACCAATCTTCTTTTCTGCTTCTGGTTTGCTCCGCTGGCCATGGCGCTGTTTCTCGACCCCGAACACGAAACCGGGCACATCGACGCGATTATGGTTCTCGACTTCGTGCAGGCCCTGCTGGTTTGCGTCACAGCCTACATCTATTTCTTCTACCTGCCCAAGTCTGAGTCGCCCACGGAACTGGCGCACGAAGTCTGGGCGCCGTATTTTGGGGGATACGCGATCGTTGCTCTGGCGTTTGTCTTGCGATCCATCTTCGCGCACACTCGCGATGTTCGCGTGCTGTTCGGATCGATGGGACTCTTTCTCTCTATCTCCGGATGCGTCGACGCGCTGTACTACTACGGACCCGGCCAGAACCTGAAGACCGGGCAGTGGTTCGATCTGCTCTGGAGTTTTCTCCTGCTGGTCCCCATGGTCATCGCCACTGCCTGGAAGCAGGCCGAGGCTCCCGTGATTCCGCTGGAACCGCCTAAGCGCGAGAAGCGGGTTTACGCCGACATCTCGTACCTGCTTTATCCCGTGCTGGTGCTGATTATGTCGCTGCGCATCGCGCAACAGCGCCTGATGCTGGCCGGCTTGGTGGTGCTGCTCTCGTTCGTCAGTTCGAGCGCGCGCATGCTGGTGACGCAGAACCGGCTGATGCGGGCGAAGGAGGCGCTGCGCCGCGAGGCTTCCCGTGACAGCCTGACCAGCTTGTGGAATCACAAGGCGATCATGGATATTCTGGAGCGCGAACTGCTCCGCGCCGAACGCGACCGTCAGCCCGTGGGCGTGATCATGATCGATGTCGATCACTTCAAGAACGTGAATGACAGCCGCGGCCACGCGGCCGGCGACGCTGTGCTGCGCATCATCGCCAGCGGCATCGCCGCCATGGTTCGCCCCTATGACTCCGTGGGTCGCTACGGCGGAGAAGAATTCCTGATCATCGCTCCCGGCTGCGGCCTGGGAGAAACCTGGGAACTGGCCGAGCGCGTGCGTAACCACGTCGCCCGCTGCAACATCATGGCCGGAGGCGCTGCCGTCCACGTCACCCTGAGCCTGGGAGTCGCCACCGGGGAATCCGCCGCCGATCTCGAAAAGGCGCTGAGCGGCGCCGATGCCGCCCTTTATCGCGCCAAAGCCGCCGGACGCAACCGCGTTGAGCCCAGCCTGGGCCGCGCCGCCGGCGCCGGACAAGGCGGCACACCAACCACCGAGCGCGACTTCTGGATCTGATTCCGCCCGTGCCGAAAGTCGCGCGGCCTTTCTCGTGACCGCCGTCACTGACAAGTGTATCCGGCAGCGCTGATAATCGCGCGGTAGTCTCTCGCCTCCCCGAAGAGCACGCCCCACCACGGGACGCCACACCCCTCGAAGCGAGTCACCACAACTCATTTCTTCCAACGGACTCGCTTCCCCCGAGCCCGCTTCATGGAGGCACCCATGAAACGTATTAACATTCTGCTGTTGATTCTCTTTACCTGCTCCTCTCTGTCCGCATGGGCGCAGGTGCAGCAACAACATAGCCCGCGCGACTTGCAGCAGTACTGGGTCTATGACTTGGGGACCCTTGGCGGACCTAACAGTTCGACGTCCTTCTTCGCGCCAAGCCTCTCGATTCGAGGAGCGATCGGCGGCGCGCAAACGCCAGTCCACGATCCCTTCGATCCGAATTGCGTGGGCGACGTATTTTTCCCCGGGTGCTATGTGATGCACGCCTTTCAGTGGAACGATGGCGTCATGACAGATCTGGGCGCTCTGGGAAAGAAAGAGAAAGACAACGGTAGCTTCGCATCGGCCGTCAACAATTTCGGCTGGGTCGCGGGCTACTCCGAGAATGGCGCTGCAGACCCCAACACCGGCTATCCAGTAGCCCACGCTGTCGTTTGGAAACAAGGGAAGATCATCGACCTGGGCACCTTCGGCGGGACCCAGAGCAGCGCAATGGCCGTCAATGATTTCGGCCAGGCCATTGGAGGCGCGCTCAACAACATCGATGACCCGTGGTCGGCCCAACTCGTAACCGGTTTCGGCGGCGTTTCCTTTCCCGGCACGACCCAAATGCGAGCGTTTGTCTGGCAGAACGGCCGGAAACGGGATCTGGGCACGCTTGGCGGGCCTGACGCCTTCGCTTACGCCATCAACCGCTTCGGACAGATCGCAGGTGAGTCGTACACCGGCTATACGCCGAACGACACAACTGGAATTCCGACCGTCGATCCGTTCCTCTGGAGCAACGGCAAGATGATCGACCTGGGATCGCTAGGAGGCACCATCGGTTGGTCGGTCTGGCTCAATGACTGGGGACAGGTCATCGGGATCTCGAATCTTGCCGGTGACCAGTCGTTTCACGGCTTCCTCTGGTCCTTTGGCAAACTCATCGATTTGCCTCCCGCCAGTGGCGGGGATACCTCCTACGCATTGTGGATCAACAATCTGGGCAACGTGGTCGGCACATCCTTGGTGACCGGCGACACCGCGACCCACGCCTCGCTGTGGTCTTGGGGAACTTCCGCCGACTTGGGCACTATCGGTCAGGACGATTGCTCCGAAGCGTGGGGCATCAACGACCTCCAGCAGATTGTCGGGGTGTCGTACCCGTGTTCCAATTTTGGAGGAGGACACGCGTTTCTTTGGCAAAATGGCGGGCCTGCGCTTGACCTGAACGCATTGGTGGAAAACCCCTCGGATCTGCATCTCTATCTCGCGAGCTACGTCAGCAACTGGGGCGGAATCGTCGCTCAAGGCACATTCCCCAATGGCGACATCCACACAGCGTTGCTGGTCCCTAGCGGCCCGTGCGAAGGGACATGTAAGGAGCGCATCGCGCAAAAGCAAAATGAAGCGGTGGCGCCGACCCATGCCGTCACAGCGGCGGGCATGAGCAAACGGGACTGGCTGCGGAAGCATTCTGCCACGAACCGTGCTGTCCCCGACAAGCGTTGATCCGAACTGGTCTAATGCTGGCCATCCCACCCTTCGCGATGTTCGAAGGGTGGGTGACCCAAGTGTCGCCGGCACTCAACTGATCCCAACGGCGGTCTCCACATCCACATTGCGCAGGAACTCGGCCGCTTCTTCGGGAATTACGGTATTGATGAACATGCCGGAACCAAGTTCGAATCCCGCGGTGCGGGTGAGACGCGGGATCACGCTCATGTACCAGTGGAAGTAGCGGACGCCCACGCACTCGGCGGGCGCGGTGCGGATGGTGAAGTTGAAATCGGGATTCTGCAGGCCGTGATAGAGCTTGGCCAGCACCGTCCGCAACACGCGCCCCAGGTCGGCGAGCTCTTGGGAGCTGACATCGCTGAAGCTGGCCATGTGGCGTCGTGGATAGATGTGGGTGCAGAACGGAGCCGGCGAGGCGAACAGTTCGATGGCGACGAAATGTTCGCTGGTCAGCACAATGCGTTTTTGCTCTTCGAGTTCTTCCTCGATGATCTGACAAAACATGCAGCCGCCGAAATCGTCGAAATGCTGCATGGCTTCCTGAAAGCGCTGCCGCACCTGGTAGGAGATGACCGGAGTGGCGATCAACTGCGAGTGCGGATGCTCCAGGCTGGTGCCCGCATCGGTCCCGTGATTCTTGAAGATGATCACCTGCGCGACGCGGGGATCCAGGCTGAGCTGATCATGACGGATCTTATAAATGCGAAGGATGTCAGCCACCTGCGAATCGGGCATCATCGCCATGGCCAGCGAGTGATCGGGGGTCTCCACGATGACATCATGCTGCCCGAAACCGCCCATCCTCCGGCGGGAGCGACGAATGGTGCGCTCGGGTGCGCAGTCGGGGGAGAGCGCCGCAAACTTGTTGGGCACCACGCGCGCTTTCCATCCATCTCCCTTCTCATCGGGCAGGCGCAGGATCTCGGGCGGCGTCTGGCTCTCGTGGCCGGGACAGAACGGACATTTCTCGGAAAACGAAACGGCTGGCTTGGCCTCGCGCTTCACTGCCATCTGGTCGGGACGCTTGGCGCGCTCGGTGGCGATCACGACCCATTCCTTAGTCATGAAATTCTGCCGTAGTTCGGGCATGAAGAAACCTCCAACGCAATAGTTTGCGCCTATTGGACGGGCCCGGCGAAAGAATCTGCGGGCTTATGAGAAAGGCATTCCCGAATTCGCACGCGAGTGGATCGTCGCCCGCAACGGGACGGCCACCTGCGCTTGCTCCCTGTTTGTGACGAACGGACATCGCCATGCGGACAACGCAATTCATTGTCATCCTGAGCGGCGTCTTTGCCGCGAAGGACCTGTGCAACTCGCCGGCAGCGCCGATACTGCCGTCAAAGTGCCTGGGTCCTTCGGCGCCAAAGGACGTCGCCTCAGGATGACAAGTGGAATGACCTGCTATCCTATCCCGTCGCATGTGACGTACGAGGTGTGACCTCTGACGTCCTGGGGAAACTTTGCCGACTGATCCTGTGCTGGTCATTCACGGTGGTGCGTGGGCTATGCCGGATGACATGGTCGACGCCCATATCCGCGGCGTGTCGAACGCGCTGGCCGCGGGTTGGCGCTTGCTCGGGCTCGGCGGTTCGGCGCTTGATGCCGTCGAGGAAGCCGTGGTCATCATGGAAGATGACGAAACTTTCGACGCCGGGCGCGGCAGCTTTCTCAACCGCGACGGCCGCGTGCAACTTGACGCCCTCATCATGGAGGGCGCCACGCTGCGCGCCGGCGGTGTGGGATGCGTTGAGCACCTGCGCAATCCGATCCGCGCCGCGCGCAAGATTCTGAGCGAGAGCCCGCACGTTTATTTCGTCGGAGAAGGCGCAGAAAAATTCGCCGCAGAGCACGGCGTCCCGCTCTGCAAGAACGAGGACCTCGTCGTCCCGCGCGAAGTCGAGCGCTTGCGCCAGTACCAGGCCTCACAGGCGGCATCGAAGCAGGATGGCAACGATCTCTTCGCACCCACGACAGACGATGTGACCATCTCGCATGACACCGTCGGCGCGGTTGCGCTCGACCGCAACGGCAACATCGCCGCCGCGACATCCACTGGAGGCACGCTGAACAAAGCTCCCGGACGCCTGGGCGACTCCTCGCTGATCGGCTGTGGCTGCTACGCCGACAACGAGAGCGCTGCCGCGTCCACTACAGGCTGGGGCGAGCCGATCATGAAGTTAGTTCTCGCCAAATGGACGGCAGACCGCATCGCCGCTGGAAATCTTCCAGAATGGGCCGCACAGGAGGCAATGAACTATCTCAAGCAACGCGTGAACGGCCACGGCGGGATTATCGTTCTCAACACCGAAGGCCACATTGGCATCGCCCACAACACCCCGCGCATGGCCTGGGCTTACAGGACGGTGAAGAAACAGGAAAGTGGGATCGAGCGGGCGATTACGTCATAGGGGCGTTAGTGACGGACCTGGCGCCGGCTCGCTTCTCCCTCGACTGCGCTCGGGACGGACAGCCGAGGCGGCTGTCTCTACGTGGGTTGTGCCTACAACCAGCCCTTGGTCCTCGCGATCCGCGCCGCCTCTACGCGGTTATTCGCACCCAGTTTGCTGATTGCCTCGGACAGATAATTCCGCACAGTGCCGTCGGACAGTCCCAGTTCGCCGGCGATATCGCAGCTGGCCATGCCTTCTCCTGCGAGGCGCAGAACCTGGCGCTCGCGATCCGTTAGGGGATCCATCTCGCCCCAGGCTTCCGTCGCCAGTTCGGGATGGATCACGCGCAGGCCCTGATGCACACGGCGCACGGCGTCGGCCAACTCTTCGGCACGCATGTCTTTCAGCAGATATCCAGAAGCGCCCGCCTCAAGAGCGCGGCGCAGGTATCCGGTGCGGGCGAACGTGGTCACGATAACCACGCGGGTTCCCGTGCGGCGGCGCTTCAACTCGGCGGCGACGTCGAGACCGCTCATGTGCGGCATTTCGATGTCGGTGATGAAAACGTCCGGCTTATGGGCGAGCAAGGCCTCCAGCGCCTCTGCGCCGTTGCGCGCCTGCGCCACCACCGAAATGTCGCCTTCGATTTCGAGCAATGCCGCCAGCGCGCCCAGAACCATGCCCTGATCCTCGGCCAGGACCACGCGAATCGTCTTGCGGCCAGTTTCTTTAACGGGAGGATTCAAGTTCGTGTGCCTTCTCTTGGTCGGGGATGGCTTCGTTCGGGGCGGCGTCCCTTACCGCCACTTCCTGGAGAGGAAGCGTGATGGTCAGGGTAGTGCCCGATTTGTTGCGGCGGTCGAGCGTGCCGCCGAGCATCTCGACGCGTTCGCGCATGCCGCGGAGCCCACTGCCTTCCATGCTGGTGAAGCCCTGTCCGTCGTCGGCAATTTCCAGCCGGCACATTCCGTTCTGCTGCTCGATGCGCAGCCGGCAATTGCGGGCTCTGGCATGACGCACGACGTTCGTCACGCCTTCCCGGACAGCCAGCGACAATACGCTCTCCTGCATGGGCGGCAACTGCATGCTCGTCGCGGCGTCACACTGCACCGCCACGCCTGCGGTTTCCAGTGTCGATTTCGCCCGCGCCAACTCGGCCACTAGTCCTTTGGAGCGGTATCCCCGAATCGCATCGCGGACATCCGAAAGTGCCTGTCGCGAGATCTGCTCCACCTCGCGAATCTCTTTTCCGGCGCGCTCGGGATCGCGATCGATCAGTTTGCCGGCAAGCTCCGACTTCAGCGTGATCACTGACAGCGTGTGCCCCAGAACATCGTGCAGATCACGCGCGATGCGCTCGCGCTCGGCGACCTTGGCCAGGTGCTCGATCTCTTCATTGGCCTTGCGCAGCCGGTGGTTCATGCGGTTGCGCTCGGCGAAAAAAGTATTCCCAGCGCCGATGACCACAGGAAAGAGGGAAGAAAAGAAGAGAGTCCAGGAATCGATGTGCAGCAACAATCCTTCGGTCGCGGCGATGGCTCCAATCGCGGTCAGGCCGATGACTGCGGCCTTTTGCGTTTCGACGCAAAAGGGAAGCATCGCCGCGGCGAAAATGAAGAACGTGCAGGCACCGTGGTTGATCGGTTGAAACAGAAGTCCGAGCAACATCATCCCAGCGATGTGCACCAGGGCCCGCGGGTGCTCCAGAAAGAATAGTCCGAAGTAGAGAATGAGAAATACTGCCGCGCCAAGGCCATGAAGCAGCCACAGCCGAAGGCCGACGTGATCGGCAATCGGTTGGATGAAGAAGAAGCCCAGATAGACGACCCAGAGGAGAGGACTCCAGCCGTGGTCCTTGTCCTTGAAGATGATGTGCCACGGCTTCAGCTTGAAGGGACTGCCGGTTGAGCACGTTGCGTTGTAGTCAAGACTGCCCATACATTTCTTCTATTGTCCCCCCTATTGTCCCCCCTCGGGTCAATTCCGGCTACTTCGCAGCTTGGGATTTGCTGCATACCACACCAACACAGCCGCTGGAATCAGCAGCAGGAGCAGCTGCGGTCCACCATAGAGCGCCAGCATGCCCAAGGCAAGCAACGCGAGGGACGATCCGTAATGTTTCTTGGCTTCCGCGCTCATGGTGTCCACCTTTCTGGCCCATTTCAAGAGCCTTCATGCAAAAGACGTCAGCCATACATCTTTTCCTGATCGCGTTGAAATCCGATGCGGGCGACGCCGAGGCAGATCATGGTGAAAGCCGCCAGCGCCTCCCAATGGCCAACGGCGGACTCGTGCGTTCCCGAGCCCACGACTCCGAGCGCCAGTTGCGACAGGTGATATGGCGGCAGCACCAACGCAATCTTCTGCACGACTTTCGGCAGAAACATGATCGGAACCCAGAGGCCGCTGCAAAACGACATCGGCAGATAAATCAGGTTGATCGTCGGAGGCGCCGAATTTGGCCCGGTGAAGTATCCCAAAGCCAAACCCATCGCCGAGAATGGAAGCGATCCTGCCACCAGAATCCCGAGCAACCGCGCGAACGACGCGATAGGCATCCGCACTCCGCCAAACGCGATCCCGAGAGTGAAAAGCGCCAGAACAATGATGGTGCTGAACACCAGGCTGGTCACGATCTTAGCCGCGAAGTACGCGAACGGAGGCATGGGACTGGCGCGTTTCACCTCCAGCCATCCCAGGCCGCGGTCGGAGGCCAAACCGGCCGCCGTTCCAAACAGCGAAGCGGCGATCACGCCAAACGTGCCGTAGCTGGGAATCAGATACGTGGGCACCCGCGTTGCCCCGATGGTTTGGTTCGAGTTCAGCACCAGCCCGAACAGGACGTAGAACATGATGGGAAAGCTCAGCACCGAGATGGTGTACATCCGCAGGCGGAGATACTTCAGGAATTCGTACTTCATTTCCTTCAGATAAATCGTCGCCGTGTGGGCTGGTGAGCGTTGAATCTGTGTGCTGCTCAGTGCCATGGTTGCGGTGCTCATCGCTTCTCCTTCAACGCGCCACTAACTGGCCAGTGCGCCATTTTTCGAACTGTCCTGCGTCAGAGCCAGGAAAGCTTCTTCCAGGCCCGCTGCGCTAACTTCCAATCCCGAGAGCTTGGCATCGCGTGCCAGCAACTCGCGCAGGACCGGTTCGGCCGCAGGGGTGTGAAGTTCGAACGCCTCACGGTCTTCTTTCACTTCGGTGACGCCCGGAATTCCGCGGAGCACGTCCATCGTCAGGGTGGTGATGCAACGAATGCGCTTGCCCGCGGTCTGCGCCTTGATCTCGGCCGGAGTTCCTTCCGCAACGATTTCGCCCTTGTTGATGACGGCGACGCGATCGGCCAGAGCGTCAGCTTCCTGTAGATAGTGCGTGGTCAGCAGAACCGTTTTCCCACGACCGACCAGTTGCCGAATCTCCTCCCACAACATGCGGCGCGCTTCCACATCGAGCCCGACCGTGGGCTCGTCAAGAAAGAGAAGATCGGGATTCCCGCAGATGGCGAGTGCAAACAGGACACGCTGCCGCTGGCCGCCTGAAAGGTCGCCGAACTTGCGCTCGCTCAGCTTTTCTAATCCGGCGGCTGCCAGAACGGCCGCGGCGGGCATCGGATTCTGGTAGTAAGACGAGAACAGGTCGATGTGCTCACGCACGCGCAACGTCTCTGGCACTCGCCCGACTTGCAACATCGCCCCGGTTCGCATCCGGTTTTCAGGATTCGTCGGGTCTCCACCCAAAACGCGCACCTTGCCGGCATTTGGTTGCAGCAGCCCCAAGAGGAGTTTCACCGCTGTGGTCTTGCCGGCACCGTTGGGGCCGAGCAGCGCCACGAGTTCCCCGGCGTGCACGCGAAAATTCACGCCTTTAAGGGCCCGAACTTCTCTATAGTTCTTATTGACGCCCTCAAGGCTGGCCACCACCGAACCTGCTTCAGCCGACTGTGCGCTGCCCGTTTTGTCCAGGGTTGCGACCATCTTTTTCACCTCTTGCGGCACAGGTTGCCGCGTTTCAAGACCCTTTCAATCCAGTTAAGGACATCGTCGCCCAGCAGCGGTCGGCACGCCAGTGCCAACCATCACGGAGCCAGCGTGACAAATGTCATCCTGCGGGGCGCCGGGATTTCGGCACTTGTCTGCAGATCACAGTCAGGTGCAGCATGGGAAATATGACGGTGATCGGATAGTCCGCTAGCGGCAACGCTTAAGGAAGGGCACGACGAAAGTGGCGGCGGCATGTTACGAAATCCGAACAGTTGCGGATTGTCCACAGCAAGAGGCTTGATGCTTGATCTCGGCGGGCGGCGCACGGTTCTGTTTTAATTGCCTTATATGACGGCGCTTTTCGCTTGTTCGGAATTCGTAACAGACGCCGGGTGCAAAAATTATTAACCGAAATAAGACACAATGCCCCCAGCCCTTTGATATGATTTCGTAACTCCTTCGAGGCCTTTTGAATGCTACCCGCTGGCAAAAGCCTTCGCACGCTTCGTGAAAAACTCGGGCTCACCATGCGTGATGTCGAGCACTCCAGCGCGCGCATTGCCGAGAAATATCGCAACGAAGAGTTTTCGATTCCGCCCAGCCGCTTGTCGGATATCGAGACCAAGGGCATACTGCCCAGCATCTATCGTCTCTACACGCTGTCGATCATTTACCGGCGCGACGTTCGCGAACTCATGGCGTGGTACGGTGTTGACCTCAACAACATTCCGGCGGACCTGGGATTAGTTTCCCCGCCAAAATCGCATGTTTCCGATGCTTTGGCCGGCCTGGCCTCCGTGCAGGTTCCGGTGCGCATGGATCCGGGTTTCGACGAGCGCCGCACCACCAATCTCGGACGCATGGTCGAAAAGTGGGGATTGGTTCCCGTCGCGTACCTGGCTCAGTTTGCGAACAGCGAATTCACTTACGGCTACGTCGGCACGCAGGATTTCACCATGTATCCGATCCTGCCGCCGGGAAGTTTTATCCAGGTGGATGAATCGCGCAACCGGGTCGTCGAAGGTTCATGGCGTTCGGAATACGAGCGTCCCATCTATTTTGTGGAAACTCGCGACGGGCACACCTGCTCCTGGTGCAGCATGCGGCGCGAAGAAATCATTCTGCAGCCTCACCCGCTGTCCCCGGTCCCGGTTCGCATTCTCCGTCACCCGCAGGAAGCCGAGGTGCTCGGCCAAGTGGTGGGCGTGGCTATGAAGTTGACCGAGTGGCACGCCCTGGATTCCGCTCCAAGCTCGAGAGTGCCACCAGTATTGAATTAAGGTGGGTCGACGCCGGAGTGTTCTGGCGGCCCTCCGGCAGCAGATCCTGGAAGTGCCCCCGCATCTCCTCGAGGTACTCAAACCCCGTGACCCCACTGCCCCGGCTGGATTCCTTCAGGTCTTCTAAAAGGGAAGGCAGGGGCGTGCGTAGGACCTTGGTGACGACCTCCGCGTGGGCCTGCCGCAGAGCCCGCGCCGACGATTCCATCCCGTGGACGCTTTCCATCCCCCAGTGTTGGTACTGCCCCTGCCCGCCGCGCAGGGAGGCCAGGTAGACCAGTTTCCCCAGCCATCCGGACACGGCCGGTAGAGTGGTTTCCTTGATGTCCTGTAGTGCGGATTTAAGGCTCATCTTGTTACGAATTCCGAACAATCCAGTGTTCTTCCGTGCTGTTGCGCAGGGGCGGCAGCCATGAAACGATCACGGTCCTACTCGCTGTCTATTAAAGGAGACAACCGTGAAACGTGTGCTACTTACTCTGGGAGCGGCCGTGCTGTTTCTTAGCACTTTGGTAACCCCAACCGTAGTAAAGGCCGATGGCGGCGGATCCACCACAAATTGCGGCGGTTCCGGGATGTGCAAGCCGTAAACCGGCACCGGGAGATTTTGCACCAGGTTGTTTGTAGTGGCGCTACGAAATCGCCACTCTTACGAAAACCGAACAAGACTCGTACCACCGTTGCCGCCTGCAGCGATTCGCGGTATAGTGCCTCTCCACCGCCATGCTGCAGGCGCACTCACTCTTTTGGAACTATCTCTGGGTTGCGCCCAACCTGTTTCTTCTGGCTGTTGGATTTCTAATCTGGAAGCGGGGTATATCGCGCCAGGTCCCGGCTTTTCTCGCGTTTGCGTTCTTGGGCGCCTTGGGAGGTCTGGCGGTCTTCGGAGCCGATGTCGCGCCTTTCATCTCAGCCGAGAACTACTGGCGCATCGATTGGACCAGACTTCTTATCGAGAGCCTCCTGAAGTTCCTTGTCATCGGCGAAGTCTTCTCCAGAGTTTTCACTCGTTATCCCTCGATCAGCCGCGTTAGCAGGGTTGCGGTCAGCGTGTTTGGAGCGGCACTGGTCCTGATGGCAGGCCTCATCGCTGGATTTGCCCACGGCGACAGCACCAGGCTCTTGATTTCCGGAGATCATCTTCTCGAACAGACCGTATTCGTCATTGAGTCAGGCCTCATTCTCTTCCTCTTTCTTTTCGCGGCCTACTTTCGCTTGTCGTGGGATCGGTTGTCGTTCGGCATCTTATTAGGCTTTGGCATCTCCGCGTGCGTGCATCTGGCAACGTGGGCCGTCATCGCGAATGCAAGCCCGTCCGAGCACGCGCGGACCTTGTTTGCATTTCTAATCATGGGTACTTACCACCTCTGCGTGCTGATCTGGTTGTATTACGTTCTCGTTCCCCAGAAAGTGGTCACGAAGTCTTTGATTCCGTTGCCGGAAAACAATCTGGCGGTATGGAATCGCGAATTGGAGCGTCTGTTACAACAATGACTTTGGCATTGGTTCTCGTCATCGCCGCTGCGTTTGCTCTGGTCTTGATCCTGGGCGTTACTGTTTCCACGCGTCTGCAGCTTTCCCCGGGCTCGGCTCGCGTGCAAAGAATTGAGCCGATCGATATTGAAGCGTTTCGCAATCTGGTCGATCCCGCCGAGAATGAATACCTGCGCCGCCGTCTGACCGCGGCGGAGTTTCGGACGGTGCAGCGGGAACGTTTACGCGCTGCCTCTGCCTACATTCGCGTTGCCGGGCGGAATGCCGCTGTGCTGGTCGGTATCGGACAAGCCGCTCTCAGCGCCAATGACGGAGCCACCGTCGATGCGGCGCGCCAGCTCGTCGACAATGCGCTTCTGCTGCGCCGCAATGCCAGCATCGCTCTGCTTCGAATCTATGTAGCCCTCGCCTGGCCGCACTCGGCTCTCGCCGCTGCGCCAGTCCTGCATGGATACGAACAGTTGAGCGGCCGCGCCATGCTGCTCGGGCGCTTGCAGAATCCGGCGGTACCCGTTCGGCTCTCGGCGAATTAGTGATTTGAGATGATCGCCTCCCCGGGGGCTGAAGCGCGTCTCCACGTGCGGGACTATGCGGCACGCCTTAAGCCGTAGCCTACCCAAAACCATTGATGAATAGCTTCCCGGAACCAGGTACTGGTGCTCGCTCTGCGTTTACTCACGAACGACCCACGCCGATTCCTCACTTGTTTTCAAGCGTGATTCTGTTATAAAACCACCGGGGCGTTAGTTGGTCTAACTGTCGAGTGAGTACATCGGCAATCTGCCGTGGCACTACGTCGTGTCGTCTTCTCGCCTTCGCGAGTTCAAGGGAGAACCCTATGTTCCGCACAATCCGAGTCGTTTCGGTGTCGTTGTTCGTCTTGCTGCTGTCCGTGATCGCCAATGCGCAGGGCGGCGTCGCCACCGGCGACCTGCACGTGACCGTGAAAGATCCCAAGGGAAACGTCGTAACTGACGCAGCCGTTACCGTTCAGGATGTCGCAAAAGGGCTGGAGCGAACCGCCACCAGCGACGGACAAGGCGGATATAACGCGCGGCAACTCCCTCCGGGCACCTACACGGTGACGGTCGAGGTCCGAGGGTTTACCAAGGTTCAGAACAGCGGCGTTTCCATCACGGTGGGCGGACTGGTGGAACTCCCGATCACGCTGTCGGTCGCGGGCGGCAAAGAAGTCGTTGAAGTTACTTCGCAGGCGGAACTGATCGAGACGTCGCGCAGTTCCACGACTGACACCATCGGCGAGCGCCGCATCGACAATCTTCCCATCAACGGACGCAACTACATCAACTTCACGCTTACCGATTCGCAGGTCGTCCGTGACAATGCGCCCGGTTTGGGAGGTGCTGCGCCCACGTCTGGACTCAACATGAGCGGCCAGCGGGGCCGCTCCAATCTGGTGAACGTAGACGGCGCCGACGCGACGGACAATTCTGTCAACGGTGTCCGCTCCACTGTTTCCCAGGAAGCCGTGCAGGAATTCCAGATCATCACCAACAACTACGCGGCCGAGTACGGACGCGCCGCCGGCGGCGTGGTCAACATCATCACGCGCTCCGGTTCCAATGATTTTCACGGAGATGTCTTCGGCTATCTGCGCAATCGCAACTTCCAGGCGGTGAACCCTTTCAGTACGGTTCCCAATCCGGCGTACACGCGGGTGCAGGCGGGTGTGGCATTCGGCGGGCCCATCAAGAAAGACAAAACGTATTACTTCTTCTCCTACGAGATTACGCGGCGGCACGAAACCGGGTTCTCGTCGATTGGCCAGGATAATTACGGGCTGACTCCGTTCGACGCTTCGGCGTTCCTTAGGCTTCCCCCGGGCGCCGTGAATCTTCAGCTCACCCAACCTCAAATTACGTTTTTGACGGACCCGGCCACCATCGGCGCAATCTTGTCGGATCAGACCGGGAAGGTCGGGACGGCGATCGCCGACTATGTCGTGGCAGCCGGAGCGTCTTCCGGCATGGCCGTCAACGGCGCCTGGCCCACCAACCTGGTGCAGGTGCTCACCGGTGGAGAACTCTCGAACTTCTCCGGTTTCCCTAGCACCTGTCCGCCTCCCGGTCCCTGTTTCATTCCCGGTTCATACCGGACGCTGACGTCACAGGCGGGCAACTACCCAGTTTTCGAGGGAACCAGTCTTTACTCGCTCCGCCTCGACCACAACCTCGGGGTTAGCCATCGCTTGACCCTGCGCGGGAACGTCAGCCCTAGCACCGTGACAGGAATCGAGGTAAGCGGGGAAGACCAGCCGGTTGGACAGAACGCTTACTCCCGCACTTCGCAGACAACCTATCGCGACGTCGCTGGCGTTTTTCAGGACACCTGGACCATCGGGAACAACCGGGTCAACGAATTCCGCTTCCAGTACGCGCGCCGCGGTCTGTCGTATTTCTACAACACGCAAACCCCCGCGGGCTCGACCACGGGCATCAACATCACCGGGTTCGCTTACTTCGGCCGCGAGCCTTACTCCTACATTCAGCGCACCGAACAGCGCTATCAGTTCACCGACAACTTCTCGTGGACGATGGGCCGCCACAACACCAAGTTCGGATTCGATCTCAACTACCTGCCCATCAAAGCAGTCTTCACGGTGAATTACGGCGGCGTCTACGATTTCGGTGCTCTCGCGGCCAGCAACGCTCTAAGCAACGCCGACTATAACGCCCTGCCGGCGGCATTGCAGAACACAATCGCTCCCTTGAACGCTGTGCAGGCTTACGGCTTCGGGGTCCCCGGCCAGCTCGTTCAAGGGCTGGGCAGCCCCAGCGATACTTTTCATAACATTCCGATCGGAGCCTTCTGGCAGGATTCTTGGCGCATCAATCCAAAAGTGACGCTGAACTACGGCGTGCGTTATGACGTAGAGATTGCGCCCACCTTCAAGGCGCCTCAGGGACTGGCGCTTGCTGCCTACAACACTCTTGGCCTGCAGAAGGGAATTCAGACCGACAAGAACAACATTCAGCCGCGCATTGGAGTGGCCTGGGATCCCAAAGGTGACGGCAAGACCGTGGTGCGCGCATCGTACGGGATGTTCTACGATCACCCGCTGCTCGGCCTCTACTTCCTGGGCGATGCCTCGGACGGATCCTCCAGCGGACAGCTTGCGTTCGGGCCAGGCACACCCTGCAAGGGATCGGGAAATCCCGGCAACCTGAATGCGGTCGAGGCGTTCCAAGGTTTGATTCCCTCGGCGTCCGGGTCGAGCCTCTCACCGTGCTCGCCCACTGCAGGTCCATCAAGCGCGGCGGTGCTCGGCTTGTTGAACTACTCACCCAATAACCAAGGCTTCTCCTGCAATACTGCCGGTGTGAGCTGCGGCGTGGCTTCCACCACGCAGTCGATCTTCCTCGGCCAGAACTATCTGAACCCATCGACCTTCATGCCGCTCGGCTTCCAGCCGTTTGGTTATCCGCAGGCAAAGAACTTCGTCTACGCCTACTCCCAGCAGGCGAATATCAGTCTCGAGCGCGATCTCGGCGGCGGGTTTGCCCTTAACCTGGCTTACAACTTCAATGGCGGACGCCATCTGAACCGTCCCATCAACGCCAACACGATTCGTGGCGATCTGATGGTGGCAAATTTCGAAGGAGCGTATTACGACGCTAAGCTCGCCGGTGGAACTCCTCCGGCCAGCCCATTCACTGTCAGCGGGTGCAATCCCGCTGGCGGCCCCGCAGGACCATTCCCCTTCGTCGACGCGTCGTTGATGAACTTCTTCCGCCCCGGTGGTCTGAACCCATCGATCATCGGCGCCTACGCATCGCTGGGAGCACCCGGCGCAGCATGCATCACGCAGGCCGCGACCTTGGCTCACAGTCTCGGATTCAACAACTGCGATCCTGCCACGTTCGCCGGATGCGTTCCCTTCGGCGACATGGACGCCAACTATTCGAACGGCAGTTCGGTCTATCACGGATTCAGCGCCAACCTGCGCAAGCGCTTCAACGCCCACTACGAATTTCTCGCTTCCTACACCTGGTCGCACGCGATCGACGATTCGACCGATCTGCAGTCCACGCTCACGCCGCAGGACAGTTACTATCCCGGCGTCGATCGCTCGACGTCGCTGTTCGACCAGCGCCATCGCTTCGTGTTCAGTGGCGTGTATCAGACGGGCAAGCTGGGCGGCAGCGGATTCGTCAGCAAGGTCTTCAGCGACTGGACCTTCGCTCCTCTGGTCGACCTCGGCTCTGGACGCCCATTCAACATCGTCACCGGCACCGGCGACAATCTTCAGCTCTCCGCGTTTACGAGTCGCCCGAACGTCACCACCAATCCGGCTTGCGGCACGCCCGTTATATCGAAATTCTCGCCCACCGGGCAGTTCCAGGAGCCATGTATCAATGGATTTGTAGCTGCCGGAATTGTCCCGACACTGCTGCAACTCGATGGCAATCTCGGGCGCAACGCGGGAGTCCGGCCCTGGACCGCTTTTGGCGATGTGCGAGTTTCCAAGCGCGTCAGGTTCACCGAGCGCTTCAGCGCCGACTTCATCGTCGACATGTTCAACATCGCCAACAAGTACAACGTGGCCGCTGTCAACCCGCTGTTCACCTTTGCGGGCCAGCCCACCGCCGCTTACGACCCGCGCCAGTTCCAGTTTGCGATGAAGGTGAACTGGTAGGGTAACCGGACCTTGGATCTCAGACCTCGAGAAAGTCAAAATCCCCATCTTCTTTCGCAAAGAACGCGAAAGAAGGATGTGGCACCCTCATGACTTTCCTCCCACCAACCTCACCGTCAGCGTAATCGGCAGTCCCGGCAAGGGCTTTTCCGAGGGCTAATGACCAGCGACGAACGCCCGATGTTACACTTTTCATTCACCCATCCTTGGCGGTTGCCGGAGTCCGTTTCTCCATGTCTGACACTCACATGCCAACTTCACGGACGCGTGTCGTCCGCGAATCCGAGCGCGGTGTATATGATCGCGAAGCCGCGTACCGCATCCTCGACGAAGGATTCATCTGCAGTGTCGGATTTGTGGTCGATGGTCAGCCTTTTGTGATCCCGACCTCCTACGGCCGCAAAGACGCGAACCTTTACATCCACGGCTCGGCCGCCAGTCGGATGTTGCGCCAGATGAGGGAGGGTGTTGCGGTCTGCGTGACCGTGACGTTGCTCGACGGACTGGTGCTCGCCCGCTCCGTCTTCAATCACTCGATGAATTACCGCTCGGTGGTGATCCTGGGGAAAGCCAAGCTGGTCGACGATCCGGAAGAAAAGGTTACAGCGCTACGCGTTCTCTCCGAGCACATTCTGCCCGGCCGCTGGGACGATGCGCGCCAACCTAATGAACGCGAGCTGAAAGCGACGTCGGTGCTGCGCGTGCCAATCGAAGAGTTTTCAGCGAAGGTCCGTACCGGCCCGCCCATCGACGACGCAGAAGATTACTCGTTCCCCATCTGGGCTGGAGTGGTGCCGCTGGAAATGAAAGTGGGAGAGCCGATTGACGATCCCAAGCTGGAACCCCCGCGAGAAGTTCCGCCGTATGTCAGGAACTATTCGCGCCTACGAGTTCGCAGAAATTCGTGAGTGAGAAAGCGCAAGAGGTTGCCCGACGGAGAGTGAAATGGGGGGACAGCCGCCATCGGCTGTCCGCCGGGCGCAGCCCGGCCATTGTCAGCTCGAAATGGACCTCGTCCGCCGTGTCGCCGCCGGCGAACCGCCGAGCTTCGCTCGGCTGGACAGCCGACAGCCGATGGCGGCTGTCCCCACATGGGCTTTTCAGGGGACTAACAGCAGTTTTCCCGCCAGCTTGCGCGCTTCCATGTCGCGATGCGCTTGCGCCGCCTCGGCTAGCGGATACTTTTTGGCAATCCGCATATGAAGCTTGCCGTCAGCAATCATGCTGAACAAAGCTGCCGTCCGCGCCAACAACTCCTCGCGCGTCGCGGTGAAGTGCGCCAGGGTTGTGCGCGCCATGTACAGAGATCCCTTCTCTGAAAGCTTCGCCGGATCGACCGGAGGCACCGCTCCGCTCGACATGCCATAGATCACGAGCATGCCGCGCAAGCGCATTACGTTCAGATTCCTTTCGAACGTCGCTTTGCCGACTCCGTCGTAAACCACGTCCACGCCTTTGCCGCCGGTGAGCCGCTTCACTTCCGTCTCGAAATCCTGACGAGTGAAGACGATGACCTCGTCTGCGCCGGCCTCGCGGGCCAATTGCGCTTTTTCCTCACTCGATGCGGTGCCGATCACGCGCGCCCCGATCGCATGCGCCATTTGTACAACCAGCAACCCAACCCCGCCAGCAGCAGCGTGCACCAGCGCCGTTTCGCCCGCTTTGAGCTTGTGGGCGTCGTTCACCAGATAGTGCGCCGTGAGCCCTTGCATCATGGCAGCTGTTGCCTGTTCGTCGCTGATCGCCGCTGGCACCGGCACGAGATGCTCTTCCGGCGCGGCGACATATTGCGCGTACGAACCAAGCGTTCCGCTCCACGCCACGCGGTCGCCGGCCTTGAGTGCCTTCACTTGCGGGCCGAGCTCGGTCACCACACCCGCGCCTTCCTGTCCCGGAATGAATGGCAGCGGCGTGCGCAAACGGCCATCGCGGAATTGCCCGTCGATGGAATTCACTCCTGCGACGTTGACCTTGACGACTGCCTCTGACGCCTTGGCCTGCGGAACCGGCACATCTACTAGTTCCATCACCTCAGGCCCGCCAATGTGCTGCACCCGAATCGCTTTCATGATTGTCCTTGTAACGCCGCCGTCCCGGCAGCTGTGTCGGAGGGCGTCTCGCCCGCCGCGCTCGGCTAGTGTAATTAAAGGTGATCAACGCCCGCCGATGCGTGGGCGGGACGCCCACGCGACAGCCGGCAGGGCCTGCCCTGAGCGAAGTCGAAGGGATGCCGGCGCTACGGGATCAGCAGCAACTTTCCCGTTGTTTTCCGCCCTTCCAACTCACGGTGAGCGCGTTGCGCCTCCGCCAGCGGATACTTATGCTCAATTCGCAGCTTCAGCTTGCCGACTGCGATCATGCCAAACACCGCGCCCGTCCGCAACATCAACTCTTCGCGCGTGGCAATGTAGTTGCCGAGGGAAGGCCGTGTCAGAAACAGCGACCCTTTCTGCGTAAGGATGATGGGATCGAACGGGGGCACAGCGCCGCTCGATCCGCCAAACAACACCATCATCCCGCGTGGACGCAGGATGTTCAGTCCCTTCTCGAACGTCGTCTTCCCGACCGAGTCGTATACAACATCAACGCCCTTGCCGCCCATCAGCCGCTTGGTCTCGGCTTCGAAATCCGCCTGGGTGTAGAGAATGACTTCGTCCGCTCCCGCCTCGCGCGCGAGTTTGGCTTTCTCCTCGGTCGAGACCGTCGCGATCACGCGTGTGCCGATGTTGTGGGCCATCTGCACCAGCAGCAATCCCACGCCGCCGGCTGCCGCGTGCACCAGCGCCGTGTCGCCGCGTTTCAGCGGATAGGTATCGTACGCGAGATAGTGCGCCGTCATGCCTTGCAGCATGGTTGCCGCAGCCTGCGAATCGCTGACACCCGCCGGAATCGGCACCAGACGATCCGCCGGCACCGCTGCATACTCCGCGTACGAACCGAGCGTCATCGTCCACGCGACGCGCTCGCCCTTCTTCGGCGACTTCACGTCCGCGCCCACGGCCGCTACTTCGCCCGCGCCCTCCTGCCCTGGAGTAAACGGGAGTGCTGACTTGTATCGCCCTTCGCGAAAATACACATCGATAAAGTTCACACCTGAGGCAACCAGCTTCACCACCGCCTCATTCGCCTTGGGCTCCGGAACCGGCAACTCCACCAGCTCCATCACCTCGGGCCCGCCGGTCTGCTTGACTTGTATGGCTTTCATGGAAGTCTTGGATTCTTTACCGCGGCCCCGGAATCCGGCCAACGATTGTAGATTTCCGATTGTAGATTTCAGACTAAGGGATCCACCCTCTCAATCTGCAATCTAAAATCTGCAATCTGAACTACTTCTTCTTCAGCTCCGCTGTCCAATTTTGCGACCAGGCTGACAGAGGAGAGTCCCACGGTTGCGCTCGGATTATACAGCCCATCCGAGGGTCGTTCGGGATGGGTTCAGTTGCGGATCTTAATCGGGCTGATGGCCGTTCGTATAGCCACGCATGGCTTTGCGATAGGCGATTACGTTCTTATTGTGCTCTTGCAAGGTGCGGGCAAAACGGTGATGGCCCTGGGCATCGGCTACGAAGTAGTAGTAGTCGGTTTGGGCGGGGTGCATGGCGGCTTCCAGCGAGCCGCGTCCGGGACTGCAGATGGGGCCGGGCGGGAGTCCGGCGTTGCGGTAGGTGTTGTAGGGGGAGGAGAAACTCATGTCGGCGTGGTGGAGCGCGCCTTGATATGTTCCCGCCAGCAGTTCGGCGTAGATGATGCTGGGGTCCGCGTCGAGCGCAATGCGTTTGTTCAGGCGGTTGTAGTAAACGCTGGCGACCTCGGGACGCTCGGCGGGGACCGAGGTTTCTTTCTCGACGATGGAGGCCATGATGACAATAGGCCGCAAATAAAGCGGCGGCCCGACTATATCGCCGTCCTCGCTTGCATGAACGGTCAGGTCCGGCATGGCGATCGACCCACTGTTTCCAGCGTTCTTACCGTTGGTTGAAGCGGAAGGCTGGGGAGGGATAAGCCCAACCTGCGCAGCGACCTGGCGAAACTGCTTGACCATGGCAGCGGCCATGTCGTGCATGGTCATCAGGCGGGAGAATTCGTAGGTCTCAGGAAAGAGATAGCCTTCAAGGGATCTGGCGGCAGGTTCCAAGTCGCTGATAAGGGCGGTGTCGGAATGAGCGACTTTCAAGAAATCCTCGGCAGAACCCAAACCGGCGTCTTCGATCGCCCGGGCGATGTCGAACATGGTGTAGCCCTCGGGTACGACGACGGCGTGGAAATAAACATCGCCGCGGCGGAGTCGCTTCTGGATGTCGATGATGCTGGCGGGCTTGTCGAAGAGATATTCGCCTGCTTTCAGTGAGTGGCGACGGCGAAAATAGTGCCAGAGAATGAAGGCTTCTTTATTGCGGATTACGCCCGCACTATGCAATTCAGTGGCGATACGGCGCGTGGAGTATCCCGGACGCAGCATCACGAATGTCTGACCCGATGGTTCCATCGGGGTCAGGACGGCCCAGGCAAACCAACTGCCTGCGCCGACGATTCCAATCAGGATGAGCCAGACGAGTTTCCTCACCTTAGGGACAGTTTAGACGAGGTGTCCAGAAATCCGGGGCTAACGATGGTGATGCGGCTTTTGAGTGAGGGGTTTGCGAGCGCCCAGTGGCCCTGCCGGAGAAATCAGACCCCCACCCGGTCTGCGAAAAAAACGAGAAGACTGAGGACGGAGCACCCTCAGCGGATTGGTAATCCACGGGCTCACGCTCTCAAGCAAATAAGAAGAACCGAACAATTTCTCCGCCTCACCGGATTTTGCGATGGGATTACGCGGAACCTTACTGTTATCCGGTAGGGGAAGGTTTGCCGACTACTCGGGAGTCGCCCCTAGACGGCTCGAACCCTGCCCCGCGTCGTGCGGTCAGCGCTGTGCAAAATGGCGTGCCCAACTATTTGGCGGCGAGCGAGGTTTTTGCTTGCGCCGACTCTGGGCGATCGGACCAGCGCCATCGCAGTTCTTTAGAGGTTGCACGTAAAGCGCGCTGCTTTCTCCTTTTGTTGAGTCATTTCGACGACTTGCGCTGCGCCATCAAGGCCATACCATGAGAAAAGCTGGGTGGCTTACGTCGTAGCCATTTTTTATGTCGTGTGCGGCTAAACCTAAGCAGAATTGTTCCCCTAGGACCATGTAAAAAGTGCGCGCTAAAGGACGCTATCCCCACATTGACAAAATGGTCTTTTTCTTTCTAAGGTCTTGTGCTCAAGGCACTTAGAGCCGGCGACAGCACGTTGGCTGAGTGGCAACCAGCTTGCGCCCATCGAACTGAGCGGTGCTGCGTCCAGGGAGGCTCATGCCCAATAACCGTCAAATCCACAATCGAATACACAAATGCGAGGGACTCTTAGTCCGATGAGAAGTCAGAGATGGTTATGGTTACGCGTTTCGCTGCATTTCGCAGCGGCGGCGGTTCTCTTTCTGCCGCAAGTGCGCGCGCAGTCAAACAGCAGTGCGCCAAGCAGTAATTCTTCACTGCCGGTGAATCCGGCAATGCGCCCACAGGACCACCTCACATGGGTTGAGCGATTTGACGGAAGTTCGAACACCGAAGGCCAAGTGATGCTGCTCGACTCTTCTGTAGGCTACGTGTTCGGGCGATACCTTTTAGTGGACGCAGGCGTTCCCGTTTATTTCGTTCGCGCCAATGCCACGACGGCTTCCGGTGCTTCCACGACAAACTCGTTTACGGATCTGGGCGACGTTTACGGGCAGGTTCGGCTGTCATTTCCCAATCCTGCACTGAATTTCAAGACGCAGCTTACTGGACGGGCGCCCACCGGCAGCACGTCCAACGGAATCTCCACTGGGCACGCTACCTACGACTGGACGAATCGAATCGATCATGACTTCGGCCATTGGACTCCGTTCCTTGAGGTGGGCCTTGCGAACTCTATACCCGATACGTTCGTCTATCGGCGGCCGTTTGCTTCCTACGGAGAACTCGGCCACTTCCAGGCCGGAGCTGCGTATCACGTCGTTAATTGGCTTAGCGTAGCGGCGTCGGCCTTCGACGTCGCGCCATGGGGATCCCAGACAATAGACAGCCGGGTTGTTGGGAGGGGATCTGGCGCCAGCGGTCACGGGCCTCCTTTTTTGCAAGGCCACCAGACCACTGGCGGTTCGAGCCTGGCGGCGGACAACGGATTTAGCGCTGGCTTGGGTATTTCGCCCACCAAGGACATGGATTTCACGGTCGGCTACAGCCGAAGCACCCATTATGATCTCAATACGGTTTCTTTTGGCTTCGCCTTGAACATGCGCGCGATCTTGCGCCATCCGGGTCTATAGGCTTTTTTTTAGATGTACTAATGCGATTTGGTTCCCCTAGGGAGGTAACACATGAAACGCATATTCGTGACCGTAATGTTAGCGTCGGCAGCGGCTTGGATCCTGGCGATGCCCGCAGTTGCTCAGGGGCACGGCCAGAGCCACCCCGGCGGTGGGTCGGCCGCGGCCGGCAGCATGGGCTCTTCAGACATGCACGGGAACAGCGCCTCTGCTGTTGGAGGCCATGGTTCATCGAATGCAATGGCCAGCACCCATCCCGGCAGCGTGCTGGAGCACAACTCGAATCTGGCCAGCAAGCTTGAGACCCTGACTGGCACCACGAGTCTCACTGACCTCGAGACAGATGCCAAAGCGTTCAAGAACTTCGGCCAGTTCGTTGCTGCGGCTCACGTCGCTAAGAATCTTAATATCACCGGCGGGTTCGCAGCCTTAATGTGCGATATGACCAACAAAACCGCCGTCGGGGCGACGTCAACATGCACGAACACAACTAAGATGAACCTCGGCAAGGCCATACAGGCGTTGGATCCGCACGCGGACTCCAAGTCGGAGGCCAAGAAGGCCATGGATCAGGCGAATCGGGATATCAAGGATTCGTCCGGCTCGTAACCTATCGGATGACTGCGTAACTTCTAGTCCCACTCTATATTCTCGAAACTCATGTCCCGGGAAGAGTGGGACTTGGCTTTTTTGCGCAGCTTCGTTGTTCCCGTAATCCACTGGCCCTTTCTTCACTTCGGCTTAAACGCGTCGCTCATAGCGACGTAGGCCTTCGGGCGAGTCACGGGCTACTCTTCCATAATCCGGTAACGTAAGGTTTGCCGACCATCCACGAAGTGGGCCTAACCAGCTGCCGACGCTAAGGCTGCGGCGTCCAGAGGTGACGGCATGGCGCCCTTGATCAGAAGCCACAGCATGAACGCCAGCTCCCCGAAGGCGGCGGGCTGACAGTAGGCAAACACCCTGTCGTAATACTGCGGCAACAACAGACCCGTAAGGCTCAGGATCACCCAGGCCAAGCCGTCAATGGCGAGCCAGACGCCCAGAAACCGCGGCAGGAATCGCGACTCGTACACCAGCAGCGCGAGCGGAACGAGCCAAAGACCAAAAAACATTTCGTTAATAACAAGTCCCTGAAAACGCAGATTGAGGAACAGCAGAGCCAGAGCCTCCCGCTGAGGCTTTTCGAAGATGGAGAGAAAATCAGCCCCGCGCACGAGGACGAGGGCAGCGATTGAGTTCAGCTCATTCAGAAACGCTATCGGGATCGAGACCACAACCAACGTCACCATGAGCGAGGCGTACCGCCGGTTTACCTCTTTGAGCAGGTCGTACAAAGCTAGCACCACGAAAATAAGACCGGCCTGACTGATGAGTTGTCCCGCGATGCCAGCACGAAACAGGCTCTCGTGGGCCGCGAGGTTGTTGGCCGTCTCCGTTGCGTCCCCATGCACGATCAGCTTGCTGGGAACATAAACCATGGCGAAGAAGCCAGGTATCGACATGAGTACATATAGCAAGCCCGCGAATCTGCCTGGGTTCCTGGTGAAGGTCATGTGTCCTCGCTTGTGGAGTTTAGACTGGGATACGGCGGAGGCTGCCAGGAAGTTTTCGCTACACGAAAGCGCGCGATTTTGAACACTACAGGCCTGGGCCGGATCTGGTTGTATGACAGGCAAACGGGAAGGAATTCGGCCAGGTTGGGTTAGGGGAGAACCCCGGCCCTGGGACCGCGGCGCTACCGGGACAGTCTTGAAAGTGAGCCATTAGGGTTTTGAACCCTTTGGAATCCGGTATACTCAAATGATTTAGAGGCATGTTTGTACATTCATGAGACTTAAGTCGCCCTTTTTGTCTATAACCCTATTTCTGGCTCTGTTGCCCACCACCGGGTGCCTGTTTCGGACTCGTCCGGTCGAAGACAAGTATTCCAAGGCGCCGCTGAAGGAGTCTACCCAGCAGGGCCTGATTGATGCCATCAACCAGCAGGCTGAGGCGATCCACACGCTGAAGGCAACGGTCGACATCGACAGTTCGGCCGGCGGCATGAAGAAGGGGCACGTCACCGATTACAAAGAGATCCGGGGATATGTGCTGGCCAAGACGCCGGACGCACTGCACCTGATCGGACTGATGCCGTTCGTGCGCACGACGGCGTTCGACATGGTGAGCGATGGGCAGGACTTCAAGTTATGGATTCCGCCGAAGAACAAGTTCGTGGTCGGAGAGAACCGGGTAGCAACGCCGAATCCGGATCAGCCGATGGAGAATATCCGCCCGCAGAATATCTATGAGGCGCTGCTGATCCGGCCCATCGATCCCAATACGGAAATCGCAGTGAAGGAGAACGGATACGAAACCCTGCACGACGGCAAGGGCCACCGCGTTTTGCAGGAGGACTACGAATTGACGGTGATCAAGAAATCGGGAGATGGATGGATTCTGGAGCGCAAGATCATTTTCGGGCGCACGGATCTGAAGCCGCACCGGCAGTTCATCTATAGCGACGATGGGAAGGTGGCAACCGACGCTAAATATGCGGAGTACAAAGATTTCGAAGGAACCAGCTTTCCCTCGCGCATCGAGATCTTCCGCCCGGAGGAAGAGTACGACATCACCTTGAACATGCTGAAGGTGGAGATCAACACTCCTTTGAAGGATGAGCAGTTTGTGCTGGAACAACCGGCTGGGGCGCAGGTGGTGCATCTGGATCGTCCGCAGTCGAGCTTGGTGGTGCCGCTGGAGAAACAGCATCAGGGCAATCAGTAGTTTCTCGCACCCGTGAATCTGTGAGTTAAAGTCAAAATCCCTACCCTGTCGCAGAAATCGCGACAAGGATGGGGCACCCTCGACCATTCCTATGATGAACAAGATGGTGTTGGCGAATCTGGTGCACCGGCCGATTCGGTCGCTGATCAGTATTGTGGCGATTGCGCTGGAAGTTACGCTGATCCTGCTGATCGTCGGGCTGTGCTACGGAATCATGAACGACTCCAAGAACCGTACCGCCGGGATTGGGGCCGATGTGATTGTGCAACCGCCGGGATCGTCTTTTCTGGCGGGCATCAGCAGCGCGCCAGTTTCAGTGAAAGTGGCCGACGTAATTCGGAAGATGCCGCACGTGAAAGTGGTGAGCCCCGTGATCTGGAATATTGCGACCGGCGGGGCTTTGGAGGTCATCGACGGCATCGATATCGCGAGCTTTGAGGCTCTGGGGGGGGCGTTTCGATATGTTCAGGGAGGACCCTTCCAGGGTCCAGATGACGTACTCGTTGACGACTATATCGCTCGGCAACGACATGTCAAAGTCGGGGATTCGATGACGATTTTCAATCACCAGTTCCGTATCTGCGGAATCGTCGAGAACGGCCGAGGGGCCAGAAAATTCGTTCCCATGTCGACGTTGCAGGATTTGTTAGGCGCGGCGAACAAAGCATCAGTTTTCTATGTGAAACTCGATGATTCGGCGAATGCCGATCAGGTGGTCAAAGCGGTGAAGGCCCAGCCGGGGATGGAAACGTACTCTGTTTTGTCGACCCAGGATTATCTGAGCATGATGACACCCAGCAACCTGCCCGGGTTCCGTCCGTTTATCGGCGTTGTCATTGGAGTGAGCACAATTATCGGGTTCCTGGTGATCTTTCAGGCGCTTTACACGGCGGTGATGGAGCGCACCCGCGAGATCGGCATTTTGAAATCGATGGGAGCCTCGAAGCTTTATATCGTGAATTTAGTTCTGCGCGAGACGTTACTGCTGGCGATCGGCGGCATCGTGGTCGGTGTCACTGTGAGCTTGCTGGCCCGTGTCGCAATCCAGCATCGCTGGCCGCTTGTCCACATTGATCGAAGCAACGAATGGATGCTGGCGGCGACCATCATTGCCATTGTGGGCGCTACGGCCGGAGCCCTCTATCCGGCCTACAAGGCGGCGCAGAAAGATCCGATTGATGCGCTGGCGTACGAGTAACGTCACTCTTTTTTGCCATTCCTTCCGTTGAGGTTTGCGTTGTCATCCTGAGGCGCCCCTTTTTGGCTCCGAAGGACCTGTGCAATCTACCGGCAGCGTCGATGCTCGCAACAAATCCATAGGTTCTTCGCGGCAAAAAGCGCCGCTCAGGATGACAAGCTTGGCTTTATTCTGGTCCCTCGATTCGAGCCCTTGCGATTCCGCAGGGTTGCACGGTGGGACCCCGGAAAACTGGAATGTGGAACGCAGGAGAGCGCAAACCCGTGGCTTGCACCATGGGCTGCATTCTATTGCCGCTTCGCGGCTGACGAACAAGGAACGAACGCTCTAGTTCGGGATCGACGTCCCTGCCAGATGCAGCTACAGGAGATGCCAGCTATCGTCCGAGATACGTCACGTGAACGTAAGTGCCTAATCGCACGTTGTAGCCGAGATACCAGCCGACGTGGTCGGGATCGTCGTAGATGACGATGTTGTCTCTGTCCCAGAACCAATCGCCGCAGTAACCGGCGTCAAATGGTGCGACCCGGAAGTAGTATCCCCCGAACCAGAAGCGATTGGGACCTCCACCGACGATGCGCCAGACGTGGCCGCGACCGAAACCACCTTGAAAGCGCCCGTATTCCCAGGGGTGGTCGAGGTGGAAACGGTCGTCATCCCGTCGCACGTCGTGGCCGACCCATTCGCCGTTGCGGTGGACGTGCGGAGCTTCGGGATGATCTTCACGATCCCGAAAAGAGTGCTGGTCCTGGTTTTCGTGGCGGTCGCCTTCGTGGCCGTTGCCATGATAGGCCGGGGGCCCGTGGCGAGGAACATAACCTCCACCGACGTCGTGGTGGCGGTCGTCTCCGTGGTGGTCGTCTTTTTGCGCGAAGGCAGACAGGGAGAGGATCAGAGCCGATGTAAGGATTCCGGCGAATAGTTTCATTAAAGAATCTCCTTAGGTCATACGTTACCACTGCCGGCATGGGCCGCGACAGATGGCCAACCTCGACTGATGGAGAAGTGTGAACTTTTTGCCATCAAGGATTGGCGTCGTCTGGGTGTTCGATTTCTAAAACACGACAGAGGCTATCGTCCGAGATACGTCACGTGAACGTAAGTGCCTAATCGCACGTTGTAGCCGAGATACCAGCCGACGTGGTCAGGATCGTCGTAGATCACAATGTCGTCGCTGTCCCAGAGCCAGTCATTGCAGTAGCCGACATCAAAAGGCGCGACGCTAAAGAAGAATCCGCCGAACCAGAAGCGGCCCGGACCGCCTCCGCCAAGGCGCCACCGATGACCAGGCCCGAAACCGCCTTCAAAGTGACCGTGCTCCCACGGGTGATCGAGATGGAACCGCGCGTCATCGCGTCCGTAATCGTGCCCGACCCACTCGCCGTTGTGATGGACATGGGGTGCTTCGGGATGGCCTCCGCGGTCGCGGAAGCTGGCCTGGGGAGCGGCTGGGCGCGGAGTGTCGCCGTGAGAAGGAGGTGGACCGTGTTTCGGAACGTAGCCACCGCCGACTGCGTGGCTGCCGCCATGGCCGCCGTGCTGCGCCCATGCGGGCAGAGAAAGAACCGCGAACACAACAAGAAGTCTGGGGATTAACTTCATGGGGGAAACCTCCATAGGTCATACGTTACCACTGCCGGAGTGTGAGTAACACAGCGTTGACAATGGCCGAGGAGGTCCGGTACATTAAAGTCTTTAGCAGTAGTGTGGTTGCCCGCCTGATGGTCCTGGCGTCCTCGTCAGGGGAATCAACGAGCGGTTTTCTTTCGCAGCCTTTTTCAATCTGGGAGAGTTCCGATGTCAAC